>ERZ808252.1661-NODE-1661-length-15573-cov-5.252997_pt1 | contig 15573 bp, 15 predicted proteins | sample MGYA00521242_ERZ808252 | MGnify/ENA primary metagenome ERZ808252 (study PRJEB31516, sample SAMN03275581) | gut metagenome | biome: mammalia-associated habitat; material: feces | host: Papio cynocephalus | place: Kenya | collected 2012-08-07 ...
CAAAAACTTCCCCACAGGACCCCGCCACCACGAAAAGCGAACCAAATTTTCGCTCCCATAATGGCGGGGTCTTGTGGGGAAGTTCGGGGAGGATGAGGGAGGTTTGGAGGGAGAAGGGACCCCCTCCGAAAGGGGGTCCCTTCTCCCTCCAAGGTCTTTCCTTATCTCCCCGCATCAAACAGGTTCGCCGAATGTGTCGGGGTGGGCGGGGTCGAATTGCTCGTTTGCCCACATTACCGTTATCAGGTCCTCCGTGTCGGAAAGGTTGATGATGTTGTGCGTGTAGCCGGGGAGCATATGAACCGCCTCGAGCTTCTCGCCCGAGACTTCAAACCGCAGAACCTCGTCCGAGCCGATTCTGCGCTCCTCAATCATGCCGTGACCCGATACCACAATGAAAAACTCCCACTTCGAGTTGTGCCAGTGCTGTCCCTTCGTAATCCCGGGCTTGGAAATGTTGACACTCACCTGCCCGCATTTCTCGGTTTTCAAAAGCTCCGTAAAGCTCCCCCGCGCGTCAACGTTCATCTTCAGCGGGAACGCCACCTTCTCCTGCGGCAGATAGGACAGATACATCGAGTACAGCTTCTTCTCAAAGCTCCCGTTCGGAATCTCGGGAATCACCAGCGTCCGCGGCTGGTCGCGGAACTTTTGCAAGCACTCCACAATGTACCCCAGCGTTGCCCTGTGCGTCACGGGCGCGGCGCAGTACCTGCCGCCATCGGTCGGAACCGCGTTCACACCGTCAAATTTACAACGGTGCTCCCGCCCCTCCAGCGCATCGAATAATTCTTCCACCAGATCGTCAATGAACAATAGCTCCAATTCCACCGACGGGTCGTTGACCGTAATCGGCAGATCGTGCGCAATGTTGTTGCAGAAGGTCGCAACCGCGCTGTTATAGTTCGGTCGCGCCCACTTGCCCGCAAGGTTCGGGAAACGGTAAACCAACACCTTCGCACCCGTCTCCTCCCCGTAGGCAAATACCAAATCCTCCCCCGCCTTCTTGCTCCTGCCGTAGTCACCGTCGTAGCGCCCGATGCAGGTCGCCTGAATCGAGGAGGAAATCATCACGGGGCACTTGTTCCCGTGCTTTTTCAGCGTGTCCAGAAGCACGGACGTAAAGCCGAAATTGCCCGCGCGGAATTCGGCGGGGTCCTTCGGGCGGTTCACCCCCGCAAGGTGGAACACGAAATCCGCCTTCGCGCAGAATTCGTCCAGCTCCTCCGCCGTGCTGTCGATGTCGTATTCGTAAATTCCCTCGATTCGGAGGCTCGGTCTTGTGCGGTTCTTGCCGTCGCGCAGATTCTTCAGATTCTCGCAGAGATTCCGCCCGACAAAGCCCCTTGCACCCGTTACCAGTATGTTCATTGCTCTTTTCTCCAGACCATCTTATTGACCACGCCCGTGTAGGACTGAATGATTTTGACCACCTTCGTGGAGACATTCTCCTCCACATAATCGGGCACGGGAATGCCGTAGTCGCCGTTTCGGTTCATCTCCACCGCCGTGTCGACCGACTGAAGCAAGCCCTTCTCGTCAATGCCCGAGAGGATGAAGCACGCCTTGTCCAGCGCCTCGGGGCGCTCGGTCGAGGTACGGATGCAGACTGCGGGGAAGGGATGTCCGATAGACGTGAAAAAGCTACTCTCCTCGGGGAGCGTGCCGCTGTCGGATACCACGCAGAAGGCGTTCATCTGGAGACAGTTGTAGTCGTGGAAGCCGAGCGGCTCGTGTTGGATAACGCGGCGGTCCAGCTTGAAGCCGCTCGTCTCCAGCCGCTTGCGGCTGCGCGGATGGCAGGAATACAGAATGGGCATATCGTACTTTTCCGCCATTTTGTTGATTGCCGTAAACAGGCTTGTGAAGTTCTTCTCGGTGTCGATATTCTCCTCGCGGTGCGCGGAAAGCAGGATATACTTCCCCTTCTCCAGCCCGAGGCGGGCGTGAATGTCGCTCGCTTCCATCTCGGCAAGGTTGTTCCGCAGCACCTCCGCCATCGGGGAGCCCGTAACATAGGTGCGTTCCTTCGGCAGTCCGCAGTCGGCAAGATAGCGCCGCGCGTGCTCGGAATACGCCATGTTGACATCCGAAATGATGTCCACAATGCGGCGATTGGTCTCCTCGGGCAGGCATTCGTCCTTGCAACGGTTGCCCGCTTCCATGTGGAAAATCGGAATATGCAGCCGCTTCGCCCCGATGACAGACAGGCAGGAGTTGGTGTCACCCAGAACCAACACCGCATCGGGCTTGATTTCCGCCATGAGCGTGTAGGACTTCGCAATGATGTTCCCGCAGGTCTCCCCGAGGTTCGAGCCGACCGCGTCGAGGTAAACCTCGGGGTCCGCCAGCTTCAGGTCCTTGAAGAATACCCCGTTGAGGTTGTAATCGTAGTTCTGCCCCGTGTGGGCAAGGAGCGTATCAAAATATCTGCGGCACTTGGTAATCACGGCGGAAAGGCGGATGATTTCGGGACGGGTCCCCACGATAATCAACAGCTTCAGCCTGCCGTTTTCCTGCCACTTCACATTCTCAAACATTTATTTTCCCACCTTTGCAAGCTCTTCCTGAATGTAGGCAAGTGAAGCAATCTTCGCTTTGGTCTCCTCCACATCCAGCAGACGCGTGTTGTTGGAGTTGAACTCGGTCAGCACGTTGCGCTTCTCGTCACCCTCCTTGAAGTACTTGTCGTAATTCAACCCGCGGTTGTCGGCGGGGACGCGGTAGAAGTTGCCCATATCAACCGCCTTCGCGCACTCCTCGTTGGTCAGAAGCGTTTCGTACATCTTCTCGCCGTGGCGGATGCCGATGACCTTGATGTCCTCCTTCTTGCCGCCGAACAGCTCGCAGACCGCCTGTGCCTGCGTGCCGATGGTGCAGGCGGGTGCCTTCTGAATCAGCAGGTCGCCATTCTCGCCGTGCTCAAAGGCAAAGAGCACGAGGTCGACCGCCTCCTCCAGAGACATGATGAAGCGGGTCATCTTCGGCTCGGTGATGGTGATGGGGTTGCCGTTTTTGATTTGATCAATCCAGAGCGGAATGACCGAGCCTCTGGAGCACATGACGTTGCCGTAGCGGGTGCAGCAGATTTTGGTCTTGCCCGAATTGCGGGACTTCGCCACCGCGACCTTCTCCTCAATCGCCTTGGTAATGCCCATGGCGTTGATCGGGTACGCCGCCTTGTCGGTGGAGAGGCAAATCACGCACTCCACACCCGCCTCGATTGCGGCGGTCAGCACGTTGTCGGTGCCGATGACGTTGGTGCGGACGGCTTCCATCGGGAAGAACTCGCAGGACGGGACCTGCTTGAGCGCCGCCGCGTGGAAAATATAGTCCACGCCGTACATCGCACTGCGGCAGGATTGCAGGTCGCGCACGTCACCGATATAGAACTTGATTTTGTCCGCCACCTCGGGCATCTTCGCCTGAAACTCGTGGCGCATATCGTCCTGCTTCTTCTCATCGCGGGAGAAAATGCGGATTTCGCCGATGTCCGTGCGAAGGAAGCGGTTCAGGACCGCATTGCCGAACGAACCGGTCCCGCCTGTGATTAAAAGGGTTTTGTTTTGGAATAATGACATGGTTTGCTCCTCTTTTCTGTTAATCTTCTTTTGGGTCATCCAGATACGCAACAAATGAATGATGCGTCACGCGCTCGTTTTCGGGCGGAAGCTGCATATAGTCGCCGTAGTAGCAGGTCAGCCATTCGTCCCAGCCGATGGGCGCTTTATATTGCTTGCCTTCAAATTCCACCTCGACAAAGGAATCGAATACCCTGCGGTCGCACATCATACGGGAATATCCCGTGAAGTCCCCCACCCGCTTCGTGTCCACTTTGGCAAAGCGCGTTGCGTTGTCAATCATTTCCTGCACCGTCACGTTCGGGCGGAACAGCCGATAGGCGAGCTTCCGCATGCCGCGCAGGACTTTGGTCACAGGACCGCCAAAGGTCCTGTCGTGCCGAATGGAATAGATTTTCCGCAATTCGTTCCGCCTGTCAAACATTTCGTTCGCCGCCGCATCGTCATCCGGTGCGCGGTCGTAGGGGAAAATGTCGATGTTGACCGCCATTTTGCTGCCCCGCTCGTCCGGCTCGTACAGCACCGTGGTCGTATCGCAGACCTTTGCAAACGGAAGCCCGAAGCTCGGGTCCTGCGCAAGGCTCAACACGCGGTAGCGGTCATTGGTTTCATTGAAAACCGACAGAAACCGCTCGTAATCCTCCCGCAGCATTCCGATGTCGATATCGTCGTCCCACGGGATATACCCCTTGTGGCGAATCGCGCCCAACAGCGTTCCGCTGTCGAGCCAGTAGCGGATTCCGTTCGCATCGCAGAAATCCGTTACCACGTCCATAATTTCAAGCTGAATGCGCTTCAGCTCCTTGTCATCGATTCTTTTCATACGTCCTTCCTTGCTCCGACTGATTCGGAATCGGTTTGCTTTCTTTTGAGTAGCGTTCTGACCGCCCGCACGCAATCGGCGGGGTTCAGGGCTTTGAGCATCAGGCGGTTATTGCCGCGAATCGGCTTGAGAAGAAAGCCGATGATTACGTTGGTAAAGGATTGCGTAATCAGCGAGGCGAGCGCCGCGCCCATAATGCCCATAACGGGAATCAGGAAATAGTTGAGCACCACGTTTGCCGCCGCGCCCGACAGGTTGATAACCCACAGGTATTTCTGCTTGCCCTCCGCAAGAATCCAGATGTTCCGCACCGAGCCGATATAGGAAAATGTGGTATACCACACAACCAGCCGCAGAACATTCACGCTCGGTGCGTAGTCCGCACCGTACAGGATTCTGACAATCAGCCCCGAGAATGCCGTGATGAACACGCTTTGCAGGAGCGACAGATAGATGATGATGCTGTAGAGCCTGCACACATCCTTTTCGTACCGCTCCTCGTTGTTCTTCTTATCATCAAAAATCATCGGGCGGAAGGAATCGATGATCGCCGAAAACACAAACGCCGTCATGCTCGCGCAGGTGACAGCCGCCGAATAGTAGCCCGTTGCCGCATCGTCAATCATCAGCTTGAGCATGATGCGGTCGGTCTGTGCAAAGATTGCGACCATCATCTCGGGGATAATGTAATAGCGGCTTTTTTTCAGCAGTCGCTTCGCCGTTTCCCACGAGAACAGGAGCTTTGCTCCGCCCACCCGCCGATAGACGAAAAAGAGGCAGATTGCAATCACCATGTAGTCCAGTGCGTTGGAGACCGCGAACCAGTACACGCTCTTTCCCGTTGCCAGCAGGAATATCTTATAGCCCGAAACAATCACATAAGAAAACAGCGCGACGATGGACGAATATTTGGACAACAGCTTTGCCTGAAACCAGTAAATCATGATTTCAAGGCTCTGGAAAATCAGAAGCGAGCTGTAGAGCAGACAGACCAACAGGGTATCCCGCTCTCCGAAGTTCGCAATCGAGACAAACGCAGCCACACCGCCGATGCAAAGCAGAGAGGAGCAAAAGGTCAGAAGGATTGAGGTTCCGAGAATCTCCCCCTCCCGCTCGGGATGCGTGACCAGCTCCCGCACCAGCACGCCCGTCAGTCCCAGATACATAATCGGTGCAACGAAGGACACAATGGACGCGGCATAGTTGATCAGCCCGAAGCCGGATGGTCCCAGAAAGCGCGCAGTCAGCATGGAAATCACCAGCGCCAGCAACGATTTGACCAGCTGGATGCCGATGAGCCACGACGCGTTTTTCACTACCTTACTTCTGTTCATTTACGGTTTCGTAAAGCCTCACATATTCCATAAATTTTTCGTTTCGGTCAAATTCCCGAGCCCTCCTCAGGCAAGACTTAGGCGGGTACGGCTTTTCCGTGCAGACCCGCACAATTTCCCGCTCCAGTGCATCCACATCGTCCTTCGGGACCACACTGCCGCAGGTCGCATCGGGGATTTCGGGGCTTCCGCCCGTGCGGAAGGTCACAACAGGGGTCCCGCAGGCGAGCGCCTCCATGTTGACCGTGGGATAATTCTCCTCCCGCGTTGGATTCACGAACAGGTCCGCCGCCGTGTAGATTTCGGCAAGCTCGGTTTGGTTCTGTGTACGGTGGACGGTCAGAATCCCCTCGGGCAGACTGCGGTCCACCTCGTCGTTCGTTCCCACCAGCACAATCCGATACTGCGCGGGGTCCAGTCTGCGATACAGCTCCGCGAACACGTCCGCGCCCTTGCGGGGGCCCCAGTCAAACGCAACACCGAGAAGCAGGAAACAATCCGCGGGAATTCCATGCTTCGCGCGGAAATCCGAGGCGGTCGGCTTGAACACCGAAAGGTCGATTCCGTTGCGGATGACCCGAACGGGGTACTCCCCCAGATAGGATTGCTTCACCAGCCCCGCCAGCCACTCGGACGGCGTGACCACGGTCAGGTTGCTCACGCCGCAAAACCACTTCTTTTTCCTGCGGTGCATTTTCCCCGCGTTGTCGGTCAGGCTCTCGGGATAGCGCCGATGGAGCGAGCACCCCCGACAGTCGGTTTTCCATTTGTCGCACCCCGCCATGTCAAAATACGGGCAGTGCCCCGTAAACGCCCAGCAGTCATGCAGGGTCCAGACCACGGGAATGTTTTCCTTTTTGATATATCGGAACAGCATCGGCAGGTTGATATACCAGCTGTGCAGGTTGTGCAGATGAATCACATCGGGCTTCAGCTTCCGCAGCCTGCGAATCAGGCGCGCGGTCCCGAACGCGGTAAAATGCCCCTCCAGCCCCGTCAGTCTGCTCAAAAAATGGTGCAGACCGTTTTCGAGAAAGGACCCCACGTAAAGGTGCTTGGCGTGCTTCGGGGTCTGCTTGCCCCTCCACCTCCGCGAAACGGTGTAGACCGAGAAGCCGTTCTTCTCTCCGCAATCCGCGATTTGGAGCATGATATTCCCCGTACTGCCGTAATCCGAGGTGTTGATTTCCACAACGGTTTTCCCCATTCGCTCTCCCTTCACTCCGTGCAAGCCTCCGAACAGCCGCTTGCCGCCGCCAGAATTTCGCGGCACGCCTCGCTGTTTTTCGCCTCGTCATGGCACCGCCTTGCAACCGCCAGCGCATTCCGTGCGGTCTCCTCGCGCAATGCCCGATTTCCCAGCGCCTCCTCCAGCCGCCCCCGCAGGTCCTCCCGCGCGGTGGCACAGATGGCGCAATTGTTTTCGGTCAGGTGCCGCATGGATGCCACGCAGTCGGGACCGTATGCAAACAGGCAAATCCCGCTTGCAAGGCTGTTTGCAATCTTGGTGGAGACCGAGTATTTCACCTCGTCGATGTCCGCCTCGTCAAAGGCTTCCGTGTGCACAAGCAGCTGTGCCGCGTGGAAGGTCCTGTCGAACTCCGCGCCCGAGACAAAGCCCATCAGACGGATCGATGCGTGCTTTCCGAGCTCCGCAAGAATCGCCTCGTCCTTCTCGCCCGTATAGATATCCAGCGTGTAGCCTGTCCCCTTTTCGGCATTGATTGCGTCAAGCGCCGCGCCGATTTCCGAGAGTGACCGATATCGCCCGCAACGGACCGCACCCATGTAGGTCAGCCGCTCCGCCGCTTCCGTGTTGCGGACCGTCTCGGCAACGGGATAGTTACTCCCCGTCATCACAACCGTTGCGGGAACGCCGAAGCGCTCGGAATACGCCTGCTCCAGCTCGCGGCAGATGACAATCAGGTGCGACGAGCGCCCGAGCGTTTCTTCCATCTTTTTGCGCAACAGGCGCAGACGCAGATGCTCCAAAGCGCCCTTCCCGCCCTTGACGAAATAGAAATCATCGCAAATATAGGTGACAATGGGTAGCCTATATTTACGCGACAGCTTCAGCGCGATGTCATAAATGAATTTCGCGCTCCCGGGCGCGAGGAAAATACAGGTCGGCTTTTCGCGCTCCACCCACGCCCGCAAATCGCGGTTGAACCAGTGCGCGCATTTCCACATCAGGTCGCGGAGCAGGTAACGGAGCGGTGTTTTGTTCTTGCGGCTCCTGTAGAGCGATTCGTCCCGCTCGGACTCAAACAAACGGCTTTCCGCCCCGCCGACCTCGGCATCCGTCAGCTCTCGCCCCGCGCGGCGGAACAGATAAGACCGCAGAATCTCCTTGTCGGTCATGCGGTAGAAGGACCCGCAAGCCCGCACATCAGGCAGGGACGGATAAATATAGAATTGGCACAGCTCGTCTGGAGAAAATGCGGAGAAGAGGGTCTGCATCGTTTTTCCCATGCTGTCGCAGGTCATGATTGGATTGTGACTGATAATCAGGACTTTCAGCTTGCCGCTCATATTCAGGCTCCTTCGGACCGTTTCCGTCCGCTGTCTGCGGTCCGCTTCGGTTTTTCACATTTTTCACACATATATATTATATCATACCACAAAAGCGCGGATTTGTCAAGTGTATCGGCTATCTTTCCCCGCCGCGGCAGGTCGGACAGGCTGTGCGCGCGGTTGTATTCCTGCATAAAGCATGAATATTATTCACTTTTCATTCGATATAACAAGGTCAGATTTTGCATTGAATTATCCGTTTCGACTTTGCTTTTCTTTGATTTTCTTTTCCGCAATAACATTTTATGTGAAATCCGCACAAATCAAGCCCTGTTCATTCTTGCAATCTGCACATTCCTCACGAAATGAAAAAATATGCAGAAAACCGCTTGACAAATGGAAATTTATGCAGTATAATAGTGCCATACAAAACACATCCCACACGGAGGAACAAAAATCATGAAAAAGCTACTTTCCATCGCACTCGCGGTCTGCATGGCGGCAGGCTGTCTGCTTGCCTTCGCTTCCTGCAAAAAGGTCGAGGAACAAGAAACCCTGACCGTTTACACCGAAGCGGGCTTTGCTCCCTTTGAATACGTCAAGGACGGCAAGATCGTCGGCGTTGACGTTGAAATTATGGAAAAGGTCGGCGAAAAGCTCGGCAAGAAGGTCGTCTTTGAAAACGTCGCATTTGATACCATCGTGGATGCGGTCTCCGCTGGCAAGCTGACCAATGTCGGCGCGGCGGGCATCTCGATTACCGATGCAAGAAAAGAGAAGGTCGACTTCTCCAATGAGTATTACACCGCTTCCCTCTATGTCATCTACCCTGCTGCGGACGCGGCAACCTACGAGAGCAACACCACCGATGATGTGACCGGCGTTTACTGGGACAGCCTCAAGGGAAAGAAGATTGCGGTCCAGAACGGAACCACCGCAGACCTGTTCCTCGGCGATGAGCTGGGCGAGGGCGGAACGCTTGAAGGCTCGAATGCCGCAAAGGTCGGCTTCGATGCACTCGCAACCGCAGTTGAGGACGTCAGCAAGGGAACCGACAGCAACGTGCTGATTATCGATGAGCTCCCCGCAAAGAAGCTGATTGAGGGCAAGAGCAACCTCAAGTGCGCGCCCCTCTACTATCAGGGCGGCGAGGGCGAGAGCGATGAGGCGGCAACCGACACCTACGCAATCTGCGTGACGAAGGGTCAGGACGAGCTGCTGAAAGCCATCAACGAGGTGCTGGCGGAGCTGGGCAAGGACGGCATCGAGGCGCTGGTCAAAAAGCATCTCGGCGTGTAAGTCCCCCGCACACCGAACCGAACACAACATACCGAAAGGAAAAGCGGCACCCGCTTTTCCTTTTTGGGGCTTTTAAGAGGAAGATTTTATGCTGTTTCAGGACATTTGCAAAATCCTTACCGATGCCGAATCCATGGGGTATATGCTCCAAGGCTTCCGCAATACCCTGCTGCTGACCTTTGCTGCCGCCGCAATCGGGCTGGTGCTCGGCTTCACCGTTGCAATCGTCAAAATCTCCGCGCAGGTCAACAAATACATGAAAATCCCCGCGATTCTCTGCAACATCTACACCACGGTCTTTCGCGGCACGCCTGTTGCGCTCCAGCTCTTCATCATGGTGTTTGCGGTCTTTGCAATCCCGGGCTTCAAGCCCTACGCCGCCATTCTGACCTTCGGCATCAACTCGGGCGCGTATGTCTCCGAAAACATCCGCGCGGGCATCTCCTCCGTGGACCCGGGGCAGATGGAGGCGGGACGCGCGCTGGGGCTTTCGTGGCGTTTCACCATGCTCCGCGTCATCCTGCCGCAGGCGGTGAAGAACATCATTCCCGCCATCGGCAACGAGATGATTGCCCTGCTCAAGGAGACCTCCATCATCAGCATGGTGGGCGCAACGGTCGGCTCCCTGACCTTTGACCTCAACGCCGCCTCCAACACGGTGTTCCGCAAAATCCCGAACTACCTCGCCAGCGGTCTGATTGCGGGCGTGTTCTATCTCGCGGTGGTCTACCTGATGGTGTTCCTGATCAAACTGATTGAAAAGAGGATGAAAGCAAGTGATAAGCGTTAAGAATCTATACAAGGACTTCGGAAGCCTGCGCATCCTCAAGGCGGTTTCCTGCGAAGTGAAAAAGGGCGAAAAGGTGGTGCTGATCGGTCCCTCGGGAAGCGGAAAGAGCACCCTGCTCCGCTGTATCAACCAGCTGGAGGCACCGACCTTTGGCGAAATCTGGATGGACGGCAAGCTGTTGACCGCCCCCGACCCCTACCTGCATTTTGATGTCATCCGCCTCTCCAAAACCTACCGCGACCTGACGGCGGCGGGAACCGAGGACATGGCGGCAATTCTGCGCATCAAGGCGGAGGACCTGCTGAAAAAGAAGGAGGGTGCCTCCTATCACGCCGCGCTGAAGCAATACGAAAAGGCGAACCGCATCGACATTGACACCGCGCGGCAAAAGATGGGCATGGTGTTCCAGCACTTCAATCTGTTCAACAATATGACCGTCCTGCAAAACCTGACCTTTGCGCCCGTACAGCTGAAGCTGAAAACCAAAGCCGAAGCCGAGGAGCGCGCGCGGGAGCTGCTCGCACGCATCGGGCTTTCCGATAAGGCGGAGGTCTACCCCGCAACACTCTCGGGCGGACAAAAGCAGCGGATTGCCATCATCCGCGCGCTCGCCATGGAGCCGGAGGTCATGCTCTTTGACGAGCCGACCTCGGCGCTCGACCCCGAAATGGTGGGCGAGGTGCTGGACCTCATCAAAAACCTTGCACATGACGGCATGACGATGGTCATCGTGACCCACGAAATGGGCTTTGCCCGCGAGGTTGCGGACCGCGTGCTCTTCATGGACGGCGGAAACATTGCCGAGGACGGCACCCCCGCCGAGGTCTTTGACCACCCCAAGCTCCCCCGCACGCAGGAGTTCCTGAGCAAGGTTCTGTAAAGGTACGCGGGAGAAGGGCCGGACCAAACAAAAGCAGTGCGGACAAGGTGCTACGATACGGAAATTCATCCGTAATTCGGTGCACATTGTCCGCACTGCTTTTATTGCAGCGTGTAAGCCGACGCAAGCGGTTATCCCCAAAGCATTTTCATACCACGGGAGGTATCCTGCGCATACGTCCGAGCGGAGGCTGAACAGCTTGAGCTTGAGTTTGAGTTTGAGTTTGAGCTTGAGTTTGTGTTTGGGCTTGCCTTCCCCATTCACAATTCCCGTTTGCGTATTTCGTCAAGGTTATCCCAAAAAGCCTCGAACTCCTCCTCCGAAATGGTTCCGTTTCGGATCAGGATGCGATACGGGACGCCCTTCCATTCATAGGCAATCCCCGAATCGGTATAGCCGTTTCGTTCGTAGAATGCCCTGCGCCGCGTTCTCTGCTCGGCATTCGGCGCCGATGGGTCCTCCGCCTCCATATCGAGGATCATCCGGTTTTCGGGATGGCGGTCGGAGATCAGCCGCAGGACCCGCGAGCCGTAGCCGAGGTCACGGAGCTCCTCCGCAATCGCAAGGAATAAAATGTGTGTGATATCTCCGAAGGTGAGCGTTGAATAAAACCCGCAGAAGGTCTCGCCGTCATAGCAGGCAATCAACTCGCTCTCGCCGTTGTGCTTCATCAGGTATTTCACCGGAACCCGCTCCTCCTTCGGAAAAGCGGTCAGGTACAGGTGTCGGAATTTTCGGTAATCTTCAAAGCCTTCTGTTATTTCTCTTTCACTGAGCATAAAATCCTTTCTTCGGGAAATTCCGGAAGCAGGACAGACCGATCATCGTGCAGGCACCATGAAGCCTATACCTCAAAGGTCCCCTTCAGCCTCTCGCAAAAATCTTCAAATGCCCCAATGCTCTCTTCGCTTACAAAGGACTCGGCAAACGCCTTTTCCTCCGCGCGGTAGATTGCATCGAGATATTTTCTTGCATAGGCTCTGCCCGAATCGGTCAGTACAATGTTCATTTCCCGCCGTTTGCCCGGAATCTGTTCGAGTATGACATATCCCTTCTCGATACATTCTTTCGTGATGGTGTTAAAGGTTGTACGCGGGAGCATCCAGTCCTCGCTGATCTGCTTCTGCGAATGGGGGCTTCCGTCGTCAAGCGCGTAAAGCAGGCAGATCATATTGAGCTTCACACCAAGCTTGACAGCCATTCGTTCGTATATCCCGTCAATGCGGTTCACCACGATCATTAACCGACGAATCTGTTCCCGATTCTTCATAAGCACCTCCAAATAATCCGAATTCGTATTTCTATTATAATCCCGTTTCGTATTTTTGTCAAGACGTTTCCGCATAGGTTTACAGCTTGTTTACAAAGCAAGGACCGCATCGCGTCCCCGTCTATCCCAACAGCCGCTTGTAGGTCGTGTCAATCAGGAGCGCGCCGAGCGGGGCAGTCAGGAGGATTGCAAGGACCGCGCAGGTCAGAATCAGATTCCCGCAGGCAAGCCCCGCAGAGAGCGCAATTCCGCCAATCGCCGCCTGTACCGTTGCCTTCGGCAGGTACGCAATCGCGCAGAACAACCGCTCCCGAAAACGGAGCGGGGTCCCGAGGACGCAGACGAATACCCCAACCATGCGGAACAGAAGCGACAGAAGCACAACGGGCAGAAGCCGCGCCCCGAACGAGACCGCATAGGAAAGGTCCACCTGTGCGCCGACAAGGGCGAACAACAGCAGCTCGGCAAAGACCCACAGCTTGCCGAAGCGAGCCGACAAATGCTCCGCCCGCGTCTTGTCGCGGAACCGAAACGCCACGCCGAGGGAAATGACCGCAAGAAGCCCCGAAAACGGGACCGTCTCCGAAATCAGCGTTTCCAATCCGATCAACAGGAACGAAACCGAAAGGAACAGCAACAATTTAACCGTATCCCGCACCGCAACCTTGCGGAGCAGGAGCGTGAACAGCACCCCCGCGAGCGCACCGACCGCAATGCCCGTCAGAATCGACGCGGGCACGCGCCAAAGAATCGAAAAATCGAACTCCCCCGTTCGGTTCATCGCAAGCAGTGCCGTAAACAGCACAATAACGAACACATCGTCGCAGGAAGCCCCCGCCGTTATCATCTGCGGAATGCCCTTATCCGTGCCGTACCCCTCCGCCTGCAAGCGAAGCATCCGAGGGACCACCACGGCGGGTGAGACTGCCGCCATCACCGCGCCCATCAATGCCCCCTCTGCGGCGGACAGCCCAAGGAACAGGTGCGCAAACAGCACATACCCCGCAATTTCAAAGCAGGCGGGCAGAAAGCAAAGCAGAATTGCGGGTCGACCGACACGCCGCAGGTCGGATAGGTCCAGCGACAGCCCCGCGCGGGTCAGAATCACAATCAGCGCAAATTGCCGCAGGTCGGAGGAAATCGCAAGCAGGTCGGGCGCAAGCAGCTTCAGCACATACGGGCCCGTCAGAATCCCGCAGAGCAGCATCCCGATCAGGGGCGGCAGGCGCAGACGGCGGAACACAGACCCGAGCAAAAGCGAGCAAAGAATCAGAACGGCAACGGACGAAAGAAAAGACATCTTTTTCTCCTTTCGGGGCAAGCGGAAAACAAAAAAGCCGATGCCCCTGCAAAAATTTGCAGAAGTCATCAGCCTATCGGCGGTTTCGGATTGCTCCGCGGGAGAACTTCATCCCCGTTTCTTACGCTGACAGTATAGCACAAGCAGGCGGATTTGTCAAGTCCAAAACCGAAAATTTTTATGATTCATAACAGCGGCTCCATCCCCGTAACCGTCAGGCGGTCACCCGAGACGCGGAACAGGATATTCCACCCCGCAAAGCTGACCCCGTATTCGCGGGAGGGGTCGTCCTGATAGGATGGGCGCGGGTCATTCTCCAACAGGAGCCGCGCCGAGGTGCGTTTCTCCGCAGGGAGCAGGTCACAAAGCGCGGGCGGGAAGTCCACCTCCAAGCGATGCGCCATAACGGGCTCCGCAAAGCCGCCGCTTGCGTCCGTGTGGCAGTCGGTATAGGGCAGATACGGCTTGATGTCGAGAATCGGGGTCCCGTCCATCAGGTCCGCACCGCCAACGACCAGAACGCTCCCCTGCGTGTCGGTCTCCTCCACCCGAAGCAGACGAACCGAGGACAACCCGATGGGATTGGGACGGAACGGCGAGCGGGAGGCAAACACCCCAACGGGCGTGTTCCCGCCAAGCCGCGGCGGGCGGACCATCGGCTGAAATTTCGCGTCGTGCGGGACGGCGGAAAAGTCCCAGAGGAGCCAGAGGTGCGAAAAGCCCGTGATGCCGCGGAGCGCATCGGGGTTGCGGAACGCGGGCAGAAAAACGATACGCGCCTCCAGCTCGGGCAACAAACCGCTCTGGCGCGGGATGCCGAATTTTTCGGGGAAATCGGTCCGAATATGGGCAACGGGACGGCAAACGAAGCCGCCGTCGGACAAAGAACGCTTCATAAACAGCCTCCTCGGGGAATCAACTCCCCTATATTGTAGCCCGAAAGGGACAAAAAGTCAAGAGTGGAAGAAAAAGTTTTGAGAAAAACGGACTTTTTTCAAAAAACATATTGACAAAAGGGACGGAACGTGGTATAATAAGTAATGCGAACCGAAAAGGAAAGCAGGCTCCGAGGGGTGTGTAACGCCGGTGTGGCGGAACAGGCAGACGCCCGGGACTTAAAATCCCGTGATGCGAAAGCATCGTACCGGTTCGATCCCGGTCACCGGCACCATCGGGTCGGACCGAGGAAAACAGAATATCGCGGGGTAGAGCAGTTGGTAGCTCGTCGGGCTCATAACCCGGAGGTCGTGAGGTTCAAGTCCCACCCCCGCAACCAAAGCTCCCGCACGCAAGTGCGGGAGCTTTACTTATTACCTCTTCACTCTTCACTCTTCACTTCCCGCGGGAGCTTTGGGGAAGTAATAGGTAATAGTGAATAGTGAAGAAGTAAGGTAGCTTTTCTCCCGTTGGTCGAAAAGCAATTTTTATGATTTAGGTGCGGTCTTTCGCGTAGCGAAAGACCGCACCTTCTGCTTTTTTATGGACAAACACAGCAAAGCGGATGCTTCATGGGGAGCGAAAAGCGCTTTTCGCCTGTTTCGGTCTCCGGAACCGACACCTCGTCGGAATCCTCATTGCATACAATCAGAAAGCCGTCAATCAAGTCAAAATCGCGCGGTCCTTGACCGCCGCTCGGGAAGGAATGAAACAGCTTGGGGGCTCCGTCCTCGGTATTCAGCACGAAGATTCGGTTCTCCCCTCGCACCGAGGTGTACAGACGTTTCTCATCCTCCGACAAGCGAATTGCCGCCGCGGTTGAAGCCGGCACCTCACATGGGAGTA
>ERZ808252.1668-NODE-1668-length-15546-cov-3.233361_pt1 | contig 15546 bp, 10 predicted proteins | sample MGYA00521242_ERZ808252 | MGnify/ENA primary metagenome ERZ808252 (study PRJEB31516, sample SAMN03275581) | gut metagenome | biome: mammalia-associated habitat; material: feces | host: Papio cynocephalus | place: Kenya | collected 2012-08-07 ...
TTGGACATTTGCGGACATTCATTTCTTTTATTGTTTATCTTACAAAACAGCGTCCCCTCATAAAACTTATCGCCTTTGAGTTTCTTGAGGATTACACAATATAAATTGTTTTGGTGCAAAGATAATGTTTTCTTGGCAAAAGGCCTCTCTTCATGCAAAGGATTTTACTCACCTTTTTTGAGGGGTGTAGGGGAGGGGGATATGTGTGGAGGTATTACACGTGCCTTGGGACACATGTTAGGTATCCCAAGACACATGTACAAGTAAGGCTATTTTGTCATAGTCCAACCCAACTGCATGCCATTATAATTCTTCAGCAACACGGATATGGTGGATGTCTGGCTGAGTGAACTTCCAAGTCCGGTCATCACAGCAAGTAACTTGTCAGCATCAAAAAGCATGTGCAACTCATTCCCGTTTACCGTGGCCGTGCAGGTCATATTGCTCACCCCTAACGCGCCCATTATTGTCAACTTGCTTGTGCTCGTGTTGTAGGAATAAGTCCCGTTGACGGTCTTCCCTTTGTACGTGAAAGCACAGGTTTTATCCTTGTTCAGTGTCAACTGGCTCTTTCCCGAAGACATTCCTATCTTCTTGAGGTACTTGCCAAGAGTATCCTCCACTTTGTTGCTTGCGACCGCCCCGCCCAACTTGGCAAGTACATTCTCACTCTCAAACACGACCTTGGGGGCCGAATAAGTCCACGTGCCCACCAGACTGCTCTCTGAGGTCTTTGTGCTCAACAGATTGGAAAGCACTGTGCCCAGCAGTCCATTTCCTGAATTCCCTGTAAGCGTACTACCTAGCAAGCCACTGGGCAAACCTGTCCCCGTACCTTTTGTTGTCTGAGTTTTTCCTCCAAGGTTCGAGGAAGTCATACTTCCTGCCGTACTTGTACCGCAAGATGCAAGCGAGGCACATAGACTGGCCAAAACCATGGTTTTGATAATTGATTTTTTCATAACGACTTGATATAATTGATTTGAAAACCGCCTTTTTGACATGTACTGATGTTTGCCGTCAGCCTTTAAAGCATGAACCGCGCGTTACAAACTTGATTGTTCCCCCGATGCGTCATTCTGTATCTGCCTTGGCTCAAACATCCTTCTGAAAACAGCAGGGAAAGGTGTCTCAAACATCATTGGCTCCCCCGTACGCGGATGATAGAAATGTAACCTATAAGCGTGCAAAGCCAGCCGTCCCATGGGATTCCTTCCATTTCCGTACTTCATGTCACCTGCAACAGGATATCCCAAATCAGCCATATGAACACGGATTTGATTCTTCCGTCCTGTTTCAAGTTTAAGTTCCACAAGACTGTATTGCCCGTTCACATTCAACCTTCTATAGTGTGTTATGGCCTCTTTACCTCCATTGTCAGTAGGACTGCTGTAAGTGACAAAGGCCTTGTTGTCCTTGAGCCAGGAGCGTATTGTGCCACCTTCCCTTTCCATTTGTCCACACACGACCGCCACATAGCGACGGTCATAAACAATATCATGCCAATTATTCTCAAACACCTGCTCAATTTCCCTGTTCTTGGCATACAGCATGATACCACTCGTTTCCCTGTCAAGGCGGTGGACAACGTGCGCGGTACACTTGAAATGGCGCCTGTTGAAATATTCGTCAAGCACACTCTTGACGCAAAATTGACTGGGATTAGCCCCCATGCTCAGTATGCCAGGAGCTTTCTCTATTACCACGAGATCCTTGTCTTCATATACAATCTTCACATATTGGTTGTTCAGTTCGGAGGCACGCTTATGGCGACTGATGCGTACAATCTGACCTGGATGCAACAGATAATCGTACCTTGTCACCAGCACGCGGTCAACACAGACCGCATGTCCTTTCAGCAAATCCTTGGCATGATTACGACTCACACCAGACAACTGCCTCATGATAAAGTCCATAAGCTGAACCTCATCACGCACCGGTATCTCAAAGTATTTGAGCGCTGCATATTGTGCGCCACTTAAATTCCTTGCCATATTCTATAATGTTTGTTTCATCTTTGATTTTCGCGTCTTTGCAACACCATGTTGATATATGGTCACACACAGGGGGGCGAGCATCACCATGTGTAAGATTTAGCAGTCTGGCTCCCCTTTTTGTTCATTATGGTGATTATGTTTAGTTGGATGTGCAGGGATAGGCAGGAAGTATTCGGACACCATCTTGCACTTGCGTTTTGTGAGTCCCCTCTTATCCTGCGAATAGCGCCGCGAGATTTTTGCCTCAATCAATATCGTCCTCCTTCAGAGTAAAATCCATAAGTTCCTGCAATGAGCCGTTGAAAATATTACAATCCACTTGGCCTTGTATGCCCGGCATGCGTCCACTATCGGTATGCTGCCACATAATCCACGCGCCCTTGTATTCCAGCTTGTCCACATAATAATGTGCTATCCAGTAAGGATAAGGCTCAAAACAGGAATCGTCCAGGTAATTCAACTTGAACTTGTAACCTGTGTAAAGAATAGGCTTTACATGATATCTTTCTTCCACAACGTCAAACCATGTTTTGACGGCCTTCCTCAGTTGTTCGGGAGTCAGGTTCCCTTTCTTCTCGACATCAAGGACGGGAGGCAGGTCGCCTGGTTCCAGATGAACCTGCCGCAGGAAAAACTTTGCCTGCTTCTTTGCATCCACATCTGGCAAAAAGAAGTGATAAGCCCCTCGCACAAAGTCGTTTTTCCTTGCCTGGTAAAAGTTCTCATTGAAGTTCTCGTCAATGAGTGATGTTCCTTCTGTCGCTTTTATGATAACAAAGCGCACGGGATCGTTATTCATAGAGGCATTGCGCAAACGCTCCCAGTCAATAGAGGATTGGTGATGACTGATGTCAATACCTCGCACATGATACCCTTCCGGATATATTGTCTCACCATATATAGCCTTCCAGCGAAAACTGAACGGCCCCACGAACAGATTATAGAACAGTCCCACGTAAACAACTCCTATAAGAAAGATGCCAAACCACACAGGCCAGGAGCGCAGGCTCCACCTTCTCTTTTTCTTGCGGCTCCTGGCACTGCACTTCCGATGACCTGTATCTCCAGAACGCGTCCGCCTGTTTTTTGAGACATGTGTATGGCCACTATAAGTTGTTCTTCCCTTGGGAGTTAATTTCCGTTCTTCCATCATGATGGGTACATGGCAGACAATAACAAATACATATTAAATACTATCTATAACATTGTTTACTTGTAAAAAGATGATTGGGACTACGTTTACTTTTTATGCTTGCACTCCATACACCAACTTTTTTGCAACAAATGATAAAAGCATGTGTTATGACAAATCCTCTCCGCAGCAAATGGCCGCAGAGAGGATTTGCGTGGCGGTTACTTGTTATTTCTTCTCCAAAACAAGAGTCTTCGTACACTGGTCGCACACTTCGGTGGGTCCCCAATACTGGATGGGGCCTGGGTATACATAGCATGTGTTCTTGGCCCACTCCTCGCGGTGACTGGCAAAGAACTTGAAGGGCGCGCCGTCCAGTTCCACCAAAGCTTTGCGGATAACAGGCTTCATGGCGCCATTGCGACGCTCCATGTTCATCATCATGGTAATGGGAACTCCACCCGGAATCCACTCTGCTGCGGGAGCAGTAGTGTTCTTTATGACTGACATGTAACCGGTTTTCCCATTGGCTATCAAGCGGCTTGCGTTATAACCCAGACTATAGCAGTAGTCAGAATCGTAGTTTGACGGGGCGGCACAACGTCCTTCATAGCCGAAGAAATGATGCTGCGCGCTGAACTTCCCGTTGTATTTTCCTTCCTTCTTCCATGCTTCCAGTTTGGCCGCAACCATACGGCTGAGCAACTTCTCGGTCTCGATGAGTGACACCTGCACATTGCCGTGGGGGTCGCGGTCCAGACAAAGTTGGCGAGCCACATCGGCAGGCAAGGACTCCAATATGGCAAGGTTCTCTGGTGCTATATTTCCTTTCACGAAAGAGATTTGCTCCTCGGCATCGGCAAATTGGCGGCTTTCACCCGTATTGGGGTCGGTGAGTACCTCGTTAAGTTCTGCAATAAGTTTCTTGATGGCGGGGATAAATTCAATCAGCCCCTCGGGAATCAACACTGTGCCGAAATTGTTTCCTTCCGCAGCGCGCCTGGCCACAATGTCGGCAATATATGTAACCACATCATCAAGCGACATGTTCTTCCGCTCCACTTCCTCTGACACAAGGCAGATGTTGGGCTGGGTCTGAAGCGCACATTCCAGGGCGATGTGTGATGCGGAACGTCCCATCAATTTGATGAAGTGCCAGTATTTACGTGCGCTGTTACAGTCACGCTGGATGTTTCCTATGAGTTCACTGTAGGTCTTGCATGCGGTGTCAAATCCAAAACTGGTCTCAATCTGGTCGTTCTTCAAGTCTCCGTCAATTGTCTTTGGGCAGCCGATTACCTGCACCCCATATTTCTTGGCCGCATAATACTCAGCCAGAACGCATGCGTTTGTGTTGGAGTCATCACCGCCTATGATGACAAGAGCCTTGATGCCAAGTTTGCGCAGGATCTGTATTCCGCTCTCAAACTGTTCCTCTTTTTCGAGTTTTGTACGTCCAGACCCGATGATGTCAAAGCCTCCAGTATTGCGGTACTCATCTATAAAATCATCAGTGAACTCCACATACTTATGGTTTACGAGACCGCCAGGCCCCATCAGGAAACCATACAGTTTGCTATTGGGATTCATGCTCTTAACGCCATCATACAAGCCACTTATCACGTTGTGGCCGCCAGGTGCCTGTCCGCCAGAGAGGATAACCCCCACATTGATTGCCTCCATGGGCTTCTGCTCACCAGCCTCAAAGGTAATGACAGGCATTCCGTATGTGTTTGGGAACATAGCCTTGATTTCATCCTGGTTGCCCACACTCTGTGTGGCAGCACCTTCTACAGTCACCACAGGGCCCTGCAGCACCTTGGGAAGTTTAGGCTGATAGGCGGCCCTTGCCACCTGCAACGCACTTTTAACCATAATTCACGTACTAATTAAATGTTGGTAATTGTCTCACAAAGATACGACAATATTCTTCATCATGTGTCACAAAACACCTGTTTTCGCAAGATGGGCATGAACACAGGATTGTCGTGAGGGAATCTTGTCTCACTAAACATGCTGTGATAAAAGCGGTTAAGAAACTTTGTTCATGACAATCGTACAACCACACATAGAGCAGGAAGAACAAGTTCATCATGCACACTTCCATTTTCTTGCCAATCATGCTACATACAGTATTCCCACACAAACGTCGAATATAGTGCCTACGGCAAACTCAAATTAATCTTTTAATTTCTTTTGTCTATTGTTTTGTCTGTCACTTTTCCCGTGGGAGACGTGGGACTTTCCAGTTGAAAAACTTCTCGGCCACACCCACGCGTTCATGCCACCCCAGGTAGATGCAGAAGGGGCTGCGGTTGCGTCAGGAGCAATAGAACTGACGAAACGCGCGTATGCAGAAGATGTGGTCGGCCACCGCGCCTGTCTCCCTTGCGCTGTGCATGCCCAAAATGGGATTGCCGACATCCACACCACATACTGGCAGAGAACTGGCAAGTATGTTCCCCAATGTGCTTCCTCCTGGGACATCACTATGGTTCACAAAACGCTGGCATGGTACTCCCGCTTTCTTGCATATCTCGTCGAAAACAGAGGCCGATACAGCATCGCTCGCATATTTCTGAGCAGCATTGTACTTGATGACAGGCCCCTTTCCCAGCATGGGGTGATTGGTGGGGTCATATTTCTCTGTATAATTGGGATGCCAGGCATGTGCATTATCGGCCGACACCATGAACGCACGTTCCACAGCCATGCCAAACTCCTCTTCGCCTCCACCTTGGGCCGAGTTCAGACGCCGCAGAATGCTTGCCAGGAAAGGACTGCCCGCCCCCTGCTTTGTTTGGCTTCCCGTTTCCTCATTGTCAAAGACAGCCAGTACCTGAGTCACCTCTGGCGCATCTTCCTTCTGTTGCAGAAGAGCCTGCATGCCGGCATGCACCATACTGAGGTCGTCAAGCCTTCCGCTGGAGAGGAACTCGTCATGCGCTCCGAAAGTGCATGCAGAGGTACAATCATACAGGTAAAGGTCAAAGTCAAGGATGTCGCCTGCCTCCACGTTCAGTTCCTCGCAGATAATTCCCACAAGCATACACCCACGTTCCAGTTCTCCGTTCACGATGCCCAGGATGGGCATCATGTCCTTCTGTCTTCCCAACTTCACCCCATCGTTCACCTGGCGGTTGAAGTGTATGGCCAAATTGCTTATTTGCAACAGGGGACGCTTGACGTGCAGCAAACGTGTTTCGGGGTGAAAGGCATCAGTGCCACGCAGGACTACCCGCCCGGCCAAACTCAAGGGCCGATCAAACCATGTGCTCATAATTGGGCCACCATAAACCTCGGTGTTCAGTTTGACCAGATCTCCCTCACAGGTTATCTCTGCGTTGGGCTTGATGCGGAACGTTGGCGAATCGCAATGAGCACATATCATGCGGAATCCGCCTTTGGCAATAGGCAAGTTTCCCATGCGGAAAGCATAAAGCGAGGAATCGTTCTTGGTGACAAAGAACATGTCACCCGCTCTCACTTCACCCAAAGGGTTAGAAGCGTCAAAGCATGAGAAACCAGCCTGTTCCAGGCGATCCGAAAGCGAACGTACTGCCAGGAAGTTCACAGGCGAATCGTTGAGGAAGGAGATAAGATCTTTAATCATAATATACGTTTATTAATATAATGTTTGTTGCAGTTCTCGCCAAAAATGGGTACATTTGCATTTTGGGACACTAAGGCCACAGGGAATGCCTGAACACGCGAGGGGTTCCCGACATGCCCTTTCCCATACCATGCAAAGTTAAGAATTATATTTTCTCCGCCAATGAGACAGGAAGACAAAATAACTGAGCAACCATCACCATACCGTCATTTGGAAAACAAGTCGGTAGGCGAACTGCTGAAAGAAATCAATGATGAAGACCACAAAGTGGCCGAGGCTGTGAGAAAAGCCCTGCCCAAGATTAAGACTCTGGTAGAGAAAACCGAACATAGGATGAAGCGTGGAGGCCGCGTGTTTTACATAGGAGCAGGCACCAGCGGACGCTTGGGCGTATTGGATGCCAGCGAGTTGCCACCTACATTCGGTGTCTCGCCGAGCCTCGTGACGGGGGTGATTGCGGGCGGAGACTCCGCGCTGAGAAATGCAGTGGAGAATGCCGAGGACCATGCCATGCAGGGATGGGATGACTTGCAAAGCCTACAGCCTACGCCCGATGACACCCTCATCGGCATTGCTGCCAGCGGCACCACTCCCTATGTCATCGGTGCCATCAAAGAAGCCAGGGCACACGGACTGCTCACTGGGTGTATTACCAGTAATCCCAATACCCCACTTGCCGAGGCCGCAGAGTTTCCCATCGAGACTATCGTCGGGCCGGAGTTTGTGACAGGAAGCAGCCGCATGAAGAGCGGTACCGCACAGAAGATGGTGCTCAACATGATATCCACCACACTGATGATACGTCTGGGTCGCGTGCGGGACAACCGTATGGTGAACATGCAACTTACCAACGCGAAACTGGTGGATCGCGGTACACTGATGATACAGGAGCAGACAGGGCTTTCATACGAGGAGGCCAAAGCGAAATTACTCAAGGCTGGCAGTGTGAGCCGTGCACTCAAACTCTGATGGTTCCTTCACCATCTACTGGACTACATTCATGCACATGGCTATCGCGTGGAATATAGGAAAATCATAGGAAACGGAAGGGCAAGCCGTGTGCAGGAGCAAAAACATATACATATAGCATAAAGCGATAAAGGAAAAGCCATGCATATAGCCATAGCAGGAAACATAGGTAGCGGGAAAACCACACTAACACGCATGCTTGCCAACAGGTACGGGTGGAAGCCAAAGTATGAGCCCGTGGATATGAACCCTTACCTTGAAGACTTCTACAAGGACATGAGCCGTTGGTCTTTCAACTTACAGATATATTTCTTGAGCAAGCGGTTCGGGGATGTGGTGGAAATATCCAAAAGCCAGGAAACAGTCATACAAGACCGCACGATATTCGAAGACGCTCACATTTTCGCATCCACTCTGCATGCACAAGGATACATGAGTGACAGAGATTTCCAAACTTATACTGACCTCTTTGAACTGATGATGTCTTTGGTAGCCCCTCCTGACCTGATGATATATATCCGAAGCAGCATACCTAATCTCATTTCGCAGATAAGCAAGCGCGGCAGAGACTTCGAGCAGAGCATACGTATCGATTACCTCTCCGGTCTCAACGAGCGCTACGAGCACTGGATAGCACATTATTCTGGTCGGCTCATCATCGTTGATGGCGACCATTTGAAATTTGAGTCCAACCCCGAAGACTTTAAGACCATCACGGAACAGATTGACTCCAAACTTTACGGACTCTTTCCAGATGTGTGACACGTGAACGTGAGCCCCCTACCCCAACACTTGCAGCATAGACTGCCGATCCCTCATTTTGAATAGCGTTCCGAAAATTCAGGCCTTTGTCGAAACTGAGGACTGAGGAAAGTACAATAGATACTGCCCTTGTGGTGATATTTCTGACAAAGAGTCATACTACACATATAGATGAAATGTACCAACAGATACACTGTCGTGCTTACACAAGTCTGGCATAAAGTTTGTATCAAAATCTAAAAAAGAAGGAGTACATCTCCATAAAGAAAAGGTAACACATTATATATAATATCACATAATATGGCAACAAAGTTTTCTCCCGACATGTCAATGGTGCTGAATTTTAGCAGGGAAGAGGCAGAACGTTTAAACAACGGAAGCGTTTCGCCCACACACATCCTGTTGGCAATGCTTAGACAAAAAGAGAACATTGCCGTAAAAGTTCTGCTGGCCATGCGGGTCAATTTGAAGGAACTCAAAAGCCAACTGGAAGAAAGTACACGGGAAAATCGGCTCATGGCGACACCCAACATTAACGAGATGGATTTCGACCTGGATGCAAGCCGGATTATACGCTTGGGAGAGTTGGAGGCACGCCTTGCGAAATCTGATTGTATCGATACCATACATGTGCTTATGGCCATACTGAAGGCGAACGAAAGCAAGGCAAGTTCTATCCTGGGAAATATGGGTGTCACCTACGATTCTGCCTCACAAATCATACGGGATAACGACAGCAGAAAGGATGCCTCTAAAAAGGAGGGGGCTGCATATCCTGGTGAAGGGTTTGAGGTTGAGTATGTTACGAGCGATGATGACTCGCCAGCCAAGAACGAAAGCACGCACAAACCTAATGCCAACAGCGCAACGCCACTACTGGATAACTTTGGTACTGACTTGACCAAAGCTGCACAAGACGGTTTGCTGGACCCTGTGGTAGGTAGGGAAGTTGAAATAGAACGTGTGGCACAGATTCTGTGCCGACGCAAGAAGAACAACCCCATCCTCATAGGCGACCCCGGATGCGGCAAGAGCGCAATCGTGGAAGGATTGGCACAACTCATCGTGAAACACCGTATCAGCCGTGCGCTATGGAGCAAGCGTGTGGTGATGCTTGACATGGCATGCGTGGTGGCCGGAACCAAATATCGCGGACAATTTGAGGAGCGCATACGTGCCATCAGCAATGAATTGAAAAACAATCCGGATGTGATTGTATTCATCGACGAGATACACACCATAGTGGGCGCGGGAAATGCAGAAGGGTCTATGGACGCTGCAAACATTCTGAAACCGGCTCTTGCCAGAGGAGAGTTCCAATTCATAGGAGCCACCACGACCGAGGAATACAAGAAGAGCATAGAGAAGGACGGCGCTTTAGAAAGACGATTCCAGAAAGTTCAGGTAACTCCCGCAACTCCAGGACAAACTTTGCAAATCCTGCAGAACCTGCGTGGCCGCTACGAGGATTTCCACCATGTGGGTTACACGAACGAGGCTTTGGAGGCGTGTGTGAGACTTACAGAGCGGTTTATGAGTGAGCGCTGCTTCCCCGACAAGGCTATTGACGCAATGGATGAGGCAGGAAGCCGGCTGCACATCCAAGACAAGCCTTTACCCCCAAGAATCACATCGCTGGAGAACCAGATAAAGATTCTGCAAGAGAAGAAGATTCATGCCGTAGAACTGCAAGACTTCGAGTTGGCCGCAGACTATCGAGACCAGGCAAAGCACATGCAAGAAGAACTTGATAACGCACAACGTGAATGGGAAGAGTCGGACGATAATCCGCGCCAGATGGTTGATGAGGGCACGATAGCCGAAGTGGTAAGCAAGATGACAGGAATTCCTGTACAACGTGTAGGAAAGGAGGAAAATCAGCGTTTGCGCACGCTCAAGGAGACCCTGCAGCAGAAAGTCATCGGCCAGGACGAGGCTGTGTCCACTATAGCGAGAGCCATACAGCGCAGCCGAATAGGGCTGAGAGACCCCAAACGTCCCATTGGAACTTTCATGTTTGTGGGGCCCACAGGTGTAGGGAAGACTTATCTGACCAAGTGCCTGGCCGAAGAGATGTTCGGTGACTCCGACTCCATCATTCGTCTGGACATGAGCGAATACATGGAAAAGCACACGGTGAGTCGTATGGTGGGTGCCCCTCCAGGATATGTGGGCTATGAAGAAGGCGGACAGTTGACGGAGCGCGTGCGTCGCAAACCCTATTCAATTGTGCTGCTTGACGAGATAGAGAAGGCACACCCTGATGTGTTCAACATTCTGTTACAGGTGATGGACGAAGGAAGGCTGACCGATGGAAACGGCAACACCATAGACTTCCGCAACACCATTATCATCATGACAAGTAATTGTGGAACAAGGCAAATAAATGAATTAGGCAATGGCATCGGCTTCCACTCGGCAGTCGAGAACACACAAAGCGAGGCCAATTATCATGCCATGGTAATGAAGGCACTTGGTAAACGGTTCGCTCCTGAGTTCCTCAACAGACTGGACGAGGTGGTTTTCTTCAACCAACTCAACGAAAACGACATACAACGTATAGTCGATATTGAGTTGGCACCTTTGGTGCATAGGGTTCATGACATGGGGCACATGCTGAAGATAACCGAAGCTGCGCGACAGTTGTTGGCCAAACGGGGTTATGATGTGAAATATGGAGCACGCCCACTCCGAAGGGCTATCCAGAATCTTCTGGAGAACCCACTGTGTGAAATCCTGCTCCAGGAAGACATCGCCTCTGACGCGCAATTGACAGCCGACATCGACCTGGATACCTCTAAAGACTCAAAGGACAGCAACAGGTCTGACAAGAAGAAACTGGCCATCACGGCCAAATGACATAACACAACAGAGAGAGAAAAATAACACAAATATAAATCCTGTGTGCTGAGGCGTAGTCGTTTTCCCCAAACCGGGAGGACGGCTTCATGCCAAAGCACACGACAAACACACATACTATGAAACAAGGAAACATTGGGGTTACAACAGAGAACATTTTCCCCATAATCAAAAAGTTCTTGTACAGCGACCACGAGATATTTATCCGTGAAATCGTAAGCAACGCTGTGGACGCAACCCAAAAACTGAAAACTCTTGCCGGAAAGGGAGACTTCCAGGGTGAAATGGGCGAGTTGAAAGTACGCGTAAGCATAGACAAAGAGGCCAAGACCATTACCGTGAGTGACCGGGGCATTGGCATGACCGCAGAGGAGATAGAAAAGTACATCAACCAGATTGCATTCTCTGGAGCCAACGATTTCTTGGAGAAATACAAGGATGATGCCAATGCCATCATCGGACATTTCGGACTGGGTTTCTACAGCGCGTTTATGGTGAGCAAGCAGGTAGATATCATCACCAAGAGTTACAAGGACACACCTGCCATGAAGTGGAGTTGCGACGGAAGCCCCTCCTACACACTTGAAGAGACAAAGAAGGATGACCGGGGCACGGACATCGTGATGCACATCGATGATGACTGCCTGGACTTCCTGGACAAGAACAAAATGGGAGATTTGCTGCGCAAATACTGTCATTTTCTGCCAATTCCCATCGTGTTTGGCAAGAAGACAGAATGGAAAGACGGGAAACAGGTGGACACCAACGAGGATTTAATCATCAACGATGTGGAACCATTATGGACAAAAAAGCCCTCTGACCTGAAAGACGAGGACTACAAGGAGTTCTACCACAAATTGTTCCCCATGGCCGATGACCCTCTCTTTTGGATTCACCTGAACGTGGACTACCCGTTCAAACTGACAGGCATCCTCTACTTCCCAAAGATAAAGAGCAACCTGGACGTGCAGCGCAACAAGATACAGTTATACTGCAACCAGGTATTTGTCACCGACTCTGTGGATGGTATCGTACCCGAATTTCTGACACTGCTCCATGGCGTGATAGACAGTCCCGACATTCCTCTGAATGTGAGCCGGAGTTATCTGCAAAGTGACTCCAACGTGAAGAAGATAAGTGGCTACATCACCAAGAAGGTGAGTGACAAGTTGGCCTCCATATTCAAGAACCAGCGTGAGGAGTTCGAAAAAAAGTGGGATGACATTAAGGTGTTCATCCACTACGGAATGCTGAGCCAGGATGACTACTACGACAAGGCCAAGCAGTACTTCCTGCTCAAGGATACCGAGGGCAAGCACTACACACTGGAGGAGTATGCCGCACTGGTCAAGGACAAGCAGACAAACAAAGACGGTCAGGTCATCTACCTGTATGCCAACGACAAAGATGCTCAATACACCTATATCGAGGCAGCAAAAAGCAAGGGTTACAACGTGCTGATGATGGATGGCCAGCTGGACACACCACTCATGGCAATGCTGGAACGCAAACTGGAAAGGACAACCTTCACACGTGTGGATGCCGATGTAATCGACCGTCTGATACAGAAGGAGGAGACCAAGCGCGAACTACTTGAAGCAGAACGTGCCGACAAACTCACAAGCATCTTCAACAGCCAGATGCCACGCACGAGCAAGGTTGACTTTCATGTGGAGGCACAGCCTCTCGGTGAAGAGCAACTTCCTGTCATGATTACACAGAGCGAGTACATGCGCCGCATGAAAGAGATGGCTCGACTGCAGCCAGGCATGAGTTTCTATGGCGACATGCCTGACATGTACACACTGGTGCTCAATACCGACGCCCCCCTCATCAAACAAGTTCTGGAGGATAGCGAGACTGCCACCAAGGAAGAGATTTCGCCCGTGGAAGCCGAGATACGGGGACTAAACGCACGCCAGGCCGTATTGCGGCAAGAGCAGGAGAAAAAGAAGCCCGAAGAAATCACCCAGGAAGAGAAGGATGATCTGAAAAAGTGTGGCGAGGACATCCAGGAAGAAAACAAAAAGAAGAATGATATCCTAAAGGCTTATGCCGACGGTAACGAGCGTGTGCACCAATTGATAGACCTTGCCCTTCTGCAGAACGGCATGTTGCATGGCGAGGCTCTCACACGCTTTGTCAAGCGTAGCGTAACTATGATTAAGTAACAGCAAGCCCACACTCTTGATGAATTTCGGATTTATAAAGATTGCATCGGCCATCCCCTCTGTGAGGGTGGCCGATTGCAAGTTTAACATAGAGCATATCGAGTCCTTGGTGGTTCAGGCAGAAAGACATGGCGTGGAGATTGTCTGTTTTCCCGAACTTTCTGTCACAGCCTACACCTGCCAAGATTTATTCCTGCAGCAAGCGCTCATCGATGAAGCGGAGAAGGCTCTCGCGCACCTATTGAACTTCAGCAAGGAACTGGATATTATCAGTATTGTCGGCTTGCCTGTAGCCTATAATGGATGCCTGCTCAATTGTGCCGCCGTCATCCAGCACGGCAGGATACTTGGCATTGTGCCTAAGACCTATTTGCCAAATTACAAGGAGTTCTACGAGAAGCGGTGGTTCACCAGTTTGACCGACATTCAACTGGGGCCTATCCGCATCTGTGGACAGCAGGTGCCCTTAGCACTGAGGCAGTTGTTCCACACACCCACCTGCACCTTTGGCATCGAGATATGCGAAGATGTATGGGCACCAGTACCTCCAAGTTCTTCCCTTGCCCTGCATGGTGCGGACATCATATTTAATATGAGTGCGGACAACGAGGGCGTGGGCAAACATTCCTATTTGATGAGTTTGCTGGCACAACAAAGCGCAAGACTCATTTGTGGTTACGTGTTCAGCGGATGTGGCTTTGGCGAAAGTTCTCAAGATGTGGTTTTCTCGGGTAATGGGTTTGTATATGAGAATGGTACACTCCTGGCAGAGGCAACGAGGCATTCGCTCTCGCCACAGTTGATCGAGAGTGAGATTGACGTGGAAATGCTGCGGGCAGAGCGGCGTGCAAACACGACCTTTGCCTCTTGCGCGGCACAATACAAAGGCGAGTCCCCACTCTGTGTGGACACTGGCTTGGTCACAGCCAAAGACATCACACCCACACGCTCATTTTTACCCCACCCCTTTGTGCCCGAAGGAAAAATGCTGGAGGATCGCTGTGAGGAAATATTCAACATACAGGCAGCCGGACTGGCCAAGCGGATGACGCACACTGGAGTAAAGACTCTCGTTTTGGGTGTCAGCGGTGGCCTGGACAGCACGCTCGCCTTGCTTGTGTGTGCGCGCACCTTCGACCTGCTTGGATTGGACAGGAAAGGGATTGTAGGCATCACAATGCCTGGTTTCGGAACCACCGACCGCACATACACCAATGCCATGAACCTCATGCGCCAACTGGGTGTTACCATACGCGAGATTTCCATCAAGGATGCCTGCATCCAGCATTTCAGAGACTTAGGGCATGATATCAACCTGCATGACGTGACCTACGAAAACGGGCAAGCCCGCGAGCGCACGCAGATACTCATGGATGTGGCCAACCAGATGAATGGTCTCGTTATCGGTACCGGTGATTTGAGCGAGTTGGCTTTGGGATGGGCCACATACAATGGTGACCACATGAGCATGTATGGCGTGAATGCCTCCGTGCCCAAGACACTCGTGCGGCATCTGGTCAATTGGGTGGCAAGCGGGATGACCGACAGAACCACACGCAATACACTGCTCGACATTGTGGACACGCCCATCAGCCCCGAACTGATACCTGCCGATGAGCATGGGAAAATCACACAGAAGACCGAGAATCTGGTTGGGCCGTACGACTTGCACGACTTCTTCCTCTATTATTTTCTGCGTTGGGGATTCCGACCAAGCAAGATTTTCTTCCTGGCCAAACAGGCTTTCAAGGGTGTCTATACCGACGAGACCATCAAGAAATGGCTCACTACCTTCTGCCGCAGGTTCTTCGCGCAGCAGTTCAAACGCAGTTGCCTTCCAGATGGGCCCAAAGTCGGCAGTTGTTCGTTAAGTCCGAGAGGTGACTGGCGGATGCCCAGCGATGCCTCCCCGGAACTGTGGATTAGAGAATGTGAGGCTTTGTGATGTGTCACAACCCTATATCTCGCCCATATACAGACAAACATTCAACCCAAATCGGTCATTAGAACGAACAAGGTTTTTTCCTAATGACCGCCATTAGA
>ERZ808252.1670-NODE-1670-length-15522-cov-6.699231_pt1 | contig 15522 bp, 14 predicted proteins | sample MGYA00521242_ERZ808252 | MGnify/ENA primary metagenome ERZ808252 (study PRJEB31516, sample SAMN03275581) | gut metagenome | biome: mammalia-associated habitat; material: feces | host: Papio cynocephalus | place: Kenya | collected 2012-08-07 ...
GTTCAACGTGAATTTAGCAATGATTCTATTAACGTAAATTCTGTGGTTTTAGTGTGTACATGTAACTGTACCGTTTGGTCTTTTCGGAGCCGGGCGGCAATTTTTTCGCGCTGTTCTTTCAGCGACGCCATCTCATTGGCGATACTGCCAAACCTTTCCGCGTTCTTCGCCGCGCTGTCAGGCTGTTGGAGCAATATGTTGAATTCCGCTTCCAGTTCCTCAAGCCTTCGGTTAATTTCTCCCAGTGTCATGGCGGAGTCCGGGAGGATTCCTGTTTCTTCCACTGCCGCTTCCGTGATCTGTCTGCAGATTGTTTCTTTGGAATCCACTACGGAATTGATTGCCGCCATGATTGCCCGTTGCAGTGGTTCCTCGTCCATGGTCGGCGACTGGTGGCAGTACTTTGCACCATAGTCCAACCGGCTGACGCAACGCCAGACGATCCTTGTCTTTCCGTTCCGCTTCCATGTACACCTTCGATACAGGGTGCCGCACTCCCCGCACACCAGTCTCTCAGATAGGGCAAACTTGCTGGCATAACAGGAGCGGCCTGTGGAGGACGTCTTTTTTGATGGACTGGCCGATGCCGATCTCCTGGTCTTTTCTGCCTGAACCGCCTGATATATTTCCCTGCTGACGATTGCCGGGTGATTATTCTGAATCAGATACATGGGAAGCTGTCCCGTGTTCTTTATAACCTTTTTGTTGATACAGTCCTGCGTAAAGGTTTTCTGCATCAGAACGTCACCACAGTATTTTTCGTTTCCCAGAATACTTCTGATCTGGGAAATGTCCCACTTTGCTCCGCCCGTCGGATTCGGCACCGTCTTTCCTTCCAAGCTCAGCTTGATCATTCTTAAACTGGCTCCCTGCAGATACTGATCATAGATGCTGCGGACAGCCTCTGCCTGATCCAAATTTACCTGCGGATTTCCTTCGTCATCCAGATAATACCCATAGAGCTTCTTGAAATTAACGGAAGCTTTTCCCTCTTTCATAGCCTGCCGCTTACCCCATCGGACATTGGCGCTAATGGATTCACTTTCCGACTGGGCAAAGGCACTCATGAAGGTAATAATCAATTCTGTGTCCGCTTCCAGCGTATTGATATTCTCTTTCTCAAAAATGATGCCGATTCCCATACCTTTCAATATAGATTCATAGATACTGCCCTCCAGCCAGGCAAAAAGCCTGCAGCTTCAGTGCCGCAGGCTTTTTATCACTTCTTATATGCAGTTATTTTACTCCAATTGGAGGGGAAACCCATATGCTGATACAGGCTGGCTTCTCCCATTGCCCCAGGGGACCTCAAATAATTCTGGATCACATTTGTCAAGCATGCCTTAAATTGCTTGAAATCTTCATTGGAAAGCAAGTAACGAAACGCTATTACTACAGCAAAGAGATCACGCTTTCCAAGGGCATACTGGGTTCCATTCTTTGGAATTCCCAACTTTACGTGCAGATCCGTATCAGGGATATCATTGCGCGTCTGATAGGAAAACAGCCGCTCACCGTGAGCACATACATTGCGAAACTTTGTGATCACACTCAGGTACTGTTCGAGCTGCTTCCGATTTACTTTATCAAAATTCTTGGCAACTTTGGTCTGAATATCCTGCGTCGTAAAGCTGTAAAACTTGGACAAAGAGCCAAAAGTTACGCCATTGAACAGCACCCAAAGCGGCACATTCCCATACATTTGCCGCTGATGATTTATATATGGATAGTCACTGTTATGGTTTGCCAGATTTCCAAGCGTTGACACCAGTCTGTTGATGCTGCCTGCGTTTCTGCTGCTCAACGCATAGTTTGCAGGGTTCAGATATTCACACTGCTGTTCCCCATGTTTTTCACAGAAGTGATAGGAAAGCAGCGCCCGAATATGGCGTTCAATCTTCAGTATGTACTTCAGAAAAAGCTCCCGCAGATTCTCATCAAAATAATACAACGCCACGATGTCCTCGAACCGCGTACCATCCTTGTACTTTCTGGTCGTTGTATTCTTAAAAGGTGCCTTGTAGCCGCCAATCAGGCTAAAATAACCGATCTGTTTCAACATCGTCTTCGCATAGTCATGATCCTGAATCACCAGATTTTTATCGTTTTCCAGGTAGCTGATCTGTGCGTCAAATGTTAAGAACGGCTTCGGCATACTGTGTTCCTCCATAAATAAAAAGGGAGTCCCCGCAGGAACTCCCCCGGTCGCAGGCTTCGCAAGTTTCCGCAACACGATCACTGAACACAGTATACACGATCATGCCGGTTTTGTCAACCAGTCTTTCGTGATCCGTATTCAGAATAATATTATGCAGGAAAAGTCCCTTTCGATACAAGAAATTATAGTCGAAGAAAAACCGCCTGTCAACAAACATTGCATCAATTGTGCTTTAGTCCCGGATACCCAGTGCCTGTTTCTTTTCCTCAATCTCTTGGCGCTGTTTCCGATCCATCCCTGGCCGCTTGCGTTGATCCTGTTCCTTCTCCTGAAACATCCGCCCGAGCTGGGCGATCAGAGAGGCTGCGCCCCTTATATGCTGCTGTCGGATCACCCGCAGCAGGTTTTTCGCATACACATTGCCATGGGCAGCAGATTGATTCAGATATTCCACTCCCTTTTCCCGGTCGGCACGGATACCGTTTCCGAAATAGTAGATCTTACCCAGCTGGTATTCCGCATAGGAATTGCCGTCATCCGCTGCCATATGGAAGCAGCGGAGGGCTTTTTGCACATCCTGCCAGCCTTCTTTCTTGAGGTAGACTTTCCCGGCAACATAAGCCGCAGAAGTGACACCCGCTTCCGCGAGTTCCTCCAGCAATGGTAGTCCTCTGGCAACATCCTTCTGCACCAGTTTCCCCTGACAAAACAGCTTTCCAAGCTGGTACTTAGCAAAGGCATTGTCTTTTGCCGCCGCCAGCTCCAGATATTCCACCGCCTTTTCGGGATCAAATTCTGAAAACTCCGGCTTTAGATACAGCTTGCCAAGGCCATACAGGGCATCCGCGCTGCCCAGCTCCAAAGCTTTCTCAAAGTAATACCGACTCTTTTCCAAATCCACTTCGGTGCCGGTTCCGGTCATATTCATGGAGCCAAGGCGATAGCATAGCTTGTCGTCCGCCATAGTCGCTTCCATGGCAAGAAATCCTGCGTATGCTTTGGCATACCATCGTCTGGATTCTTCCAGATCAGCCCCCGTCCCGATACCATCCCGATACATCCTTCCAAGCTGGTACTGTGCGTAAGCATTGCCCCGGACTGCCGCCATAGTGTACAGTCTGTATGCCTCCGTATTGCTCTGTTCCACGCCCTGCCCCCGGAGGTATTGACCTCCCAACGAGTAGGCGGCAAAGGGATTGTTTTCCTCCACCGCCTGACGAAACCACCGGGCAGATTCCTCGTAGTTCTGCTCTATTCCATGACCATGAGCATGGCATTTCCCGATCCGGTATCGCAGATAGCCTTTCTTTTCAGCCGTCTGTTCTGCTTTCTGAAAGGCTTCCAGCGCATCCCGGAACCAGGTCTGTGCTTCCTCCTCATCCGCGTCACAGCCAAGCCCAAGCAGGTACATCCGTCCCAGATCGTAGCGGGCATACCCATTTCCCCCACGTGCCTCCATGTGCAGCAGGGGCATCGCTTTCTGAAAATCCGGTTTTTCCTCCTCTGTCCCATATAGGAATCTGCGAGCCTGTTTGTATGGATCTGACCACCAATCCCTGCCGTCAGAAGCACGGCGAACAGGCGTACTCTCTGCGGCACAGTTCTCATAGGCATCAGCTTCCCCACCGGTATCTTCCTGAATAAACTGGGGACAGTGGTGATCGCTCCACCGGTCAGAATCCTCTATTGGCACAGGGTCAGGTTCCTCTCCCGGCGGGAATTCCGTTTCCATCACATCCTGCTGCGGTTCCGCTGCCTGCCGGATCCGGTCGTTGATTTTCAGCGCTTCCTGTATCACAGCGTTGCGGATGGACTTGAATTCCTTGTTCCGTTCCAACGGCACACGCTCCGGGAAATGGTCTGTGTAGGTGCAAAGCACATTCTCCCGCTGTTCGTACCACAGATCGTACAGTTCCCGGATATTCTCGTCCCCGGCAAGCTCCGCTACAATTTGGTCAACGATTGCCTTCACATCCGATTTGAGATAGCCGTACACCTTCTTCCCCGTGGTGCGGGAAAGGCGGTCACTGAGTTGAACCAGCAGTTCTTCAATCCGGGGATTCAGATACTCCCCCGCATTGATTTTCGCCACGATCTCCGAGACGCTTTCCCGCCCCTGCTCCCGCACGCGGTCTCGGTATTCCGTCTGCTGCTGGTATGTGAAAAGGAGTTCCTGAGAAAAGATTTCTCCGGCAAAGGCAGACCGCATTTTCTCCACCCCCTTGGTACTGAGGTGTCCCTCTCCCGGCACTGTGGAGTAGGCAATAAGATGGACATGGGGGTGATGTCCTTCATTGTGAAAAGCCGCATACCACCGCAGATGGTTCATTGGAATCTTGAGATTTTCGGAAAGGGTCGGCGTCTGCCCCCGGAGAAAATCCCGCCAGCGGCTCCCGTGGTCAAAGCCCAACCGGGCGGCATCCTCCCGTTTCAGGGACAGAATCGCCGTATACACATTGCCCTTGTAGGCATTCAGCTCTTTCGAGACTTCGCTCAGCTGCACCTCCACGCCATCGTCCGTAAACAGCCCGTGGTTCCCAAACCGCTCCGCTCTGGGACGGGTGGCGATGTAGTCGGCATAGGTTTTCGCATTGGCAACCGAATCCAAATGTTCCTCCATCGCCATGGAAATGAATTCTGAGGCGTTACCTACCGTCCGCTCCTGCCGGAAATCCCGGTATTCATGGCTCTGCTTCGTGTCCGGAAAGTCCCGGATTATTTTCTCAATCAGCACCTGCTGCTTTGGGGTCACGGGGGCATGACGGTGGGAATCATCTATTCTTTCCACCCCTTCCCGGGTGGCAATATACCGGGCATATCCCCCCACGGATTTTCCGCCCGCACCCGGCTTCAGGTACTTGAATTTCGTCACCAGTCTGGGCATTTATCTATCTCTTTTGAAAGTCAAAGGCATCCTCAAAGGAGTAGACACCGTTGCTGCGCTTGACCTGCGCTACGCAGGTACCCCGGAGTTTCTCCAGCTGCTCCCGGCCAATGTTGCATGTAGCGGCCAGCACATTCATGGTGATCGCCTGCTCCACCGCCAGCTTGAACAGGATGCGGCTGATCCGGTTGTCACTGTCATTCACGATACCCTTGACCGTGGACGTAATGATCTTAGGCAGATAATCGCTGCCATTCTCCGAGGAAATATAGCCAATGTAAAAATGGATCGCTTTCTCAATGAACTCACTCTGGCTGGAACAGTCATCCGCCTTATACCACTTTCGCACCTGCTCCAGCGAAGATTCCCGTATCCAGAGCGCAAATTTTCGTTTTCCCTCTGTATTCTCTGCCATATCAGGCTAAACACCTCCTGTTTTGGGCGCAGCCCACAGTCTGACCCACGCAAATTCGCTGCCGCACCAAAGACTTTCCGCTGTTCCGACCCACAGGTTGACCCTGCCCTCTCCCAACCGACCCACACTTTCTGAATCCGAAAACCTTTGGTGGGGCGGGCATTGCCCGCCCCTGTAGGCTTGCTGTGGGGCGTTTACGACCCACAGCCTTTCTCCTGCTTGTTTTTCGACCCACCGGCTTTATCGCTTCCAACGAAGAAAACCGGCCACGGCAGCGCCAATCACCGCCAGAGCGGCCAGCGCAGCGATCCACTTCTTTTTCAAAATTCTCACCCCCAAACATTAGAATATTCCCTCACTTGGTCACTCACTTTCGCTTCCCGATGGTGCCGTCCAGCTTGGGGAACCGACACTCCGTGAAGCTCAGGTCATACTTTTTCACAGCCCTGTCCAACACCTGAAACATCTCCCGTTCCAGATTCCGGACATCGTAGCGCACCGGGTCAGGCAGATTCTCATAGCAGATCCAATCCGGACTGAACGGCGTGTCCTTCACCAGGAGGTCATACCCCAGAGAGTATTTCCCATTGTCCCAGTACACCACCGCTTCCAGCCGCACAGCTCCCGCAGACAGAATTGCCGCAACACGAAAATGATTGCTCCCCTCCAGCCGCCGCAGCATCCGCGCCAGATTCTTCGCGGAAAACCGCTGCTCGAACTGATAGCCTGTCCCCAGCTGCTTTTTCAGGCGTTTTTGCTTCGACACACAGATCCCCCCTAGCAAAACCGCAGTCCCTCACGCTCCATCCTGTGCTGTGCCAGATCCATGCTGTCGCTCACCGCCTGATTCAGCACAGCCGTGTCCAGTCCGCAATCCTCATACCCTCTGTGGACAATGTCGTAGTACCCCGCGCTGGGGTTCCCGAAATCCATTCTGGGATCCATGATGTAGACCATGCCGGTGATGGTGCTGCCATCGTCCATCTTCACAGGTATCTGCTCCTTATCGTAAAAGCTGTGTCCATGCTCATGGTAGCCCTCATAGAGATCCAGACGTTTTTCATCCGCCCTCTGGATCGTCCAGATCCCCACCGGAACAACGGCGTCTTCCTTCGGCGCGATGGTAGCGCAGGCGCCATGGAGCGCTCCTTTGAATTGCAGCTCATAGCCTTCAATGATTCCTGTCCCCACAAACTTTGCCGTGGGGCAGCGGTAGCGCATCTGCTCCTTGTTCAGATTGCTGCCATAGGCAACATACAATTTTGCCATAATTCCTCCTAACCTAAGGAACCTCTGATTAAATCGGCAAGAACTGTGAGCGAGAGATTTTTCGTCCAATCAAGGTATCGAAAACGGCGGAATACTGTATGTATTTCCCGTTTTCGATACCGAAGAGTGGGCGGAAAAGATCCGCTCACGGTCGCAGACGATTTATTCAGAGGTTCCCTAATTCCATCGTGATTTCCTGTCGTGCTTCCTGTACCGTATTAGGAGCGGAAGCGTGTGCCTGCTCCAGCCGCTGCTGCATCAGGCGCTCCCGCTGACGCTCTGCCTGCGCCGGGTCTTTCCATGCGATATTGCCCTCCAGATTTTTCAGCAAATGCTGGCGGGCAGTTTTGAACTCGTCACCTATCAGCCCCAGCCGCAGAAGCCATGTGCGGAAGGTATACTTTTCGTTTTCCGAGTGGGTCTTGGTACGCATCGCCCGCTGCTGCACCAGTGCCTGATGGGAAATCGCCAGACACAGCTGGATATAGCTCTTGACCTCCCCGGCGTGGAGGGTGGAATTGAACATCCGAAATTCAATGGTTCCCTTGCTGAACACGCTGTGCAGATTCAGCGCGTGATACCGGGAGTAGTCATAGTGGTCATTCCGCCGGGAACCACCGTTGTACCACAGGGTCTCAAATTCAGCCATGGACTTGGGGTGCTTCAGGTTCACATCCTCCAGAAAACGCAGGTCGGCCTTCTGGCAATAACACGCCCGGTCAATCTGCACGTTCAACGCCTTGTACAGCAGATCCTCCTTGGACGCCATGATATTGACGATATTGCGCAGAGTCTTGGGATCGTGCCGGGACGCGTCCACGTGGATGTGAATGCCGCAGCTGTCGTTTACTCTGGCTCCGCCCCGGCGCAGCTCCCGTACCAGCTGCTGGATTGTCTCGATGTCCTCATACTTGCAGATGGGCGTTACCATCTCCACCGCGTACAGGCGGCTGGCAGTCCGCTCCCCCCGAGACTGACACTTGATACTGGCGTCGGAAACCACCTTCCATTTCCGTCCGGTGTTATCCTCCACCGTGTACGTGTCGTAGGTACCGCCCACATGAACAGCAGAAGAATGAAAATGTCCGGCAATGATTCTGGCCGCCGCGCTCCGGGTGATGCCCGTCATTTCGATCTCAACGCCAAAGTTCTGATCTCTCAGGCAGGATCACCACCTGACTGCGGCGCAAAAGGGGTTTGATACGTCGGGTTTTTCTGCGCATGCCCGTGTTTTCATCTTGCCTGTCCTCCCGGATGGGCAGGAACTTCACCCACATTCTCCGTATCAAAATCCCGCGCATCCTCCGTGGATTCCCGTCCCATGCGGAACCGCCAGAGCGGGCATTTCCGGCACTCACACAAGCGAACCTCCATGGCGCTTCCGCAGCAGCAATCCAGACACTTCAGCCGGATCGCTTTCCCCCGGGTGATTCGTTCCTCCACACTCAGTCCCCGACAGCAGAGGCGGAAGCATCCTTTCCCTTTCTTTTTGGCTTCTGGCTCTCCACCTTCATGTCCACAAAGGCGCGGACGTTGGCAGGGACGACCTTCTGATACATGGCCTCCGCCGCCTGCGCCAGCTCCTCCTCAACAGATACCCCACGCTGCTCCGCGTACATCCGCAGTGCCAGCAGCTTTTCTTCCTCATATCCGACCATAATGCACTTTTTCATATTGACCTCCAAAAAATTGTGCCGCCGGGATGGTTTTCCCGACGGCCTGTGTGATGATCGATTACTCAGCGGGGGTGTCCGCCGCTTCATAGGCATCCAGCGCCTGCTCAATCAGCCCGACGACGAACTCCCGCTGACTGACTTTTTTCCCGGTGCGCTCTTTCTCCGATGCCAGATACTTCTTGATCCGCAGATCCAGCTCCTCCGGGACCTGAAACGCCAGTGTCTTGGTTGCTGTCATGGTGGATTTACCTCCTTCAAAATGTTCTCTGAGAATTCGGGTGACATATTCGCTGAGGGACTGCCCCAGCGATTCCCTTTCTTCCCTCACCCTGTCGTGCAGAGAGATGGAAATCTGGGCGCAGAGGTTGCGGGTTGCTTCCATAGGTGCTTCTCCTTGTATTATAGAGTAGTAGTTTTTAGTGTCCCTCTCCAAGGACATGTGCTACACTGTAGAGGATGCTGTGGATCGGTAAATTCATCCTACCGCAAGACGGTTCTCGAAAGGCTCCAACCACAGCCCTTTACAGTATTGTTAATCAGTTAGATACCGCCAGACGGTTTATGTGGAACAAGGTTACAAGAGTAAAGCGTCCTGTGGAACCAGCATCAAATAAACATATCGGAGGTATCATCATGATTTGCATCCCCGATGTCCGGCAAGGACACAGTTGGTGTCGCTGCCGCCTATTGGCAGGCTGGTCTGCCCCATGACTGCCGCGCCGGCTGCCATATTTTCTTTTGTGGCTCCCATATAGATTGGCATTTGTAAATTCAGCTTTGGAATAGAGAGAACGCCAAACACTTCGCTGTCCATGCCATAGTCGGAAAGCCGGAAACAGGCATCTTCATAAGCAGAAGGATCGGACAGCCCTTTCTGCCCCTCCCGGAAGATGGCTTCGTTGTAGGCTTTCATATCCAGCCAGAGTTGCGTGTGCTCCAAGGGCATCTGTGGTTCCGCGGTCTCGCGAGTACCCGGATTCCCCGGAATGACGTGGGAGTTCTCCTCCGCTGTTCGCTCTGCGTCTTCCTCCAACAGAAGCAGGAAATCTTCTGAATCCCTGTGCATGGTGCGCTCAACCCATAATCCGTTGAGAGCTGGATAAAGCATCGTCCCGCCGCCGAACAGCAGAAGCAGAACTGCCAGAACCACAAAAAAGATTTTTCCCTTACTTTCTGACATAACGCCCTCCCTTCTTCTTTACGGTTTTCTTCTTCTGAACGAACAGGTACACACTCAGCAGAAGCACAACAGCGGCCATCGCCGCCAGCCCCAGACGAACACCAAGCCAATACTGTTTCTCCCAGTTGGAATCCGTATTTTCCTCATGAGGCACAGCGGAAGCCTCTGTTTCATCCGCCGGGACATACGGGATACGGCTTCCCTGCACCAGCAGGCGGTGGGTATTTACGCCGGTGGGCGTACAAGTCACCAGCGTACACAGATCCTCACCGGGTTCAATTCCCAGATAGGTGGTATCATGGGGCAGAACCGTATGAATCGCCCTCACTTCATAGGCAAGGGTTTCATCCAGAACATGCAGATAGAAAATATCCCCTTCCCGCAGCTGCTCCAGATCCGTGAACATCTTCTGGGAAGCCATGCCGCTGTGGCCGGTGATGATGGTATGGGTGTTTTCACCGCCCACCGGCAAAGAGGAACCCAGAAGGTGTCCCGTTCCCCTGTCCAGAGAATCCGCGCCTGTTCCATGATAAATGGGAAGGTCCACGCCGATTTTTGGTATTTCCACATACCCCATTATCCCGCTTCCACTTACATTCAGTTGGTTAACATAATCTTCTGAAGCAAGTCGAATGGATGCCTGCGAGTAGGCTTCCTCCGCCGCTCCGGGGGTAATGGTCTTGTTGTACGCCACTGCACTTTCCCGAATGCTTTCTATTTCTGCGGAATCCGTCTGTTCCAGCACTTCCTGATATTCAGTCTGTATCCGGGATTGATGCCGCCCGATATACCAGTTGCTGACAACGGGGTACAGCATCAGCCCCAATGCCAGCAGAAACAGCACAGCCGCCAGTAGTATCTGCCAATGTCCCCGTTTCACGTTCTTCCTCCCCAACATGGCACTGCCCCGGAAGGATTTTCCGGGGCAGTACAAAATTTCTTCTGGTTGCTTGAATTTCTTCCGGTTACTTGAATCTCTTCCGGGCAATGATAATGCAGGCAGCGGAAGCGGTCATGAGCAGGATACCGGCCAGACCATACATCCACACGCCCCGGTCGCCGGTGGCAGGGAGGTCAAAACCGCTGGTGTTCACTACACTGAGGGGTACAAGGGCATTGGCGCTTCCATTGTCCGCCAGCATCGCGGCCTGTTTCCCGTCCACGGCGGCAGAGGCGGAAGCGTCCTTCCGGGAAATCACCACGGCAATTCCCTTTTTCAGCAGGGTGTAGCCGTCCGCTGTCTTGATTTCGGTGACGGTATATTCGTCATCCTCCAAACCCTTTATGAGAATCTTTCCTTTTCCATCTTTGACAGTCGGAACAAACCGGGTGGCGTCCTTCTTGTCCGCGACATGATCTGTGACATAGTAAACGCCGGTGGTTTCATCCAGCTTGGCCTTCACATAATAGCCGTCAGTCTTATTCTGCATGATGAACTGCACCTTGGAGAAATCCCCCTTGCCGTCCGAGAACAGCTTCGTCAGTTCCAAGCCATAGGTGAAGACCTTAGCGTCATCCTTCAGGGTATCATAGGAATTCTGAGAGGTGCGTTTCCATGTCAGCACCACCTCGTTGGGGTTGCCGTTATCGCCGTAGACCACATCGGCGCTGCTGTTCACGGTCGCGGCATAGGTGATCCGCAGGGTGCAGTCCGAATAGCCGGAGTTGACCATGGATGCGCCGGAATACACTGCCTTAGAGGTGTTCATTTCCTTCAGGCCGTCCGCTGTCATCTCAATGGTCATTCTGGACTCACCGGTATCCGTGGAACTGTAGGTGACGGTAAACTTTCCGTCCGTTTCCGCCCATCTGGCAACGGAATCGGTGCAGGCCGCGTCCGTAAAGAATTCCAGCACCACATCGTGTTTGTTGTAGGTGACGCCTTTGCTCAAAGTGTCGGCAAAGGTGTAGCAGGTCAGATAGGTAGAAGTAGAGGTGATACTGGGCAGTGTGCTGATGATCTGGTAGTCAACGCTGTCCCCGTCAGAAGCCGTGCCGGTGTCTGCGTAGCCGTCGGTGATGCTGCCGCTGCCGTTATGCTTGCCGGTATCGTGTTTGCACTCCCGCAGGGTCTTGTCCAGCGTCGGATTGCCGGTCAGGTTCTTGGGGTACACAGTCACGTCGTAAATCCAGCTGCCGCCGCTGGACGTCATAGGCAGGCAGATGAAGAAGGGATTGCAGGTACTGGTAACCATTTCCGGCACTTTGGTTTCCACCACGAGATACAGCCCCAGCTCCAGATCTTCAGCTTTGGTTTTGCCGTAAGTATCGGTCAGGGGCATGGCAGTGCCATCCGCAGTGACGTAGGCTTCCAGAGCATTCTTCACAGTGGTGGCATTGGCTTTCAGCGCGGTACTCAGGGCAGAAATAAGAACGTCGGACTGATAGTAGTAATTGGAATCGTCCAGCTGGTCAGAACCGTCAGCCTTCTCATAGCGCTTGGCGCCGTTTCCCAGCCCCAGCGCATTCAGGAGGTCTGCTCCCGCAGTCTTGCTGATGCCGTAGAGGGTCTCCACATGGTCAGAGTCCCCGCCGTCCGCCGCAGACCCCGTAAGCTGAACAACATCCGCGACCCGAAGATAGGTAAATCCCACATCCTTCAGGGCATAGCTGTTGAGGGCATCATTCACGTTCTGGTCGTAGACGCCGGTAGACACGTAGCTGAAATCCCACGCACCGTCCTTCTCGGCGTTGGTCAGATCCACCTTGTAGATAGTCAGGGAGCCTTTGGCGGCAGTATCGACGCCGGTATCTTCCGGCTCAGCGGCGGAGACGCCGATGGGGAAGCAGAGAAGCAGCGTCAGGGAGAGGATCAGGGCGATCACTTTGGTAAACTTTTTCATTAGAAGCATTTCCTTTCGTAATATCCGTAATTTTTTGCCATGGCTTGTCCGCAGGCAGCGGCCTGTCCCTTGCTCTGTAGGGCGGGTTCATAGAACTATTTCCGCTTCTTCGCCAGCCGGATCAGGATGAACAGCAGAACGACGCCGGTTCCGACCTGTATGGCAGTCATAGCGGTATAGCCTGTCGAGCCGGTCATGGGCAGTTCAAACACAGGCGCATTTACCACGGTCAGCCGGATGAAATTCCCGTCGTCCTTCCGGATACTCCCCTCATAGACAGGTTCCGTCAGAAGCTGATACCCCTTGGGCGCTTTCGTTTCTGTCACCCGGTAGAGACTGCCGGAGTACAAGCCGGTGAACCGTACCTCACCGTCCACTCCGCTGGTGAGCTTTCCGTCGGTAAGCCCTTCCGCGGTGCAGGTTCCCTCCGTGGCATCCGGAGAATCCGTATAGGTCACTGTCTGCCACTGCCGGCCGTCCTTTGACCATTCCAGCAGGAACTCTGCCCCGGCAAGCGGCTCGCTGTGGGTATCCGCCTTCTGAATCCGGATCTCTCCGGGCTTCATGCGGTTGGTGAAGGTCACCTCCGCCGTCTGGCCTGCCGAGATCGTAACGGTTTGGGGGTTGGGCGCATCGCAGGTGTAGGGGCTGTCCTCCGGGATGATCTCCTTGACGGTGTAGGTTCCGGGAAGAAGATAATCCGTCAGAATGGTTCCGTCAGATGCGGTGGTATAACTCCCCACCAGCTTATGGTTGCTGTCATAGACTTCAAATTTCCAACCGGCGGTGCTGCCGCCATCCGGCATGGTCTTGATGATCTTCCCCCTGCCCTTGTGCGTATTGGAAAAAGTCACTGTCGCCGTACCATTGGCTGTGACCATGACTGTTTTCACGGAAGTGTCGCAGACCCAGTAGGGATCGCTGCTGGCTTCCTCCCTCGCATAGTAAGTACCGGGAGTCAGGCCCGCGGCAGTGACCGTTCCGTCCGCGCCCGTGGTAAAGGGCGAGCCGGTGACCGCGCTGGTGCAGGTGGAATCCGTGTACAGTCCGATCTTCCAGCCGTCCAGATTCTCCCCTGTGTTCGTGGTCTTTACCAGCTTCACGCCGCCGGTATTCCGTTTGTTTGTAAAGCTGACCGTCGCCGCCACGCCAGCCGTTACCGTCACCTTCTGCGGATTCGCTCCGGAACAGTAATATATCTCACCGATAGCGCTGTCCGTATGTCCCAGCTCCTTGACGTAGTAAGTCCCCGCCGTCAGACCGGCAGCGGAAATCCTGCCGCCATTGTCGGTGGTATGGGGGCCGGATACCAGCTTCGTACAGGCGGAATCCGAATAGATACCGAATTTCCATCCGGAGAGGTTCTTTCCATCCTCGGTGGTTTTGCTCAGGCGGATACTTCCCGGCCGTGGAGCGGCCTTCAGCTTGAAGTAGGCATTGAGGCTCCCTGCGGACGCTGTGTCCAGAGACACCGTTGTCTGGTAGCTGGAGCCGGACATATACCAGATTCGGTATGTGGAGTCGGACGCGGAGGGAAGATTCCGGACTGCCTTATATACCGTGGACTCGGAGATATCCCCGGTTTGGGTGATATACAGCGTATTCCCGCTCTTGTAAAATTTCGCGCCATTCCCATCCGTAAAGGAAAAGTTGAACAAGACGCCGTTGCTGTCCGTTACAGCGGTTTCCTCCCCCGTCAGGGTGATGGTAGGAGCGCTGCTGACGGAAGCGCCGGTAAAGCTGGGTATCTTCTTCGCCGCCTGAATTGTGTCTACCAGAGCGTTATACTTTGGCGCAAAATACGGTACGCTGGCTTCCCCCGCGTTGTAGAAGATATCGCCCGAGGTACCGCACGAATTCACGGAATTGCTTTGGAATGTGGCAGGGTCACGCAGACCGCAGACAATCTCATAAATAAGAAACTGGGTCGCGATCCGCAGGGGGACATTGGGGTTGCTGTCTTTTTTCGTGGTGGTCACGCTGACAGAGTGATCCCACATCTGGTCACTGTACAGAAGAATCAGACCAATGGCCTCCCGGTAATCTTCCGGCATGGCGTACCACACATTGCTGCCCGCGGTACTGCCGCTGCCATCCAGCGTCACGCCCCGGTCAACGGCGTTTCCGGAGGTGCTTGCGCCGTAGCTGCGCCATGGTTCAATGCAGTACAGGGGGTCGTCCGGATAGGCAACGCCGCCATACCTGGCGAAATGCCAGCCCAGATTTTTGATGTAGGCTGTCCGGGCAGCGCCGGTGCCATTGGGTTTGTATTCGCAGGAAACCTGTGACTTCAGGACGGTGGTGTAATTGCCATTGTCCGCATAGTCAAACAGCATGATGTTTTTCTGGGTACTGCCGACAGACATTACCGCATAATCATCCTGCGGGTTAGCGATGTCTGGTGGTTCTGTCGGCTCCGTGGGTTCAGTAGGGTCAATACTATCGGTTGGTTCTGTCTCCTCGGAGACTGTCTTCTCGGGCTGTGTACTGTCTGCACCCGATTCCACGGCGTGGGCGGTGGGGATGATGCCGATGAGAAGCATCACCGTGAGGAGAATTGAGAGACAGCGTTTCAGATAAGGAAGAACGGCTGATAATCGGGAGCTGGAAGTCAGCGCCCTTTTTGAAAATAAAAAAGCCGGGATTCTTATGGCTTCACGCCACAAAAATCCCGGCAGGGTTCCAAATGATAACTTTCTGAAAACTCTATATAAAATCAGCGCCCTTTTTCATATTTTCGCCGAAATCAAAAAGGGCGCTGCTCAATCTCTGACTGTATATGGCTGATACAGTTCAAAAGATGCATCACAGCGTGTTTGCATCTATGGAACTATAAAAAATCGTGTTCACATTTCACCTTTGATTTTCACACTAATCTCTGTCTATTTCCTTTAAATTGTCATAAAAAACGCTTTAGATGCAACCTATTTCAAGTTGCATCTAAAGTGTTGAATAAACATGGCTCCCCCTGTTGGACTCGAACCAACGACACACGGATTAACAGTCCGTCGCTCTACCGACTGAGCTAAGGGGGAATGTTTGTGTTGGCATTACCTATCTTTCCGGGCAGTCGCCCGCCAAGTATTGTCGGCGCTTG
>ERZ808252.1673-NODE-1673-length-15500-cov-4.593784_pt1 | contig 15500 bp, 14 predicted proteins | sample MGYA00521242_ERZ808252 | MGnify/ENA primary metagenome ERZ808252 (study PRJEB31516, sample SAMN03275581) | gut metagenome | biome: mammalia-associated habitat; material: feces | host: Papio cynocephalus | place: Kenya | collected 2012-08-07 ...
ATGCCGAACTCCTATCAGATCTCGACATCCTCACTATAATCTACATTCTCATAGCCAAATCCGAACATATGATAAAACTCATCCCAGTATTCTTTGATATCACCGAGAGTCTCGATGGATTCCGAATCTACTTTGTCCCATACTTCGGAAATCTTGTCCTGTACTTCCGGTCGCATCTCATAGTCGTCAAGGCGGATTCTGCCTTCCTCATCGGTTTCCGGTCCATTTGGCAGTTTTTCCATAAACAGACGGTCCATCTGCTCGATGCAGCCTTCATGCAGTCCTGCGTCTTTCATCACGCGGTAAAGCAGGGAGATATAAAGCGGAACGATCGGAATCGCTGCGCTGGACTGCGTTACAAGTGCTTTATTTACGGATATGTAGGCTTTTAATCCAAGGCTTGCAAAGTCCTCATTCATCTTTACGGAAGTCTGATACAAGTGCTTTTTCGCCTGTCCGATGCTTCCCTCTTTGTAGATCGGATGGGTTACTTCCGGTCCGATGTAAGAATAAGCAAGTGTTACGGCATTTTCTGCTACGACACCGGCATCGGTAAGTGCCCGGATCCAGTCATACCAGTCTTCGCCGCCCATAACCTGGATCGTCGCCTGAATTTCTTCCTCTGTGGCAACCGGAACCGTCACCTCTTTAATCTCATTGGTACGAAGATCAATGGTCTTATTGGTAAATGGTTCGCCGACTGTCTTCAACACAGAAGAAACCGTTGTTCCATCCGGCAGGGTTCTGCGTGGTGCTGCCATACTGTAAACGATCATATCAACTTTTCCAAAATTTTCCTTTATGCACGCAATGACATCTTCTTTCATTTCTTTTGAAAAACCGTCTCCGTTAAAGGATTTCGCAAAATAACCATCCTCTGCTGCAATTTTTTCAAAAGCCAGCGTATTGTAATATCCGGCGGTCGCGGTACGTTTGCCCTTCGCTTCACGTTCAAATGCTACCCCGATCGTATCTGCTCCATATCCATAAGTTACGGCGATACGGGATGCCAGACCATAACCGGTGGAAGAACCGATCACTAACACTTTCTTAGGCCCTTCTACCTGTTTTTTTTGTTTTGTATACTCAATCTGTCTGCGCACGCTCTCCTCGCATCCTTTTGGATGGGCTGTCGTACATATAAATCCTTTTACCTTTGGCTCAACTACCATTTTAATCCTCCAATCTTTATCTCATGATTACATAAAATAATATCATAAAGAAGTGCAGTACACTTCCTGCGATAACAAATAAATGAAAGATCGAATGCATATAACGTTTCGTCTTTCCGATGCCATACAATACGGCTCCGATCGTATAGGCAATTCCTCCGCTGACGAGATATACCATTCCACCAAAACCAAGCAGTTCAATCGTCGGTTTGATAAAGAAAATGATACACCATCCCATACCAAGATAGCAGATCATCGCCATCTTTTTGTATTTTTCGAGATCGATCGCGGTAAATGTCGCCGCACCGAGGCAGCACGCCCACACAATACCAAAGATCACAAAAGCGATAACCGGATGATTGACACGGATTCCTGCCAGTGTGATCGCCGTGTAAGTGCCTGCGATCAAAAAATAGATCGTACAGTGGTCAATGACCTGAAACACCTTTTTTGCCCCCTGCGCCGTCAGACCATGATAAATGCTTGACATAGCGTACAGAGCAACCATTGTGCCGCCGTAAACTGCCGATGCCACAACGGCCCAGGGATCACCTTTCAAAGCAGAAAAAATGACGCAGAGCACCAAAGCGGCAATTGCCAGCGCACCACCGACGATGTGGGAAACCATATTAAAGATTTCCTCGCCCCTCGTATAATCCGGAAGTGTACGATCCTTTAATTTTGTTCTCTTTTTCTTTTCCATCTTCTTACCCTCCGTGTCTACATATTAGATTCCCATTGCATTACACAGTCCCATTGATAACACAAGGCTCATGCCGATCAGTACTACATTTTTGCATTTCGCCTTTTTGAGTAAAAAAAGATTCAATCCATAAATGGCAAAGATCATGATCAGTACGGTAAACCATGGATACTGCTTATTCTGCGCCAATGCCATACTGGATTGTATCAATCCTGACATCACGGTCAACAAAAGTCCTGACACGATCACTTTAATGGATTTCTTTATATTGATAAATACCTCAATATTTTCCAGATATTCATAAAGGTGGTATACCACATCAAATACGACTGCCGAAGCCATTACACTCATGGCAAACCCGGAAAGTGCCATCCAGATGCCGCCTGCTGTCGTTCCTGCCAGTCCATATCCATAAGAATAGCCGATGCCCGACAGGGTTTTGCATAAGATCGACCCCGGCAGAATATTTACAATAAGTACCAGGTAGTTATAAAAGGAACTTTCACTGATATAATCTGGCACGAATAACCCGTCTGCAATTGTCAGATACGCGTCTCCTCCTCCAAAAGAGATGAGGGAAGAGGCAATCCCTTTTACAAAAAATGGAAAACCCTCTCCAGCAAAATATAACATTGCCGGCAGACTGAGAAGAACCGCCACAAATATCCACGCGGCACTTTCCATCACCAGTGGTTTTAACACCTTTTTCCGTTTCTTTTTCTTTTTGATCGAGCTTTTCTTAAAACTATAGACTGCCAATATGATCATGACAGCCCGCACGGTCCACGTCACGATATCATTGTCTATGATCTTCGCTTTTCCGACACACAAAAGATAAATGCCAGCCACGATACCGGCAGGTATCATCGTCTGCCACTGAAATTTACAGTCTGTCACTAATATGGCAAAAAAGGCAATTGCCAGCATTTCTATCGTAGAAATACTAAATAACGGCGTCTTATCAATCTGAAAGATACGGAACAAATTTCGTCCGGCGGTCAGTATAAATACACCGACACACACGCCTAGCGCCTTTTTCCGGTGCTTTTTCACCACGAAGTCCTGAAAGGCATTGTGGATATATTCTGTCAAAAGGCACATGATAAATGCGGTTATCCCGATCGATGCATATTGGATCTGTGTCAGCACTTTCGCATTCAATCCGTCCATTCCTGCCATCAGAAACACCGTCATCAAGGCACCCGGAAATGCCATCGCCATCGCAGCAAGGATCATTCCCTTTTTCCCGGAAACCGCTTTTCCTACGCCTGCCGCAATCTCTACCGGAAGTGCTCCCGGTGTCAGCGCAGCCGCCACAATATCTTTTTCGTACTCTTCTCCCGTGATAAAACTTTTTTCTTCTACGACTTCCTGTTGAATCACCGGAATCAGTGCATTTCCGCCTCCAAACCCGATCAATCCGATCTTATTCATGGAGACAAGCATTTGTACTAACTTCTTCACGTCTTTTCCTCATTTGACAAAAGATGAAACAATGCCGCTTTGTAGATCAAAACCAGCCGTACATCTTTGTCGCAATATCGATTCTTCAAAAATTCTATTGTTTTATATCCATATACCAAAACCAGTATACTAAGAGCCACGAATTGTATTCCTGGAAGAAGAGGCATGCAGATCAGAAAAAGAATGGCAGCGGCAAATCCTGCACTGATCACCCCGAACAAACGGCTGATCGTCACAGACAAACGCACGGTCTGCAACAGGTTCAGCAGCCGTCTGTCGAGATGTTCTTCACTGTTTTCTATTAACACAAAATAGATATCACAAAAAATATCCATACATTCTTTTTCTTTTAATTTTGCACAATACTCTTTATAACGTTTTCTTCCAAACTCTTTCTGCATTAATCTGCCTAATACACTAACCAATTTTTTTCTCCTTCGGTTTCTGCCTTATCTCTATAGTATTCGGCAATACCTTGTTTGGTTATACGTAAAAGATCAGCAAAATTTATAAATTGTCGTTGATGTAAATGTGTCGCCTGCTTTCAAAACACAGGACTCAAACGACGGAATATTGATGGAATTTGGAAAATACTGGGTTTCAAAGCAGACACCGTTTCTCTTCGTGTACTCTGCCCCTTCTTTTCCTTCTTCTTTTACAATAAAGTTTCCAGTATACAGCTGCATTCCCGGAAGATCGGTGTACACTTCCATCGTTCTGCCGCTTGTACTCTCCGAAACTTCTGCCACTTTTTCAACTCCCTTTGTCTTCTTATCGAGCGCAAAGTTATGGTCATATCCGCCGGCAAGGATCAACGGTTCGTAATCTGCTCCGATGTCTTTGCTGATTGCCTTCTTCGTTCTGAAATCCATCGGTGTGCCGGTTACATCGATAATCTTCCCGGTCGGGATCAGATCCTCTGTCGTCTCCGTAAATCCGTTTGCCTGAATCCACACTTCGTGGTCTGTGATGTCGCCGCCATTGTGTCCTTTCAGGTTGAAATAAGAATGGTTCGTTACATTACACAAGGTATCTTTGTCGGATGTTGCTTTATAATCCAGTTTCAATTCATTGTCATCGGTTAATGTATATGTCACGGAAATGTCCAGATTTCCCGGATATCCCTGTTCCATATCCGGACTTACGCGGGAAAATGTCACACTGTTTTCTCCGGTTTCTGCCTGATACATCACCTTATTGTATCCCGGTGTACCACCGTGCAGATTGTTCTTTCCGTCATTTTTCTCCAATTCATAGGTTGTACCATTCAGTTCAAATTTCGCATCTCCGATACGGTTTCCATGGCGTCCGATAAAGGAACCAAAGAAACATCCATTGACTTCATACGCTGCTACATTATCGAAACCAAGGACAACATCGGCAAGTTTGCCGTCTTTGTCCGGTACAAACAACGATACCAGATTGGCACCATAATCAATCAACTGCGCTTTCATGCCGTTTTTATTTTCCAAGGTATACATGGAAACTTCTTCTCCGGCACTTGTTTTTCCAAAATTTGTCTTTTCTACACTCATTCTTTTACCTCTTTTCTGATTTCAATACCTAATTCTTCCAACTGTTTTTCATCTACAATATTTGGTGCATCCGTCAAAAGACAGGAAGCATCTTTTACTTTCGGGAAGGCGATCACTTCACGGATGCTGTCTTCTTTTGCCATCAGCATGACAAGACGATCCAGACCGTAAGCCAGTCCTGCGTGAGGTGGTACCCCGTATTTAAACGCATTCAGCAGGAAACCAAACTGCTCATGTGCCGCTTCTTTTGTAAACCCAAGGCACTCAAACATTTTTTCCTGAATGTCATTCTGATGAATACGGACAGATCCTCCACCGATCTCTGTACCGTTTAATACAATATCATAGGCTTTTGCACGTACTTTGCCAGGCTCCGTATCGATCAGATCAAGATCTTCTTCCATCGGCATCGTAAACGGATGGTGCATTGCCTGATAACGTCCCAGTTCTTCGTTGTACTCCAGAAGTGGGAATTCGGTTACCCACAGGAAATTGTACACGTTCTTGTCAAGAAGTTCCATTCTTCTTGCCAGTTCCAGACGAAGATTTCCGAGAACATCATATACTACTTTATTTTTATCTGCGGCGAACAAAAGAAGGTCGCCCGGCTCTCCTGCCATCGCTTTTACAAGGGCATCCAGTTCTTCCTCTGTCATAAATTTGGCAAACGAAGATTTGTAAGTGCCATCCTCGTTGATGCAAAGGTAAGCCAGTCCTTTTGCTCCATACTCTTTGGCAAAATCTACCAGTGAGTCAATCTTTTTACGCGGCATTGCGCCCTGTCCTTTGGCGTTGATACCACGGACGGAACCGCCATTTTCGATCGCACCGGTGAATACGCCGAAACCACATCCTTTGACAACTTCCGTTACATCCTGAAGTTCCATGCCAAAACGGGTATCCGGCTTGTCCGAACCAAAGCGGTCCATCGCTTCCTGCCAGGTCATTCGCTGGATCGGAAGCTGTACATCTACACCGATCGTCTCTTTAAATAATTTCTTCAACAATCTTTCATTGACATCGATCACATCGTCCACATCGACAAACGAAAGTTCCATATCGATCTGTGTAAATTCCGGCTGACGGTCGGCACGAAGATCCTCGTCACGGAAACATTTTACAATCTGGAAATATCGGTCATAACCGGAACACATGAGCAGCTGTTTGAACAACTGCGGAGACTGTGGCAAGGCATAAAAATTGCCCGGGTGTACACGGCTTGGTACCAGATAATCTCTTGCGCCTTCCGGTGTACTCTTTGTAAGCATCGGTGTCTCAATCTCCAAAAATCCCTCTTCTGCCAGAAATTGTCTGGTAAGGGTTGCCACTTTGCTTCGCATGATCAGATTTCTCTGAAGATCCGGACGGCGCAGGTCGAGGAAGCGGTAACGAAGACGAAGTTCGTCTTTGGTCTTACTGTTTTCTTCGATCGGGAATGGCGGTGTCTCGGACTCTGACAAGATGCGGATGTCCTTTGCACGTACTTCGATCGCACCGGTTTTCAGGTTTTCGTTCACGGCGCCGGAACGGTTCTCTACGACACCGGTTACTGCAACAACAAATTCCGCGCGAAGTTTCGTCGCTTTTTCAAATCCTTCGGCTCCGGTATCACTTTCTTCAAAGATCAACTGTATGATTCCAGAGCGGTCACGCAAATCCACAAAAATGATGCCGCCCTTATTTCTGCTTTTCTGTACCCAGCCCATCACCGTGACGGTCTGTCCTACATTTTCTGTCGTAAGCTCTGCACACCGGCATGTGCGGCGCAGGCCTTTCATTGATTCTGCCATTTTTTTACATTCCTTTCTAATGTACAAATCTAATCTGCAAAAAATTCCCGGATCTCTTCGTATCCGTCTTTTGCTAATAATTCCTTCTGGAATTTCTTATTTTTCTTCATTACATTGATACTGACTTTGTACCCGTTTTTGCGCTCTTCATTTGCCTGGGAAATGACTTTCTTCATCAATTCCGGCGTCGCCTTTTTATCGATCAGGTATGCCTTTTTCTTTGAGCTTGACGGTACTTTGAAATCACGCTCAAGAAGAAGCATGACAATACGTTCAAATCCGATGGAAAATCCACAGGCACACGTATCGTTTCCGGTAAATTTACCGATCATTTCGTCGTAGCGTCCACCGCCTCCGACAGAGCCTCCAAATTCATCCATCGAGATCTCAAAGATCGGACCTGTATAATAACTCATTCCACGTACAAGCGTTGGATCAAAGGCAATCTTAAAGTCTGCGGATTTTGTCTCTTCCACGGTAGCAATGATCGTCTCCAGATCTTCTGCCGTGCCTGCTTCCAGACAGTCGCCCAGTTTTTCTTTCAGATATTTGACACCGGCGATATCATTGGTCACGGTTTCAAACAATTCTTTGCACATATCGACGGATTTCTGCTCATAACCGGCTTCCAATAGTTCTGCTGTCACACCGTCCATACCAATCTTGTCCATCTTATCCAGAATGATAAACACCGAATCGTATTCTGCTTCCGGGAATCCACAGTATGTTGCCATTGCTTTCAAAATCTTGCGGTTGTTGATGCGGATGGTAAAATTTGTAAAATCCAATTTACCAAGCAGGGTCGTCGTTGCTAAGATCAATTCGATCTCCGCTAAGATCGACGGCTCACCAAGGATGTCGATATCACACTGCATAAACTGGCGGAAACGTCCTCTCTGCGGACGGTCGGCACGCCATACATTTCCCATCTGAAGGGCTTTAAACGGTGCGCTTAATTCATTTGCATGATTGGCATAATATCTTGACAGAGGAACGGTCAGATCATAACGCAGTCCGCTGTCTACCAGATCGGCTTCGCATTCTGCCGTATCCAGTTTCAATTTTTCTCCTCGTTTCAAAATCTTGAAGATCAATTTTTCATTTTCGCCGCCCTGCTTACTGCAAAGACTTTCGATATGCTCTACACAAGGAGTCTCAATCGACGAAAATCCAAAGGTTCCATACGTTTCTTTAATAAGTCCGATCACATAATCCCGGATCTCCATTTCCTTTGGCAAAATATCTTTCATACCCGTTACCGGTTTCTTCTTTAATGCCATCATGCATTACCTCCAACTTTCCTTTTTTCTTCTTATCATCTCGTCAATTCTACTAATGTAGTCATCAACGCTTTTTACATTTTCTACGCGCTCCATCCGGTTTTCCTCCGGGAATACGATCTTTGACGATCCTCCGCTGCCAAGCGCCAGAATGGATTGCAGTTCTTCCATGATAAATATGTTATACAGACATTCTTTTCCGGGTTTTGCATAAGCCACATTTTCCTGATTGGTATTTCTCGTTGTATGTGCCTTATTTTTCTGACGGTACATATAATACGGCTCGTATCCGTGCGCCCGGCAAAACTGCTCTGCCTCTTTTTGCATCGGTTCGATGCAGGCATCTTCCTTACGCATCTCACCGCCCTGCTCCAGCTGCTCTTTCCGCAGTCTGGATGCCCGTTTGATCACCAGTGTATGAACAGTGATACTGTCCGGTTTTAGGGCTTCGACTTCCCGCAGTGTCTCTTTAAAATCTTCCAGGGTTTCCTCCGGAAGTCCTACAATCAGATCCATATTGATATTATCAAATCCCAGGGTTCTCGCAAGCGCAAATTTCTCACGGATTTCCTCTACCGTGTGCCTGCGCCCCAGAAGTTCCAGTGTATGCTCTTTCATGCTCTGCGGGTTGATGGAAATTCTTGTCACGCCATGCGCTTTCATGCTTCGCAGTTTGCCCTCTGTAATACTGTCCGGGCGTCCTGCCTCGACGGTAAATTCTTTCGACTGTTCCATCGGAAGATACTTGCCGGTCATCGCCATCAGACGCTCAAACTGCTCCTCCGATAACGATGTCGGTGTGCCGCCGCCTACGTACACGCTGACCATCTGCTTGCCGGCCAGCCATTCTTTGCAATGCGCCATCTCTTTTTCCAGCGCATCCAGATATGCATCCATCTTATCCTGATAACGTCCTGCCGGAAAAGAGGAAAACGAACAATACGCACAGATTGTCGGGCAAAACGGGATGCCAATATATACATTGGCACATGTTTCATGCTGCATGCCCTGCGTCAGGGAAAATTCTTTCTTCGCGACATCTACTGCCAGTCTCACTTTGTCTTCCCGGCAGAAATATTCCTCTTTTAAAATATCCTCGATCTCTGCCTCTTCTTTTCCCTGCATCATCAGCCGGAGCGGAATCTTCGCCGGCCGGATCCCGGTAAGGATCCCCCACGGAAGTTCTTTTCCCGACTGTGCTTTCAAATATTCATACACTTCTTTTTTTATCTGATTTTTCGTATAGGGACGCGGAAAATGCTTTTTCCATTTTTTTCCATTCATCCGCCAGTTTATCGAATAGCCGTCTTCCGTAGAAATTTCCGGATGTTCGACTACCCTGCACTCTTTTTCTGGATAAAATACCATCGCCAGCGCTTTCATATCATACGAAAACTCGGTTCCGGAAATATCAACTTCTATCATGAGAATTTCCTCTCTTATGCATACGGATTATTCGCCTGTTCATAGCCGATGCTGGTCGCCGGCCCATGCCCGGAAAACACTTTGGTTTCACTCGGCAGGATCAGTACTTTTTCCCGTACCGACTGCATCAGATCTTTTTCATTTCCGGTCGGCAGATCCGCTCTTCCGACGGATTCCATAAACAGCGTATCTCCACTGAAAAGAACGTTCTGCTCTTCCAGAAAATAACAGCAGCTTCCTTTCGTATGTCCCGGTGTATGAATCACTTTTATCGTAATCCCGGCACTTTCAAACTGCTGGCCGTCGTGAAGCCAGATGTCTGCTTCCAGTTCTTCCGGTCTGCCGGTCATCGCCGACACATTCATGCGGGCATCCGAAAGGAGTTCCTTCTCAACATCCAGCGCACAGATCTCGCATCGTATCGCATTTTTCAGATCTCTTACTCCCTGAATGTGGTCAAAATGTCCATGCGTAAGCAAGATATGATCTAAGATCATTTTTTGATCCCGGATATAATTTGCAATCTTATCGCCGCTGTCGCCCGGATCTACCACAAAGCAATGCTCAGAATCTTTTTTATGCACAATATAGCAATTGGTTCCCACACTGCCAACAACGACAGATTCTATGATCAAACCATTGATTTCCATAATCTATCCTTTCTTTCTCCATCGATCAGCCGTTGGAACGTCTCTCGATGTCGATAACACTTTCTACATTACGAAGTTTTTTTACTAATTTATTGAGCTGCTCCACGCCTCTGGTCTCAAAACCGACTACGATCGTGGCTTTATCCTGCTTGGAAGTCCGGACATTCATGGACTTCACATCAATTTCATTTTCGGTAAAGATCTTTGATACATCAAACAATACACCACTTCGGTTGTACGAATAAATGACGATCTCGACCGGATAATAATCTTCGTTTTTCTTCGCCTGCGCACTCCATTCTGCTTCGATCAGACGATTTCTCTCTTCCTCCGGCAGATGAATCATATTGACACAGTCCGTACGGTGAATGGAGATACCACGGCCTCTCGTGACAAATCCAACGATTTCATCTCCCGGCACCGGATTACAGCATCTTGAAAAGCGGACGGCAAGGTCATCCAGTCCCATAACGACGATTCCACTCTTTTTGCCGCCACTCTTTGACGCAGAGGAATCGCCTCCTTCTTTTATGCCTTTTGCCTCTTTGGCATTTTCGATCGCCTCTTTGACCTGTTCATCCGAGACAACGCGTTTGTTCTTCTTCTCATATTCATAAATGAGTTTATTGATGACCTGTCCTTCCTTCAAGCCGCCATGACCGATGGCAGCACAGACGGAATCCCAGTCTTTAAATCCGTATTTGCGTTTGCAGGCTTCGGTATATTCCGGTTTTACATATTTATACAGATCGATATTTTTTGTCTTTGCATATTGTGCGAGAAGTTCTTTTCCGCGCACGATATTCTCTTCTTTAAATTCGGTACGGAACCACTGATTAATCTTGTTTTTCGCCTGTGTACTCTTGACGATCAGCAGCCAGTCACGGCTTGGTCCCTTACTGTTTTGCGAAGTGATAATGTCGATCCGGTCACCATTTTGAATCTGGTAGTCCAGTTTGACGATATTTCCATTGACTCTGGCACCTACCATTTTATTACCAACCGCCGTATGTATCGCATAAGCAAAATCGATCGGCGTAGAGCCTGCCGGAAGTGTCTTTACATCTCCGTTTGGCGTAAAGCAGTATACACTGTCCGAGAACAGGTTCAGATCGCTTTTGATCACGCTCAAAAATTCTTTATTATCTGACATATCCCGCTGCCATTCCAAAATCTGGCGCAGCCATGCCATTTTTGCCTCATCGTTTTTAACTTCTTCTTCGCTTCCCTTTGTTTCCTTATATTTCCAATGTGCCGCAATACCGTATTCTGCCGTTTTATGCATCTCGTACGTACGGATCTGGATTTCAAACGGCTGTCCGTTTGGTCCGATCAGCGTCGTATGCAGTGACTGGTAATGGTTTGGTTTCGGCATCGCGATATAATCTTTAAAACGTCCCGGAATCGGCTTATACATCTCATGGATGATTCCAAGCGCCGTATAACACTGCTGCTCCGTATCAACGATAATTCGTATTGCAAATAAGTCATAAATCTGATCCAGTGTCTTATTTTGATTTACCATTTTACGGTAAATACTGAACAGATGTTTGACACGTCCATCGATCGTCGCCTTGATCTTTGCCTCATCCAGATGCTCTCTGACATCTTCCATGATATCTTTGACAAAGGTTTCCTTCTGCACACGCAGATGATTGAATTTATCATTCAATTCCTTATATGCTTCGGGTTCCAGATATTGTAAAGACAGATCATCCAGTTCTACCTTTACTTTGGAAATACCAAGCCGGTGCGCGATCGGTGCATAGATGTCCATCGTCTCTCTGGCTTTTTCTTTCTGCTTTTCCGGTTTCATAAACTGCAGCGTACGCATGTTATGAAGACGGTCTGCCAGTTTGATAATAATAACGCGGATATCTTTTGCCATCGCCAAAAACATTTTTCTCAGGTTTTCCGCCTGCACATCCAGTTTGTCCGCGGAGTAATTTAACTGGGTCAATTTGGTAACTCCGTCTACCAAAAGGGCAATCTCCGCACTAAACATCCGGGTAATATCTTCCACGGTATACGGCGTGTCCTCGATAACATCATGCAGAAGTCCGCCGACGATCGTCTCTTTATCCATATCCAACTGGGTCAAAATGATGGCTACACAGACCGGATGGATCAGATACGGCTCGCCGGACTTTCTTTTTTGATCCTTATGCGCTTCTTTTGCCAGTTCATAAGCTTTTCGTATAATGCCCATTTCATCCTGACGGTTTTCTGCAGTCAGCAATTTTGTCAATACTTCAAATAACACATCCGGATCCGTAAAGTTGGGCGGGATGATGTCCTGCGACAGTTCTCCCGTATCAAATTTTTCTATTAAATCACTACGTTTGTCCTGCTCCATATCTCATCCATCCTTTCTTCACTCGTTCTGTTTTTGGGCGACCATAACATTATTATATAAAAAAATGTAACAAAATGCAACTGTGATTTCTTGCTCCCTGCCTGAATAAAAAAAAGAAGAGCGCTTTGCAACGCCCCTCTCTTTCCATTTTTTAATACGACTTCCGCATTTTCTGCTCCAGACGTATTTTATCTGCAATTAAAGCTACAAATTCAGAATTTGTCGGTTTTCCTTTCCCATTACTGACGGTATAACCAAACAACTCGTCAATCGTATCCACTTTCCCCCTTGTCCATGCCACTTCAATCGCATGTCGGATCGCCCGCTCTACACGGCTTGGCGTCGTCTTATGCTGTTTGGCAATCGACGGATACAGAATTTTTGTAATGGAATTTAGCATTTCGCTGTCATCTACAGACATCATAATCGCATCTCTTAAGTACTGATAGCCCTTTATGTGCGCAGGTACTCCAATCTCATGGATGATCTGTGTCACATCCATCTCCAGATTGTAACCTTTTTTGTCCGGTTCTCTTGACTGATAGTTCATGACAACCGGCAATGCCCCCGGTTTTAATTGCTGTATCTTAGCCTGAATCGTTTCCTTTTCAAACGGCTTTAATACGTAGTATGCAGCTCCGTATTGGAATGCGGTCTGCATTACATTTTCTTGAGTAACAGCTGTCACGACAATGAACTCCGGTCGTTTCTCGATTCCCGGCAAGCCCTGGCATACTTTCTCCAACACCAAAAGTCCGTCCATCTTTGGCATGATCAAATCCAAAAATACAACATCCGGCTTGGTTTCACGGATCATTTCAATTGCTTCCAATCCGTCTTCTGCCTGCCCCACAATCTCTACTTCATTATCTTCCGATAAACTGTCTTTGATCAAAGAGATCGTGCGGACACTGTCGTCTACAATTAGAACCCTTAGCTTGTTCACTCTTTTATTACCTCCCATTTTAGTGTTAAAAAGCAACATATAAGTTTTTATTTACGTGCTTTGTTTGCATTATAAATGTTTTTTCCACATTTTGCAATACCATAATATGGAATTTTCTTATTTTCTTTATATTTTTTTAACACTATATCCATTATTTCGACATTATTCTATTATATTCGACAAAATACGCAAAATTCAACCGGTTCAATTACTTATACGGACGGTAAATCATATAGCCGCCGCCATAACATCCATCCGGTCTGGCTCCCCAGGTTTCATACAGAACCGGTTTTCCATTGCTGTCATAATGCGACAAGGTATATCCGGTGAACATTTCCACATGAAAAATGCCCAGATAACGTCCATTATTCGCACCCGTCTCAAACATAAGGTCACCCGGATTTAATTTCATCTTTTGAATATGATTTCTTGTATAGGAATTTGTGATTTTCTTTCCATGTGACTTACACCACTTCGCAAGATCTGCCGCTACCGGCGCATAATTATTATTTCCTCCAATCTTTTTACCCATCTTGCAGTAAGATTTCCACACAAGCGAACTACAGTCATAATATCCTTTCTGCATTCTCTTTGGCTGGCTGTATTTCCATTTGGAGCCGATCATTTTCGCATACCGGATCACTTTCACCTTTTTCGGCGACACAACAGAGATGGCACAACCCACTTTCGCTCCGTTAAAATCTGCCGTGATTACGGCATTTCCGATCTTTTTACACGTAACAACACCTTTTTTCGAAACCTTTGCCGCTTTTGGATTTGATGATGTCCAGACCGGCTTGTCCGAAGTTCCCTTAATTTTTAATTTCACTTTCTTACCCTTTGCCTGCACAACTCCCTGCTTGGAAATGGTAATATTCTGAATATTTACTCCTACGGTAAATGCTTTTCCACCGATCGTAATCGTTAATGTAGTTTTTCCTGGCGAATCAAAGTTCAAAGTGAGCTGGTTATTCTCCATCGAACAATACGCTCTCATACCCGAATTGGAAGATTCACATACAACTTCCACATTATTGTCTGACAAAATGACTCCTGCCGGCACATTTTTTAAGGCAATGGATGTCTCGTATTCGTAATCATATGTAGAATAGATTCCTTTAATGGAACTTTTTTCCAGTACCACATTGGTCATATCCACAGTAACTGTCACATCGCAGCGGCCGGAAAAATACATATTGTAACTTCCGTACGTTCCCTGAATATAAACTGTCGCCTCCCCTGGAGTAAGCGCGGTAAACGAACCGTCTCCATTCACCTGGAGGACTTCACTGTTACTCGTACTTATCGAAGTCACCTGCATCGCCGTAATGGCACTGCCATCCATCGGATCCGTCACCCCACTGAGATCATAAGTAAAGGTTCCCTGCTTTCCAACGGTCATCGTCGTCTCCGCATAGTCGCTGTTCTGAATCCGGTAAATCGTCTTCCCATCTGCCTGATCCTCCGTCGTCATTGCCTGAGCCGGTGTGTGGACAGCCAGTACACACAGCACCATCACCGCCAGCCCCCACATAACTTTCTGCATCGTGTTTTTCATTCTCGTTCTCTCCATTTCTTTGTAATTTCTTTTATTTTATCAGATTTTCTGTGAAATTTCAAATATACCTGATTTTTGCAGCTTTGCTTTAAAAAAAATAAGTCCCTGCTTTTCCATTCGGGACCGCTCCCGCTTAGAGAACACTCGTAGCGGTACATGAGGGCAAACTACGCCCTCTATGTACCGACGGTGTTCTAAATCCCTCATAGGAAAAGCAGAAACTTATTTTCTATATAGTACAACTGCAAAAAAGACACTCCCTGACTAACCTCTTGGGAATGCCTTTCCTTTTTTCTCTTATACCTTCCATGTGTTTCCACAGTTTTGGCATATACACATTGTCTCATTCTTAAATTTCGTCTTTTGATTACCAGTAGATTTTTTCCAAACAAGATTAGATAATCCAAGAGTACATAAGGCAGTCATACCCCGTGCCGCATTATTTATATGACCTCCTATTCCATTTCCATGTTTTTTTGTTTTTCCTCCTGTCTGGATCATCTCAACTGATACATTTTCACTACTACACTTTGGACACTGCATTGATTTCCCCTCCTTTTTTTCTAAATGATCTCTCGGAATCTCTAAACCAATAAATACAAGGCTTTCAGATTCCTTTTT
>ERZ808252.1674-NODE-1674-length-15495-cov-2.744365_pt1 | contig 15495 bp, 11 predicted proteins | sample MGYA00521242_ERZ808252 | MGnify/ENA primary metagenome ERZ808252 (study PRJEB31516, sample SAMN03275581) | gut metagenome | biome: mammalia-associated habitat; material: feces | host: Papio cynocephalus | place: Kenya | collected 2012-08-07 ...
TTTACATGGTTATTAATGGAGTCTTTGCCTCATTGTGTATTAACGGAAAATTACACGGTCATTAACGGAGAACCGGTACTCAACAATGCTTTTATATGGTTCTTTACATGGTTATTAATGGAGCCTTTGCCTCATTGTGTATTAACGGGAGATTATTCGGAAATTAACGGAAAACCGGTACTCAACAATGCTTTTATATGGTTCTTTATATGGTTATTAATGGAGCCTTTGCCTCATTGTGTATTAACGGAAAATTACAGTGTATTAACGAAAAATTACACGGTCATTAGCGGAGAACCGGTACTCAACAATGCTTTTATATGGTTGTTAATGGAGACATATTGGCATTCTACGGAGCCCTCACACTCGAATTGAAACACAACTTTTGTCAAAGCAGCCATTTTTGGAAAAGTGCATAGAAACCACTGAAAAAATGAAGATTTTTTGGCATTGAGCATCAATGAGTTACAAGCCAAAAATGCAAAATGCACGTTTTTGGCGAAAAAACGAAAATAGATTTGGAATTTTGGCGATTTTGTATTATCTTTGTATAGGAATTCGAGAACGGGTTAAGGGAGGTGCGGTGTATTTTACGGGGTGGGGAGAATGGTGGTTGTGGATTTTGTAGATTTGGAGAAAAAGCAGTAACTTTGCAGGCGGTAGGGTGTGCATTGTTGATGCGGTTCCTTTTTGTGCGTTTATAGATAGATGTTGAAATTACTACTGATATTGTCTGTACTGACCACGCATCCCATCACGCGGGACGCGAATGTGGGGGTGCTGATATGCGATTACCGGACAGGGGATACGATAGATGCGTACCGCGAAAATTGTGTCATCCCGCCCGCATCGACAATGAAGATATTGACTACTGCCACGGCTGTGGATATGTTGGGGCGGGAGTTTCGCTTTCAGACTCCCATTACCTACACGGGGCATATCCGTGATGGTGTGCTGTATGGAGACCTGTATATAGAAGGACGTGGCGACCCGACCTTCGGTTCGAGGTATGTGGGTAGCAGGGCATTCCTCTATAAGTGGGTAAGACAAGTGCGTGATGCAGGGATAAAACATATCACCGGTTCTGTGGTTGCCGATGCATCGTATTTTGATGCGGATGCACTGAACCCGGCGTGGCTGTGGGAGGACGCGGGGAACTACTACGCACCCGGCATATTTGCGCTGTCATACATTGACAATACGATGAACATTGTACTTCGGAGCGGCCCTGTGGGGAGTATAGCAGAAGTGCTGAACACTACGCCCAATGTGCCGGATATGGAGTTTGAGAACCATATCCGTTGTACGCCCACTTGTGGAGACGGGGCTTTTGTGCACGGGGTGCCGTATAGCAATCGCAGGTACTTGGTGGGGAGTGTGCCGTCGAACAGACAGACTTTCGGTGTGATGGGTGACCTGCCCAATCCGCCACTGACGTTGGCACGCGACTTCACGAAGGTGCTACGTGCAGGTGGTGTGAGTGTGGATGGTGAGGCAGGGTACGTGAGTGAGGCTCCGGCAGACGGCGCGATGCGTAATGTGCTGTTTATCAACGAGAGTGAGAGCCTGGCGAGGATTATAGAACATACCAATCATAAGTCGGACAACTTGTATGCAGAGATGCTGTTCCGTACTTTCGGATCCCGCTATACGATTCCTTGTTCGATACATAACGCGTCGGATTTTATGCGCGAGTACTGGCGCAACCGTGGTGTAAGTTTACGTACGGCGCGTGTGTTGGATGGTTGCGGGTTAGCACCTCAGGATGCTATATCGCCCGCACAATTTGTGCAGGTACTGCGGTATATGTACGGCTCGTATGAGCGGGAAGCCTTTGTGGAGTCTCTTCCCCGTAGCGGAGAGAGTGGGACACTGCAGTCGTTCCTTGCTGGAACAGTCTTGCACGGGTGCGTATGCGCCAAGAGCGGAACGATTGGTGGTACCAAGAACTATGCAGGGTATATCTTCCTGCCTGACGGCAGAGTGTGGGTGTTTGCCGTGATGGTGAACAGTGCCAACGCGAAACCCAAGCAGATACAACGTGTGATAGAACAATACCTGTTGGATGTATATAAGGCAAACAAATAGTACTTCAACGCTGCTGCGGGAGCAATACTCGGACGCGCTGCCGAACCTGTACACCATACGGACGGACTACCAGTCGGCAGGTCGCGGGCAGGCAGGCAACAGTTGGGAGAGTGAAGACGGGAAGAACTTGCTCTTCTCCAGTCTGTTGCGGTGCAATGTATCGGCAAGTGAGCAGTTCTATCTGACCATGCTGGTATCGGTGGCAATGGTGGATATGCTGGCGCAATACTTGCCCCAAGAGGGGCTGCGTATCAAGTGGCCGAATGACATCTATTATGGCGACAGGAAACTGTCAGGCATATTGGTGGAGAACACCCTGATGGGAGGGCGTGTAACCTATTCCATTGTCGGCATAGGACTGAATGTAAATCAGCAGGTGTTCCACAGCAAAGCACCTAATCCTGTCTCTATGCAGCAGATAACAGGGCAGGAATATGATGTACAAATGCTGTTGGAAGACTATCTGAAGGTGTTGGAACGTCGGATGAATGTGCCGTTGTATGTGTTGAAAGCGGCATACATGGGGCAGTTGTACCGTAGGGTAGGGTGGTATCCTTATGTGGAACGCGAGGTCAGTGTGGCTCCCACAGTCATTGCCCATACTGATGACCCGTTGGTACACCCCTTTCTTGCCGAGTTTGTGAGCATTACACCTAACGGAGAGTTGGTACTCCGTACACAACGTGGAGATATTAAAACGTATCATTTCAAACAAATACGATATATTATTGACTTATGAAACGCTTGACACTCGGCATTTTGCTTGTTTCTCTGATTAGTCTTGCTTCCTATGCACAACAGGTGATGTATGTATGGGAGGGTGGGCAATACACGCCTTTCAGCATAGAGACTGTGGACAGTATCACTTTCGTTGACACTACTGCAACCGTTGTCACACGTCCTGATGATACCAAACGTAACCTGACCTACCTGTTTGATATCGAATCCGTTCCTGAAGTATGTATTACGCTTACCGCACGCGATTGGAATACTTACCTTGGTAATTTTGACAAGTGGGAGCACAATGGGCTGTATGTGCCGGCACAATTCACTTTCTCCAAAGACGGATTCATCTACCACCGCGATAGTGTAGGACTACGTCCTCGGGGAAACACCTCACGCCGCCGCCCTGAAGGTAATAATGGTGATATGCACCACGATGGAGCACAGTGGCATCATGCCCATTTCGGAGTGAAGTTTACGGAATATACTACAGGAGAACGCTTCTTCGGGTGCGACAGGCTGATACTGAAATGGCACAAAGATGACGCTGCTTATTGCCGCGAGATATTCTGCTATGACCTGTTTCACCGCTTTGGCGTGTGGTCTGCACCGCATGCCTCCTACTGCCGATTCTCTATACGTATTGAGGGGGATGCCAAGCCTGTATATATGGGTGTTTATGAACTGATAGAGAACCCTCGCAAGGGTTGGCTGGATGATCGTCTCAAGGAAGGCTACATCCCTGACAAGAAGGGGAATATGTGGAAGGCTTCATGGGGTGCAGACCTCAGTAATGCAGATACTGCCCGCATGGGAATATCCGATGATTACGGGTTGGTAAACCCTGTATATGACTTGAAAACCAATAAGACCAAACTGACATCAGCACAATTGGAACTGCGTGATTTCATTCAAAACATGACCGTATTGCCTTCCGGTAGTGATACGTTAAAGAACTGGTTGTTGCAGCACGTGGATATTGACCTCTTCCTTCGTGCCTACGCAGTGAATGTGATGGTGGGTATGTGGGACGACTATTGGTGCAACCAGAACAACTACCTCTTTTACTTTGACTCCAAGCACCGCTTCTATTTCATTCCTTTCGACTATGACAACACATTAGGCACAGGAACCAATGACTTTGGCAACCCGGGTACAAAGGATATGCTCAACTGGGGTAGCCGCGGCGGAGACCGTATATTAATGCGCAAAGTACTGTCCATAAAGGAGTTTAAAGATACCTCCAACCAATACATCAAGCCCATTGCCACCGACCCTAACTTGATGCAACCCGCCGCAGCCAAGCAGCGTATCAGGCACTTCCAGTCGCTCATTCGTGATTACATCAGCAACGACACGGGCGAGGATATGACCATTAGTGACAAGCCTGCATCGTGGGGCAGTTTCGGTAACTACCGCCTGCTTAGTGGCAGTGTGGGAGACGGGCAGTCGAAGGAGACTAACTACTTTGATACAAAAGTAAATTCAATAAACTGGTAAAAAAACTTATACATAATCCAATATGAACACCATTATTATCACAGGCGGTGCCGGCTTTATCGGCAGCCACGTAGTTCGATTATTTGTGAACAAGTACCCCGAGTATCGCATTATCAATGTGGATAAACTGACGTATGCGGGCAATCTGGCTAACCTCAAGGATATAGAGGAAAAGCCTAATTACCGCTTTGTAAAAGCCGACATCTGCGATTTCGACACCATCTATGCACTTATGCAGGAGGAACACGTAACGGGTGTTATTCACCTGGCAGCAGAGAGCCATGTGGACCGCTCTATCAAGGACCCGTTTACCTTTGCCAAGACCAATGTACTCGGCACGTTGTCCATGCTTCAGGCGGCTAAACTCTATTGGGAGTCGCTACCGGAGAAGTATGAGGGGAAGCGTTTCTACCATATTTCCACCGACGAGGTGTACGGAGCATTGCAACTCACACACCCCGAGGGACTTCCGTCTCCGTTTACTACGGCAGCATCATCTGCTACGCACCATTTTGCTTATGGAGAAGATTTCTTCACCGAGACCACCAAGTACAACCCGCACAGCCCCTATTCGGCATCCAAGGCATCGTCCGACCACTTCGTGCGGGCGTTCCACGACACCTACGGTATGCCGACCATTGTTACCAACTGCTCCAACAACTACGGTCCGTATCAGTTCCCCGAGAAACTGATTCCTCTATTTATCAACAATATACGTCATCGCAAACCACTTCCTGTATATGGCAAGGGTGAGAACGTGCGCGACTGGTTATACGTAGAAGACCATGCGCGTGCCATTGACTTGATATTCCACAAAGGCACTATCGCCGACACCTATAATATCGGTGGCTTCAACGAGTGGAAGAACATTGACATTATCAAGGTGGTTATCAATACCGTGGACCGTCTGCTCGGGCGCAAGGAAGGAGAGGATATGGACCTTATCACTTTCGTTACGGACCGTGCAGGACACGACATGCGCTATGCCATCGACTCCCGCAAACTGCAGCGCGAATTGGGTTGGGAACCGTCATTGCAGTTTGAAGAGGGTATTGAGAAGACCGTCCGTTGGTACTTGGACAACCAAGAATGGATGGACAACATCACCTCGGGCGAGTACGAGAAGTACTACGAGTCGATGTACGCCAACCGATAGGGGAATCGCGTACTGCGCGTTAAGGAATCTGTATTTTAGACGTATAGAAGGCGTCTTTTGTAGTGACAAGAACACAATATCCTCCTGTGGCGAGCAGGGGGATGTTGGCTGTTGTCTGTGGAGTATCCGATTTTGAGTAGCACAATCTGCCTAAGATATCGTAAACCGCGATATAGGAATCAAAGGGTAAATCGCTGATAGTCAATGTACCATCTCCGTAAGTAATGCAGTAAGGTATGCCCCTTGAAGTCTCCTGAGCATAAGAGGTAGATGCATAGCGCAAGATGTGTAACTTGTAGTCGGTGATAAGAGTACGCGAATTGGCGTGGATTGTGTAGTCCGTGTGTTGTAAATTCGCCATTATGTCGTCATTGTGCAGCAGGTATACCACTTGTGTGTCGGCTATATTGCTAACTGATTTGTCTAAAGAAACGATATAGTCTCCCTGTTGGGGAACATATAGTCCTAACGATATATCCTTTGCATCCGCGTCAGGAATAGCCATATATGCCATCTTGACGCCTTTGGAATCGGTGGTGAATAGTTGGGGCTTGTCATCGGCATGATAGAATTTCATCAGGTCTAATCCAATCTCGTATTCGCTACTATAATGATTGTCCACCAAGATACCTGTATGGTCAGAGAGTCCTGTTTCGGCGTGCGTCACTGATATTTCTGCCTGCATATTTTCAAAATCGATTGACGTACATAAAGGTTGAAGAAAGGTTAACTCGGTATTCTCTCGGTGATACACCAGGGATGTTGTACCGAATGGGGCACCTTGCGGCAGAAATGCTTGAACGAAATATGGAGTAAAGGGTTTGATTGTAGCCGAAGAGGCAACCATTTGATTGTAGGTACTGCGGTTGCTTCCATCGGGCATTGATATATAGACATTGGGTGAAAGACAATGGTTGGCGTCAGCATCGGAGTACTGCATTTGTATGCTGTGCTTGCTATCATCTTTGCCTGTAGCCTCTTGCCTGAATAAAGAGATGTAGGGCAATCCGATGAAGTTCCAACCGTGGTTATATAAAGAGGAGGATAGGCTGTCTGACCAATTATGGATAGTTGTATTTTTCGAGTCGGAACTCTCGGAATAGGAAGATGAAGCAGCGGGGGCGAAAACAAAAGACTCTGTTATGCTATTCTCATCTGTGGTGAGGAGTCTGATGGCATACCCCTGATACGGGCGCAATGTACTATCGGCGGGGAGCATGGTCCAATACGGCGAGACTGCATCGTTCAGATTTGCAACATCAACTTCTTTTTGATATCGCTGCCCATCATAATATCGAATTCCCCAATCTATGCTATAGACACCTGCAGATTGTCCGTTGATAAGGCGAATGTCTTGAATACGGCAATCATAAGGAAGAGAGAATAGATACCAACATTTGTTGTCAATGCATTTGGTATGTACTACGGTATCAATAGTAATGGTTGCGTCAATAACATTATTGATGTAAGCAACGGTGTCATTTAGTGCATGCATATTGATGCGATTGAGCATGAGTGCATTGGCATTGGATAGAGCCAATTGCCCTCCTGCATGAATGGTCATATTGCGAAACTGATTGATACTGTCTACGTCGTGGACCAAGCGGGTATTTGCAGAAATGATGACATCGCATGTGGCACATTCCTCGCGCGACAGAGAGCCTTGGCGTAGGATATCACTAATCACTGCATCGGAGTCGGCAAAAACAGGGACTTGGTACTGCGTGGCAGCAAGCGGGGTATTATAGGCAGCAAGTAGGATGTTGACTTTTCGGCAGGGAATATGAGCAAGTGTCTGCGGGGAAAAACGTATGGTACTATGACCGTTGGAGTCGGGAGGAGCAAGCGGGGTGCCGGCTATAAGAGTGCTATCTCCAGTGGAGATGGTGGCAGTGAGCGGTAAGGCAACGTGCAGATTGTGAGCAATAGTCATGGAATCGGTTGCAATATCAACGACTTGAACTTCGGACAGATGCAGCGGTTCGCACGTTGTTGTGTATGCCAAATAGGAATAGCCATTCTCCAATGTGATGTCCATGGCTTTGATACGGCGATGCCCGGTGATGCCATCTACTGTAAAAGTAACCGAAGTATCGTTTCCTGTCCAAACAGGAGTTGCCCAATGCCCGATGGAAGGTGTGAGTTCGTTCCCATTATCATCTGTTCCGAATGTGTAAGCGATACGACGAATAGGGTAATGTGAGGAAATAGTTATTGTATTTTGAGCGTATAATCGAACTGATAGCCCTGTTTTGTAATAGGAAGGGTAATTGATTCCTTTGCCTTTGGCAAAAGAAATAGTAACATCTCCTTTTGCCAAAGAAGATAGAGGCATCCCGTTATCATAACCCATTTGAGAGAAGTTAATGGGGATGGTAGATGTTCCTCCACCCTGTATTTCTGTGGCATAGACGGCGAAGAAAGTGTTGTCTGCTCCCAATTCGATAGTTGTTCCTTTGGGATAATAGTCTGTTGCGGGCATATCGTATGATGATAGTTCATGGCGACTCCAACCGACAAATGTTTTATAGTTACAATCCGCAGCCGTTGCGGGCAAGGTGTAGGTATCCCCAATGATAAATGTACCATCGGGGTGAGATATATTGCCCTGCTCATAAAGTGTGATAGTAGTAGGAATTTGTGTGTCTTCCTGATAGGTAATTGTATAGGAGTGAATATAGAGTGAATTAAAGGACGCAGTAATCGTAATAATGATGTCTTCATCTTGTTGAATGCCATATCTTGGGTTGAGCATTGTCACTACAACATCTTTGAATATGTTTGAATAAGATGTGTTGGTGTACCATTGGGAGAAAGGTGTGTTGGTGGGTATCTCTGCTAAGGTGGTGCTACCCGCCTTGGCGGAGAACTTGCCCGCACCTTGCTTGGCATTGGAATGCATGTTTAGTGTGATGCCAGTGATTTTGTATCCCGCATAACCGGACAATGTAAGGGTGGCACTATTGTCTGCAGTCATGACACCTACGACTGCATACGTTTGAGTGTATGTGGCTTTTGCTCCTGCGGGGGCCGTACCTGCCGTTGCGACGGAAAGATTAGAAAGAGATGTCCCGCTGATAGAATATGTGACCACAGCGCATGGGGCTGACGTTATGCCCAGCAATAAAATAGTGAGAAGTGAGAGGATTCTGTTCATGTTACGTAATAAATAGAGAATGGATATTACTATTTCAGACGAGGGTTTTGCCGATGGCGGCAGCGATGGGGGGGAGGGAGGCGCAGAGGGTGCGGAACTGGTCGTGGGAGAGTTGCTGGGGGGCATCGCTCTTGGCTGCGGAGGGATTGGGGTGGGTCTCAATGAGGAGCCCGTCGATGCCCATCGCCATGCAGGCACGCGCCAGGTCGCTGACCCCGTAATTATAGCCCATAGCATGGCTGGGGTCGAGGATAATCGGTAGGTTGGCATGCTGCTTAATCCACGCTACGCCGCATAAATCCAGGGTGAAGCGCGTCTTGGTCTCGAAGGTGCGGATACCGCGCTCGCAGAGAATGACCTGATTGTTTCCGCAACTCATGATGAAGTCTGCGCCATCCATAAACTCCTGCAAGGTGGTGCCAAAGCCACGCTTGAGGATGACGGGTTTGCCACATTCGCCGGCGGCAGTGAGGAGGGCGTGGTCGTACATTGATTTGGCTCCAATCTGCACTATATCAGCATATTGTATTACCTTGTCGGCGTGCGAGGCATCGCGCATCTCGGTGGCGATGAGCAGCCCGTACTTGTCGCGCATCTCGGCGAGGAGTTTCAGTCCGTCTTCGCCCAGTCCGCGGAAGGTATAGGGGGATGTGCGGGGCTTGTAGCAGCCTGCGCGCAGGACGCGAATGCCCAGACTGACAAGCATTTGGCAGGACTGCTCTATCTGCTCGCGGCTCTCCACGGCACAGGGTCCGGCAATCATCAGTTGGTTGCGTTGGTCGCCCCCGATGTAGGTGTCGCCGATGCCAATGCGGTAAGTGTCAGGGTGATAGGTACGCGAGGAGAGTTGCATATCCGTCGGCATAGCCCACCACGCTGTGGCAATGCCCTCCAAGGCGGGTGGCAAGGTCTGCATGGCGCAGTTGGTGAGCAGCACATGCGCATCGGGGCGGCGCAGATAGAGGGCTTCTATCGAGTTCGCGAGTTCGCGTGCACGCTGTTCGCTGAGGGTGACGGGCAAGTGGATAATCATGGATTAGCAGAAATCAATGATATGGTGAATGGAGATGATGCCGATGATTTCGGTGCTCTCGGGCGTTTCGGTGACCGCCAGTGTGGTGATGTTGAACTTGTCCATCATGGCGAGTGCGTCGGTGAGCAGGGCATCCTGGCAGATGTGCTTGTAGGAGGGCGTCATGATGTCGGCGGCGGTGATGTGCAGGTCGTCGTACTTCTGTATGGCACGACGGAGGTCGCCGTCGGTGATGATGCCGACGCAATGCCCCTCGTTGTGGGGGAGGCGGTCATAGACCATGGTCATGCCGAGGTGCTTGTCGCTCATCTCGCAGACGAGTTCGCGGAAGGGCGTGGTGAGTGCCACGCGGGGTACGCGGGTGCTCATACAGTTCTTGACGCGCCCGAGCAGTTTGCGTCCGAGGGCTCCGCCCGGGTGATAGACGGCGAAGTTCTCTGCGCGGAAGTGGCGTTGCTCCATGAGGCAGACCATGAGTGCGTCGCCCATGAGGAGGGTGGCGGTGGTGGATGTGGTGGGGGCAAGCCCGAGGGGGCATGCCTCGTGGTCCACGTGGACGGAGAGGGCATAGTCGGCACGTGCGGCGAGCGGCGATTGCAGGTTGCCCGTGATGGCAATGATACGGCAGCCGATGCGGTGGATGGGGTCGATGATATTGAGAATCTCGTTGGTCTCACCGCTGTTGCTGACGAGTACCGCCACATCGTCGGCGGCAATCATACCGAGGTCGCCGTGCATGGCTTCGGCAGCATTGACGAAGATAGACGGGGTGCCCGTGGAAGCGAAAGACGCTGCCATCTTGTGCCCGATGATGCCCGTCTTGCCAATGCCCATGACCACTATCTTGCCCTTGCAGGCGTAGAGGACACGGACGACCTCGTCGAAAGTATGGTCAATAGAGGAGGCAAGGCGTTGGAGTTCGCCTATCTCCTCGGTGAATATCTGCTTGGCTCTGTCTGAATAGTTCATAGGTTGGGGGATTGTTCGAGTTGCCGGCGCAGGTTGTCTTCTGCCAATGCCTGCACGAGAATGGAACGTATATCGCTGAGACACACTTGGTTAGCCGCATCGGATATGGCATGGTCGGGGTCGGGGTGCACCTCGAGGAAGATGCTGTCCACGCCTACTGCGAGTGCGGCACGCATGAGGTAGGGCACCATGGCGCGGTTGCCGCCCGTAACGCCCTGTTGGCTGCTGGGTTGCTGCACGGAGTGGGTGGCATCGAAAATGACGGGGTACCCGTATTGGCGCATGACGACCAGCGAGGTCATGTCCACAACAAGGTTGCCGTAGCCAAACGATGACCCGCGTTCGGTGAGCCAAATCTGCGGTTTTGCGGTGTTGGCAGGGGTTGCTTCCTCTATCTTGGCGATAGCACCGCGCATGTCCCATGGTGCCATAAACTGCCCTTTCTTGACATTGACTACCTTGCCCGTGCGTGCGGCTGCCTGCAAGAGGTCGGTTTGCCGCGAGAGGAAAGCGGGTATCTGCAGCACATCTGCCACTTCGGCAACGGGTGCGCATTGCCACGACTCGTGTACGTCGGTGAGGATGGGCAGGTGGTAGGTGGTCTTGATCTCCTGCAGGATTTGCAAACCTTGCTCCATGCCTACGCCGCGTGCCGAGAGACCGGTGCGGTTGGCCTTGTCGAACGACGACTTGAAATAGAGGGTTATACCCAACTCGCGGCATACCCGGCAGAGCGTGTCGGCGGTGTGCATCACCATGTCGCGGCTCTCGATGGCACAAGGACCTGCAATGAGGAACATAGCTTATTGGTTGTTGGTGAATACTTTAACCCAATCTATCTCCAAGTCTCCCGCGCCGCCCATCTTGCCTTTGGGGATAAAAGAACGCATCGTGATGTGCAGCGGTTCGTTGGGGAGGGTGTTTTTGGTGCGGGCTACCTCCATATTGTTGACATACCACACCAGTTCGTTCTTGTTCCATACCAAGGTGTAAACCAAGAAGATACGGTGCAACTTGCCCTTGAATACCGATGCCACGGGCTTTGACGCTTTGGTGGTAAGGCAGATGCTATGGTTCAGACGTCCATGGCAACGCGCTTTGACCTGTATCACGCCACCGGTGATACCCATGGCGTCAGCGTTTTGCAGCACGTCGCTTGTGTACCGGAAATCGTGCATCACCATGCCGCGTTTGGCATCCCAAGCGGGTGCGGTGACAGTCTCCTTGCGCGTGCGTATATATAAGGTGTTGTTCTGTGTCTCGATGTTCTTGCCGCGGTTGTATGCCTGCAACTCGTTCACAAAGGAGTGGTGCGGTTGGAAGTCCTTGCTCGGATAGGCAAAACCTGCACTCCAAGGGCTGTCGGTGAGGTTGTGCCACTTGAAATCATCGGCAAACACCTGCTTGTACTGCTCCAACTCGGCAATGCGTTTCGGGTCTTTGCTGAGGAAGAACTGTATCTCCGGATTCTTGATGAGTTCGGCATAGCGGGTGTCCTGCTTGCACTCGGGCGTGTCATACCACCGACGCGGGTTGCGCCAGAAAGCGTCTGCCTGCTTGAACTCGGCACTCTCCACCTCGGCTTGCAACTTGAGGTACTCCTGCACGGCGGCATTTTGGCTCAGTTGCTCCGCCTTCCCGGCATCTTGGTTCTTCAGGTAGCGTTTCACCTCTGCGCGCTTAGCCAAGGCTTTGAGTTGTTTGTGCTTCTGGCACTCGGGTGTGGCGGCATACTTGGTATGAAGTAGTTTATCCTTGTTGGCACGGAATGCATCGGTAAGCACCACCTTGCCCAAAGCGATGTACTCTGCCAATTCCTGGCTCTTTTCGACAGCGCGGTAGCGTGCAATAGTGGTCTCTTGCTCAGCAAGGAGAGCCTCAAATCGTGCCGTGCTCATCAAACGGCGGCTGAGTAAACTGAGATACAAGTTCATATAGTAGTAGATTTATTGTTGTTTCGTCGTGGTTTCTTGAATTTGATATTCGTGAGCGCGTCTATCAGTTGCTCCATGGTGTCCACAAACATGGGCGCGTACTGCACTTCGGGGGGCAGGAAACCCAACTCGTGCATATAAGCGTCCTGCTGTTTGATGCAGTCGTAGTAGCCCTTGTAGTTGAGGACAAAAGTGGGCTTGCGGTGCTCGTCCACCGTGCCCGAGGCGATGGCATCCATCATCTCGTCGAGGGTGCCGTACGTGCCGGGGAGGCAGACAATGCAGTCCGACAACTCTTTCATCTTGTCCTTGCGGTTGTTCATTGTCTCGACAAAGTACAGTTCGTCGCAGTTGTCGGCTTGCCTGTGGGCTTCTACGATACGGCGCGGGATAACACCCAGAACCCTGGCACCGTGTGCCTTGGCGGCATCGCTGACGCGCGTCATTATCCCGCCTGTGGCTCCGCCATACACCAACGTATGTCCCGCCTCGGCAATCCACTTGCCAAGGGTATCACCTAAAGCCAGATAGTCCTCGGGTATCCTGTCTTTTGCGCTACAATAGACGGCGATATTCATTAGGCGTCAATCTTTGCGTAGGTGGCGTTCTCCTCGATAAACTCGCGGCGCGGAGCCACGTCATCGCCCATCAGCATCGCAATGGTATGGTCGGCTTCTGCCGCGTTCTCGATGGTTACTTTCTTCAGCAGACGGCGTGCAGGGTCCATTGTAGTCTCCCACAATTGCTCGTCGGACATCTCACCGAGACCTTTGTATCGCTGGGTCTTAATCAGTTTCTCGTCGCCGCCGCCGTACTTCATAATGAAGTCGTGGCGTTGCTGGTCGTTCCAGCAGTACTCGCGGTAGTTGCCTTTGGAGCACATATACAGCGGTGCCATGGCGATATACAGGTGCCCCTGTTCAATCACCTCTTTCATGTGGCGGAAGAACAGCGTCATAATCAGCGTGGCGATATGCGCACCATCGACATCGGCATCTGCCATGATGATTACTTTATGGTAGCGTATCTTGCTCAGGTTCAGTGCCTTTGGGTCGTCTTCCGTGCCGAATGTAATGCCGAGTGCGGTGAAGATATTGCGCACCTCCTCGCTCTCGAACACCTTATGCTCCATGGCTTTCTCCACATTCAGTATCTTACCGCGCAAGGGCAGAATAGCCTGGTGTTTGCGGTCGCGACCTGTCTTTGCCGTACCGCCTGCGGAGTCTCCCTCGACGAGGAATAACTCACATTCGGCAGGGTCTTTGCTCTCGCAGTCAGCCAACTTGCCCGGAAGTCCGCCTCCGCTGAGGGGCGACTTGCGCAGCACGCTCTGACGTGCGTTGCGGGCAGCGATACGCGCCTGTGCAGCCAGTATCACCTTCTCCACAATCTTCTTGGCATCATCGGGGTGCTCCTCCAGATAGTTGGAGAGCGCCTCGCTCACAGCAGCGGACACCATACCTGCCACCTCCGAGTTGCCCAACTTGGTTTTGGTCTGTCCCTCGAATTGCGGCTCTGCCACCTTCACGGAGATGACCGCCGTCAAGCCCTCGCGGAAGTCATTGGGGTCAATGGTCGAGTTGCCGTCCTTGTCTTTCAGTTTGGCTTTCTCCAGCAGTTTGCTGTCCTCGGCGTACTTCTTCATTACACGTGTGAGTGCAGCGCGGAAGCCTGCCACGTGAGTACCGCCCTCTATTGTGTTGATATTGTTCACGTACGAGTGTACGTTCTCGTTGAAATCGGTATTGTAAATCATCGCCACCTCCACGGGCGTGCCGTACTTCTCGGTGCTGAGGTGAATCACCTCGGATATAAGCGGCGTGCGGGTGCTGTCAATATAGCGCACAAACTCGCTCAAGCCTTTCTCCGAATAGAACACCTCGCCCTTGTAGCGTTTGCCGTCAGCGGCTACCACGCCTGCCTGGTCAGCAGGCACTTCGCCCTCCGACAACGGCTTGGGCTCTGCGGTGATGGGGTGACGCTTGTCCGTCAGGGTTATCTTCACGCCTGCGTTCAGGTATGCCAACTCGCGCATACGGTTGGCGAGAATATCGTATTGGTAAACGGTCTCGGTGAATATACTGCCGTCGGGCCAGAACTGCACGAATGTACCCGTGCCGCGCTCTTCTACTCTATAGGAACCTATCTCATGCACTTCGCAGGTGGGCTTGCCTTTGGCGTATTCCTGCATATAGATTTTGCCGTCGCGATAGACCTCCACGTGCATCTTGGTGGAGAGGGCGTTCACGCAACTCACACCCACGCCGTGCAGACCGCCCGACACCTTGTAACTGTCCTTGTTGAACTTGCCGCCGGCGTGCAACACGGTCATCACCACCTCCAACGCACTCTTGTGCTCCTTCGGGTGCATATCCACAGGGATACCACGACCGTTGTCCTGCACCGAAATGGAGTTGTCCTCGTTGATAGTCACTTCTATGTGGTTGCAAAAGCCTGCCAACGCCTCGTCAATCGAGTTGTCCACCACCTCATATACCAGATGGTGCAGACCTTTCTGCGAGATGTCACCGATATACATCGCAGGGCGTTTGCGCACTGCTTCCAATCCTTCAAGCACCTGAATGCTCGAACCGTCATACTTCTCTTGTTGTTCCAATTCTTCCATTATATCTTCACTATGTGATTTTACTATTTGTTAAACGCTGCCAAAAGCCTGCAAAGGTACAACTTTTTTCGCAAATCTGCAATACTTTGCCCTTTGTCCTTTCCGCTCCATTCAAACATGCCTCACGGGCTTTCCATGTCCTTCTCAAACGGTACTACAAAGATAATACAAAATCGTCAAAAATCCAAATCTATTTTCGTTTTTTTCGCAGAAAAGGCTCATTTTGCATTTTCGGATTGTAACTCATTGATGCTCAATTACTACTGATGCGTTAACTTAGTATTGTCTTTTAGAATAAAAATAGTTGGT
>ERZ808252.1675-NODE-1675-length-15494-cov-5.716044_pt1 | contig 15494 bp, 15 predicted proteins | sample MGYA00521242_ERZ808252 | MGnify/ENA primary metagenome ERZ808252 (study PRJEB31516, sample SAMN03275581) | gut metagenome | biome: mammalia-associated habitat; material: feces | host: Papio cynocephalus | place: Kenya | collected 2012-08-07 ...
CTATTATATACCGGGCCATCCGCTTTGTTGTCAATTTGATATGAAATCGTATGAGAATTCTCCCTATCAAGAAAATCCGGCCAAAGCAACGGGTAACGACTGCTTTTCTTCCACTCCGGGTCGCAACGATTGGTACGAGACAGTCAAGCTGAACTACGGCATCGATTATGCCGGCGGCCGTCAATGCCGTTTTGACCCTATGCCCGATACCTGGCACAAGATGCTTCACATTCTTCTTTATTGGGCCAGTATGGGGGTCGATGCTTTTCGTTGCGATATGGCCGAAATGGTTCCCTGCGAATTCTGGCATTGGGCCATCGCCGAAGTGAAGCGTCATTATCCTAATGTGCTCTTCATTGCCGAAGTATATAATCCGTTGCTGTATCGTGAATATCTCTATCGCGGGCATTTCAATTACCTTTATGATAAAGTAGGTCTTTACGACACGTTGCGAGCTGTCACCCGAATGGAACGCCCGGCCTCCGACATCACCTTTTGCTGGCAATCCTTGGGAGATATTCAGAAATACATGCTCAATTTCCTTGAAAACCACGATGAGCAGCGTCTTGCTTCCGATTTTTACGCCTCATCGGGCAGCAAGGGGCGCGCAGCACTTTTGGTTTCGGCCTGTATGAACACAAATCCCTTTATGCTGTATTTCGGCCAGGAGCTCGGTGAGCGGGGTATGGAGCACGAAGGTTTTAGCGGACTGGATGGCCGTACAACTATCTTCGATTACTGGAATGTGCCGTCCCTTGTTGCGTGGCGAAAGAACGGCAGATATGCTCTTTCCAATCTGTCGACCGAGCAACGCACATTGTATGCCTACTACACGAAACTGTTATGCACCATACAGAACGAGCCCTCCCTTTACGAAGGCCGCTTCTTTGACCTGATGTATGCCAACTATGACAATCCTCACTTCGACAGCACCCGGATTTTCGCCTTTATCCGTCAAAGCGGCAACGAAGCAATTCTCGCCATTGCCAATTTCAGCGATGACGTGCAACAAGTGCAGGTGAATATTCCAGCCCATGCCTTTGATTTCCTCGGTATACCGCAGGGACACTATAAAGCCAAGGAACTGATTGGCGGCAAAATCCTCGCTCTTGAATTTGCTCCCAACCGTCTTTGTTCTGTAACCGTACAGCCATATGACGGCATTCTTCTGAAAATCATTTATTAGACTATTTTTATGAACAACGATTGGAAAGACCGTCTGGGCATTGTTTTCTCCACCAACCCCGACTATAAATATGAAGAAAGCCGTGATGACGAGCCCGATACCCTTCCCAAAAACCGGCAGTGCCTGCATGTCTACTTTGAACGGGCAGGACGCAAGGGAAAAACCGTGACAATCGTCGACGGCTTCGTTGGAAAGTCAGATGACTTGAAAGCCCTGGAAAAACTTCTCAAAACTTCTTGCGGAACAGGAGGTTCGTCAAAGGAAGGCCAAGTGATTATCCAAGGAAACATGGTCGACAAGATAAAAAGTGTCCTTACCAAAGAAGGTTATAAGGTGAAATAGCCAAAACGCCAACCCCAATATTGCAAAAACGGCAGTCCGAAAATTTATTTCTTTTCCCTCGGCTTGGATTTTCGTCATAAGTTACACGCAATCAAATCCAAGATGGAAAACAATAAATGAAGGTCAATAAAAATGCGTAAACAAATGTTCGCGAAAATGCAACTTATCAAGGAAAGATTGCTTACCTTTGCACAACATGGTTAGCGTAGAAAAGTTCATAGAAAAGCTGCTTTTGAAGCACGATTGCGTGATAATGCCCGGTTTGGGGGGCTTTGTCACACATTACGAGCCTCCTTATCGCGACGAAGAAAGCGGCCTATTCTATCCTCCTACGCGTACCATAGGCTTTAATGCACGTTTAAAAATCAATGACGGCCTCCTTGCACAGGCTTACATGCAAGCGTTCGACACCAACTACCCTGAGGCTAATCGCATGGTCGAGCGCGAAATAGAAAGGGTCAAGGAACTCCTACATTCGCAAGGAGCTTTTGATTTCGACAATCTGGGTCTTTTGGAATTGAAAGCCGACAATGAACTCCTTTTTACCCCTAAGAACCAGGGAGGCATAGTTGCCCCTACTCTTTACGGCCTCGATGCCTATGCTTCCGCCCCCTATGTCGCTCCCGTCAAGGTTACACAACCTATAGAAACGCCCGAAGCCGCACCTACGAGCCGTAACGATGCTGCCGAAAGCTTGAACACTGGCACGCACTACACCATCCGTCTCAACAAAGCCGTAGCCCACTATGCAGCGGCCGCCATTCTCGCCATAATCTTCTATCTGGCTTTCCCGGTAACCATTGCCAACCAGACGCAGCAGCACAACCATGGTCTTACAACCGCCAACGGTGCCTTGTATGGCTTTCCCATACAAAGTCTGTTGGAACAGGTGCCCAACGCCCAGCCCATACAAAAAACGTCTGTCCCCGCTCCTGCCACTGCATGCGATACAGATTCCGTAAAACCACTTCCCGAAAACCACACCGACACGAATGCTGTCAAGGCAAAAGCCTCCTATTATACCATCGTCCTTGCCAGTTCCATCAAGGAAGCCAATGCTGAAATTTTTGTAGAACAGCTTAAAGAAAAAGGACTTGACAGTGCACGCGTTTTCCGCAAGAACAAAATGATACGCGTCATCTATTCCAACTATCCCACAGAACAACAGGCGCGCGAAGCGCTCAACGGCTTTCATGACATCGAAGTCTTTGAAAATGCCTGGATTCTGCAGATCAATTAACCCCTTTCTTTTAAAATGAAACGTATAGCTTGCCCCAAATGCGGCGCATACCTTACTTTTGACGAGACTGCATATCCTGCAGGGCGCATACTCGTTTTTGAATGCTCCGCGTGCGGAAAAATATTCAAGGCGCGTGTCAATGCCAAAGCGGCCAAGGAAGACACCAAAGAAGTTTTGGGTTATCTCACTGTTATAGAAAACGCGTTTCACGCCAAGCAGGTCATTCCACTTTATGCAGGCGAAAATGTAGTGGGACGCTATGTGAAAGGCACGAATGCCAATGCAGCTATCGAGACAACCGATCCCAGCGTTGACACCACTCACTGCATCATAACCGTTAAGCGCAATAAAAGACAAGAACTGTGTTATGTATTGCGCGATGCGCCCAGCAACACAGGTACCTTCTACCAGGACGAAATCCTAAAGGATACAGACAGAATCAATATGGAAGATGGTGCCATTATCACGATAGGCGCCACAACAATGATTTTTACCGTCGGAAAAGAATCTGAACCATGAGAAAACTTTTATTGGCCGTTGCCGCAATCATAGGTTTTACCGCTCTGTTTGCCCAGGACAAGCGGATGTTTAAAGGTAAGTTCTACAACCGTCAAAACGGCATAACCATAGCTATCGACCTATACGATACGACCGTCACTGCCCCCAATTATTCTTTTCTCGGCAAGATGCACGGTTACATGACCGGCCGTCTGTATGATGCCTGGTTTATAACGGATTGTAAGGTAGAAGGCAACAAGGCTGCCGTCAAGTTTTCAAACGATCTGGGTGCCGACGAACAGGACATACTTTTTTCCTTTGACAAGCAGGGCCGCCTGCTCTACGAAGTGCAGGGTGCCAACAATGTGCGTCGCGTTGAAAACAGGAAGTGGGTGAAACTGCCCGCAAAAATGGTGTTTGAAAACAAAGACTCCTTGAAAAAAGAAGAAAACTATCTTGACCGGCTGAAAAGCAAGTCCTCAAAGAAATAATTGTTTTGAGCACTTGCTTTCCAATCGGTTGCAAGGTTTTAATAATTCTCTGCTTTTACTTGAAAATAGCTTTGCGGATGCAAGCAGACGGGACACACAGCGGGCGCGTTTTTGCCTATACAGATGTGTCCGCAGTTGCTGCATTGCCATACACAATCGCCATCCTTTGAAAAGACCTGCTTGCGCTCCACGTTTTGCAGCAACTTCAGGTAGCGTTGTTCGTGCGACTTTTCAATGGCTGCCACCATGCGGAATTTTGCCGCTATTTCGGTAAAGCCTTCCGCCTCGGCCTCGTCAGCAAATGTGGCATACATGTCGGTCCATTCATAATGTTCGCCAGCTGCCGCGTCTTTCAGATTGGTGGCTGTGTCGGGCACCTCACCGCCATGCAGGTATTTGAACCATAGTTTGGCATGCTCCTTTTCGTTGGCCGCCGTTTCTTCAAACAGTGCGGCAATCTGTACAAATCCGTCCTTTTTGGCTTTGCTTGCATAGTAGGAATACTTGTTGCGAGCTTCCGATTCGCCGGCAAATGCCGTCTGCAAATTTTTTTCGGTCTTGCTTCCTTTGAGTTCTTTCATGACTTTTCTGTTTTACTGGGTGTGACAATATGTTTTTCTTAGTCGCTTTTCAGACATCCCACTATTTCCTCCACCGACTTACAGCCATGGCCGTCAAGCCATGCGTCTATTCCGCCGATGATCTTCTCGCAGACGTTAGGGTCTATGAAATTGGCCGTTCCCACTTCTATGGCCGTTGCTCCTGCCATGATAAACTCTATGGCGTCGCGGGCATTCATGATGCCGCCGAGCCCGACAACAGGTATTTTTACGGCTTGGGCCACCTGCCACACCATGCGCAGGGCAACGGGCTTGACTGCCGGTCCCGACAGGCCGCCCGTGGCAATGCTCAGCTTGGGACGGCGCTGCTCGATGTCGATGGCCATTCCCATCAGCGTGTTGATGAGCGATATGCTGTCGGCACCTTCGGCTTCAACGGCACGCGCTATTTCGGCTATGTCGGTCACATTGGGCGACAGTTTTACTATCAATGTCTTATGGTAGGCCTTGCGCACAGCTCTGACCACCGAGGCTGCGCCTTCGGCGGTGACTCCGAATGCCATGCCGCCTTGCCTAACATTAGGGCACGATATGTTGAGCTCAATGGCCGGAATACGGTCGATCCGGTCTATGCATGCGGCACATTCGGCATAGTCGTCGGGCGAAGAACCTGCTACATTGACAATAACGTTGGTGTCATAGCTCTTGACGGTCGGGTAGATGTGCTCGCAAAAATAGGCAACGCCCTTGTTTTGCAGGCCGACGCAGTTGAGCATGCCCGACGGTGTTTCGGCCATGCGCGGATAGTCGTTGCCTTCGCGCGGACGAAGCGTCGTGCCTTTCACTATGATGCCGCCCAGACGGTTGATATCAAGAAAATCTTCAAATTCCGTTCCGTAACCAAACGTTCCGGAAGCTGTCATCACGGGATTTTTCAAATCCAGCGAGGCTATCTTTACTCTTAAATCTGCCATGTCAGTTGTTTTATGTTGAATACCGGTCCGTCTGTACAGGCGCAAACATTGCCGCTTACCGTCTTTTCGACACAGCAGAGGCAGGCGCCCAGACCGCATGCCATCATGTTTTCCAGCGACACCTCGCATTCGATGCCGTTTTGCCGGGCATGACGAGCCACAGCCATCATCATGGGTTTAGGGCCGCATACGTAGATGCGGTCAAAGTGCTCGGCAAGAACCGAATGCTGCGTAACAAAACCCTGTTCGCCTTCTGTACCGTCTTCGGTCGTCACCATGACGCGCCCGTAGTTGCGAAACAGAGAAGCTTCGAGCAGTCCGCCTGCACTGCGTGCACCCAGCAGGAAAGTCGGTTCAAAACCTTCGTCTTTCAGGCGTTTGCCGAAATAAAGCAAAGGGGCCACTCCCACTCCGCCTCCTACGAGCAACACTCGTTCGCCCTGACGGGGCATGCTGAAACCGTTTCCCAACGGAAACAGAAGGTTGAGCATGTCGCCGGGACGCAGACTCGACAGGTGTTCCGTGCCCTCGCCTTTGATTTGAACCATGAGCCACAGTTCGCCTTTCGCGGCATCGACAAAATTGATGGAAATGGGGCGCCGCAGGAAGGTGGCAGGCGAATTTTCGACCAATACCTGCACAAACTGACCGGGACGTATTTCTCCGCCCATGTCCTGAAGCAGCTCATGGCGCAGGACTATCAGGAAATGACGTGCATCCAGAAATTCTGTGCTGGCTACCGGTATTTCCAATTCGTATTTCTTCATGTGTGATATGCTTGGATGGGTTGTATGGCAAAGGTAAGACAAATTACTGAATCCGTATGACTGCCGCGCCAATAAATTAGCGTAAAAAAAGGAAGCACACGTGTCGAAATTTGCTGCGTCCGAAAAATAATAGTGACGCAGCAAATCCTAACTGAAGGGCGCAGAATTTTAAGGGCAGAAAGAGGAAATGATGAACAGGACGCAATAGTTGAGCAAGATGCAGGCCGAAAGTGCATACATGCTCTTTTGCGTGAAACCCGAAGAGGTGAAACCTTCGCGGGAATCACAGGGTTTGTAGTCGGGCATACGGCAGACGAAAAAACGATAGAGCCCCCACCCGACCACTGCACCGACGAGTGTTCCCACCACCACATCGCCAAAATAATGCACTCCCAGATAAACACGAGTGTAACTGTTGAGCAGTGACCAGCTGACAAGCAGGAAACCGGCCATGCGGTGGCGGAATAGAAGCGTCAGGAAAAGGGCTACGGTGAATGTGTTGGATGCATGGGCCGAAAAGAAGCCGTAGCGTCCGCCCCGGTAGTTGTTTACCACATCGACAAGATACATTATCTGTGGGTCCTGAGTGGGACGAAAACGTTTGACCAGCGGTTTTACGATGCTTGAGGAAAGCTGGTCGCTGATGAGTATACCGAGCAGTATCATGCCCAGCACCATGAGCAGGCACCGCATTCCGCCCTGTCGGTATACAATGTAGAGCAGAATCAGTCCCACCGGAATCCAAGTCAATGTCTGGGTGGCCGTATAGACGACATAGTCCCACATCAGCGAATGGCTTCCGTTGATGAAGAGGGTGATTTGCCTATCGAGCTCCAACAGTTCGTGCATGGTGCGCCAAAGAGGGTGTCAGATCATTTCCATGTCTTTCTGCGGCATCCAGCCTGTTTTTCCGTCGGCAAGACGTATCTGCACCCAATGACGCATGGTGTTGTCGATTATCTTGACCTTGGTCCCTTCGTGAAGGCTGAAAATAACCGTGCCCGACTCGGCCGGAGTGCTGCGTATCTTCGACGTTTGCATGACAATGGCATGAGTGTTGTCAAGATATTGGCAGCGTTGCAAATAGGCGAAGATGTTTGACACGATGGTCAGGAAAAACATGGCAACAGCTATGCCGAAACCGATTTTGCGTATGGAAAGTCTGCGAACGAAAAAGTAAGCCAGCAGTCCTATGAGCGACAAGACAAAGGAGAAGACGGCGATTCGCCCCCACTGGTCGGTATTGAATGTGTTGAGGAAGGAGCGAAACCAATAGACAATGAAGAAATCTTCGTTGGATTCTATCTTGTCGATGGTTTTGCTGCGCGCCAACGTGAGATTGAAGCGTATGTCGGAATCGCCGGGTTCGCGATTGGCAGCACGTTCGTAGTTCAATATGGCACGGGCAATGTCGTGCATCCGATAGTAGGCATTGCCCAGATTGTAGTAGACGTTGGCATTGTCGCCCTTGTCGAGGAGCTGCTCATAGAGCTGTGACGCCTTTTGATATTGCCGGGCAGCATAAAGACTGTCGGCCGTAGCTTTTAAATCTTTGGCCGGCAGGGCAATGCTGCACATCAGAGTCAGAACGAGGGAAAGAAGTATTCGTTTCATTTTCTTTTCTTTTTGAGAATGCGATCCAGGCTGCCAATGACTTCGGTGGCCTTATCGTATATTTCGTCGGCCGATTTTTGTTCGCTGCCGGCTTGCGAATAGCGGAAAAGTTCGCAGTCGTCTTGCAAATGTATAAAACTGTCGGCCAGCTCCTGAGGCACCTGTTGCAGACGGAACTCTTCCAAGATGCGGTCTTTGGTGAGGTCGCTCACCGGAATGCTGAGCTTGTCGCTTACGTAGCCCTGCAAGGCGCGCAGGGTCTCTTCGTAGAACTCCTCGGTATTGTGCTCGTGCAGCAGCTTGCCGGCTTTTTTCATCCGGAGAGTGGCTGCCCGGTTAGCACCGCGTATGCGCTGGCCCACAAGGTCGCCCTGAAGTGCCGAACGCCGCCTTAAATAATAAAAGACTGCAATGAAAGCCATAACGGCAGCAAGATAGCACAGCCAATAATTGGAACGATTCCAAAAGAGATCCTCTTCGTGATGAAGTCTCACGCTGCCTGTCTTGATATATCGGATGTCACTCTTGGCAAGGATTTCCTGTTGTTTGTCGGAATAGATGTTTTTTTCGCCCTTGGCCACGTCGATGGTAACGGGTTGTGTGTGAATCGTCTTATAGGTGTTGGTTGAAGTGTCGAAATAGGTAAAATCAACGGGAGGAATGGTATATTTACCCTTGCGTTTGGGCACAGTCACATAATCGATGGTCATGGTTCCCGTCATGCCGGCGGCTGTCAGCTTGGACTGTGCATTTTGTTTGGGCGCATAGGTATCAAATTCGGCCGGAAACTTTACGACAGGGGCCTTGATGAGGTCTACGTTTCCCGTTCCGCTGATTTGGAGCTGCAGATTGAGCGACTCGTTTTCACGCGGATGCGGCGTTTTCAATACCGACTTGATGGTGAAGTTGCCTACAGCACCCGAAAAGCCGGCGGGCTTTTCGGGAAGCGGGCTCACATGGATGTTGAGCGAAGGGGTCATGATGGTTTTCTTGCGCTCTATGCTTCCCGACTGGCCGTTGAAGAATGCATCCAAAATGTCGACATTGGGATCGGCAAACGCAACGATGCCATCGAATTTGATGGAGGGGATGGTGAGCTTTCCTGTCTGTTGGGGAAACATGACGTATTGGCTCCATACCGTGGTGTTGTAGTTCTGTCCGTTATAGGAATCGACGGAAAAACTTTTCTGTTGGGGCAAGGGAACTTCCTTGACCATAAACCCTTTCAGGTCGGGCATTTTGCCGCCCAACTGGCGCAAGTCTACCCTGGTATAGACGCGGTAAGTGAGCAAGACGGGCTCTTGTTCGTAAACACGCGTTTTATTGGCTGTGACGGTAATGAACAAATCTTTGTTGGAAATGTGAGCCGGAGTGCTCGATGACGAGCGGGAAGGATGAGAAGAGCCGCCTCTTTGACCCGACGAGCCGCCATTGGCGGCATTGGCGTTGCCTGCAACGACTTTAATCCTTACGGTGTTGGATGTATAGTTTTTTCCACCGACGTTGACGGTGATGGGTGGCAGGGAAAACGTGCCCGTTTTCTGAGCCATCAGGGTATAGCCGTAGGTGACGCTGCTGACCGACGATTGATGGCCGTTGATGATCTGCATGCTGTAGCTCGACGATTTGCTGGGACCGTACAGTATGTCAAATCCGGGTATCTTTTCAATGACTTGTGCGCTTTTTACGTCTTGGGTGTTGACCTCGTATTCAAGGCGAAACTGCTCGCCTTGGGCTACAACCGACGGTGCCGAAGCCACAACGCGGACTGCGGCACGAAGTAGGCCCGAAGGGAATAGCAATAATAAGAAAATGAATAATATAATGCGGTTCATGACTTTACCAATTCTTGTCTACATTGCGCGGACGCGTTTGCTGCTGCGCCTTGCGGACCTTTTGCTGCGTGCGGTTTTCTTCCATCATGGCTGCGCGCAGCATTTGGTCTGCATTCTCCTTGGACATCTGGTTCTTTTGTTGCTGCTGTCCTTGGGGGTCTTGTTCCTGTTTCTTTTGCTGCTGCTTGTCCTTTTCGTTATTTTTCTTATCTTCGTTCTGCTTGTTGTTTTTTTGCTGCTGCTGATTATTGGGATTCTTTTTGAGCTGGTACTGGCAAAGAGCGAGATTATAGCGCGTCCGGTCATCAACGGAGTAGTTGCGCAACGACTCTTTATAGCACTCGATGGCCGGTCCGAATTGCTTCTGCGACTGGAGGATTACGCCCATGTTGTGATAAATGGCCGCCTTGTAAAAGGGATTTTTCTCGCTTTTGGCTGCCTCTTCATATTGCTTCATGGCATCTTTCGGCTTGCGCTGCGAAAGCAAGGCGTTACCCAAATTGTATCGGGCTCGCGAGTTGGATGGATTCAACTCCAGGGCTTTGCGATAATAGACATCGGCATCGGCAAACTTCTTTTGCTTGAACAAGCTGTTTCCACGATGCATGTATGACTTCTCGGCAGTTTGTGCCGCAGCCGGAAAAGGCAGACACAGAAATGCCAACAATATGAAGAATGATATGAAGTGCTTATTTTCCATTGCCATGAAATAATTTGAAACGGCTGAAACGTGGGTTTCTTTTCTCGTCGATGAGAATGTCAAGAACTAAAAGTATCAAGGCTATCCAGGCAAGTATCTGGAACTGCTCAGCATAGCTTGAGAACGAAACGCTGCCCAAATCCTGCTTTTCCAATTTGTTCAATTCGTAATACAGGCGGTCTTGAGCGATATTGGAATTGTCTACCTGGATGAAAACGCCTTTTCCTTGAGAAGCTATGTTCTTGCACATGGCCGGATTAAGCTTTGTGACGACAATATTTCCCTGACGGTCGCGCAAGTAATCTTTTCCGCCCGAAACGGGTATGGTCGCACCTTTTTCGCTTCCTATACCAAGTACAAACACATGTATTCCGTTTTTGGCCGCCTGAGCCGCCATCTCTTCGGCTTTCCCTTCGTGGTCTTCACCATCGGTGATGATGACAATGGCGCGCTCAACATGTTTTTGCTTTGTAAAACTGTTCATGGCCAGTTGCAAAGCATCTCCGATATTAGTGCCTTGCGTGGCAATCATGGAGGGATTGATGGCATCGAGGAACATTTTAGCCGATACTATATCGCTTGTGATGGGTAGCTGTATGAAGGCGTCTCCCGCAAATACAATAAGACCGATTTTGTCATTATGCAGCTTGTCGGAAATGTTGGACACCAACATTTTTGCCTTGTCGAGACGATTGGGAGAGACATCGGTTGCCAGCATGGAATTGGAGATGTCAAGCGCAACCATGAGCTCGATTCCATTGCGCTGGTCAGTTTCAACTTCGAGGCCGAGCTGGGGACGGGCCTGCATGATGATGAGCGAAGCTAATGCCAGCAAACAAAGTGTGAACTTGATAATAGGACGCCAAAACGAAGTGCCGTCCATCAATTGACTGATCAAGTTCAATTCCCCTATCAGCTTGAGCCTTTTTTTGCGCTGCCGCCGCAAGAACAAGAACAGCAGAGCCAAAACGGGTATGACTAAAAGAAAATATAAATATTCCGGGTTCTCAAATCTGAACATAGGCTGTGTCTTATGGAATTCTGCGAAGTACGATATTCTGTATGAGCAACTCTAACAATAGCGAAAGTATCGCAATCAGGCCGAAAGGCTGGAAAGCCTCATAACGCTTGCTGTATTGCTTAACCATAATCTTTGTTTTTTCCAGCTTACCGATGTCATCGTAAATTTTGCTCAACTGTTTGTTGTTGGTGGCGCGATAAAATTTACCTCCGGTCTTCTCAGCAATGTTTACCAAGGTCTGAACATCGATTTCAACAGGAAGCTGCACATATTTTACACCACCTCCGGGCAAGGGATAGGGATAAGGTGCCGTGCCATTCGTGCCAACTCCGATGGTATAGATTCGGATATTGTTGAGACGGGCAATATCGGCCGCAGTCTGCGGAGAGATGTCGCCTTTATTGTTAGAACCATCTGTCAGCAAGATGATCACTTTGCTTTTTGCCTTACTGTCTTTCAAACGGCTGACTGCATTTGCAATACCCATGCCTATGGCCGTTCCGTCGTCAATCAAGCCTCTGGCGGCAAGGTCGCACTGAACGCCCTGAAACATGTTGAGAAGTGAAACATGGTCGGTCGTAAGCGGACATTGCGTGAATGCTTCGGCAGCGAAAACGGTCAGACCTATATTGTCATTGGGGCTGTTTGAAATGAATTGCGACGCTACATTCTTTGCTGCGGTGATGCGATTGGGCGAAAGGTCTTCAGAAAGCATGCTCGTGGAGATATCGATAGCTAACATGATGTCAAGACCGTTAACCTCGGTGTCTTTCCAATGGTTCTGCGTCTGAGGACGCGCCAGAACAATGATAATCATTGCAAAAGTGATCATCCTTAAAAAGAAGGGGGCATGAATCAAATATAGCTTCTTGCTTTGTGGAATATAACGGTAGGCTTGCGTATCAGGGACTTTCAAAGTTGGTTCTTTCTTCTTCCTGAAAACAAAATACCACAACGCATACGGTATTAAGAGGATTAAGAGAAAAAGGTATTCGCTATTCGCAAAGGTCATAACAATTCTTTTTTATTATATGGACATGAGATACAAGGCACGTCCAATGTAAAACAGGATAGCCAGGCTTGCTATCAGCAGGCACACATTGACTATTTTCAAGATTAAGCGGCTGCGGCGTGTACGTTGCACTTCGGGAGCAATTTCAACAGGTTTTTGTGGCTTTTCCTGCACTTCAAGCTTTGTCGCCTTAATGAAATCCATGGCACGTAAAAGGTTCTCGTCGTTCTCGTTAAGCATCGTGCGGAATTTTGCAAACTTCACCAAATCTGCCGTTTGGAACAATTGTTGCAACTCTTCGATTGATTTTTTATCCAAGAGCTTCAATTTTTCAATAATTTCGCTCGAAGTCATTTCCTTTGCGTTAAATCCATAACGCTTTTGGATGTAGCTTCGCAGGATATCGGTTAGTTTTGTATAGTATTCCTTTGTATCTTCGCTGATGTCCTTTTGTTTGTTGATTTTTTGGATTTCGCTCATTGCCCATTGGTGTGCCGGCAGAGAAGGCTTGATTCTGAATTTGCGGATAAGCGGTTTGTTGTTGTGCAGCTGGATGGCAATGTAACTGAAAACGCCTAACAATAGAATCAAAAGCAATGACAGATAAAACAATCCGCGCCAGTCTTTCCACGAAAAGGGCACATCGGCAATTTCCTTTGGTCCGAAAAATTTGTCAAGGTGCAGGGTGTCGACATCCATGGTTTCCACTTTCAAGGCAAGGCTTTTGGAATCGTAGGTCTTATTGTCGACGCGAACTTTAAATGGTGGTATGTAATATAAGGTAGAGTCGAAAGATGTAATGGTATATATCTTCGTTATGGATTTCTGCCTTCCATCGTTCAGTTCCTCGGTGCCGGTTATTTTTTCTTCGATTACTTCGACGCCGGGAATGATTTGTTTTTGCGGAAAAACGGGAAACGTTATATTTTGCTGGCTGTCGGCTACGACTTTAAGGGCTATATGTGCTTGTTGTCCAATGAGAATGACGGTTGAATCCATTTCGACCGAAACAGTCACCTTTCCTCCCGCTTTTGAAAGGGAGGCTATTAAGACGAGAACAAGTATTATTTTTCGCAACATGGTTATTTTCGCTTTGAGAATAGGTTGATCAATGCTTTTACATAGTTTTCGTCTGTTCTTACTGAGATAATATCCACTTTGCTCTTATTCATAATGTTCATCAGATTCGCTTGATGCATGAGCCAGTGCCTTTGATGCGCATCGCGAACCTTTTTGTTTGACGAATCTATGTATTGCTCATGCCCCGTTTCCGCATCGCATACTTTCATCAGGCCTACATTGGGTAGCACGGCCATGAACCTGTCGTAAATTTGTATGGAAACCACGTCATGCTTGCGGTTGGCGATTGTAATTGCCTGCGAATAATCATTATTGTCTATGAAGTCGCTTATCAAGAATGCGGTGCAGCGTTTGCGCTGTGTGCTCATCATGAATTCCAGTGCCTGCTTGATGTCCGTTCGCTTGTCGTCGGGTTTGAAATTCAGCATTTCCCTAATGATATAGAGGATATGCTTCTTTCCTTTCTTTGGCGGAATGTATTTTTCCACCTTGTCCGAAAACATGATGACGCCTATTTTGTCGTTGTTCTGGATGGCCGAAAATGCCAGCGTCGCTGCAATTTCCGTTGCGATGGTTCTTTGGAATTCGTTGATTGTTCCGAATGACAAACTTGACGATACGTCTATCAAAAGCATCACGGTGAGTTCGCGTTCTTCTTCGTAGACTTTTATATAAGGGTGGTTAAACCGTGCCGTTACGTTCCAGTCAATGTCGCGAACGTCATCGCCGGGCTGGTAATCGCGAACCTCCGAAAAAGACATTCCACGCCCTTTAAAGGCGGAGTGATATTCGCCTGCAAAGATATTGTTCGACAGAACTTTCGTTTTGATCTCAATCTGTCGGACGCGCTTTAATAACTCTTTGGTATCCACTATGGAACTTGAACTTTGTTCAATATTTCGCTTACTATCTCGTCCGCTGTAATGTTGTTGGCCTCGGCTTCATACGAAAGTCCGATGCGGTGACGCAGGACGTCGTGCGACACTGCGCGCACATCTTCGGGAATGACATATCCGCGGTGCTTGATAAAGGCATATGCTCTTGCTGCCAGTGCCATATTGATGGATGCGCGTGGCGAACCGCCGAAGCTGATGTTTTCTTTCATGTCGGCCATGTTGTAACGCTCCGGATAGCGAGTGGCAAAGACGATATCTGTGATATAACGTTCGATTTTCTCGTCGATATAGATCTTTTTGATGACTTCGCGCGCGGCCATGATTTCTTCGGCTTTCACAATCGGTCTGACGGTCTGCGATTTGCCGTTGACATGGTTTTTCACGATTTCCTGTTCTTCCTCTATCGTCGGGTAGTCGATAATCACTTTCAGCATGAAGCGGTCTACCTGTGCTTCGGGCAACGTATAGGTTCCTTCCTGTTCAATGGGGTTTTGTGTGGCGAGCACCAGGAACGGTTCGGGCAATTTAAATGTATCGCTTGCAATGGTCACCTGACGTTCCTGCATGGCTTCGAGCAGGGCGCTCTGCACTTTGGCCGGAGCACGGTTGATTTCGTCTGCCAATATGAAGTTGGCAAAAATCGGACCTTTCTTTACGGTAAACGATTCTGTCTTTTGGCTATAGATTACTGTGCCTATTATGTCGGCCGGAAGCAGGTCGGGAGTAAATTGTATACGTTTGTATGTCGAATCAATTAGCGATGAAAGTGTCTTGATAGCCAATGTCTTTGCCAATCCAGGCACACCTTCAAGAAGTATGTGGCCGTCGCTTAGCAGGCACACGAGCAAAGCGTCGATCAAGTGCTTTTGCCCTACTATTACCTGTGCCATACCGGTCGTGATATTTGTTACGAAACCGCTTTTGCTTTCTATCAATTCATTCAGACTGCGTATGTCTACATTTTCTTCCATTTTCTATCTTGCTGTTAATTGTTTTCGTTTTTGACTTTTCGTGCAAATATAGAGCTTTTCAACATAGTCCGCGTTTAAAAATCCATAAAAAGGAATCCATTCTACACATCTTTAGACAAACCGGGTTCTTTGCCGTTTGTTTTGTCTATCAGTCTTGGTATTTTCAGTTCCATGCCCAATTGTATGCAGTCGGGATTTTCCAATCGGTTGTAGAAGACGATATATTGCACGAGTCTTGAGCTTCCATAGGCTTTTTTCGACAGTTTAAGCAGCGTATCTCCCACTTTCAGTTTGTGTACTGTCAAGG
>ERZ808252.1677-NODE-1677-length-15485-cov-4.344394_pt1 | contig 15485 bp, 10 predicted proteins | sample MGYA00521242_ERZ808252 | MGnify/ENA primary metagenome ERZ808252 (study PRJEB31516, sample SAMN03275581) | gut metagenome | biome: mammalia-associated habitat; material: feces | host: Papio cynocephalus | place: Kenya | collected 2012-08-07 ...
TGTTTGTTATGCTCTTTTTTTGATCGTGTGAATACTCATTTTGTTTCAAACTTCAACCTCCTAATAGGTGGTGGCCTCGGATATCACCGAAGCCACCTTTTTCATTATTCAAAGTATTCGGGTTTCTTTACCGATTTCATAAATTCTTTTGCTTCTTCAATACTTTGAACTTTCGGATATTTTGAAAGTGCTTGGGCAACTTTTACGGCATAACTGCCTGAGTTGGCACGGGGATCAAGAATGGAAAGAAGTCCTGTATCTGTTTCACTGCGGATGAGTCTGCCTGCTCCTTGGCGTAACTTTATCAGCATTTCGGGGACGGCATATTCACGAATGAATTTAGGAACATTTTCACAAGCTTCTTTCTTTTCTTCCATGGCGGCAGAACGTATCGGAAACGGTAATCTGATAATAATAACCGATGACAAACAATCACCGACACAGTCTACACCTTCCCACATAGATCCGGAAGCAAACAGCACACCGTTTTTGCTCTTTTTAAAATCGGTGATAGCCGTCTTGTTTGAGCGAGTCATACAAATAATATCGTATTTTGCGAGTCTTTCCTTTGTCTTGATATATACGGCATTCAATACTTTGTATGAGGTAAAAAGAATTGCGGTGTGTCCGTTGGTAGCATTTACAAGCTGCACTACCTTGTCTGCTACGGCATTAATATATTCTTCGCTGTCATTGTCGGGGGTTGGCATATCATTCGGGATGAACAACCTCGTATTGTTTTTGTAATCAAACGGAGACGGCGTTGACATTTCAATAATTTCATCTCGTCGAATCCGGTCGAGGCCGTTCTCACGCCTAAAAAAATCAAAGCTTGAGCCGTCACTCATTGTGCCGGATGTAAGTACATGACTTGATTTTAAATCCCACACGCCTTTCTGTAATTTGCCACCGATGTTTTTTGAACAGCAGCAGAGAGAAATCAACCCGTTTTCATCCTGATCTATCCAAACGCAGTTTTTTGCAGGATTCGTAAATCGTTCGAGGGCTTTAATGATTTGCTTGGCACTGATTTCGCATTTTCCTTTTCGTTTCTTTGTAAGGGCATCGAGGACAGCGATTTCTTCAGACAGCTTTTTAATAATTGCAATGGTATTATAATCAAGATTTATAATACTTCCTACATCCGAATCAATGTCATTTGTGTGTATTTTATTTTTTAGAGTTTTAAACAATTGAGTGTTGTGCAAAGCAACCTTCCTGCGCAATCTTTTATATGTGTCAAGGTCAGTTTTGGGATCATAAAGGTTTTTTACAAAGTTAATGTATTTGATAACATCATTTTCATAGATCCTCTTTCCGTAAACATCCTGTGCCGCTTCCTTTAATTTATGTGCTTCATCAATGATAATATATGAACTGTGCCGGAGCAGACCTTCCTGTTCGATAGAATTTAAATACAAATTGTGATTGGTAACCTGAAAGTCAAGTGGCATATTTGCCGACTTTGCTCTGCTTATAAATTCAACATATTTACATTCTGAAGAACATGGACAAGTACGGCAACTGCCTTTAACACAGATTTTAGATTTAATACTGCCTTTTAGCTTGAGCTTGTCCAAATCAAAAGCCTTTTGATCAAACCTTGTATATTCAAGATTTTCGAGAAATTCTTTGTTTTTATCGGGATAATCTGAGAGCTTACTGATAAAATCTCGATACCTGAAAAGACAAAAATAATGCTCTTTTCCTTTTCGCAACACAGCAGTCAGCGGTCTGTTGATAATATGATATTCCATGAGCATTTGCGAGAGTTTCGGAAGTTCTCTTTCAACTAACGCTGTTTGCAGTTCGATATTTGAGGTTGTTATGGTAACGGGATTATCACCGCCGAACATTGAGTTCTCATATCTTTTGGCGCAAAGCCCTGCTATAAGATAAGCGAGCGTTTTTCCTGTGCCGACCTCGGCTTCACATATAGAAACTCTTTTCCCTTTCATGCCCAAAAACATTTGCTTGCAGAGTTTAATCTGTTCTTCACGGACGGTATAGCCAAAGCTCGGCAACACAATTCGAAATATAGAATCTATTACCTTTAACGGATCGGCGGCGAATACATTTTTATACCGTCTGTCACCGGTATATTTGATTGCGTTAAAAATATCCGGAATAAGTTCCGTATATTCGTGTTCCATATACACGCCATCTTTTCGACTGCATATTTCGACAGAAAGTCCTGTTTTCATGTCGATTGCTATGTATACGGTTTGGTGCCGCAGAGGTGCATGATAAATTAAAAATCTATCCTCAAAAGTAAAATCATAATCGCCGCCGGGATAAGCCATGCGTTCGTTGATATAATATTCGTATGCATCTTGGTGATTTTTCGTAATTTCAAACATTTTAAATACTCCTTTTGCTTGGTGGCTGAATGGTATGCAGAGAGAGTTCGCTCTCTGCACAATATTTCAACCACCAATTCTTTTTTATGATGGTCTTGCGGTATTTTTACCCCAATACCGTGGGAGTGTCTTTCAACACAATTCAACTGGATTCGGAGTACCTCGCAGCATATATGCCGAGACTTCTTTCTCGACAACGAGGATCATATATGGCGTAACGGACATAAATTCCAGCCCGAAACGACCATATCTTGCATTCAAGCAAGCCGCTGACACGGAAGTTTCATTATCCTCGTTTTGAATCATCGCCGGACGGCAATGCTGTTTTTCTGCCATCCTCATACCAAGGTTTGTCGCTCACTCACTTTTGTGAGGTCTTGGCGGCCTTGTATGTGGGCTTTCCTTTACGGACAAAACGAGGCATTCCTCGGAATCCCAATTATTTAGTTGTCAAGGTACAAGAGAGTTTTTGCCTCTCACCCTGTATTCCACACTTTTTTTGAAATCTATAACCTGAAAATTAAAAATATTTTCTTATCTTTTCAAAAATCGCTATTTTGCGTTTGTATATCATCGGTTGAGACACGCCGAGCTTTCGGGCTAATTTTGATTCGGACATCGGATGTTTCGAGAGATAAAGAGCTGTTATAAGTTCCATTTCATCTTCGTCAAGCGTTTTAAGAGCCTTGCGCAAGGTGGTCATATCTATCTGCTTTAACACCTCTGTTTCTAAATTAAAGCTATCATCAGCAATAAGCTCCTCGCCGGATGCTTTGTCTTCGTCATCGCCATGACCTTCGCAAGCGTAAATGGAAATCACGCAAATGCCCGACTCTCTCTTTATATCTCTCACATATTGTTCTCTGCGCTCGTCCACACGAAAAGATGGAATGCTGCCGGTATCAATTTCAAGGTATATATCATCAGAATTGTCGGAATCGCTGATTTTTACAAATCTCTTTAATTTACCTTCATCACTTCTGAGATAGGCATATGCCGCTTTACCGTAAAGTTTCACATACCTTGTTTTGCCGTCTGCCGACAAATAATTTCCGTTGCTGTTTTTTACATAATAAATTTTCATTTCTGTAATCTCCTGAATTTTGAATTTTTGTATTAAGTCAAAATTTGAAGATTACGGATATTCAGCTATGTATGGTTGCCACTTTTTGCGCATAAAAATCCTTTCTGCTTTAGGCAAAAAGGTTATGCAAAAATAAGGACATAACAAATCAGCCTAAAACTGTTTGTTATGTCCTTATTTGATATCACTTGTTTTCACTTATTAAAAAATGTCGAGTTTTATACCACGGTTAAACTATGTATGGAACATAGTGTCGGTATTGATCCGGATTTATTAAAATTTCAAAAAAATATTATTGCATATCTATTATGGTTATATGCGTTATTTTGTAATATCCAAAAAGGATATACAATAACTTTATATAAAGTTTTAAGCGGTGATATAATGGATATTGATTATAAATCGATAGGTCGTAATATTAAGGAATTTCGTATTAAAAAAGGTTTAACACAAGTTAAATTAGGTGAAAAATCAGGTGTAGAACCGTCTAATATTTCACATATAGAGCGCGGTGCTACAAAAGTAAGCCTGCCAACATTAGTAAATATTGCAAATGCACTTGGAGTTTCTTTAGATGAAATAGTCTACGAGAGCATAACTAAAAACGAGCATATTTCAATCAAAGAAATAAACGAGCTGATTTCGGATTGTGAACGGAATGAATTAGCTGCCATGATCGAAATTATTAAAACAACTAAAGCAATTTTGCGTAAATAGAAGTTTGTTTGATATAATTTTAAAAATAGTATCTACTAGAAATATGTATGGTTATAAGATTGCATCTAAATTTAAAAATCTTTCAAACAACTATTTTCCCCTGAAAAGCCGGAACATTATATCTGTTGTTGAATAAGATGGTCGAAAGCAATCTTTTAATGCTTATCAAGTAGATAATGAGCAAAATCGGAGTTATTATGAAATAACGGATTACGGATTTGAATATCTGCAACAGCAAATTCGAAATTGGAAAAATTATTCTAATGCAGTAAATAAAGTGCTTGGAATATAATGGAATTAAATATTTTGTAATCTATTGCCCCGTCCGAATTGTTGTATATACGGAGGCAGGAATTAACGAGGGAAATTTATGCTGGCTCTATATTTAGCTTATCTTGATGACGATAATGATAAAAGATTGTTTGAGAAAATATACAACTCTTACAAGAAGCAAATGGTAACTTTGGCAGTATCTATATTAAACAATAACGATGATGCCGAGGATACTGTTGGCGATGTGTTTTTGCGTATAGCTCAAAAGAATTTTGATGTTGTGCGTGGAATAAAGAATGATATAGATTTAAGAAATTATTTGCTTAAAGCAACCAAGAATACTTCAATTAACAAAATAAATACAAAAAAGAAAGATAATGTATCGCTGGATACCGTAGTTGAGTATAATATGGACAAAATAAAAGAATTGTCAGACGACACATTTATCGAATTTGTGTGTAATAGAATTGATTATGATAAAATAATTGAGGCAATAAAATCATTAAGCGAAAAGTATCGGGATGTTCTTTATTATCATTTTGTAATGGAATTATCTATACCACAAACTGCAAAGTCACTTAATCAAACTTTGTCTACTACAAAACAAAGATTAGTCAGAGGGAAAAAGTTGCTTTTAAATTATCTTGTATTAAAAGGAGATGAGAATAATGGCAATAAGTAAGGCTGAATTTAAACAGGCTTTTAGAGAAGTTGCTTCTTTAGAATTTTCTCATATTCCTCAAGACGAAAAAAGTATTAACTATAAGTTTTCTGATAGATTTAATAACCGTATGGACAAACTGATCAAATCACAAAGAAAACCTTATTGGAATTTTATAAGCACAGTATCAAGACGAGCTGCCGTTATTATTGTTGCAATAATAACCTTGGTTACAGCGACATTTAGCGTTAAAGCGATTCGTGAACCGATTATAAAGTTCATTAAACAAGTGTATGAATCATTTACACATTATTCTTTTGATGGTGATACTGTAGAAATAATAACCAAAGAATATACAATAACTCAAATGCTTGATGGATACGAACAATTCGATAAACTTACAAGTGAAAACACTATCGCGACAACCTATAAAAACAAATTAGGCGATACTATTATCTTTACGCAAATGACGACTGAATACTCAATAGGTTATTTTGTTGATAATGAAAGCGGAGAGCAGTATACAGAAACGGTTGACGATATTGAAATAGAATTTAAAGAATGGTATGATACCAAAACAGCGATTTGGGCGAATGATGGTTATGTATTTTCTATTGATTGTATAGGAAATATTAGTTTTGAGGATATCAAGCAAATAATACGAACTATAAAATAAAAAGATAGCACGGTGCAAAATGTGTGATATGTACCGTGCTATTTCTTTAATATGATGCCGTTACTTGTCTTTTGATTTCGTCAGCCGAACCACCCGTACCGTATATTTTATATATAACGGTTACACGATATGTTCCTTTTGATGATAATTGATGTGTACGAGAGCCAACATATGTAGCTTCATATTTAGTGTCTATCCATTCGTCATTGGTTGTGCCAATATCAAGGCGCGACCAAAATAGCCCTAATGTTTTCTTCTCAATATAAGTTGTAATAACCGCTTTTGTCGTGACCGACGGGGAACCTATATATTTGTAGCCTATAGTTATTTTACCACTGTTATTAATACTTGCAGTTGCAATTGCATTATTAACATTATTAAATAACGGCATTATCTCATTACCCTCTGCCACAGCAGAGACTGGCGCCAAAGAAACAACAGATAAACACAAAATTAAAATGGCAACAAAAGTTCTTTTAATGCTTTTTTTCATTTTTTTCAGCTCCTTTCTGTAAAAATATTAGGAAAATTAAACATTCCTAATATTACAACAATTTACATTAGAAAAGCGGTTACATTTTTTTAGAATTTTTAAATCAAGAGATATTTTGTAACCACTTTAACATTTTGATTTGTTGTAATTTTAGGGTTGATGTATTACGAAACTATAAGGGGGTGAGCAATTGTTTCGTATTCAGTTGATCCTAAAAAATTACAAAGGAGCAAAAAAATGAAAGTAAAACAAAAATTCAGGAAAGTTTTGGCTTTAGCAGTATCCCTTGCAATATTGCTGCCGGTGTTTTCAACATTAGGAATTGTGGCAAGTGCTGAAGAGATCACACCACTATTTACTTATCAATATTTAAGTGGCGGCACATGGAAAAATTTCAACGGGCGAATTGACGGCACTGCAAATATTGATGGCTTACGAATTCAGAACAGCGGCACAAGTGCATATTACATACAGTACAGAACACAAAATGCCGGTGTTTCCGGATTCTACAGTTATGTTAAAAGCAATATTAATGATTATGCCGGTTCTAACGGCAAGGCTATACAAAAATTGCAATTACAGGCATATAATAGTTCGGGAACAAAACTTGTTAATGAAATTGTTTTAATGTGGCGAGTAAAAACCAATGCCAGCGGTTGGCTTGCGTGGGTAAGTAATGCCGATCCGGAATACATGAGTGGTGCAAAAAGCACTTATCAATTAGACGGTTCTCTTGATTCCACGAGTTATTATGCAGGCAAAGGCACCGAAAATGTTACAGGTATTGAAATTAAGATCTTTTCAAATGTATCGCCTTCAGAAAGCACAGCGTCAGTTAATTTTGACGGTACGGAAATAACAACGACTCTTAGTTATATGGTTGGCAGCAACTGGACTACATTTAATAAACAGGTGATTGTGAACGGTGGATTTGACGGAATTCGCATTCAAACTTCCTCGAGCAAAGAATATTATCTTTCATATAAAACGCTTAACGCAGGAAAAACCGGCTATTATCCTGCGGTTAGCAGTACAGGTTCTGATTATGCAGGTTCTTCTGATAAAAAAATACAGCGATTAAGTATTAGAGCATTGCGTAATACCGGTAGCGTACTGACCTCGGGCATCGTTGTCATGTACAGAGCTTATGTTGATGGAAAATGGCTACCGTGGGTAAGCAACGCCGATCCCGAATACATGCGCAGCGTACAAAGCAAATTTAATTTGGGTGGCACTTTGGATACTTCAGGCGGTTATGCAGGAAAATCCGGCGTTAATATCCAGGGTGTAGAAATTCGTGTTTTCGAAGGTACAATCCCATCATCAACTATTGAAAATTTGCCCGGCAGAGAAATTACACCTACCATGAGTTATTTGCTCAATGGAGGTTGGACTTCTTTTACATCGAAGACAGAAACATCTATGGACGGCATTAAAATTCAAACCGATTCGTCTAAGGATTATTATTTGAATTACCGTACCATGAACAATCCGAACACTTCGTATTATCCATATGTTTCAAGTGCGGTTAACGACTATGCAGGTTCATCCGGAAAGAAAATATCAAGAATAAGTATTCAGGTATTAAGAAAAAGCGATAATGCCAAAATTGATTCCGGCGTTGTTGTTATGTACAGAGTAAAAGTCAATGGAAATTGGTTGGCTTGGGTAAGTAATGCGGCTCCTGAGTGGATGCGCAGTGTTCAAATTAAATACGGTATTACAGGAATTTTGGATACTGCATCCGGATATGCAGGGCTATCTAACGGAACGGCTATCCAAGGTGTTGAAATCAGAGTGTTTGAAGAAAACGGTTTAACAACAAAGGTCACAAAAAAGGGAACAAGCAAAAGAATAACAGCACCGTATATTAACCAAATCAAAAATTATAAATATGCTTGCGAGAGCGTAAGTGCTGTTATGGCGCTTAAAAAGATTGGTCAAAACATATCACCGGAAACTTTTATAAATAATTATTTGGACAAAGGAAATTATAACAGCTTTGATCCTAATGTTTGTTTTGGCGGTGATCCATACGGAAAATCAGGCGGAATGGGTTGCTATGCACCCGTAATCGAAAAAGATATCAATAAATATTTAGCCGATGTAAATGCAAATTATATCGCTACCAAATTATACAACAAATCTTTAGAGTATCTTTGCTCACAATACATTGATAAAAATATACCTGTTATATTATGGGCTACTACTGATATGAAGGCTCCGTATAATGGCAGAAAGATACCGTATGGTGACGGATATATCCAATGGATAGCGCCGGAGCATTGTTTATTGCTTGTTGGATATGATGACAATTATTATATTTTCCACGATCCGCAAGAACACGCATATACATATTACGGAAAAGACGATGTTACCAGAGCATACCTTGGCTTAGGTGCGCAATGTGTTGTTATAACACCGTATCAAAGAAGCGGTGGCGGTTCATCAAGTTCATCTGCACCGAGTACCAACCCATCAGCGTCGGCTTCAGAGAAAAAACCGACTAATAAAACGCCGGAAAGCAGTGCCGCCGACCCGATAGATCTTTATACCGGCGCACATACCATAAATGTTGATTTGTTAACATTATTCGGCGGTCAAAATCTTTCGGTAAGCGCTAAATATGATTCATCAAAATTGGTCAATGGTTCTTTGGGCGTCGGCTGGTATCACACATTTGATAAATCTCTCGCATTCTCGGATATTGAGGTTCTTGTCTATGAAGGACCTTCTACCTATTATCGGTATGCAGATATTGACCAAGACGGAGTGTTTACTTGTACCACATTAGGCAAAGGCGGATATACACTTGAAATTATCTCTGATGATAATAATAATTATGGTTATGTTCTTAATTGCAACGGTGAAAGAACAGAATATTATAACGATAATGGTTACTTGACTAAAATTGTTGATAAAAACGGTTTTGAAACAACACTTGCTTATACCGATTCTTTAATTACTGTTACTGATACCGTTACGGGCAAACATATTTATCTTGAAAAATCAAATGGAAAAATAGTGCGGGTTTATGATGATGCCGATCGTGAGGTTATTCTTACTTATGTAAATGATTACCTTGTTGGAATTAAGGATGTTAACGGAAATGATTTGACCTATTCTTATAATGACGAAGGATTAATTGCAAGCGGCACTGACAGAGATATTGTCAGATATTTTGAAAACACTTATGACAGTCAAGGCAGAGTTATTAAACAAACCGACGGTGTCGGAAGCAATCCAACATTAATTTCTTACGGTGAAAACGGCGTTAGAACCATAACAAATCGAGAAGGATGCGTAAGCACCCGTGTGTTCAACGAAAACGGTCTGTTGACAAGATATACCGATGAAGTCGGAAATACCAAAACATACACTTACGACAGTAATTGTAATATAATTTCCGAAACTGATGCTTTGGGTAATTCTGTAACCGCTGTTTACAATAGTTTTAACAAGCCCACTCAAATTACAGATAAGAATGGTAAAACTACTTATTATTCTTACGATAATGCAGGCAATTTGCTTAAAATAACCTATCCTCAAAACGGAACTTCTGCAGTTGAGGAAACTTATGCGTATAATAGCAGAAACCAAGTGACGCAGTACATAGATTTAAGAGGTACGCCCACAGTATATACCTATGATTCAAACGGTTTGCCGGCTTCTAAAAAAGTTGGAGCGAAACCTGCTATTCAGTATAATTACACAAATGGTTTCCTTTTGTCACAAACAGATGCTAACGGTAATACAACTGCATACACATATAACAATATAGGCTTACCGTTAATAACCACAGATGCAGCAAATAATCAAACTACGTATGAGTATGATTTGAGCGGCAACTTATTAAAAACTACGGATGCCGAAGGTAAGAGCGTTTCTTATACCTATGATTCAAATTATAATAAGACATCGTCCACCGATGCTAACGGTAATACAACCTGGTATACATACACAGGTAATATGAAACAGAATATTGTTGCTTTACCCGATGGCAACACTATAGAATATGTGTATGACAGTGAAGACCGTGCAATAAAAGTCATAGACCAAAACGGTAAAGCAACAACAACAGAATATGACGATGCCGGTAGAATTATATCTGTTCAAGATACGGATAAAAATTCTGTTTATTATGAATATGATGCAGTAGGTAATGTTTTAAAAGAAACCGGGAAAACCGGTGCAAAAACCGCTAAAACCTACGATGCTAACGGAAATGTATTGACTGTTACAGACAACAACGGTAACATAACAAGCTATCTATATGACAGTATGAACCGTGTTGTCAAGGTTACCGACGCACTTTCCGGAATAACAACATATACCTACAATAATGCCGGTGACTTATTATCATCTGCAAATGCGCTTGGTTACACAGTTTCTTATACCTATGATGCATATGGAAATAAGCTAACCGAAACAGATGCACGTGGTAACACAACAACTTATACCTACGATGCAAACGGTAATTTGCTCACAGTTAAAGATGCTCTAAATAATGTTACAACCTATGCTTATGATAGCCGCAATCTTCTTGTGAGCGTTACGAACGCCAAAAATAAAACGGTGGCATACAGTTATGATGCTTTGGGCAGACAAATCTCTGTAACAGATGCAAAAGGCAACACGACATACACTGCTTATGACGGCAATGGAAATGTTGTGTCTGTAACAGATGCAAAAGGCAATGTCATTTCCGCAACAACATATAACGAACTTAATCTGACCGAGACCGTAACCAACGCTGTCGGAAATACCACAACATATTATTATGATAATCTCGGCAAAACCGAGTTCGTAATTGATTCCATTGGTAACCGACAGCAGTATTGGTATGACAACCTCGGAAATAACATTAAGGTTATGAATGAGCAAGATAAGGTCAGCACCGCAACTTATGACGCTCTCGGTAACGTAACCTCTCTCACCGGCCCTCTCGGCGGTACTACGCAGTATACATATGACGCTACGGGCAGATTAATTTCCGAAACCACATCGTCCGGCGGTAGTGTTAATTACGGATATAATGCATTAAATTTAAGAACTCAACTTACTAATGCAAGAGGGCAGGCACGAACATATACTTATGACGCAATCGGCAGAGTAACCGGTTATACAAGTGTTGAGGGTTCTGCAAGCTATACCTATGATAAAAACGGAAATGTTCTTACCGCAACAGATCAAAACGGAACCGTTACAAGGGAGTATGACGCACTTAACCGTGTAACAAAATATATTGACACTTTAGGAAATGTCATACGATATGAATATGATACCGTAGGTAATCTTACAAAAATCATTTATCCCGATAATACTGTTGTTACCTATGCATATGATGCTAATAATAACCTTGTGTCGGTTACGGACTGGGCAAACCGTGTAACGACCTATTCTTACGATTCAAACAATAATGTTATAGGTGTAACAAAGCCGGACGGAAGCATAACAACTACAATCTATGATAATGCACAGCGTGTTATTTCTACGGTTGAAAGGAATTCTTCAAATACGGTTATTGTAGGCTATGAATATACTTACGATAATTTGGGAAGAATTTTGTCAGAAATACATCTTGCAAAAAACATAAGATACGATTATACTTATGATAGTCTGTCACGTGTAACAAAGCGTACCCTTACTAATCTTTCGGATAATACAACATCCGAGGAAGTATACGCTTATGATAACGCAGGCAACATTACATCCTGCACGGTAAGCAACGGAGCCAATACCTTTGTTTACGATCAAAACAACCGTTTAATTTCGTATAACGGTCAAGCTGTTACATATGATATGGATGGCAATATGCTTTCCGCAACACTAAACGGCGCACAAATGTCATTCGTATACGATTCGGCAAACAGGCTTATTTCCGCCGGTCAAAACAGCTACACCTATAATGTTGAGGATGTTCGTGTCCGTAACCTTTGCGGTGAAAGCGAAACAACCTATGCGTATAATACAAACGGCAGATTAAGTCAGTTATTGGTTAAAACAACAGACGGTGTTATAACAAAGTATGTTTACGGTATCGGACTTATAGGTGAGGAAACAAGCGGAAGCTTTAAAACCTATCACTTCGATTACCGAGGCAGTACGGCAGCTATCACAGATTTTAACGGAAATGTAACCGATACTTTTGAATATGATACCTACGGTAATCTTGTTTCAAGAACGGGTACATCTGTTGTAATATTCCTTTATAACGGTCGTGACGGCGTTGTGACAGACAGCAACGGACTTATCTATATGCGCGCACGCTATTACAGCCCGGAGCTTCGCAGATTTATCAATGCCGATATAATCGCCGGTGAAATTTCCAATGCCGTAACCCTTAATCGCTATGCTTATGCAAACGGCAATCCTGTTTCCAATATTGATCCGTTTGGTTTAAGTGCGGAGAGGGGTAATCAAACTATTTATAGTGGGAGTATTTGGAATGATTCTTTTGAACCTGATATGTTATATGCGGATATATCTATCATTCAGCTAATGAAAATTTTATCTCCTTTAAGTTCTGTCAAGAGCGAAAAACAACATTTGGATACTTGGAAAAGGTTAGTCAAACTCCTAACTAATGAAAAAATGCAACCTATTTTGATGGATATGATAGAACATTTTTGCACTGGCAAAGGTTCAGATTATTCAAATGCTCAACTTACAAATGCGGTAAAATATCATACTGTAACCCAAGACTATATGAAAGATTTCTCTGATGTTTTTAAAACATATATGTCAAAATATAATGGTGATTATACTGCTTTTGCGCAAAGTGATAATTTTAGAGATGATTTAAAAGCAAATGGAGTTCTAATAAGTAAGTATTCATATGGTGGCGGATTATTTGACGAGGACACTTGGGGCGGTCTTACTATGGCTATTCACGGATGGACAGAAAACCGTGTTGATATTACTGATAGCTTTATTATTGGCAATAAGTATTATACCAATCTTCAATTTACTTTCATTGACAATTTCGGCTTAGACAGAGATGATTTGCGCGAGTTTGGTATAATACCCGGCTTTGAATCTTGGTACGCTTTACAGCACAACAAGAATTATCAGGGTAAGTATCAACCCTTTAAGACTGTTGTTACAATTGATTATCAGGTGGTTGGATGGTTATAAATAAGAGTAATATAACAAAACAAATAGTGTCGATTATAATTACAATGATTTTTTGTTTTTCTCTATCTTCCTGCAGTCAAAATAACAGTGATGTAAATTCAAAGCAAGTTGCATTTGATATCAACAGAAGTGATTTTGATAAATTAAATCAATTTTTTGAGGAGCAATATTCATCGGCAAATACAGACGAACTGACATTTGTAATTTGTGTTTCAAAAGAAACTGGAAAAATCGAAAAGTTGTATTCAGGTTATTTACATGAATATATATGTATAACTGAAGATATTATTGAATCGCTTAGCAATGTTAAGCAAGCATTTAATTACGATTTTTCCATAATATCAATTACGGAAACCAGAATTTCCTATGGAGGAGAAGGTTATGAGATGTTTGTATATTCGTTGGATGAAGAAAAACCAAAATATTTTTGGTCGGATGATAGAAACAAGCCATTCAGAATTTATTCATTAGGTGACGATTGGTACTATTTGTTCCTTAAGCAGAGGTGATTAAACTTCAGGAATAACGATGCGCCGATAAATGATAAGCAATATAACGCCTGTTATTCAAAGAAAACTATGAAAGAGCATTGTGCCCTCTCATAGTTGGCACATCCAGTAAGCAACGAAGAATTTATTTGATAGAAGTTTATCAAATTCACCCACCCATGGGAGAATAGATACATTCTCCCGTGGGTTAGGAAGGCTATACTGTTACATACCATTTGAATAATACGGCAGTACAACCGTGACCGTTTACGACAATGCTCAAAGAGTAATTCCCACCGTAGAAAGAAGCTCATCCAGCACGGTTATTGTAGGATACGAATATTCTTATGATAATTTGGGAAGAATTTTATCCGAAAAACATCTTGCGGAAAATGTAACGAGTATACTTATGATAACCTCTCGCGTGTTGTAAAGCGGACATGCACAAAGCTTTCCGACAATACAATTACAGAAGAAAGCCACAATTATGACGCTGCGGGCAATATCACATCCTGCACCGTAAGCAGCGGTTCAAATACCTTTGTTTACGATCGGAATAACCGTTTAATATCATATAACGGACATACCGTATCATACGATGCGGACGGTAATATGATTTCGGCTTATCTGAACGGCGCTGAGCTGTCGTTTGCTTACGATTCCGCAAATCGGCTTATTTCCGCCGGTCAAAACAGCTACACCTATAATGTTGAGGATGTTCGCGTCCGTAACCTTTGCGGTGAAAGCGAAACAACCTATGCGTATAATACAAACGGCAGATTGAGTCAGTTATTGGTTCAATAGTGCCGGGTGCCGGTACAGCAGTAGGAGCGGTAGTAGGGTTTGTAGCGGGAACGGCATATTATGTTACAACCGATGTTATTACCATCAAAGGAAAAACTTTGGTTGACTGGGCAAAGTATGGAGCAGGTTGGCTGGCCGATAAGATTGCGGGGAAGTAAATTATGGAGAATAATATTATATTTGCTTATTTATGCTCCGAGGCGGAAATATTCAAGAATAAGCGTCAGTTTATCGGACTGTTTTTTTGTCTGAATATTTTTACTTTTATTGGTATAATATATGGCTTTTTATATAACAGCAGTATTACAAATCACCTTGCTGTTACAATGCTGATTATGTTCGGAATAACGGTAATTATATTACTTTGTATTCCAAGCAAAAATAGAAATATAAAATCAATATCATTGATGAAGGCCATTGCTTTTTCTGGGGTTTATATCCAAACATTTTTGCTTATCGGAGTTGTGTGCAGTATTTCTTATTTAAATAAGATATGGTATATTACTATATTCCCTTCAATATTTATTATGGTATTATACAGCATATTTCTTGCCTATGCACTAAAGACCGATAAATACAGTTTTTTGTCCGACAAAAAGCCCAAGGTTATTCGTCTTTATTCTCTTCTGGGCGGGATTGCCGGTATCTTCATTGCAAAAACTTTTCTTGACAAAGATAGTCAAAATACGGCTGTTACGGTTTTGTTAATTTGTCTGACATTATACTTATGCTTTATCGGAATTTCTGTAGTGACTTTTTTTGTTAAAGCCTATTTAATATTACGTATGAGTG
>ERZ808252.1680-NODE-1680-length-15420-cov-8.900293_pt1 | contig 15420 bp, 10 predicted proteins | sample MGYA00521242_ERZ808252 | MGnify/ENA primary metagenome ERZ808252 (study PRJEB31516, sample SAMN03275581) | gut metagenome | biome: mammalia-associated habitat; material: feces | host: Papio cynocephalus | place: Kenya | collected 2012-08-07 ...
GAAGATCATCGGCCTGAAGGACAGCTACAAGTACACGTTGACCGACGCAGGATGGGGCACGCTGATTGTTCCGTTCGACTGTGCGAAACCTTCCGGCACCGATTGGACCATCTATGAGAGCAAGGGAGTGAACGAGTCGGGCGTCCTGAAGCTCGATGAGGCCAACTGCATCAAGGCCAATACGCCGTACATCGTGAAGGGATCAGAAGCCACCAGCACGCTGGAGGGCTATGCCGCCATCCACGAAGACACCTATACCAACGGGTTCATGACGGGTGTTTACGCCGATAACCTCACTGCCCCCATCGGTTCCTACATCATGCAGAAGAACGATGGCGTAGTGGCCTTCTACAAGGTGGACGAAGAATTCACGCTGAGTCCATATCGTTGCTACATCAATAAGGGTGCATCTCCGTCGGGTGTCATTCGCTTCCCAGGCGACGACACTAACGGCATAGGTGGCATCGGCACGACCAACACAGACCTTGTCGATGTCTTCACCACTACGGGCATGAAGGTGAAGAGCCAGGTTAAGCAGGGCGAAGCCCTCGACAACCTGCCCGCAGGCATCTATATCATCAACAACAAGAAAGTCATTAAAAAGTAAATCGACATGGAAAAGCGTAATTATATAAAGCCTTCTTGCGAGGTGGTAACGTTGAACAGCACACAATCTTTACTGGCCAGCTTCAGCATCCAGACATTAGATAAGGGTTTCAACAGCCGCAACCCACAGCTGGTGGGCAAAAAGAAAGAAGGTCAAGAAGTGAATGCCTGGAACTGGGATGTGGTTCTTTGGAACGATCATGAGAATGATATCGAGGAGGAATAGGCCTCTGTATCAACTGTAACGATATCCAAGGTGTTGTGTTGATTGCAACACCTTGGACCTAAAACAACAAAGGGCGGTTTCTAATCGAAACCGCCCTTTGTGTATTATATGTGTACTGTGACCTTACTTTTCAATAGCTGCCACACCGGGAAGCACCTTGCCCTCGATGGCCTCCAGCATGGCACCGCCACCCGTGGAGACATAGGACACCTGGTCGGCAAGTCCAAACTTGTTGATGGCTGCCACGGAGTCGCCGCCACCCACGAGCGAGAATGCGCCGTTCTCCTTCGTAGCCTGTGCCACATACTTGGCTATCTCGCCCGTACCGTGGGCAAAGTTCTCCAGCTCAAACACGCCGACAGGCCCGTTCCAAAGGATGGTCTTGGAGGCGAGGATGATCTTCTTCCAGTTGGCAAGGCTTTCCTCAGAGGCGTCCATGCCCTCCCATCCGTCAGGAATCTGGGTGATGGGGAACACCTTGCGGGGTGCGTCGTTGGAGAACTCCTGCGCACACACCGTCGCCACGGAGAGGCAGAGGTTGACGCCTTTCTCCTTGGCGGCCTTGATGACGTTGAGTGCTTCGGGCATCAAGTCGTCCTCATGCAGCGACATGCCAATCTTGCCGCCCTGCGCCTTGATGAACGTATAGCCCATGCCCCCGCCGATAATGAGGTTGTCCACCTTGTCGAGCAGGTTCTTGATCACGCCCAATTTGGAGCTGACCTTGGAGCCTCCGATGATGGCAGTGAAGGGATGCTGCGCGTTCTTCAGCACGCTGTTGATGGCGTGCAGCTCCTTCTCCATCAGGAAACCGAGCATCTTGTGGTCCTTGTCGAAGTAATCGGCGATGACTGCGGTTGACGCATGCTTGCGGTGGGCGGTGCCAAAGGCGTCGTTCACATAGACATCGGCGTAGGAGGCGAGCTTCTTGGCAAACTCCTTCTGGCGGTCAGCCATCTCGGCCTTGGCCTTGTCATACTCCGGTGTGCCCTTCTCGACACCCACGGGCTTGCCCTCCTCCTCAGCATGGAAGCGGAGATTCTCCAGCAGCAGCGCCTCGCCGCCCTTCAAGGCAGCAGCCTCCTCGCCGGCATTGCCGGCATCCTTGGCAAACTTCACCGGCACGCCGAGCGCGTCGCTGACGTTCTTCACAATCTGTCCTAAGGACAGTTTGGCATTCACTTTGCCTTTCGGCTTACCCATGTGGCTCATCATAATCAACGCTCCACCATCGGAAAGAATCTTCTTCAGCGTGGGCAACGCACCGCGAATACGCGTGTCATCCGTCACATGACCATTCTCATCCAATGGCACATTGAAGTCAACGCGGACAATAGCCTTATGTCCTGCGAAATTGAAATCGTTGATGTTCATAGCTCTAATCTCTTTAAAACCTTAAAATTTATCTATTACCAAATTGTTCTTTCTGTGCCAATGCCCCAGCAGAGGCATGGCTTGGCATCACTCTCCGTTCATCGACAGAAGAAACTCCTCGTTGTCCCGCGTCTTGGCCATGCGGTCGCGAATGGTGTTCATGGCCTCCAACGAGTTCATGTCGCCAATGTACTGGCGGAGGATGCGCATCCTGTTGAGCGTCATCTCGTCCTGCAACAGGTCGTCGCGGCGCGTGCTTGAGGCCACAAGGTTGACTGCCGGGAAGATGCGCTTGTTGCTCAACGCGCGGTCGAGCTGCAGCTCCATGTTGCCCGTTCCCTTGAACTCCTCAAAGATCACCTCGTCCATCTTCGACCCTGTGTCAATCAATGCCGTGGCGATGATGGTCAGAGAGCCTCCGCCCTCGATGTTGCGGGCCGCGCCGAAGAATCGCTTCGGCTTCTGAAGGGCGTTGGCATCGACACCACCGGTGAGCACTTTGCCGCTCGCCGGGGCCACGGTGTTGTACGCCCTCGCCAACCTTGTGATGGAGTCGAGGAAGATCACCACATCGTGTCCGCACTCCACCATGCGCTTCGCCTTCTCCAGGACGAGTCCGGCAATCTTCACATGGCGCTCCGCCGGCTCGTCAAAGGTCGACGCGATGACCTCGGCGTTGACCGTCCGTGCCATGTCCGTCACCTCCTCCGGCCGCTCATCGATGAGCAACATCATCAGGTAGGCCTCCGGATGGTTGGCGGCAATGGCGTTGGCCACGTCCTTCATGAGCATGGTCTTACCCGTCTTGGGCTGCGCCACAATCAGGGCGCGCTGCCCTTTGCCTATCGGGGCGAAGAGATCCACGATGCGCGTGCTCATATTCGTGGTCGCGGGGTTACCGCAGAGTTGGTATTTCTCGTCGGGGAAGAGGGGCGTAAGATGCTCGAAAGCCACCCTGTCGCGCACCTCGGAGGGCACGCGGCCATTGATCTTGTCAATGCTCGTGAGCGGAAAGTACTTCTCTCCGTCGCGCGGCGGGCGCACATGACACTCCACCACGTCGCCCGTCTTCAGTCCGTAGTGCCTCACCTGCTGCACGGAGACGTAGATGTCGTCGGGCGAGGAGAGGTAGTTGTAGTCGGAGGAGCGGAGGAATCCGTAGCCGTCGGACATGACCTCGAGCACGCCGTTGCCTTTTATCAAATCGGAAAAATCATACTTTTCCTCCATCGGCTGTGCCGTAATGGGCGAGGCCACCTTGAATGAAGGCGCACCGGCAGCCCCTTGCTGTATCGTCGGACGGTCGAACATGTCGTAGGTGGGCATCGCGCCCTGGTCCTCGATGGGCAGGTCCTCGACGACGATGAAGTCGGTCCCGTCGCCCGGATCTCCCGTCCAGACGCCGTCCTCCGTCATCGTCATCTGCGGTTGTGGGGCTTCGTTGCGGTCGTTGACCTTGGCTTGAAACTGTGCCAAAATGTTTTCCTGCCCCTGTGCGGGCTGACTCTGCTCGGTGGCTGGGTCGGTCTCTGGTGCGTTCTGGTTGGCCTGTGCCTGCTCCTTAACGAAGTCTGGCACATCGCTGACCGCTGGCTGCTCCGCCGCCACAGGCTCACTGGCCGCCGGTTGGGCCGCCGGCGCGTCCGCTTCCGGCTCCGATCCGCGCTCGCCACGGGCGGCAATGTAAGCCTCTGCACGCGCTATGGCGTCCTGTTCGGCCTTCGACTTGCGCCCCCTGTGGCGGGGAATGGAGGCCATGATCTCCTCCGGAGTCATGTGTTCCCAGTTTTGCTCGTTGAGCAGGATAGGCTCATCGTCGGCCGTTTGTTCCTGCTCCGTGGGCTGTGCGTCGGGTAATTCCTTGAAAAGCGAGGGGGTCTCAGCCTTGATCTTGTACTTCTTTACATCAAAGTTCTCCCCTTCCCGTCCGTTGACGGAATAGACGCGGTCAGTGTCTTTCTTGGGTATCCGCACGCGTTTTCTGCGCTGCGGCACGGTCTGCTCGGCTGCGCCACGATCGGCCTGACGGTCAAGGATGGCATAAATGAGTCCCTCCTTGCTGTCATCGCTCTGACTGGCGATGCCAAGAGAGTGGGCGATATTCTCCAATTCGGAAATATCTTTGGTCAATAATTCTTCTTTACTTAACATATATGTTATATGTGTAGGGAAATTTGCAATGTATGATATGCCGGTTTCGGAATTGAAACCCAGCGACTCGAATGCTGATTTGCGGGTGCAAAGTTAATGAAATTCATCTGAAAACGATAAAGGATGCGGGATTTTAGTCGGTTTTTTAACATCTCTTCATCGCCTTCTGGCCACACGTTCCTTGCCGTGTGCCTACGGCCTGGCGACGCTTTCGCCGCAGGAAGAAGCACAGCCACTGCTGAGCCTCAGGCTGCGCGGCCATCTATCGGGCCGTGTTTTTCTCTGTCCTTCACGGACACCCAGCTGGGCTAACGGCCGTATCCTACGGCCTGATACCCCTTGATGGAGTTCTTCTTCTGGCTGTCGTAGATGGTCTTCTCATGATAACCATCAGCCTTGACAAACGCAGCAAGCTCCTCTGCCTCCTCGGCATTGTTCTGATACTCGTCCGTGCGACCCTTCAGCTCGGCCACTGCCCAACCGACGACGGCCAACACAAGAAGAGCGACAAAGCCTATGAATAATGTGTTCATTGTACTATTAACAACTTAACGTTTTTGTATTTCTTGATGCAAAGTTACGGTAAGTTTGCGGAATACACAAATTTATGACGGAGAAAAAAGCCAATGTCTGAAAAACAAAAAGCTTTTCAGCTGCCAGAACGACACGCTGAAAAGCTCCTCTACTTCAACTTATTAACCACTCAGTAGTCGATAGGGGAATCGAACCCCTATGCCAAGATTGAGAATCTTGTATCCTAACCGTTAGATGAATCGACCGTCAGAAAGTTTTGCCCACAAAAAAATCCCGTTGCTGAAAGCGAGATTTGCGATGTAGTCGATAGGGGAATCGAACCCCTATGCCAAGATTGAGAATCTTGTATCCTAACCGTTAGATGAATCGACCAACAGTACACCCTCGAAAAACTTGGCGGAAGGAGGGGGATTCGAACCCCCGGTACGAGAAAGTCGTACGGCAGTTTAGCAAACTGCTGGTTTCAGCCACTCACCCATCCTTCCAGAGATCGTTACCGAATCGCCAAGCATCATTTCTCAAATGCGGATGCAAAGTTAAATAATTCTTTTCTTTTCACCAAATTTATCCGCGTCTTTTTTTCGTCTTTTCGCCGCAATGGATTTTTTCTCCTTATTATATTATCGCTTGCTTCCGTAACCTTGAGAAGCAGTTTTCCCACCATCTGTGTGCAACTCCACAGGAATGGCGATGGGCTTCGCTTGTCATAAAAACACAATTCCGATGGACGGGCAGACACAAAGAAGCCGCTTCGGAGGAGCATCCCTAACCTTTTGTGTAACAGCAGGTTACATATCGCCCGAATTTTTAAATTAAAAATATCGAGTTTTTAATTTATTTTTCGCAATTTTTAAATTAAAAATTGCCATCGTTTAGGCCATAATGCCCCCACAACCCATTGGCAGCGCCACACGCTATGCAAGGAAAGGGCGCGCCATCCTCCCTCATTAAAGATGGCGCGCCCCTTTATGGACAATAAAAGCCGACGGGCGGCAACTGCCATCTCCGCCCATTGCCGCAGCGAGACCTCCTCCAAGACCACTCCGCCTTGCCCATAGGCTGACGGAAGGGTCAGAGCTTTACGGCAGAAATATCGACCAGTCCGTTGACGATGGCATAGATGGTGAGCCCCGCCGGAGAATGGATCTGCAGCTTGCGGGCGATGTTGCGGCGGTGGGTAATGACCGTATTGGTCGATATGCAGAGGTGGTCGGCAATCTCCTTGTTGGTCATTCCCTGCACGACACCGATGACCACGTCGCGCTCACGTTCGGAAAGCATCTCGGCATTGTTGGCGTTCTGCCCTAACATCGACGAGATCTTGACGCTCACGTCGTCGCGTCTGAGCCGCTTCTCCTGCCTGTGCACGGCAGGGATGAAGATGTGGTCCTCCACCTCTGCGTGCAGGGAGAGCCACCGCTCACAGTTGTAAAGATTGTAGAGCGTGGCGGTGAGCTGGTTGTTGTGCAGACTGTCGGGGGGCAGATACTTGATGATGATGCTCTTCAGCTCGCGGAGCTTCTGCTCGTTCTGGCCGTGATGGTGCGAGAAGGTGTGCAGGTCATACTGCTCGTCCACCTGCCCTTGCATCAGCTGCTCAACGTAAGGGAAGAGCGATTTCTCCTCATGCTTCATGTGCTTCCGTATGGAACGGGCATACTCATCGAAGAGTTTCATGATGAGCCGGGCCAGTCTGTCGCCCATGTCGAGCGCGCTTTCCAGCGCACGGCGTATGGTGGGGAGCTGGAAATCGAGGTAATACTCATGGCTTGCCCTAAGGTACTTGACGAGAGTGGGCAGCGATATGCGGTCGGCATCGTCCACATCGCGATAGCCATTGATGGTAAAATTGACCACGGTGAGGAAAGTATAGGTGTCCACCCGCTCCTGCTCGCAGACCTCGCGGACGGTCTTGTCGCCAAATCCGAGCGGGATGCCAAAGCTGCCGAGGCTCTGCAGCAAGTCGTAGTTGTCGCGAATAAGGCTGATCATCTGGTCCTCTTCCTGGTAAGTCTTCTGAATCTTCATCTTGTTCTGTCTCTATATCCTGCCACCAAGGGCATTTACACTATGCAAAGTAATGGGTTTTTCGGCTTTTATGCAATCACCATTATTAGGTATTTGGAGATTTCGGGGGCGAAAGCGCACGGCTCAGCGATGCACAAGCGCCACGTCCGCTTGCAAAGTTACGAAAATATTCTTTCTTTCGCCACCGCCTTCGCAAAGGTAAATCACCAAATATAGGTACTGTCTCTCCCCTTTACAAAAAGCTGTCCCTTCCGCTTTTTGCACCCTTTTCCGCCACAAAGCCGACCGTTGATTTGCAAATGTGGATGATTATCAGTATTTTTGCACAGTAAATGCGCCTTGCCGTTCCTGCCGCCAAAGCAGGACCGACTCAGGGGAAAGCCGGGGGTACGGCGCCGCCGGCATCATCCGGCAGCTGATTTTCAGCCCGGGAAAGGCTTCATTTGCCCCCGTCCGCCTCCAAAGGAAAAGGTTGGCGGCGACCATTCAGCAGCTAACAATCAATAACAATCATAATGGAAAATCAAGAAAAAAAGACAATCGAGTTGTCCGAGAGCGCGTTTCGCGAGCTGAAGCCCGGCGAAGAGTACACGCCGGTGATGAGTCCGGACAAGAATTATCCCGAGGTCAACGCGTGGTCGGTGACGTGGGGCGTGCTCATGGCGGTGCTCTTCTCCGCCGCCGCGGCCTATCTGGGGCTCAAGGTGGGGCAGGTCTTTGAGGCCGCCATCCCCATCGCCATCATCGCCATCGGCCTCTCCACCGCCGCGAAGCGCAAGAACGCCCTCGGCGAGAACGTCATCATCCAGAGCATCGGCGCCTGCTCGGGTGCGATAGTGGCGGGCGGCATCTTCGTCATGCCAGCCATCTATATGCTCGATTTGCACGCCGACTTCCTCCGAATCTTCATTGCCGCTGCGCTGGGTGGCGTGCTGGGCATCCTGTTTCTGATTCCTTTCCGGAAGTATTTCGTCAAGGACATGCACGGCAAGTACCCCTTCCCCGAGGCCACTGCCACTACCCAGGTGCTCGTATCGGGCGAAAAGGGCGGCAGTCAGGCCAAGCCGCTGTTGCTGGCCGGCATCATCGGTGGTCTGTACGACTTCATCGTGGCTACCTTCGGATGGTGGAACGAGCAGGTGACGAGCCGTGCCGTGGCCTTTGGCGAGACCATTGCCGACAAGGCCAAGCTGGTGGTGAAGCTCAATACCGGCGCGGCGGTGCTCGGCCTGGGCTATATCATCGGCCTGCGCTACGCCTTCATCATCTGCATGGGGTCGATCTGCGTGTGGTGGATCATCGTCCCGGCGATGGCTGTCATCTTCCCCGACACGGTGCTTAACCAGTGGGACCCGACCATCACCACCGCCGTGGGCGACATGACTCCCGAAGAAATCTTCACCTCCTACGCCCGCTCCATAGGCATTGGCGGCATCGCCATGGCAGGTATCATCGGTATCGTGAAGAGTTGGGGCATCATCAAGGGCGCGGTAGGCCTGGCAGCGCGCGAGATGAAGGGCAAAGGCGGAGCCAATAAGGACGTGATCCGCACGCAGCGCGACATCTCTTTCAAGATTATCGCCGTCGGTTCGGTGCTCACCTTGGTGGTTACGTTCCTCTTTTTCTACCTCGACGTGATGCAGTTCAACCTCCTTCATGCCGTCGTCGCCATCCTTTTAGTGGCCATCATTGCCTTCCTGTTCACCACCGTGGCTGCCAACGCCATCGCTATCGTCGGTTCCAACCCCGTTTCTGGCATGACGCTGATGACGCTCATCCTCGCCTCGGTCGTCATGGTGGCCGTAGGGCTGACCGGAACGGCCGGCATGCTGGCGGCACTGCTCATGGGTGGCGTGGTGTGTACGGCCCTCTCGATGGCAGGAGCGTTCATCACCGACCTCAAGATCGGCTACTGGCTCGGCACAACGCCGAAGAAACAGGAGACCTGGAAGTTTCTTGGCACCATCGTATCGGCGGCAACGGTGGCTGGAGTGATGATGCTTCTCGACAAGACCTACGGCTTCAAGGGCGACGCGCTGGCTGCTCCGCAGGCCCATGCGATGGCTGCGGTCATCGAACCCTTGATGAGCGGTCAGGGCGCGCCATGGCTGTTGTACGGCATCGGCGCCGTGATGGCGTTGGTGCTCGACCGCTGCAAGGTGCCCGCGCTGGCCTTTGCGCTCGGCATGTTCATCCCCATCCAGCTCAATTTGCCACTGCTTGTGGGTGGCGCAGTGAACTGGTTTATCACCACGCGGAGCAAAGACGCGGAGCTGAACAAGGCACGCGGCGAGAAGGGCACACTCATTGCGTCGGGCTTTATCGCCGGTGGCGCGCTCATGGGTGTGGTATCTGCCCTGCTGAAGTTTGGCGGAGTGGAGTTCGACTATGCCGACTGGTGGAACAATCACCTGTCAGAGTTGCTCTCGCTGGTGGCTTACATTGCGCTGATAGTCTACTTCATCTATGCCACAAAGATAGACAAGAAGAAGGCATAGCCAGTGAACAGGCGATCCATCAGCGGCTTTCCGCATGGGAAAACCGCTGAATGGCAGGACTGAGGCACACGTCGTGCCACACAAAAACACCAACGGGCGGCTGCAAATTAGCAACCGCCCGTCTGTTATAAGATAAGGATGCGCCCGCCGGTGTCCTCGGAGAATGTCATCAAGGAGAACACTTCTTGGCCTCAACCCATCTTTTTACTCAATTTTTCCGGCGTCGCCGAGGTAGCTGTCCTTGAAGCCAAGGAAGTAGAGCACGCCGTCAAGACCTATCGTCTTGATGTTCTGCGGGGCGTTGGCCTGCACACGAGGCTTGGCGTGGAAGGCGATTCCGAGTCCCGCCTCGGTAATCATGGGCAGGTCGTTGGCGCCGTCGCCCACGGCAATGGTCTGGGCAAGGTTCACCTTCTCCACCTGCGCGATGAGACGAAGCAGCTCCGCCTTGCGCTTGCCGTCGACTATCTCGCCGACGTAGTGACCCGTCAACTTGCCGTCTTCTCCTATCTCCAGCTCATTGGCATAGACATAATCAATGCCGTAGCGACGCTGCAAAGCCTCGCCAAAGTAGGTGAATCCACCGCTGAGGATGGCGATTTTGTAGCCGTAAGTCTTGAGAACGCGCATCAAACGGTCTGTTCCTTCGGTGATAGGCATGTTGTTGGCTATGTCCGCCATGACGCTTGCGTCGAGTCCCTTGAGCAAAGCCACGCGACGGGTGAAGCTCTCCTTGAAGTCGATCTCGCCCCGCATGGCACTCGCCGTGATGGCTGCCACCTGGTCATAGACCCCATTGCGGCGCGCCAGCTCGTCGATACACTCCGCCTGGATGAGCGTGGAGTCCATATCGAAGCAAATCAACCGGCGCATACGGCGGTACATATCGTCCTTCTGGAAAGAGAAGTCCATCTCCAATTCCGACGACAAGCGCATCAGCTCGCGCTGCATCTCCTCCCTGTCCCGGGGATTTCCACGCAGTGAGAACTCCACGCAGGCACGGATGTATTTCTGCGGATGGACGATGCTCTGGCGTCCGGTGAGGCGGCGTATGGCATCGATGTTCAGCCCTTGTCGTGTCACTACCTCCGTGGCAGCGGCAATCTGTCTGGCCGACAAGCCGCGCCCGATGACGGTAAGGATGTATCTGTTCTTGCCTTGTCGGCCAACCCACTTCTCATACTCGTCGTCTCCGATAGGCTCGAAGTCGATATTGACCCCCAACTCCGTCGCTTTGAAAAGCAGATTCTTCATCACATTACCCGAGATTTTCTCGTCGATGCGGAACAAGATGCCCAGACTGAGGGTACTGTGGATGTCGGACTGGCCGATATCCAGTATCTGTGCTTTGCCCTGTGCGAGTATGTCCATGACAGAAGCTGTCAGCCCCGGCCGGTCAACACCAGTTATACTCACCAAGATTTGCTCTCTCTTTACCTTACTTTCTTCCATACCTATTAGTTTTATTGCTGTTATCCCACAAGGTCATAGCTCACCTTGCGACGGCTGAAGGGTGCGGACTTTGCGTCTTCGCCAGACCGCCTTGCCCCCTCTTCTGCCTTGGTTAATCTTATGTTTTGGGCGCTGTTGCCTGCCCATGTCCTTGGCTAAGACCTACTTACTGTATGCCCCGCTTGTCGAGTGCGGCTGCATAATCCTTCGCATTGCGCTGATGCTCCTCATAGGTCTTGGCGAAATTGTGCGACCCACTGAAGTCGGGCTTGGCGCACATGTACATATAATCGTGGTGCGAATAGTCGAGCACGGCATCGATGGCAGCCACCGAGGGGATGCGAATCGGCCCCGGCGGAAGCCCTTTGTGGCGGTAAGTATTGTACGGACTGTCCACAGAAAGCATGTCCTTATAGATGCGCTTGGCCGTGAATTTGCCCGTGGCGAACTTCACAGTCGGGTCGGCTTGAAGGCGCATTCCGTCGTGAAGGCGGTTCATATACATCCCCGCCACCTTCGGCATCTCGCCCTCATCGTTGGTTTCCTCATCGACAATGCTGGCCAAGGTGATCACCTCGTTTTGTGAAAGGCCTATTTCCTGTGCCTTTTCGGCGCGGTCATCGTCCCAGAAGCGTTTGCTCTCCTTGTGCATCCGCTTGAGAAAATCGCTCACGCTGATGTCCCAATACAGGTCATAGGAGTTGGGGATGAACATTCCCACAATCGTCTCCGGGGTGTAACCGTACCGCTTGCAGACCTTCGGGTCGTTGAGCGAGTCGAGCAACTCGGCAGAGGAGAACATCAGCACGCGGCTCACTTCCCTGGCCAAATCGGCCTTGGTGCGCACTGGCTTGAGCGTAAGGGTCTCCGAAGCCTGCGCTCCGTTGTGTATGTGGCGGTAGGTTTGCAACGCACCTTCGCTCCCGACACGGTAGCGACCCGTCTGTATGTTGTCGGCATAGTCCGACCAAAGCAGCAGCCTCCGGAACACCTGATAAGGCACTGGGCGCGAGACGCGCTTCACTTTGACCAACACGGAGTCGATGGTGTCGTCCTTATCGATGCGGATACAGGTCTTGTTGGCCGCACTGGTCATGCTTGAAAAAAACAGATAATAGACTACAGCAGCCAGCACGACGCCCACGGCGGCCACCCATTTCCAATTCGTCCTCGCGCCTCCCTTGCGTCGGGCTGAGCGTTTTCTCTTCTTTGCCATAAATGTACGCAATTCGATTTGCTGGTGCAAAGGTAACTAAAAACAACTGAAACACGGGGCTTTGGATGTTGCTTTTATCATTTTTTGAACTTAGAAATCACCCAATGTCCACAAAAAACGGTAATTTTGCGGCATCATGAACAGTCCACGCCACCAGAAGGAAACGATGGATTTTGCCTGCCCAAGGGCAGCCCTGCTGTGGCTTCTCCTGCTGGTAGGGACGATGATGGAGGCACGACCACACAGCCAGACCGCCGACCTGCTCCACCGTGTGGCCTCCTATCCCTCGATGGCGTGCCCCACCCCACCCGACTCCTTCGTCACTTACAGCTACGCCAAGGTGCTCATTGACGTGGAAAAGCGCAACCTGACGCTTGCCGCTGTGCCCACCCTGTTCTATCTGATGCGCGACAACCGCCGCCACTTTCTTTCCGAAAGCTACGTGCGGATAGCCCACCACCGCGACGGGAAGGAGGCCATCGCACCGCTGCTCTACCTCTCCACGACCTACAACAACCACCGCACGCTCCCCAACTTGCGCACCTATCTTCTGCCCACACCATACAGGCCCACGCTCTTTGCCGGCCATATCCTCTCCCCGCTCTGCCCCGACAACCGACGTTATTACCGCTATCGCATGCAAAAGGACCGTGACGGGCGGGCGCGCCTTTCCTTTCAGAGCCGAAACCGCAACACCCAACTGCTCCGTAGGGGCTGGGCGACTATCGAAGCGAGCACGGGCAGGGTGGAAAAGTTTCGGTTTGAAGGCGAGTATGACATGGTGAAGTTCACCGTAGAAGGCGAGATGGGTGTGGCGGGCATACCCTCCCTATTTCCCAAATCGTGCAGACTCGAAGGCACTTTCCGCTTCCTTGGCAACCGTCTGCGTGCCCATGTCGTGACCTTTCCGCAGCTTCCGCCACTGATCTCAGCCCAGGAGAAGGACAATGACGCTGCACTGCTCATGGAAAGGATACGCCCCGTAGGCCTGGACAGCCTCGAACGGCGGCTGGCCGACACCTACCAGCACGCCACACCCGACGCTACGGCCAACGATTCTACGCCGAAAAGGCGAAGCAGCTGGGCGAAACGGGTGCTGTGGGACATGATAGGCGACAACATTCTCAACCGCATCAGCGCGCGTTTCGGCAGCGACAAACAGGGGTACGTGCGGTTCAGCCCGCTCTTCAACCCACTCTACATGGGGTACAGCGGCCGACGCGGTCTGTACTACAAGTTTAAGGCGCAGGCGAACTACCGCTTCAACGACAATCAGGAGCTGTCGACGATCATCCGCCTCGGCTACTCCTTCAAGCAGAAGCAGCTCTTTTTCAACCTGCCCGTGACCTGGCGGTTCAACAAAAGGCGCAACGGCTTCGTCTTTATGCAGTTCTCCAACGGCAACCGCATCACCGATTCGCGCGTGCTGGAAGCCATCAAGAACACCACGACACGCGATACCATCCAGTGGGACAGCCTCGGACTCGACTACTTCAGAGACTCCCGCCTGCAGTTGTCGGCCGGCATCGACCTTGTACCTTCGCGACTCGGCTTCGAGGCAGGAGTGGTCTTCCACCGTAGGTCTGCCGTAGACAGCCACGGGTTTGACCTCTCCCACCGCCCGAGTACCTACCGGACCTTTGGCCCTTTCGCCAAATTCATCTGGCGTCCACTCTCCGACCGCGTGCCGCTGGCGTTCTCCATGCGCTACGACCAAGGCACTGGATGGCTCTCCTCCAACCTCCACTACGCACGGATGGAACTCGACGGGCAGTACATCCGCCACCTGTCGCGCATGAGAAGCCTGTCGGTGAGGGCTGGAGGCGGCTTCTATTTCGACAAGGTGGGCGACACTTACTTTGTCGATTATCAGAACTTTCAGGAGGAATATGTGCCTGGCGGGTGGAGCGATGACTGGACGGGGGAGTTTGAAGTGCTCAACTCCCATTGGTATAATGCCTCCAACTTCTATGCAAGAGCGAACGCCACCTATGAGAGTCCGATGCTGCTGCTCGCCCGTTTTCCCCTGCTCGGCCGTATTGTGGAGACGGAACGGATTCACCTGGGTGCGCTGGCGGTGAGCCACTACGTGCCCTACGTGGAGTTAGGGTATAGCTTTACCAACCGTGTTTTCTCCTTCGGCATCTTCACGGGCATGGCACCTCACCATTTCGAAGGCGTGGAACTGAAGTTTGGACTGGAGCTGTTCAGCAACTGGTAGACGCGCATGGAAATGCCTGCAAATGCTGAACACAGAGCTGGAAGAGCCTGTATGCGTCAGGCGTGCCCAACATACGCCGCTGCAAAATGGCAGGAGGGCCTATCTGCAGACTTGTGGAATGTGTACACAGGACACGCCCTAATTGACCGTGATATGAAAGCATCCCTGCCGGTTCTCATGCTTCACGAAGCAGCGTCCTTGCTTTCTCAAGTCGCGAAGCACCTCGCTGAGCACCCACTTCAGGGTGTCATTGCGCACAGGTTGCTCCACGGGCGTGTAGTGATTATAGGCGATGTCGAAGGTCGTGCCATAGAGATGGCAGCTGTTTTCCGTAGCATTGTGGTTGTATCGGCGCAAGGCTGCCACGTCCTCCTTGGTGCGGAGCAGGCTCGACACGATGAGCTTGTTCAACGGAACTCCCTTGACCTGAAGGCTGTCGAGGAAATTGCAGGCAATTTCCTGAAGCAAAACTGCGGCCCGGGGCACCAGATAGGGGACGCTGCGGCTCAACTTTCGCACATCATAGTAAGGGTTGCTGCCCACATAAACCAGCTCTCCCTTGCGGCGCTCGGCATCGGCACGGTCGAGCACGGCAGTCACCCCATAGCGCTGGGCGGCCTCGAGCTGCACCCCTTGGGAATCGGGGAAGCACTCGCGATAGCTGCCTACGCCAAGCACACGGGTATGGCGCTCGCTCCCATCGGGGTTGAAGAAGTCGGTCAAAGTGACTGGGGATTCTATCAAGGCGGCTGGCTCCAACTGGGCAACCCTCCCGCTTCGGTCCGCATTCAGACCGTTGCGCTGGTCATTTACCACGCTTACACTGTCTGCATCAGTACCCGACGACAGGTTCAACTGGTCGGAATACTGCGTGCCCACCACCCCGGGGAAAATGATTCTGACCAATGCAAGGACACCCGTAATGATGAGAAATCCCCATAAATAATTCTTCTTGGAAATCCTAAACTTCTTCATATTCGTCTACAAAGATATTGCCAACGAGCGCAATGAGAGCTTGCTCTCTAATTGCCGAGTGCAGCATATCTTTTGCAAAGATAAGAAAAACGAGCGAAATGGGGTGTAGAATTAACTGCTTTTATCAATTAGCTCAATG
>ERZ808252.1681-NODE-1681-length-15416-cov-5.239698_pt1 | contig 15416 bp, 11 predicted proteins | sample MGYA00521242_ERZ808252 | MGnify/ENA primary metagenome ERZ808252 (study PRJEB31516, sample SAMN03275581) | gut metagenome | biome: mammalia-associated habitat; material: feces | host: Papio cynocephalus | place: Kenya | collected 2012-08-07 ...
GCGTTCAGTCGAACCCCGAAGGGGCGCCGGCAGGCGGAATCTCGGCACCCGAGTAGGGCATTCTATTGTAAGTCAACAAGTATCTTTCAACCAATTCGGAACGACACAGCGGGGGCTCTGTAAATAAAAATCCTCCCGACAGGTAAAAAAATACAAAAAAGTACTTGACGGATTGGGCAAAATGTAGTACAATAAAGGAAAGCTGTTGAACGGAGAGTGCCTATGCCGCGATTTTTTGTTGATTCGGGACAAATTGAAGATCGGACCGCCACCGTTTTCGGCGAGGATGCGCACCATATCTCGCGCTCCCTGCGGATGGCGGCGGGCGAAACCGTCACGCTGTGTGACGGGGAGGGGACCGACTATCTCTGCCGCCTGACCGCGTTTTTGCCCGACCGCGTTGTGGCGGAGGTCCTGTCACGGTCACCGTCCGCGACCGAGCCGCCCTACACCGTCCGCGTCCTTCAGGCTTTGCCCAAGGGGGATAAATTGGACGAGGTGATTCAAAAGGCGGTGGAGTGCGGTGCGGGGGAGCTTCTCCCGTTTGAAAGCTCCCGCTGTGTGGTACGGCTCGGGGACGGAAAAAAGGACCGCGAGCGCGGCGAGCGCCGCAATCGGATTGCGCTGACCGCCGCCAAGCAGTGCGGCAGGGGCAGGATTCCGCGCGTGCTTCCCGCAGTGCCGTTTTGCGAGGCGGTGAAGGCTGCCGCGACCGACGAATTGGCGCTGTTCTGCTATGAGGGCGGCGGCACGCGTCCGCTGGGCGAGGTGCTGGAGGAGCGGCGACGAACGGGGCTCCCGCGGAGCATTTCGGTAATGGTGGGAAGCGAGGGCGGCTTTTCGCCCGAGGAGGCGGAGGCGGCGAAAGCGGCGGGGATGATTCCCGTAGGGCTGGGTCCGCGCATCCTGCGAACCGAGACTGCCGCGGCGTTTGTGCTTGCCTGTCTTGCCTGTGAATTTGAACTGAAACAGGACCTATAATTATAATATCGTTGCAAAATAACCGCTTTTCCGACCGAAAAGGCGCTTTGCATAAAAATTTTTTGTGAAATTTAGGGAAAATATCGAAAAGCCTATTGAAAAAACACAAAAAAAGGTGTAAAATATAGTCAGTTTTCTATGTGCGGTGAACATAACCTTTCAGACAGAGGAGAGAAAAAGATGTCCAACAAATTATTTCAGGGTGTCATTCATCAGATGAAGGACGCGATCGACCGCGTAATCGGCGTGGTTGACGAAAACGGTGTAATCATTGCCTGCTCCGAATTGGTCCGCATCGGCGAGATCAGACAGGGCGTGCGCGAGGAGCTGAATTATACCAGCGATGTCGTCACGTCGGGCGGCTACACCTATCGCCCCATGAACGCAGGGGTCAAGGCGGACTATGTTGTTTTCGTTGAGGGCGAGGACAAAATGGCGGAGAAGATGTCCAAATTGCTTGCCATCTCGCTCGGAAACATCAAAAACCTGTACGACGAGAAGTACGACAAGGGGTCGTTCATCAAGAATATCATTCTCGATAACATCCTGCCCAGCGATATCTACATCAAGTCCAAGGAGCTGCATTTCAACACCGAGGAGATGCGGATTGTGTTCCTCATCAAGTTCTTCGGCAAGACCGACATGATGCCGTTTGAAATGCTCCAGAATATGTTCCCCGACAAGACCAAGGACTATGTCATCAGCGTTGGCGAGCATGACATCGTGCTGGTCAAGGACATCAAGCCCGGCACCGAGACCCGCGATGTGGAGAAGATTGCCACCAACATTGCCGATACGCTGTCGGCGGAGTTCTACACCAAGGTTGCAATCGGTATTTCCACCATTGTGGAGAACATCAAGGACTTGGCGCGCGCCTACAAGGAAGCGCAGATTGCGCTGGATGTGGGAAAGGTGTTCGAGTCCGAGAAGAGCATCATCAGCTACGAGAACCTCGGCATCGGCCGTCTGATTTATCAGCTTCCGACCACGCTGTGCGAGATGTTCCTGCAAGAGGTGTTCAAGCGCGGCAGTCTCGAGTCGCTTGACCGCGAGACGCTTCTGACCATTCAGTGCTTCTTTGAGAACAACCTGAACGTGTCGGAAACCTCGAGAAAGCTGTTTGTCCACCGCAACACGCTGGTCTACCGTCTGGAGAAAATCCGCAAACTGACGGGGCTCGACCTGCGCGAATTCGAGCACGCCATCACCTTCAAGGTGGCGCTGATGGTCAAGAAGTACCTGAATTCCAAGCCGATCAAATTCTGAGCGGTAGGTCTTGGGCACCACCGTGCAATTCCGACGGTGCAATTGCGCAGTGGTGCCCATATGGACTTTCCCCGCATAAGACACGGGGAAGGTCCATAAACTGTAGGTATCTGTAACCGAAAGGAACCCGAAATGGAAGAAGAGGAAAAGAATTCGGCACCGAACGGGGCGGATGCTCCCGAGGAAACGCCGAGAAAGGCAAAGTGGGACAGGCGCATCGGTTTGCGGCCGGCAATTTCCGTTTTGTGCCTTGTGTTGGTCGCATCCATTCTGCTCACATGGACCTTTACCTCCTTGTCTGCGCAGAAAAAAAGACTTTCCGAGCTGGACAGCCAGAAGAACTACTATGAAAGTCTGATTGCGGCGAACCAAAACCCGAAGGGCGATGCGTTTGCAATCCTCGATGCAATGCTGAAGGCATTCTCGCTTTATGCCGACAATCTGGACGAAAAAGCCATGACCGAGGCGGCGTTCAAGGCGTATGTCGAGGCAACGGGGGATGTCTACGCCCGCTATTACACCGAGGAGGAGTATGCGGAGCTGACCGCCGAGAGCAACGGAGATTTCTGCGGCATCGGCGTGACGGTTGTGCAGTCGACCTTCACCTTTGAAGGAAGCGAAAAGAAGGTTTACCGCGTGATTGAGGTCTACGAGGCGTCCCCCGCGATTGAAGCGGGCATCCGCGCGGGTGATCTTGTGTATGCGGTGAAAATCGAGGGCGTTTGGAAAACCATTGGAGAATTGGGCTTTGACAAAGCGCTCCTTGCCATGAGAGGCGAGGAGGGAACAGACGTGGAGGTCATGTTCCTGCGGGAGAATGGGGAAACCGTTGAACGTCTGGAGCGGACGCTGACAAGGCGGAAGCTGGAGACGCATTCGGTGCGCTCGGAGCTGCTGGAAAGCGACAGGGCGGTTGGAATCGTGCACATCACGGGCTTTGATATGACCACCCCCGGGCAGTTCAAGTCGAATGTCAATAAGCTGCTTGACGCGGGTGTGAAGCATTTCGTGTTTGACGTGCGCAACAACCCAGGCGGAGACCTGCAATCCATTGTGGCGGTGCTGTCCTATTTCCTTGATGAGGGGGATATGGTCATCAACGCGATTGACAAGGACGAGAACGTGGCGGGGACCTACACGGTCACCGAGCACACCTTCACCGACCGCTATGCGGGGTGCAGTGTGGCAAAGGACGAAATCGGAATGTATCAGGACTTGGATTTCACGGTCCTGTGCAACGAGAATACCGCATCGGCGGCAGAGGTCTTTGTGGCAACCCTGCGCGATTACCGCGAGGAAAAGGGCTTCCGTGCGGACAATATCGTGGGGAACACCACCTTCGGAAAGGGCATCATGCAGACCACGCGGCGGATTCCGTTTACCGACGGTACCGTGGCGTATCTCAAGCTGACCACCCATCAATATGTTACAAAGTGCCAGAAGTCCTACCACGGCATCGGCATTGAACCGAACGTTTTTGTCGAACTGAGCGAGGAAGCAAAAAAGCAACCGCTGTCGGCATTGAAGCAGAGCGAGGATGCACAGCTCCTCGCGGCGGTCGCATTATTCAAATAAACAAAAGCAGACGAGGAGCACAAAACAATGGCAAAGGGAAAGAAAATCACCTATACCCAAGCGGGTTATCAAAAGCTGATTGACGAGCTGAATTACCTCAAGCTGGAGAAGCGCGAGAAGATTAAGAACGATATCGCCGTGGCGCGGTCGTTCGGAGACTTGTCCGAGAACTCCGAGTACGATGAGGCGAGAAACGAACAGGCAAAGAACGAGGCGCGCATCAAGGAGCTGGAGGAGCTGGTTGAAAACGCGGTCATTCTCGATGAATCGACCACGGACTTCAGCATGGCAAGCCTCGGTTCCACAGTCAAGCTGTCCCTCAACGGCGGCGATCCGATGGAATACGCGCTGGTCAGCTCGAACGAGTCCAACCCCGCAGAGCATAAAATCTCCGACCAGTCGCCGCTCGGCGCAGGTCTGATTGATATGCGCGCAGGAGACGAAAAGGACATCGAAACCCCCGCAGGAACCATCCACGTCTCGGTGCTTGAGGTCGGAAAGAGTCAGGCATAAGAGTTGCAAAGCCTGTCCTAACTGCTTCAGGGTTATCTTCTTGCAGTCAGCAACTAACTTGAACCATTTCTATCCGGTAGCGGGAGAAAGGCGTCAGCCGTCCAAATCCCGCTGGCGGGATTTGGTTCGGGAGCAGCCGGAATGCGTAGCACGGAATGTGGCTACAGTAAAATCGGCACCCCCCAAAAAGGAGGAGCAAAAATCCCCTTAGTTAAAGTTCTTGAAAGTCTTGAAAACTTCTTTCAAGAAGTTTTCAAGTGGGGTTCGGGGCAAAGCCCCGAGGTCTTCCCCACCACCAAGGGACCCGACCGCAAGGCGGGTCCCGCTTTTTGTAGGAGAAAAACATGGAAGAAAAACAGAACGCACACGAGGTGGCGGAGCAGTCCAAATTTCTGCGGTGGCTGGATAACTTCTGGTTCCATTATAAGTGGCAAACAATCGCCGTTCTGCTGGTCGTGATTCTCTTGGCAGTCACCCTGCCCCAGTGCGCGAGAGGGAAGAGCGGGGGCGTTACCGTCACCTTCGCGGGCGGATACGTCATGAGTAACGACGAGCAAACGGGGCTGAAAAATGTCCTGAGCGCGGCGGACGAGAAGGCAAGAATCACGTTGGGGACGTACTCCATCCTCACCGAGGAGGAGATTGTCGCCAATAATACCTATACGGACCCCGAAACGGGCGAGGAGAAGCTCGACACCGTTGGGCGCAATCTGGACAGAGGCTATAATCAGGACCGCATCCGAACCCTCCAAAGCTACCTCATGACGGGGGACTGCGGAATCTGGATTGTCAGCCCGTATGTCTATGAAAATTGGTTTGACGGGAAAATTCAGATTGTGGAGAACCGCCGCTTAGGGGACCTGCCCGTTTTTGCGGAATTCGGCGTGACGCAGTTCCTGACGAAGAATTGCGCGGACTACCGCGTAATCCTCACCCGCTCGGTGATGGGGGAGACCGCAAAGGATAAGACCTTTGAGGAGGTCCGCGCCTACTATGAAGCGCTGACGGGAACGACCGCGAGCGACTGACCTCGACCCGCGCGTGCGGAATTCGACCGCAAAGGACCCGAAAAATCGTTTTCTGTCGAAGGATTTTCGCAGTTTTCGGACGGAAAATTTCAAAAAACTCTATACAAAAACGCGATTTTATGATAAAATATCAGGTGAGAGCATTCTGCCTGTATAAACGGAGGAGCCGTACATCAAATGGAATACGATCGGAAGAATCAAAAGAGCCGTAATGACAGGGGCAACCGTGATAACCGCGATGGCGTGAAGAAGCCGCGCTTTGCGCAGGGCGGACCCGAAAGAGGGGACAAGTCCCGCCGCGAGGGGCGGAAAACGGACGCAAAGCCGTATGCAAAAAGCAACGCAAAGCCGTATCGGAAGCCGACCGAAAGGTCGACCCCGAAGCCGACGGTTGAAGCGGAGGACGTGACCCAAGCCGTACCCGCAGAGGGCATTCACGGCGATTACGAAAACGGCGCGGTCATCGGTCGGAGCGCAGTGCGGGAGCTGTTGAAGTCCGAGCGCCCGATTGACAAGATTCTTGTGCAAAAGGGCGAGCGGACAGGCTCGATTACGGTCCTTGTCGCGCAGGCAATCGCGCGGAAAATCCCCGTGATTGAGGTGGAGCGTCAGAAGCTGGACAGCGTGTCGGGCTTTGCGCCGCATCAGGGCATTGTCGCAATGGCGGCGGAGAAGGAGTATTGCACGGTGGCGGATATCCTCGCCATCGCAAAGGAGCGCGGAGAGGCACCGCTGGTCGTGATTTGCGACGGCGTGACCGACCCCTATAACCTCGGCGCGATTATCCGTTGCGCGGAGTGCTGTGGCGCGCACGGACTGGTGATTCCGAAGCGCCGCGCCGCAGGGCTGACTCCGCTGGTCACCAAAGCCTCGGCGGGCGCAATCGAGCATCTTGCCATTGCAAAGGTGCCGAACATTGCCGCCGCCGTGGAGGAGCTGAAGGAAGCGGGCGTGTGGGTCTATGCCGCCGAAGCGGGCGGAAGCAGCCTGTGGAAAACCGACTTTTCGGGCGCGTGCGCAATCGTCATGGGCAGCGAGGGAGACGGCGTGTCTCAGGTTGTCAAGAAAGCCTGCGACGGCATTGTGTCCATCCCGATTTACGGGCAGGTCAATTCGTTTAACGTATCTACCGCCGCGGCGGTGATTCTTGCCGAGGTCGCAAGACAACAGCACAAGGAAGGCTGAAGGACCTAAGGGAAGGGATTTTTCGGGGAAAGGAGCGGCGCTTGCAGTGAAGAAAAAAGGGACGGACGCACAAAAAACAAGCGAGCTGGTGCAGAAGCTACAGGCATCCCTGCTTGCGGGCAAGCGGGAGAAAAGGACCGAGCAGGACGCGGATGACGCGGAATTTCAGGCGAAAATCGCGGGAATGCTGAAAAACGTGACCGACGGCGCGCCGACCGATGGGGAAAAGCCCGCCACCGAAAAGCCGAGTACGCCCGCTAAGCGCAAGTCAGCGGAGGAGAAGCGCTCCAAAGCAAAGCCGAAGGCGGAACCGAAATCCGAGCCGAAGCCCGAGCCCCCGAAAGCGGAGCCGAAGGAAAAGGCGAAGCCCGAAACAAAGTTGGAGGAAGCGCCCGCGCGGACCGTTGCGGAGCCCGAGCCCCCCGTGCAACCGAAAGCGAAGGTGCCTGAAAAAAGGACGGAGAAGCATATCCCCGAGGCGCTCCGCCGCCTGACGGAGGACAACCCCAATGCCCCCGAGCCGGAGCTGAAAATCGAGCCGAAGGTCGAGCAAAAGCCCGAGCCAAAGCCCGAGCCGAAGTCCGAGCCGAAGCCCGAGCCCAAACCCGAGCCAAAGCCCGAGCCGATTCGGAACGCACCTTCAATTACCCCGTCGGAACAGGAGGAAGTCGTGCAGAAAAAGAAAGAAAAGAACCCTATGGATGCAAAGGCACCGACGGTGACGGATACAACCGATACAGATACCGCTGCAAATCAAGAAAAAGAGACCGTAAAAGAAACAGCAAAGGAAGAAAAGCCGCCGATTGTGATTGGGACGAAGGCGGGCAGTGCGGAGCCGTCCATCGGCGCAAGCGCGGAGGCTCCGATTGTCATCAAGCCGCGCGCGACTGCCGCAAAAGTCGAACCGAAACGGGTCAACGAGGCGGAGCATGAAGCAAGGACCGAAGTGAAGAACGAGACAAAAAACGAAGCAAAGAAAATACCGTCGGGTGTCAGTCTGCCGCGCTCCCATCGTGCGGAGCGTCCGTGGGAGACCGTGACCGAGACCCCGACCGAGGCTCCCCAAAAGCAGGCGGAGAAGAAGCCCGAGACGCCCGAGACTGTGAAGCCCGCGCCCGCCGCGCCACAAAGAAAGCGGGTGGAGAAGCGGACAACGAACACCGAGGCGGCGCGAAACGGCTTCCGCCTGTCGGGAAAGCACCCGAAAAAGCTCAATCGCACCCCGATTGCAACGCTCCCCGAGGACGAGCATCTGGACGAGGCGCTCGACGACACGGTGATGGATACCGCGCCCGAGCTGTTGCCGATGGACGAGCCCGACCTGCCCGAAATCGGGCGGGACGGAAAGCGGACCTCCGCCTTTGCGCGCAGACGCGAGAAGAAGCGGCAGGAGCTGGCGGACAATGCCGATGCGCTGGAGATTATCCGCAAGCGCACGGGCATGAGCGAGGACGACATCGCAATGCTTCTGGAACTGGGCTACGATAACGAATTGGGGCGACTGGTCGGCTACGAAACGCTGAAAAGACTGCGTAACGAGCACAAGCAAAAGACCCGCGAGGCGGAGCATCGGCATTTCCGCACGGCGTTCGGCTATCGCGGCGAGGACGGTGCCGAGGGCGGCGCCAAGCAGACCACGCTTGCCGCCTATGCGCACGACCGCAAGAATCTGGTCCTGCGCGTGGTGCTGACGGCGCTGTGCGCGCTCCTGTTGGCATTTGCGGACATCCCCGGGCTGTTTGGCGGGGCGCTTGACGCGTATCGCGCGTCCTACCCGTGGCTGTTCCCGTTGGTCTCGCTCCTGCTTCTGACCTCTGCGGCGGCGCTTTCCTACCGCCAGATTGACGCGGGACTGCGCAGCTTCTTCCGCTTTACGCCCACGCCCTATTCGACCGTTGCGCTCCTGACCCCCGTTGCGCTCCTCTACGGCATCGCGGTGCTGATTGCGGGCGGACCCGAGGAGATGCTTCCGATCGGGTTCGGAACGGCGTGTGCACTGCTTCTGACGGCGATCTGCGACGTTCTGCGGCTGGTGTGCGAGATGCGGAGCTTCCGCCTGATTACGGCGGAGGGGGAAAAGACGGTCCTTGACGCAACCGAGCCGCGCAAAAAGAAGCTGCGGAACGGCGAGCGGATTGTGCGGATTATCAACGATGAGATTGACCAGAACCTTTACCGCGTCCGCAAGAGCGGGCAGGTGACGGGCTTCTTCCATCGGTGCAACGACTTCTCGTCTGCGGCGTTCCCGTTCACGCTCCTGATTTGCCTCTCCTTCGGTGCGGCAATCCTGTGCGGGCTGATCGGTGCGGTGCGGGCGGACAGCTTTACCGCAGGGCTTTCCGCATTTGCGGGGACCCTGATGCTCACGTCGCCGACCTCCGCCGTGTTCCTCTACTTCTATCCGCTCTGCCGCGCGAACAAGGGGCTTGCGGAACGGAACGAGGTGCTGATCGGGGAAGGCTCCGTGACCGAATACAGCCAACCCAAAACGCTGATTTTCAACGACAGCGATCTGTATGCGGCGCAGAAATGCACGCAGATATCGGTCCGTGACGGCGAGGATTTCCGCCACGATATGAAGCTGGCGGGGGTCCTGTTCCGCAAGATGAGCGGGACGATGGATGCCATCGGAATGAATGCGCCGACCAAGACGGACGAGGAGATGCCCGTGGTGTTCCTGCGCATGACCGAGGGCGGAACCGAGGCGCTGGTGGACAACCGTTACCATCTGCTTGTGGGAACCGCCGCGTTCCTCGGCAAGAGCGGCGTGCGCATCCCGCGTGAGAGCACCGACCGTCAGGCGCGGCGCGCGGAGAATGTCAGCCTGATGTATGTTGCGGTTGACGGCGTTCTGAAGCTGAGCTATGAAATCGAATACACCGCCTCGCGCACCTTTGAGGAAATGGCGCGCCTGCTTGCCGAGGCGGACACGGTTACGGCAATCCGTACCTACGACCCCAACCTCAGCGAAGCCTTCCTGCGCACAAGCCGCGGGGAGGGTGCCGCCTATGTGCGGGTGGTCACGCCCGGCAGATACGAGCAGGACAGCGTGCAGGCGGTGGTGGATTCCGGCGCGGTTGCGCTCGGGAGAACGACCGACATTGCGGGTCCCGTCTGTGCGGCAAGCGCGATTGTCGGGTTGCGGCGAATCGGCTTCCGCGCCCTTTGCGCCGTCGGTGCGGTCGGCGCGGTGCTCGGCACGGTGCTGGGCTTTGCGGGCGGGCTCCCGACCTGGGCACTGCTTCTGACCCCGCCGCTTTACCGCCTGTTCTGGGACCTTGCCGTCTGCGTTGCCACGCGGGTGATGCTCCCTTGCGGGAAGAAGGACAACTGAATCAAGCACCGCACGGCAGGAATCCTGTCGGGCGGTGTCTTTTGAAGGAGAGCTATGAAAACAACAAGCAAAGCGGTCAACCGACCGAACAGTACAATCCTCAAATCGGTGACAAAGCCCGGCAGATACGCGGGCGGCGAATACGGACAGATTATCAAGGACAAGAGCCGCGTCAAGGCGCGGTTTGCGTTCTGCTTTCCCGATACCTATGAAATCGGAATGTCCAACCTCGGCGTGCGCCTTTTGTACGGCGCGCTGAACCAACACCCCGACATCTGGTGCGAGCGGGTCTATGACCCGTGGGTCGATATGCAGGAGCAGATGAAGCTGCACGACCTGCCGCTGGTGGCGCTGGAGAGCGGCGACCCGCTGGAGGTGTTCGATTTCGTTGCCTTCACGCTCCAGTACGAAATGAGCTACACGAATGTGCTGAATATGCTCGAGCTCGCGGGCATTCCGCTCAGGACCCGCGACCGCGCGGAGGACGACCCGCTGATTATCGGCGGCGGTCCATGCGCCTTCAACCCCGAGCCCGTGGCGGACTTTTTCGACCTGTTCAACATCGGCGAGGGCGAGAATATGCTCCCCGCCATTGTGGAGCTGTACATCCGCATGAAGGACGCGGGGACCTATACCCGTGCCAGCTTCCTGCATGAGGCGGCGCGGACCATCCCCGGGGTGTATGTGCCGTCGCTCTACGAGGTCAGCTACAATGCGGACGGCACCGTCCACGCCTACACGCCGATTTATGACGATATCCCGAAGAGGGTGACCAAGCAGATTATCCGCGATCTGGACAAGGTCTATTTCCCCGATCGCGTGGTGATGCCGTACATCGAAACGGTCCACGACCGCATCATGCTGGAGGTGTACCGCGGCTGTATCAGAGGGTGCCGCTTCTGTCAGGCGGGCATGATTTACCGTCCCGTGCGCGAAAAAACGCCCGATGTGCTCAACGAGCAGGCGAAATGCCTGTTTGACAGCACGGGCTACGAGGAAATGTCGCTGACCTCGCTTTCCATCAGCGATTACACACAGCTGGACGGGCTTTGCGACCGTCTGCTGTCGTGGACCGATGAGAATATGGTCAGCCTGTCGCTCCCGTCCCTGCGGGTGGACAATTTCAGCCGCGAGCTGATGGACCGCATCGCATCGGTGCGGTCATCCTCCCTGACCTTCGCGCCCGAGGCGGGAACGCAACGCCTGCGCGATGTCATCAACAAGAACGTGCGCGAGGAGGAGGTCCTGCGGACGATGAAGGTCGCCTTCGATGCGGGCAAAACGGCGGTCAAGCTCTACTTTATGGAGGGGCTTCCCACCGAAACGCCCGAGGATTTGGAGGGGATTGCCCGCCTCGCGGAAAAGGTGGTGGAATCCTACTACGAGAATCCCAACCGCCCCAAGGGGCGGCAGGTCACGGTGACCGTCAGCGTTTCCTGCTTCATTCCAAAGCCGTTCACGGCGTTCCAGTGGGAGCCGCAGGACACCATGGAGATGCTCCGCGAGAAGCAGGAGTATCTGAAGAGCAAAATCACCAACCGCCATGTGCGCTATCAGCACCACGATGCGCGGGTCAGTCTGGTCGAGGCGGTTCTGGCGCGCGGAGACAGGCGGCTGAGCGATGCGCTGGAGCTGGGATGCCGCGAGGGCTTCCGCTTTGACGCATGGGACGAGTATTTCGACTACGACAAGTGGATGGATGTATTCCGCAGGACGGGGATTGACCCCGCGTTCTACGCGCACCGCAAATGGGGGCTTGACGAGGTTCTGCCGTGGGATATCATCGACTGCGGCGTGACGAAGGAATTCCTTCTGCGCGAGCGCGAGCGGGCGTATGCCGCGAAAACCACGCCGAACTGCCGCGAGCAATGCTCGGGGTGCGGCGCGAATCGGCTGGGCGGGGAGCGCGCGGTCTGCCCGAATGCGGCGAAGTATCCGCCCGAGGAGCCGACGGTTCTGCCGCGCAAGATGATTCCCGACCGTCAGACCATCATGGCGCAATGGGAGAAAGCCGACCCGTTCCTCACAATGCGGATCAAATTCCGCAAGGTGGGAAGCCTGCAATACATTTCGCACCTCGACCTGCAACGCACGCTTGCGCGGGTACTGATGCGGGCGAATATTCCGATGTGGTACACGCAGGGCTTCAACCCGCACGCCAAGGTGACCTTCGGTCTGCCGCTGTCGGTTGGAACCGAGAGCGAATGCGAGTATCTCGACCTGCGGCTGGACCGCAAAATTCCGCCCGCCGAGGTGATGGCGCGGCTGAATCGGGAGCTGACCGAGGAAATGGCGGTTCTGGACGCTTACGAGCCGACCTCGAAATTTCAGGACATCGGCTGGGCAAGCTATGAGATGGTCCTGCGCTTTGCGGGCGCGGACGGAACGGTTGCCGAGTCGATGCAGGCGCTGTTCACGACCTCGCCCCTGATGATGACGAAAAAGGGCAAGGCAGGGGAGCGGGAGATTGACATCGTGCCGCTGATTCGTTCGGTGAAGGTCAGCAGTCCCGCCGCAGGGGAAATCCGCGTTTCCGCAAAGCTGTCTGCGGGTGGGGATGCCTACCTGAACCCCGAATTCCTGATTACGGCGGCAAAGACCCGCCTCGGAATTCTCTCGGGAGACCCCGCGCGGGAATCCTACAGCATTCTGCGGACCGAGGTCTATCTCGCCGATGGGGAAACGGTATTTCGATAAAAAACGCCCAAAGGGGCGGCGGTTGCAGGCAACCGCCGCCCCTTTGGTTTGTTACCCCCTGTAAGGGTTGGGTTTGGAAAGAATTTTGATAAAATTTGCGGGGCGAAGGAGGAGGTCCATGCCCCAAAGGAAAGAACGGAAAATGCCCATGCGGTGGCTCCTTTCGCGCGGTTCTGATCTCTCTTTGTTTATTATAGCACAAATGTAATAATATGTCAACCCATATGGAAGATATCATTTGCCCATTTGTATGTTATAATAAACAAAAAAGGGAGAGGGACGCGAGGAATGAATATATTGAAAAAAATCAATTCCATGCGGTTGGAGCGCGGGTGGTCGGTGTACCGCCTTTCGGTTGAGGCGAATTTGCCGCAATCAACCATGATCAATATGTTCAACCGCGAGACCCTGCCGTCGCTGACGACACTGGAAAGCCTTTGCCGCGCGTTTGGCGTGTCGCTGTCCGAGTTTTTCCGTGAGGACGGGACACCCGAGCCGAGGGAAGAGGAGGCGGGGCGCTTGTTTCACGCCATGACCGACCGTCAGGCGGAGCTGGTCCTTTCGCTGATGCGGGAGTTTGCCGCGGAAAACAAAAGGCGCGGCACCCTTGCGCAAAAGCAGGAGTGACCGCGCAAAAAGGACCCGACCGAAGCAGGCTCTGCTTCGGTCGGGTCCCCGTATTGCTGTCAGATGGTCGATTTCTTCCGTGACATCCTGCGGAAGTCCGACGGGGTGAGGCGGAGGCGGGCGCGGAACACCGAGCGGAAGAATTTCAGGTCATGGTATCCGCATTCCGCGGCGATTTCCTCCACGCTCTTTTCGGTCTCCGCAAGCAGGTGGCAGGCGGCGGCAATGCGCAGGTTTTGCAGGTAGCGGTTGAACGGCACGCCCACCTTTTGCGAGAACAGCGTGGAGAGGTATGCGTGCGTGTAGCCCATCCGTTCTCCGATTTCGCGCAGGGTAACAGGCTCGCCGTAGTGCTGGTTCAGGTAGTCGAGGATAGGGCAGAGGATGCGGTCGTCGCAGTCGAGGCTGTCGGAGTTGTATATCTTCCGCAGGGTCAGAATCAACAGCTCGGTCAGGTAGGCGCGCAACAGCTCGGAGCGCTTCGGCAGGCTTCCCCGATATTCGCGGCTCATGCGCTCCACCAGCTCCAGCACCTCGCCGCTGTCATCGTGAAAGATTACGCCCGTGGGGGAGGCGAGCAGGTTGAAGTAGTTGCACCCGATGCCCGAGAACGCCACGAGGTCGCGGAAGCCCCGACAGCCCTTGAGCGACGGGTCCAGAAATTCGGGCTTGAACAGCAGGTTCAGCACGGTGAACGGGTTGTCCCCGTCGGGGGAGTACTTATGCTTTTCCCCGTAGTTAATCATAAAGAAATCGCCCGTGCAGACGCGAATCGGTCGGTTATTGAAGTACTGGATGGCACTGCCCGCGCGCACGTAGGCGAACTCCAGAAAATTGTGGCTGTGGTAAACGGTGTCGTTATCGTCCGAGAGGCGGACGGAAATCGGCTCATCGGAGCGGATCTGGCGGTCGGTCAAGGGTGCTTGTTGCAAAATGCGGTCCCCCTTTGGTTGAATTCCCCTTTATTGTACCACATCGGGCGCGGGAAGTCAAGGCGGCGGGTAAAATTTATGTAAAGTACGGAAAACCGTTTGACAAATGCGCCCGCGCGTGGTATAATACAAATGGACGAAAACAGAAACGGCGGAGGAACTATGGGAAATATTGATTTCAACAGTAAAAAGGGCTTTATCTGCGACATGGACGGTGTGATTTACCACGGCAACATCATTCTGCCGGGGGTCACGGAGTTTATCAACTGGCTCAACGAGGAGAACAAGGAGTATCTGTTCCTGACCAACAACAGCGGCTACACGCCGCGCGAGCTGCGCCAGAAGCTCGGCAGGATGGGTCTGGATGTTCCCGAGGAGCATTTCTACACCAGCGCGCTTGCAACCGCCGCGTTCCTGCGGGAGCAGTCACCCGGGTGCTCGGTTTATGCCATCGGCGAGGCGGGCTTACTCAACGCGCTCTACGAGGCGGGGTGCACGATGAACGATGTCAACCCCGACTACGTGGTTGTAGGGGAGGGGCGGACCTACTCGCTCGACACGCTGACGAAGGCGACGAATCTGGTGCTTGGCGGCGCGAAGCTGATTGGTGCGAACTCGGATGTTTCGGGGCCGATTGAGATTGGCATAGCGCCCGCCTGCCGCGCTCTTGTTGCGCCGATTGAGATGGCAACGGGTGTTCAGGCGTACTTCTGCGGCAAGCCGAATCCCTTGATGATGCGGACCGGTTTACGCTTACTGAACTGCCACTCCGCCGACGCGGTAATGATTGGCGACCGCATGGACACCGATGTGATTTCGGGCTTAGAGACGGGTATGTCGACGGTTCTGGTTCTCTCGGGTGTTTCCACGCGCGAGACGCTACGGACCTACGCTTACCGCCCGACCGAGGTTCTGGATGGTGTTGGCGACATCGTCCGTCAGGCGCGCGGGGTGTGACGGGGGATGCGAAGACCTCGGGGCACCGCCCCGAACCCTGCTTAGGGGACTTCTTTAGGAGAAGTCCCCTAAGGACCTTCAAGACCTTGAACAAGGGGAGTTTTTGCTCCTCTTTTTTTGTTGTGCAGATTCTAATGTAGCCGTATTCCGTGCTACGAATTCCGGCTGCTCCCGCGCAAAATCCCGACCAGCGGGATTTTGTCGGCTGACGCCTCGCTCCCGCTACCGGATAGAAATGGTAGGGGAGTTAGTTGGTGATTGATGAAATTATGCCTTACACGGGTGCCGAGATTCCGCCTGCCGGCGCCCCTTCGGGGTTCG
>ERZ808252.1685-NODE-1685-length-15380-cov-4.539837_pt1 | contig 15380 bp, 16 predicted proteins | sample MGYA00521242_ERZ808252 | MGnify/ENA primary metagenome ERZ808252 (study PRJEB31516, sample SAMN03275581) | gut metagenome | biome: mammalia-associated habitat; material: feces | host: Papio cynocephalus | place: Kenya | collected 2012-08-07 ...
CAGCGGACTTTGTGCGGCAGTACACGCTGGCCTCCGGCGGCCCCTACTGCGACTGCGGCTACCGGAAAAAGGCGTGAGCCGCGCCCCGCGCATGGCGTAAAAAGCATCCCCAAAGGAAAGGCCTGCGTTTCCGCAGGCTTTTTGACAGACTGTGCGGCCGCCCATCCGGGCGGCTGCTTTGCTGCTACAGCGCGGACGGACTCCGGCGCTGCTGCGCAGGATGAGACCCCGGCGGGTCACAGATCCTTTTCAAAAACGAAACGATCATAGCCTGTCTGACTTGAAAAGTCAAGCGCTTTCCGGGGAAACACTGCAAAACGCCGATTTTACCTTGATTTTACAGGGCCTCCGTTGCGGGCTTTACATGGAGCGGCTATACTAATAGAAAACATGGGAGGAGGGATCTTTTTGATCTATTGTGTAGAAGACGAAAGCGCCATCCGGGATCTCATGATCTATACCCTGAATGCCTCCGGCTTTGCGGCGCGCGGCTTTGAAAGCAGCGAGAGCTTTTGGCCCGCCGTGCGGGAAAAAGCGCCGGAGCTTGTGGTTCTGGATGTGATGCTGCCCGGCGAGGACGGGCTGACCATCCTGAAAAAGCTGCGCGCATCGCCGGCCACGGCGGAGATCCCTGTGGTGATGGCCACGGCAAAGGGAAGCGAATATGATAAAGTCATCGGTCTGGACAGCGGCGCAGACGATTATCTTGCCAAGCCCTTCGGGATGATGGAGATGGTCTCCCGCATCAAGGCCGTGCTGCGGCGGACCGCGCCCAAGCAGACCCGGATCCTGACCTGCGGCGGGGTGTCGCTGGATGAGAGCAAGCATACCGTCACGGTGAACGGCCGGAGCGTGGCGCTGACGCTGAAGGAGTTTGAGCTGCTGAAGCTGTTGATGGAGAACCCCGGCACGGTCTTCACGCGGGAGGTGCTGCTTTCCTCCGTGTGGGGCGTGGATTTTGCCGGGGAGACCCGGACGGTGGACGTGCATATCGGGACGCTGCGCACCAAGCTGGCGGAAGCGGGCGAGCTGATCCGGACGGTACGCGGCGTGGGATATAAAATGGAGGAAGCCTATGAGCAATAAGATCTTCAGATCCATCTGGCTTGCCGCGGTCTGCGTGCTGCTTGCCGCGCTTGCGGTCATTATGGGGTTTTCCTATCGCTATTTCTCTGCGCAGCAGCGGCGGCAGCTGAAAAACGAAACGGAGCTTGCCGCCCAGGGAGCGGCGCTTTCCGGTGCGGCATATTTTGACGGCCTGGACACGGAGAATTACCGGATCACCTGGATCGACGCCCAGGGGCAGATCCTATACGATAACGAAGCGGAAGCCGATCGGATGGAGAACCATCTGGAGCGGGAAGAGGTGCAGCAGGCGCTGCAGGAGGGCTATGGCGAAGCGGCCCGCTATTCCAGCACGCTGGCGGAAAAGCAGTTTTATGCGGCGAAGCGTCTGCCGGACGGCAGCGTGATCCGGCTCTCCATCGTGCAGATGGCGGTTTGGACGCTGGTGCTGGGCTTTGCGCAGCCCATCTGCGCGGTCATTCTGCTGGCGCTGGTGCTGTCGCTGGTGCTGGCCTCCGGGCTGGCCCGGCGGATCGTCAAGCCCATCAACGAGATCGATCTGGACCATCCGGAGGACTATTACGGCAAGGAGGACTACCGGGAGGTGGAGCCGCTGCTTCGGCATATCGCCCTGCAGCGGACGCAGCTGAAGCAGGATCAGGCCCAGGTGGAAAAAACGGCGCTGATCCGGCAGGAGTTTACCGCCAATGTGTCCCATGAGCTGAAAACGCCGCTGCACGCCATCTCCGGCTATGCGGAGCTGCTGGAAAACGGCATGGCAAAGCCGGAGGATGTGCGGCCCTTTGCGGGAAGGATCCGGAAGGAGGCCTCCCGCATGACCAAGCTGGTGGAGGACATCATCGACCTGACCAAGCTGGACAACGGCGGCGCAGAAATGCGGTGGGAGAGCTGCGATCTGTATCGCATCGCAGAAAACGCCGTAGACAGTCTCAGTGCTGCAGCCGGCGCGGCGGAGGTGACCATCCGTCTGGAGGGCGGGGAGGCGGCCATGACGGGCATCCCCCAGCTGCTTTACAGCATCGTGTATAATCTCTGCGACAACGCCATCAAATACAACCACCGGGGCGGCTCCGTGCAGGTGACGGTGGGACAGAGCGGCGGAAACGCCACCCTGAAGGTGGAGGACACTGGCATCGGCATCCCCCAGGACAGCCAGGACCGCATTTTTGAGCGGTTTTACCGGGTGGACAAGAGCCGCAGCAAGGAGGTTGGCGGCACGGGGCTGGGCCTTTCCATCGTCAAGCACGCCGTGATGATCCACGGCGGCCGGGTGGAGGTCCGCAGCGAGCCGGGCCGTGGGACGGTATTTCTGGTGACGCTGCCCTGCCGGCCGGGTAAGACCACGCGATAAAAGAAAAAAGTAAAAACGATCCGGGAGACCGCAGGTCTCCCGGATCGCTTGTTTTTTCTGCGGGAACAGTCAGTCAAACTGCTCCCCATCGTGCTTATGGATCCCGGTCACGGAAAACTCCACCCACTCGGAAAGGTTCACCGCGTGGTCGCCGATGCGCTCAAAATATTTGGCGATCATCAACAGATCCAGCGCCGTCTCACCCTGCTCCGGGTGGGCTGCGATGGCGTCGATCAGGGCCTGCTTGGCGGCGGAAAAATCCGCATCCACCAGATCGTCCTGCGCGGCGATGGACTGCGCCAGCGCCACATCCCGGCGGACAAAGGCCTCCAGACTCTGGGTGACCATCGAGCTGGCCTGACGGGCCATCCGGCAGACAAGGCTGCAGTCCGGCGTGGCGTGGCTCAGGAAAAAGGGGATGATCTCCGCGATATCCTCCGCCTGGTCGCCGATGCGCTCCAGATCGGTGATCATCTTCAGCGCGGCGGAGATCTGCCGCAGGTCCCGGGCCACCGGCTGCTGCTGCAGAAGCAGCTTCAGGCAAAGGGCCTCGATCGACCGCTCCTGCTCGTTGGTCTGCGCCTCCAGATCCGCCACCGGCGCCGCCTTGGAAACATCCCGCTCCTCCAGCGCCTGCGCAGCCAGCGAGATGGCTTTGGCGCAGGTCTCGCCCATCTGGGTCAGCTCCGTATTCAGCTGGGCCAGCTGACGGTCAAAATTGCTTCTCATTTATCCAAACCTCCCGGTGATATAATCTTCCGTGCGCTTTTCTTTGGGCTGGTAGAAGAGCTTCTGGGTGGCGTCGTATTCGATCAGCTCGCCCAGCAGGAAAAACGCCGTTTGATCGGAAATACGCAGCGCCTGCTGCATATTGTGCGTGACGATGATAATGGTATACTGCTCCTTCAGCTGGGTCGCCAGCTCCTCGATCCTGGAGGTGGAGATGGGATCCAGCGCGGAGGTGGGCTCGTCCATCAGGAGGATCCTGGGCTGTACGGCCAGCGCCCGGGCGATACACAGCCGCTGCTGCTGTCCGCCGGAAAGCCCCAGCGCGCTCTTCTTCAGGCGATCCTTCACCTCGTCCCAGATGGCCGCGCCGCGCAGCGACTGCTCCACGATCCCGTCCAGCTCCGCCCGATCCCGCACGCCGTGGGTCCGGGGGCCGTAGGCCACATTGTCGTAGATGCTCATGGGGAAGGGGTTCGGCTTTTGAAACACCATGCCGATCTCCCGGCGCAGCGCACTAACGTCTACATCCGGCGCGAAAATATCATGGCCATCGTAAAGGATCTGGCCCTGGATGCGGACGTTGGGCACCAGATCGTTCATCCGGTCGATCGTCTTCAAAAAGGTGGATTTGCCGCAGCCGGAGGGCCCGATGAGAGCGGTGATGCTCTTTTCGGGGATGTCCATGCTGACGCTCTTCAGCGCCTGCGTGGGGCCGTACCACAGGCTGAGATCCTTCACACATAAAAGATTATTCATACCATATTCCTTTCAATGCCGGCTCAAAGGCCAGGCCGTACCAGTGGCCGGGCTGACGCTTTGCCGTTTCTTGGATGCAGCGGCGGCAGAACTTCGCCGCCCGTTCCAGCGCTTCCTGCGGGCCTTTTCCACGGAGCAGCTCGCCGCACAGGGCGCTGGTGAACACATCGCCTGCTCCGTAAGGTGTCAGCGGCAGGCACTCCTGCTGCAGGAGGACCTCCTGTCCGCCCAGCCGCGCCAGATAGCCGATGGTGTCTTTCCGCCGGATGCTGGTGATAACGGTGTTTTCCGTCTGCAGCGCCTGCAGCAGCGCCCGGTCGTCGGCAGAAAAGGGCAGTCCTGCCAGCAGCGCGGCCTCCGTCCGGTTGGGCGTGATCCAGTGCGCCAGGGCGCAAAGCTCCCGCATGGACTGAACCTGTGCTTCGCTAAAGCCGGGATAAAGGCTTCCATGGTCTCCCAAAACCGGATCAACCACCACCAGCGTATGCTCGTCTGCCAGCTGCCGAATCAGATCTGACACAAGGCGAAGCTGTTCCGGCGAGATACAGTAGCCAACGGCGATACAGTCAAAGCGCAGCCCCAGCTGCGCCCAGTGGATGGGAAAGCGGCGGAGCGCTTCCGTCATGTCCACTGATGCATAGCCGGTAAAACCGCCGGTGTGAGTGGAGAGGACGGCTGTCGGCAGCGGCACCGCCTCCACGCCGTAAGCAGAGAGGATCGGTAGCGACACGCTCAGCGAGCATTTGCCGAAGCAGGAGAGATCGTTGATCAAAAGGGTGCGTTTGAGTCCGCAGGGATTCACCGGTCTCATTGACGGCTCCGTTTCCGGACCTGCCGACCCATGAACTCTGCGGCCAGATTGATGATCAGGGTCAGCAGCATCAGGATCGCCGCGATGGCAAAGGCCACGTCAAATTCGCCCCGTTCCTTGGCGTAGGTGTAAAGCGCCACGGTCAGGGTGGCGCCGGGGCTGGCCATGCCCAGCACGAACTTGTTGAGAGAATGGACCAGGCCGGCGGTGAACAGAAGGGCGGCAGATTCGCCAAGAATGCGCCCGGCAGAGAGGATGCAGCCGGTGACGATGCCATCGACACAGTTAGGGAGGACCACAGTGCGCACCACGCGCCATTTTCCCGCGCCCAGGGCAAAGGCCCCCTCCCGGTAGCTCTGGGGAACGGTCCGCAGGCTTTCCTGGGTGGTGCGGAGCACGGTGGGCAGGTTCATGATGACCAGCGTCAGCGCACCGGCCAGCAGCGAGGTCTGCAGCTGAAGGAGCTCGCAGAAAAACAGCATGCCCACCAGACCGTAGATGATGGAGGGAATGCCGGAAAGGGTCTCTGCCGCAGACTCGATCAACGCGACGACCTTTTTGTTCTGCGCGTATTCCGTCAGATAGACCGCCGCCCCAACGCCCAGGGGCAAAACGATCAGCAGCGCCGTCAGCAGGATCTGCAGCGTGTTGCAGATGTCCGGCAGGATGCCGATGGTGTCGGATACATAGCTGGGGCTGGTGGAGAGCAGCTGCCAGGTGATGTGGGGCAGGCCACGGTAAAGGACGAACCCCACCAGAAAGAGCACCAGCGCGGCGGCGAGCCCGGCGGAAAGCAGCAGGAGCCCCCGCAGCACGGCGTTGACGAGCTGCCGATGAAGGGAAGGTTTCCTTGTCAGCATATCAGTTCTCCTTTTTCCGCCGGAAGAAGAAGTTCAGCGCGGCGTTGATCAGCAGAATGAATACATAAAGCACCAGCGCGATGGAAAACAGCGCCTGCCGCTGCAGGCCGGAGGAATAAGACATCTCGCTGGCCACCGCCGTGGTAAGAAAGCGCACGCTTTCAAACAGCGACGGCATATTGGGCACATTGCCGGAGACCATCATGACGGCCATGGCTTCGCCGATGGCCCGGCCCACGCCCAGCACCACCGCTGCGGCGATGCCGCTTCTGGCCGCCGGGACGGAGACGCGGAACCAGGTCTCTGCCGGCGTTGCGCCCAGCGCCAGCGATGCATCCTCATATTCCCTGGGCACCGCGTCCAGCGCGTTCACCGAGACCTTGATGATGGAGGGCAGGATCATGACGGCTAGCACGATCATGGCTGCCAGAAGGCCTGAGCCGTCCGGCAGGTGAAACAGCTTGCGGATGCCCGGCACCAGCACCAGCATGCCCACCAGACCGTAGACCACCGAGGGAATGCCGGCCAGCAGGCTCACCGCCGATTCCAAAACGGCCCGGACGGGCTTTGGCGCCATCTTGCAAAGGTAGATCGCCGCCAGAACCCCCACCGGGACGCCGATGACGATGGCGCCGCAGGTGCCGTAGATGCTGGTGAGGATAAAGGGCAGGATGCCGAACTTTGGCTCCGTCGCTGTGGAGGCCCATTCGCGGCCCAGCAAAAACCGGCCCAGACCGATCTTTGCGATGGCCGGAACGCCCGCCAGGATCAGGTAGACCGTGATGAGCAGCACGCAGCCCACCGTCACCAGACCCAACAGGAGGAAGATGCCGTGAACGGCATCTTCCATCGTGTTTCTGTGCTTCATATCGTGTTTAGTGGTTCATGGGAACGGCGCCGGCGGTCTGGATATAGGGCGCCGCTTCCGCGCTCAGCGCGAAATCGAAGAACTTCTGGGCGCTGGCGGAGAGGGTCTGGCCGGTACGGGTCACCAGCACGAAGGGGCGCTGGATCACATAGCTGCCGTCCTGCACAGAGGCCTCCGTGGGCGCGACGCCGTCCACCGTCAGGGCCTTGACGCTGTCCTTCAGGGAGGCCAGAGAGGCGTAGCCGATGGCGTCCGGATTCTGGGCCACGGTGGCGATCACATCGCCGGTGGAGGTCAGCTCCTGCCGGTACTGGCAGGCGTCCTTGGTGCCGGTGATGGATTCAAAGCCGTCCCGGGTACCGGAGCCGGCCTCCCGGCCGATGAGAACGATGGCCGCATCGCTGCCGCCCAGCTCAGACCAGTTGGTGATCTTGCCGGTGTAAATGTCGGCGATCTGAGCAACGCTCAGGTCGGAGACCGGGTTGTCCGGATGCACGATCATGGCAATGCCGTCCAGGGCGACCACGGTCTCGGTAAGGGTCTGCTTTTCCTCATCCTTCAGAGCGCGGCTGGAAAGACCGATGTCGCAGCGGCCCTCGGAGACCGCCTGGATCCCGGTGCCGGAGCCGGTGGGGTTATAGGTGACGGTAATGCCTTCCTTCTGCTGGAATGCTTCTGCCAGCGTTCCGATGACCTTTTCCATGGAGGTGGAGCCGTCGGTGGTGACGGTATCCTTCTTGGTGCAGCCGGCCAGGCTCAGCGCGGTGAGGGCAAAGGCAAGGATCGCAGCAGCGGTTCTGATGGTTTTTTTCATGGTTATGATCTCCTTTCAGGCGTTTGGTTTTCTCGATTACAGCTTCAGCATACCGCGCAAACATCAAAAGTAATATCGCGGCTTTGTAAAGACTTCATCAAATTTTGCGTGCGCCGAAAGAAAACGATCCGCGTCGGCGGGACGCCCTTGCAGCCGGGCCGCGCAAAACGACGGACGGAAAAAGAAAAATGCGGCGGAATGTTGATTTTATCACAAAGCAGCCAGGGTAAATCGGCCTTTTTGCAAACAAAAGCAATGATTTTTCTGGCGGAGAGGCGGTTTCCTATTGATTTCCTTTTGTGCCCGTGCTATAATTTCTGATAGCATGGCCGAGGTAGGACCAGCTTTGTTATTCTGAAATGAAATTGAGTCGGAGACGGGCAAAAAAGAAAAGGGAAGCGCAGTTAAAGAGAGGGCATGGATCATGAAAAAAGCGTGGAACGTGGTAAAAAACATATTCACCTGGGCGGTCATACTGATCGCCGTCGGCATGATGATCTTTACGATCGTCTCGGTCAACACCTTTGACCGGGCAGACAGGAACCTGTTTGGCTACAAGGCGTTTATCGTCCTGTCAGACTCCATGAGCGCCACAGATTTCTCCGCCGGCGACCTGGTGCTGGTAAAGGAAGTGGATCCCGCCACCCTCCGGGAGGGCGACATCATCTCCTTCTCCTCGCAAAACACCAGCAACTTCGGCGAGATCGTCACCCATAAGATCCGCAAGGTGACCACTGATGAAAACGGCGATACCGCCTTCGTCACCTACGGTACCACCACCAATACGGACGATGAAGCGCTGGTGACCTTCCCCTTCGTGATCGGCAAATACCAGACCAGGCTCCCCGGCGTCGGTAAGTTTTTCACCTTCCTCAAGACGGTCCCGGGCTATATCTGTTGCATCCTGACGCCGTTTATCGTGCTCATCGTCCTGCAGCTGGTCAACTTCATCAAGATCTTCCGGGCCTATAAAAAGGAGCAGATGGCAGACCTGACCCGTGAGCGGGAGCAGATCGCGGAGGAGCGCAAGAAATCGGAGGCCATGATGAACGAGCTGCTGGCCCTCAAGGCCCAGCTGGACGCCCAGAAGGGCGCCCCCCCCGCGCCGGAAGCAGCTCCGGCGGAAGCGCCCCCCGCGGAAACAGACAAGGAATAATGCAAAATACGGTATTATTAAGATAGGGAGGAACCCAGGTATGATGTTTCGTTCAAAGGCACAGAGCGGTAAGCGCATGGCGCCCCGGAAGCGCTCCCTGCTGGAAAAGGGGCTGGTCAGCTGCCTCGTTCTGATCGCGGTCAGCAGTATGCTTTTCGTCAGCACGACTCTGTCGTGGTTCTCCGATCAGGTGGCCACCGGCGGCACGATGATCAAGAGCGGTAATTATGAAATAAAAATGGTTGCGGGCGGCGAGGCCATCGCTGCCGGCGAAGGCGGAACCGTTGTGCAGAACGCCATTCAGATGACCCGCGTGGATAAGGAAAGCAATGTTTGGGAGCCGGGCGCGGTCTTTGTGTCCGACCCGATCTATGTGGAAAACACCGGCGAGATAGAGCTGGAATATCAGCTGCAGCTGCTGACGGCCAGCGAGCTGGAAAACAGCGGGCTGGAGCTGGATGAAGACGCCCAGCAGGATATGCGCCTGCTGAATGTGATCGATTTCAAGATCGTGGACGCGGCGCTGCTGGACAGCTCTGCCGTGTCTGTGTTCTCGGCCAACGGCGTCGACACGGGAAGCGCAAACCTTTTGGACAAGGTCGATACGGTCTTTGAGGATTACCCCGCGCTGACGGATGTCCGCGTGGAGGATAATGCCAATCTTGTTTCCTCCGAGACGGCGGCTGGCAAGGTGTTCAAGCTCAGCCCTGCAGACGATGAAATTGCTGTTTTTGGAGCGAACACGACCTCGGCCAGCCGCAGCAGCAGCTTCGTCATCGTGGGCCGGATGGATCCCAACGCCGATATCAGCTATGCTGGCATGACGCTAGAGGTTCCCTTCGTCCTGGTGGTCAAGAGCCAGCAGGCCGGCTTTACCTGGACCGAGATCCAGACCGTCCTCTGCACCGAGGAGTCTCACAATCAGACCGCCGGTAACGCCAGCGCCTTTATTAATATGGAGCAAGGCTATTGGAAATATGAAAACGGCGACCACGTCTATCACTGCGCCATCTGCCAGCAGAAGCTGCTGACGGAAAATGCGCAGGCGGCGGTACGCGATCACGCCCTTATCGCCGAGCAGGCCTTTGAAAGCAACGGCGGCGCCAGCGTCCGCACCACGGTCAACGGCAGCGCGGTGGATTATTACTGCAGCGTGTGCGGCGAGCGCATTGCCACGGCCAGCGGCAATACCCTGCTGATCTACGGTACCGGCGAAGTCGTCACAAAGTGAGCGGCCCAAGGTTCGGGAGCGAGGTGAACCCTATGCCTGAAAGAAAAAATCCAACGCGGCGCAGCGCCCTGCTGGCCTGTGCGCTGGCGGCCATGATGCTTTTGGCCGCCCTGCCCGCCACGGCGGCGTGGTATGCCACCCAAAGCGCCGCCGCCGGCAGCGCCATCGCCACGGCCACTTTTGCGGTGGCGGAAGATACCAGGTCCAAAACGGAGTCTGCAGCGCTGTCGCGGTCGGATCTTGCGGAGCTGTCGGAGCGATATGAAGAAGCCCTGTGGGATTCCATCGAGGTCGCCGATGCGCTGTATTACGGCGCCACCGTTGTCACCGTCACGGCCGATCGGGATAACACCGCCAGCGGCTATCTTATCGTCACCTATAATAATAGCGATTATTACAGCGACTTTATCGCGCCAGGCGAGCGCGTTGCTTTCACCGTGCCCGGCGGCACAGTCCGGGGCAGCAACGGCAAGATCACCGTCAGCGGGAAAGATGCCCGTGGCAACGAGTATAGCAGCGAATTCGTCATCGAAACCGGCTGGGGCCAGCCGGAAGGGAAGCTGACGCTGAAGGACCTGCAAGAAGCGCTGGACGCGCAGACGGCAGAGCTGATCGCCCTGCAGAAGGAGGCCTATCTGCAGGAGCTTGCGGACAGGCTGGCGCAGGCAAAGCAGGCCGCGGAGGAAGCGGCAAATCAGGCCGGACAGACCACCGAAGCCGGCGCAGAGATGACCGACATTTTTGCAGGAAGCTGATATGAAAAAAACCGTTAAAAAAATCTGGGATATCGTGTCCACCGTGCTGGTGGCGGCCATCGTGCTGGTGGCGCTGCTGCTGGCGGGGACGCGCCTTGCCGGGATGCGCGCCTATACGGTGCTCTCCGGTTCCATGGAGCCGACCTACCATGTGGGTTCGCTGCTGTTTGTCAAGCAGGTGGATCCCGCCGAGGTCAAGGCCGGCGACCCCATTACTTATCTTATCGCGGAAAAGCAGGTGGTGACCCACCGCTGCGTGGAGGTTCTGCCCGATGAGGAGGATCCCTCCATCCTGCGCTTCCGCACCAAGGGCGATGCCAATAATGTGGAGGACGGGACGCTGGTCCACGAAAATAACCTTATCGGAAAGCCTGTGTTTTCCGTCCCGCTGCTGGGCTTCGCGGCCAATTATATCCAGCATCCGCCCGGGACCTATGTGGCCATCGCCATCGCGGCGCTGATCATCCTGCTGGCCTTTTTGCCCTCCGAGGGGAAAAAGAGCGGAGACGATGGCAAAGAAAAATCTGTTTCCCAGGCTTCGGGCGAAGCCTTTCCGCCGGAGGATCCCGGCGAAAATAAAAAGTAAGAAGAAAGAGACGATGAAAAAGAAAGTCACAGCGATCGCGCTTGCGGTCTGTATCCTTGCGGTTGCCGTCATCGGCGCGACCATGGCCTATTTCACGGATACCGAAAGCAAGACAAACACCTTCACCTTCGGTAAGGTAGACATCGAGTTGACCGAGACCTCGGAAGCAGACGAAAAAAACGGCGTTAAGGCCGGCGATAAATCCGCGGACGGCATTATTTATCCCACAGTCCTCCCCGGCCTGGTCTATTCCAAGGTTCCCACGGTTAAGGTCGTAGAAGGCCCCGCCTGGGTGGTCGTTACCGCTACCGTCCCCACCGTCTACGATTGGGACGGCCTGTTTAACGGCACTATTGATGAGACCAACTTTGAAATGAAGAGCAAGAGCGTCGGCGGCAACACCGTTTACTATTTCTATGCCAACGCCGCTGTTGCAAAGGACGGAACGGTCACTCCCTTCACTCAGGCCAAGATCAATCCCGCGCTGACCCAGAACGATGTGGCGGAAAAGTTTGATATGGTCATCAATGCCTACGCGATCCAGAAAGAGGGCTTTGATAACGCGCAGGAGGCCTTTGCTAAGGCGTTTGCCGATAAACTCCAGACCGCGAGTGTTGTGATCGATGGCAAGGTCATCGGCTTTGATTCTCTGGCGGATGCCATCACTGCGGCCCCTGCCGGCGCCACGGTTACTCTGGAGAAGGATCTGGTATTGGAAAATGATTTGCGTATTACCAAGGACCTGACACTGCAGGGGGAAGGGCAGGTCAAGTTTGTCACAAAAAAATCTGTTTGGGTTGATAATAGTGCGAATTTGACCTTCAAAAATCTTCACTTTGCGAATGCTCAAAGCCCGAAAAAACAGGCAACGTCCATCTATGCGCAGAATTATGCAGGCAAGTTGGTTGTTGATGGATGCAAATTTACGGATCCGCAATGGGAATTCATTCAGGTGACACCGGTGAACGGAGCAGAAATCACGGTTTCGAATTGCGAGTTTAATGTGACTGAAAAGGCAGCTTATTTGTATTATGGCGCTACGGAAGAGACTGCCGGTGTTTATCGCATGGTTCATATTCAGAATACGACAAGGCAAGAAATCAGCGCAAAGGTGACGATTTCCAACAATCAGTTTTACGGCTGCGACAAATGCACAAATGCAGTAATCGATGTTGATGAAATTGAACTTGCAAACATCACCGTTGGTGGGAATACTTTTGACACTTCGCTCAATGATAATATGGTTTATGTTTATGATCATGCGCATACGCGTACTTATCTGAAGAATTCTGTTGAGAAATTTGCTGGAACGATTAGTGCTCTGGACGCCGATACTGCTGAATGGTACTAAACTGATTACATTCTGATAAGCTTTATCCTTCCTTACCTCTGCCCTTCGGGGCAGGGTACGCATGACCGCCCTGGCTTCGGGGCGGCGATGCGTGCTCTGCTACCAAATAAAAAGGAGTGAACACAGTGAAAGTCAAAAAAGTGCTCCTGCTGCTGCTGCTTGCCCTGCTGCTGATCTTTGCCGTGGTGTCTGCCACCGTGGCCAACACCACCGTGGAGGGCCGCACGCGCAACGTGATCACCACCGGCAAGGTGGATATCAGCATCAATGAAAGTACAAAAGCGGCCAACGGCGTCATCCGCGCAGACGGCAAGGGCATCGACTTTTCCGCCGTGGTCCCGGGTCAGACCGCTTCCAAGATCGTTACCATCAAAAATGAAGCGGAAAAATGCTGGCTGCGCGTCAAGGTGGAGATCACCGTCACGCCCGCCCCCGGCGACGGCTCCGATCCCGCCCAGCTCATCGTCCCCAATATCGACGGAAACCTTTGGAGCTACAAAAACGGCTATTATTATTATCAGAGGCCGCTGGAAAGCGGCGAAACGGCGGCGATGTTCGATCAGGTGCTGTTTGCTCCCAGCATCGGCAACGCCTATGCCGGAAGTCAGGCAAAAATGGTGATCACCGCCGAGGCGACGCAGTATAAGAACAACGAGACCATGTCTCCCGAAAGCTGGCCTGCGGAAGGGGAGGGCACCGTATGACAAAGAAAAAAATCGCCATTGCGGCCGTACTGGTGTGCATCCTGGCGCTGGGCATCGCCGCCGTCACCTGGGCGGCAGACCCGGCCCCCACTGTTATTTTCGATGCCAAGGCCAAGACCTTCACCTTTCAAAACTGCACACAGTATACCTATGGAGATGAAGACGGCGATGGTACGGCCGAGCAATATCCCGATCTGTTCCCCGCCATCAAAAACGCCATGCCCGGCGACAGCTTTGACCAGAGCATCCGCGTCAAGGTCATCAACGCCGGCAAGGATGTAGTCAAAATGTATCTCCGGTCGGAAAAACCCAACAAAGATTATGACGAGTTGATCAATGATAGCGGCGACGAGGTCAAGCTCACCGCCCGCTTCGGCGAGGTCGGCGGCGCGAAGAGCAATATTCTGGATCTGGCCAAGGATTTTATCCGCGGCAAAAAAGACGAAGCCATCACCAGCACCGACACCAATATGGTCTATCTGGGCGCTTATACCGGCAGCGCCCGGGAGCGGGAGATCGATGTGACCTTCAAGCTGGAGCTTGCCGCCGGAAATGAATACGCCGGCAGGACCGCTACGGTGGATTGGGTCTTCATTGCGGAGGTCATCCCCTATATGCCGGATCCTGTTGGCCCCACCCCCGGCCCCGACGAGGACGACGAGCGCGGCACCTGGAATCTGGAGCTGGTCTCTGACCATATCAATTATATCATCGGCCGGGACGACGGTCTGGTCCATCCGGAAGACACCATCACCCGCGCGGAGGCCACCACGGTCTTCTTCCGCCTGATGACCGATGCCAGCCGCGAGCGCTACTGGACCATGTCCAACCCCTATTACGATGTGGCGCTGACCATGTGGTATAACAACGCCATCTCCACCATGACCCAGGCGGGCATCGTGGAGGGCTGCCCCGGCAATATGTTCGAGCCCGACCGGCCCATCACCCGCGCCGAGTTCGTGACCATCGGCTCCCGGATCCTGACGGCGAAGACTGTGGTGAAAAACGACTTCCCCGATGTCCACGGACACTGGGCGGAGCCTTATATCGATAACGCCGTCAGCCTTGGCATCATCAACGGCTATCCCGACGGCACCTTCGGCCCGGAAAATCCCATCACCCGCGCCGAGGTCATGGCCATCTGCAACCGTCTGCTGAACCGCTATCCGGAGGAGGATTCTCTGCTGGAGGGCATGATCCAGTGGCCGGACAATATGGATAAGAGCCGGTGGTTCTATCTGGACGTGCAGGAGGCCACCAACGCCCATATGTATGAGCGCAAGGGAACGCCGCAGCAGTATGCGGATCCCGAATACTGGACGCAGCTGACCCCCAACATTGAATGGGAGAAGCTGGAACGGCCGGATTCCGCGGCCTCCAATATCTACCGCTCGGACCGGCTGGCGCGGCAGGAAAGATAAAAGGAAAGGTGAGGATGCAAATTGCGGGCAAGTCGTAAGATCAAGAGCGCGCTTTTTGGCGGGGCGCTGCTGACGATCATCACGGTCATGCTGATGCTGGGCAGCACCATGGCCTGGTTTCAGGATACCGAAGTCGTCATCAACACCTATACCTTTGGCAATCTGGATGTAGACATCGTGGAGAAAAAAGGCGATGAGATCGTTGGCGCGACCACGCTTCAGTTCGTCAAGCCGGGCGGCGGAGTATATTCGGAGAATGAATATCTCTTCGAGCCGGGCGCCACCTTTCAGCTGAAGGAATTCTATATCAAAAACAGCGGCGATGTGGCGCTGAAATATCGCCTGAAGCTGGATACCACCAACGCGATAGGGCAGAAGGAGCTGCTGGACTCCATGGAGATCACCGCTACCATGGGTAATGACAGCCCTGCACGATCCTTCCAGCTGGATTCTGAGACCCGGACGCTTGCCGCGGGCGCTATGGACGGACCGGTGCGGATCTATATCCATATGAAGGAAGCCGCCGGCAACGAATATCAGGGCCTGGCCGTCGAGGGCCTGGTGGTCAAGGTGATCGCCGTGCAGGACGAGGGCATTCCGGATGCGGATCTGGACAAAGCCTTCAACGAAGCAAAGCCAAAGCCCACGCCCGCGCCGTAAGGCGAAAAAACAACGCTTTCAATCATGAAAAGGCCATGGCCTTTTCTGCGCTCCCGCGGAAAGAGCGCAGAAATGCGCTCTTCACGAATGTGACCGGCTTTTGCCGATGACATAAAATAATGTAAAGGAGAAAAACACATGAAACAGAAAAGCAAAAAAAGCGCATTACTTTTGAGCTTCACCTCGCTGCTCATCTGCTTCGCCATGCTGGTCGGCTCCACCTTCGCGTGGTTCACCGATA
>ERZ808252.1686-NODE-1686-length-15365-cov-4.037884_pt1 | contig 15365 bp, 16 predicted proteins | sample MGYA00521242_ERZ808252 | MGnify/ENA primary metagenome ERZ808252 (study PRJEB31516, sample SAMN03275581) | gut metagenome | biome: mammalia-associated habitat; material: feces | host: Papio cynocephalus | place: Kenya | collected 2012-08-07 ...
GCAAATGTAGCACCTTTAAGCATTTCGCCTTTTGATAATCTACCGACAAGTTTCACTACACCGATCATTAAAAGCATTGCCACGGATACGGAGAGAAGTAGTATTCCAAGTTTTGCGAACTCTTGACCTTTGTCCACCTTTGTTATTGCAACTAACACTCCGATAAATATAAGAAACGCCGCAGCAAATCCCGCGCCTTTAATCATTTCATTTTTTGATAATGTTCCAGCCAGTTTTACCACGCCGACCATCAGGAGCATTGCAACAGATATTTTTTTCATCGTCGATCCTAGTTTGTCAATTTTTTTGTCAGCCATCATCGAAATCGCTGCCAATAATGCAACAAACACGAGGAATCCAGCAGCAAATGCTGCACCTTTACCAAGCTCCTCTGGCTTTAACATACCTATGAGTTTAACAGCAGCCACCATTAATAATAATGTTACAGCCATTTTCCTAATCATCACACCGGCTTTATCAATATTCTGAGCTGATTTGCCTTTAACAAGTAAACCAAAAGCAGCAAATACAACGCCTATTGCGACAACTACACCTGCTAAACCAAGAAATCCCTGTTTTGCTTGATCCGGGTCCATAGATCCCATTAATTTAACAGCTGCTGCTATGAGAACTATTGCAACACCGATATTAATCAATCCGGTTTTCAAACCTTTTAGATTAAAACCGTTTTTATCTATCGTTGCTGAAGCTGATGTAAGTTTATCCATAGCTACTGCGAGTCCAACTAATATAACAGCAAGTACGGCAATAGCACCAACTGAACTCCACAATTTAGCAGTGTCAAGTTGAGCTAATAAAGCTACAGAAGCCGCTAATATAAGTAAACCAATTGCCAGGTCTTTTATCGCTGCGGCTTTCATCTTAAACGCTTGAGCATTCAAAATTTTAGCAAAGCCTTTAATTACCTTCGCGGTGTTATCGAGTATCTTTTTTATACTCTTCGACGACTTCTCAAGGACATCGCCAACTCCGTCAAGTACCGATCCTACGCCAGAAAGTAATTCACCTACTCCTTTTAACGGTGCCGTTATATTATCGAGTACCCCAACCATTTTTTTAACGATCAGGAGTAATCCTGCACTGGCCACAACAGCAAATGCTTTATTCCAATTAAACCCTTTAAGCCATTCGAGCATTTTTGAGCCTATATCAGAAATAACATCCCATACTTTTCCAACGCCATCTTTCAGACCGTTAACCAGTCCCTCGATAGCATATTTGCCGACATCATACATCTCAGTCGATGGTGAATGTATTCCAAGAACGCCTTTGATCGCTTCAAGTAATTTCTTACCAATTTCGATAAGCATCTGCGGGATAGATGTTATACCATCTTTAAGTCCATTTTTAAGACCCGCTATTATATTCTTACCGATTTCGGATAAGTCAATATTCTGAATATTCTGAATAAATTCTTGAACTCTGGGAAGTCCAGAGACAGTTTTATACAAAGCTTTAAACGCTTCGACAACCATTTTGACGCCACGACCTAAGAGTTCGAAGCCTTTTGTGATAAGGTCGTTTTCTTTCAAGAATTTTCTTAAAGCAACAATGGCGTCTCCAATCATGGCAGTTAAATCAAGCACATTCATGTCAAATGCACCTAAAATAGCAGATAAAGCTTTAAACGCTATCTTTAAACCACCACCAACTATGGTTCGCACAATATCAAGGGCAGCAAATAAACCTCTAAACGTTCGCATGAGTTTATCTGCATTTTCCTCTGTGAATGTTTTTATTACAGCTGTGAATTTATGGAATCCTGCTATTATATCGAATAAAGTATCCGCTGACATTGGGTCAAATATTGACCGCCAAGCTTTACCAATGGAAGTAAAAACGTTGATAATACTTTTTCCAATGTTCTTGAACGAATTTATCAATAACCAACGACCAGTAATCTGATCCATATTATCAATAAATTCATTTAAAGGCATTCCCAGCTTATCGGCAGTTTCGCCAAGTTCCTTGAAAGCTTCAATTTGCTCATCTGTATATCCTTTAGAACGCATTTGTTCTTCGGTCATACTGGCTATTTCTTTAATCAGATTCTTCTTTTCTTCTGTAAGTTGTACGGTTCCTTTCGATTCTTCATCAAGTTCATCTGACGATTTCTTCTGTATACCAAGTAGTTCATCCTGAGCATCTATTTGTTCATCAGTATAACGAAAACTTTCTCCAAGTTTTTCATTAACTTTATTCTGCACTCTATAATAATTTTCACCAGATTCGGTTAATGCATCAAATCGCTCTTGTCCATTACCCCATGATCCATATATTACATCATCGGCTAACTCGTCCAATTTGCCTAACACATCAACAGTATCGCCTATGGTATCTATTACTTTTTCAGCTGGTCCAACAATATCGGATATTTTCTCAGTAAGACTGCTAAATCCTTTTCCTAAAGCACTTTCTAATAATTTATTTCTCGCATCTGACATATTGTTGATGAAACCACTAAGAACATCGGAAACGCCAGTCCAAAGCTCCTTAGCTTCCTCGAAATCGCCAATAATAAGCTGCCATGTCTTAGTCCAACCAGAACCAAGTGCTTCTTTTAATGTATCGATGAGCTGTGTAAATGTCTTAACCTTAGTAGCTGCTTCGCCAGCTGTTTTAGCCATATCAGCCATCTGCTTAGCTTCTTCTTGTGTATAACCCTGTTCAATGAACTTTTTAACCGCTTCTTCATATTCTTCCTGAGTATCTGCAGCTGTTGAAAATTGATCGAGAGTCTGAGTAAGAACTTCAGTAGTAAGCCATCCTGTCTGTAAAGATTCTCTGAACGAACCTTTTGCTTCGATAGCCGCTTTCGCGCCTGTTTGTAAATGTTCAGATGTTCTAATGAGTGCTTCCTGAAATACCTGACCACCCATACCAGCGTTTACGACTGAATTCCAGTCCATAAGCTTAACAGTACCTGCTGCAATCGCCTGAGATAACTGATACATGGCTGTTGACGCCTGCTGAGAATTAGAGCCCGATACGGCCGCTAAGTTAGCGATACCCTTGATTGATGATACTGAGGTATCCAGCTTAACACCAGCTGCGGTAAACGTACCGATGTTTCTTGTCATCTCTGTAAAGTTGTAGATAGTCTTATCAGCATATGTATTAAGTTCATCAAGAGCTTTGTTTACTGTCTGTACATTTGTGCCTTCTTTCTGAGTATTGGCCAAGATAGTCTGAACAGCATTCATCTGTGTTTCATACTCTCTAAAACCATCCATAACAGGATCGATTGTAAGAGCCGAAATCATTCGCTTACCCGCATTAACCGCCGAGTTAGTAAGATTAGCTAAAGCAGTAACGCCCATCACTTCCAAAGCTGAAAATTTTACCTTAACCGCTTCAATACCAGCGCCAAGTCCGGACATATCAACCTTCTTAGCTGCAGAACTTACATTCTCAAGTCCTTTGGAGGCACCCGATAGATTCAACTTTTGCTTAAATTTGTCAAGCGTCGACATAGTTGTCGAGACATTTTTCTCAAACTGACTATTGTCAAACCGCATCTCGACGACTCTTTCGTCAACTGTCTTACTCATATCTTAGTAACCTCCTTCCATGCAGCATCAGCTATCTTATCAAAAATAGGCTGGATAGCAGGGTTAATGTAATCTTTTCCCTGCACCCAACCTCCAGTACCAGTTCCGTGACCATATTGTAAAATAATAGCAATCGGAACTCCTTTATTAATATTTGAATTTAAGAACTCGATTGAAACGGATCCATTTTGACGTTTTATCTCGTAATACCAAGAGCTTGCTGTTTTACCAGATTCAACGGGTGTAGCTGACGAAAGGGCGGCCACTCCTTCTCGGCCGTACTTGTCTAACACGCCGATTTTAGCAGCTTCTCTAACTCTTTCGAGATAACGATTCAACTTGGAAAAGTCACCCTTTTGTCTAAAGCTAATCATAAATGATCCTCCGTTATTTAACTCTTAAATACTGTCCAGGATAAATAAGATTTGGATTGTCCATACTGTTCATTTCTGCAATTTTCTGATATGTCGTATTATACTTAGCAGCTATTCCGGAAAGTGTATCACCTGACATAACTGTGTAATACACTTCATCATTGTTGTCTGAATTAGAGCTAAGCTTAAGTTCCTGTCCGGGATAAATAAGATTTGGATTGTCAATATTATTAAGCTCTACCAAACGCTCAACAGTAGTATTAAATCTGGCAGCAATTCCAGAAAGTGTATCTCCAGACTGAACTGTATATACATTTATCTCTTCCTTTACTTCTGGCTCTTCATTTGGAATCGATTCATCATTCGATGAGAAGCCGTTTAATCCGGAAGTTTTAATAATTGAAGGATAGTCTTTACATGCTGCATTCATATCAACATTTCCATAAATTCCGGATACAGATCCTTCTGAAGTATATTGCCAAATTCCATAATCATTTACATACTGTGGTTCACTTCCATAACGAGCAACCCACTTATCATACTCTGTTAATCTATCGATATCTAAACGATCTTTAAAACCTGAAATGTCGGAAGCATAAATAACAACATAATATCCTGCTTTTTCAAGCACTTCACAAAATGCTATAGCCGCATCAGTAGCACCATCTCTATCTGAAGGAGATGTGCTCTCTAAATCTAATACAACTGGCATCTCAAATGTCTTGCTTTTTAATATGGCTAAGAATCTTTCAGCGTCTGCTTTTCCAGATTCTTCTGATGTGAATTTCGGGCCAACAAAGTAATATGCGCCAACCGGTAATCCATTATTCTTTGCTTCTGCGTAGTTTATCTGAAACTTTGAATCTTCGTAAAAACCATCGTCTGATCCGCCAGCTTTAATGATTGCGAATTCAATTCCTGATTCTTTAACGAGATTCCAATTAATATCACCCTGATGACGTGATACATCTATTCCGTTCATTTTTAATCATCCTTTCGAATTAAATTGTTTTCTTCTAGCCGCATTCAAAGCTGAATTACGACTCATAATATCTCTCTTGCTCATTTTCTTAGGTGGTGTATTATGTATTTCGCACACTCTAATCAAAGTGAGAAGACGTCTTATATGCCACTTTTCAAATTCTACTGGAATATGTAATGTAATCATCCAGCTATAAATGATTTCTGAGGTTATAATTTCCCTACTTGGTTTTTTGTTTTCTTTTGAAAACGTAGTAGCAGTCATAGGATTATTTACATATTCGGCTATTTCATTAACATTCTCTACAGTAAGACGAGTATAAGCTTCGTCTGGAATGTTATGCGTAAGTGTCATACATTTTATATAATCTAGGAATTCTTCATCAGATTTCTCTGAAGAAAGAAATGGTTTATGCCATTTGGATTCCCATTTTGAAATAGAGACCAACGAATGCTCCAGACACAACGTATATGGTTTTCCAATTGTGTGATATGTAAATTCCTCTTTCTTTTCATCCCAATCTTCGGATTCTGGAGCTGGTATAGTGATTTGGAGCATCGTTCATCCCTCCATCGTATTCATATTAATATTAATTTCCATTAGCCATGAGAGCTTTCTGCTGTTTTTCAAGCTCTGTTCGATCAATGTCGGCCGGAATAATTCCGTTAACAAACTTAGCAGCTGCTTCGGAATCTGTAGCAAGTTCCATGAAAAGAATAGAATATGCTTCCGTCTGAGCAAACTCCGTAGATAATTCTTCTGACTTGATAAATCGCTTACCGTCTGGGCTCTTCTGACCATATGCCTTAAGCACAAGATCTTTGAAAATCTTAATAAGTGTCGGTCCGTCCTGAGCATTAACAATGTTCTGAAGCATTTCACCGTATCCACCTGCAGTCGTTAATTCCATTTCCATAAGTTCTGCTTTGGAAAGGTTGAAATAGAATTTCTCAGTTCTTTCTGTTCCGTTATAATCTGTATAAGTAATTGATTTTGTTAACATGTTGTTTCTCCTTTCAATAAAAAAAAAGACACTACTATATTTCAAGTAGGGCCAAAGATAATTAAATGTTGATTAATTCTCTTTCACGATTGTTGCAATCTCATTAGGGAGCGGAAGACGAGCTGCAACTTCAGCCGTATAATATTTTCCAGTCTCAAATGACGGTGCGCTTCCGCCAGAAGCTGTTACTGCTTTGTATTCTTCGCCTGATTTAATGAAGTAATTAGCATAATCAGTACTCCAATTGTCAGGTTCCTCAGATAATAATTCATGAGCCTTACCGTAAAGAATCTCTTCCAACTTCGCTAACTTGGTAGGGTCAGCCTTTGTGCTATCGATTGTAAGTACTGATGTTGGCTTATATCCGTCAACACTTACAGGTGTTGTTGTTACTTCCCAAGAGAAAGTAATAGCTTCAGGACTATCGTTAATTGTAGCGTAACCTTTCTCAGATGGAGCCGCTAAAGCGCCATAAACGAGATGAAGCTTATAGCCGAAATCGTTATTGTCAACATCATTACCAAGTGTAGTCTTATATGCAAGACCGAACTGTTTACGTTTCTGCTGACCAATGTTTACACCCTTAGCAATTGATGCAGATCCGTCACATTCCATAAATGCATCCGGATACATATAAGCTTCAATTGTGGCGCCAAATTCCTCAGCAGATAAAAGACTTAAATATTTAATGTCATCAGCATAAAGTGCTGTGGCTTCTGCACCTGATGGGCTCTCTGTTACTGCGGTAAGACCGCTCCAAGCAAAACCTTCAGGATACTTTCCTGCAGCCTGTGGATAAAGTACACCCTGTTTTACGCCTGTTTCATATAAACGATCACCAGTCTGATCCCAGGCTAATTTGTAATTAGACATGTTTTGTCCTCCTTTTTAATAATATATTATTAATACATCGTGATTAAGATTGTCCGCCTTATAGTGACGATCCCATTCACACATCGGTAATTCTTCAAGTTTACCAATAACTGGTTCGTCTGGTTTTTTACTAATCACGATAATTTCATAGCAATTTGTTTTCATGTAAACTTTATTGTTTGCATGTTTTATGTCTGGCTTCGCTTTGGAATACTTAATTGCTGGGTACTCCATTTTGACTGATTCTGGGGGTTGATAGTATACATTTCTACTTCCCAATAACTCTTCGAGTTTCGTCTGCAATTCAAGCCTGCTCGCCATTATACACACCCCCAATAGTCAGAATTAATCTAGGACGCTGGTTAGGATCGATATCTGTAACTTTCCATTTAGCGCCCATGTATTCAACATATGCCATATTAGCACAATGCTGATAGGCGAATGGATCGGCTACGATACTAATTGAGATTGCCAGATTGATATTGTCATTAACGTCGCCAGAATTCTGACGTTTATATCGATTGCTAATAACGTCACCATAATAGTCTCGCTCAACTATTGTTTCTTCCCATATACCAGGTTCTGTTTCCACTGTAGTAGCATAGCCGACTTTTCCATACCATTTCGCCATACTGTTATCTCCTTATCACTCAGACTTAACCGTTGCAAGCTTAGCTGTTGTGGCTGTCTGTGAGTCTGTTGTAACATATGTAATTGTTGCGACTTTACTAGCGACTTTACAACTGATAGGTTTGTATTCTACACCTGCGGAATCAACAATAATCATACCTTCAATAAACAGTTTCTCCAAAACCTCAGCTGAGATTTTAACTGTACATTTTTCATCGGCATAAGCGTAACCATCAGTCTTAGCGTAAACCTTAGTTCCGACAACATACATAGTGTCATCATGATGATAGATTCTATCCATTACCTAATTCCTCCTTATTTTTTATTATTCTTCAACTGGTTCTTCAAGAGCGATAGCAGAGTACAACTTTGTAAGAGAACCTGAAAGTCTTGTTTCAAGCATATACTTGTATCTATTGAAATCCATATCGAAGTCTTCAAATCTTGTTATCTCGCCACCCTTTGTAGAGCCAAACTGGTAATCAGAGAGATTCACAAAGAGACCAAGAAGTTTCTTAGTATCTCCAGTGCTAGTAGATCTTGTTAAACCTTCAAACTGTTCAACAGTATAAATTGCTCCAACATTAAGAGCTGCAGCAAGGTCTGCCTTAGAATCGTAAATACGACGACCATTGAGATCTCTTGCAAGGAGCATTACATTAAGTAAATGCGGTGTGCAGTAAAGATCTGGTGTACCAGAACCCTTAAACTTCTCACGAGAATAAAGAGCTGCTGTGATTATAGCTTCTGCATAAATATAATTCTCACCAAAGTTTACACTTGTGTTGCTGCCCTGAAGTTCAGTCTTAGCCTTAGTAATATCCACATCCTGGTGAATGCAATAAATCTCGTCATCATGCCAAATAGATCTAATGTGATCTTCATGAATCTTATCGGGATCACCATCTTCACGGCCATCACCAACTAATGCTGCAAGAGCAAGTGTTTCGTCAAGAATATGACGCATAAGTTTCCACTGATAAGCAACTACATCGAAATCTGTGATATCGATGATATCGTCTCTATGCATATCATCTTTGATGTAAATTGTCTGGGGATCGGTTGTTCTGCCGATCATCTTGATCTTTTCCATTTCCTGCTTATAGTTACCTTTCTTCTGGTAACCCTTAGCTTTAAGCTCTGCTATACGAGCATCAGCCTGTCTTGTTCTAATTCTGCTGATAGGGCTCTTATGAATCTTTGAAATTACACCTGAAATCCATGACTGATCTCTCTCAAGAGTCTCAGGCTCACCTTTCTTAAGAAGCTCATATTCAGGGAATAACTTCTCAAGTGTATTATCATCGAAAACGCCATGAGCTAAGCTTCCGCTTTCCTCAGCATAAATATCCATTGCCTGTCTAAGGCTACCTACATTGCTCTGCTTTGCAAGAGCGATAATATTCATTTCATCAGCATGACTAAGCACTCCTGCCTGCTGCATCTCATCCTGATCAAATACGTTATGTTTCATATCTTCTTCTCCTCCTTCAGATTCATCATCGTCTTCGTCATCTGCTTCTAAAGCCTGACCAACCATCGCATACATAACATTTCTCTGTTCTTCTGTCATCGAATTAATGACATCATGCATTGTCTTTTCACTTTCAGTGTTTTTGCCTTCTTCAGGCTTGTTTTCATTATTATCCATTTTTTCTCCTTTCTTTTCTTTAGGCTCATCCGAATGATACAGCATAATATTTTCATCATACGAAGCATAAAGAGTATCCTCTCCATCTTCGCTGTGAGCCATTACAAAATCGACATATGCGCCTGGATTAGCGCCTGCCAACACGAGGCTAAGCTCTCTAATGTTTCCATGGATTACATCACTGCCAATCTGTTTAAGCTGATTTGCCCAGATTGATAACGACCTTACATCTCCGTTTTTTACCAACTGTTTGGCTGTTCTTCCCTGCTCGGTATTATTAAATACGCCATATGCATATACTCCGTCGTCACGATTCTCAAGAATTGCATGACCAAGAACCGCATTTGGATCATTGTGTTCATGATTCCAAACAAGTGGCACTTCGCATCCGTCATTTTCTTTAAATGCGTTTTTGCGAATTGTACGACCATCTCCACAAAGTAAATCATTTCTAGTCGCATATCCGCTAAAATCATAGTTATCCATTTTGAATTTCTCCTCCTTCATCATAATCTTCGGTCACTTCACCGTATTGTGATTGATCACCCTCTTTAGACTGACTAATATTACTATTACGTAATTCATCTGCCTTCGGATCATCAGACGGTTTCATTCCGATTATCTGTCTAATTTCATTAGATGTCATAATCTCATTTCTAGTGAATTTATCAGCAATCTCAGCGATATCGTTAACAGGGACAAGTTTAAATGGATCTCTGAAGTATGAGATTGACTGTAATTGTGACCGAGCAGTTTTCGTAAGAAACTTTCGTTTCATTTCATCGACAATAGCAGAAACTATTGGCTCGATGGTTCGATTATTATAGTTAAGCATTGTTTGTTCATCAGCAGTACCGTCGAGTATTGCCTGTGTTATACCTAACTGACTGTATACCATGTTCGTTAAGTATTCTATCTGTTTCATAAGATTATTCTCGATAGAACGATTTAACTGTGTTATCTTTTCAGTACCGTCTGTGTATGCAATTCCATATTTACCCTCAGCCAACTGAGATTCTATGTCTTTACGACGTTTCTCGACTTGCTCGCGTCGTGCATCCGTCTTAATGACATATGGCAACTGTATAATTAAATCCAATTTACCGGATGCCGTTTGTTCATCTGTCACATCCAATAAACTGAGTTTTCTTATAAGACGCTGCATAGTTGAGTTAGGTTCGTTTACGACCGCATATAACGGATTCTCGATAATCGCCACCTGTTTTTTAGGTAATATGATATCCTGTTTTTCACCAGTTCTATCATTATAGACTCTGACTCTTACACTCGTAGGAAACCACTCAATGATCTTCCCAGTTCGCATGGACAAAATGTCATATGAGTTTGTATCTTTTGGATTAAGTGTTGTATCTATAGGCACAATAGCTACGCAACCTTCATCAAGCATTGACATAACGACATCCTGTATAAAAGATCGTCCAGTTTGATCTATGTTTGCTTCAAGATTTAAACAATCGTTAAGACCAGAATTAATCTCTTCTGCAAATCTATCATTCTCGTCTAAACGACAATGCTTAATAGTAATTCCAGCAGCATCAACAGCTATTCGATTAAATATAGCTGTGACAATAGAACGTTCATTACCTCTACTGAGTCTCGGCCTATCAGGTCTGCTAGAATAGCTGGCACCTGTATCATGATGATAAGTTGGATCCCTATTCATAAAAGCATTGAAGGCATGTTTTAGCCTATTGCTAAATGTCAACTCCATTTTGAAATTTTACCTCCCAATTAAGCAATTTTATTAATAAAGTTCTTACCAGCATTTACATTAGCCGAAGAAAGTTTAGATACGTCATAGTTCTTAAATGTCTTATCCATCGCTTTAACCCATTTCTCTGCTTTATGCTGGGCTTTGAGATATTTGGCTTTAGCAGAGCCCTCTTTTGAAGCTCTTTTTTCATATTTACCTTTATACTTGTTGGCTTTATATTGCTGCCTATCTGCTTTTACCTGTAGCTTAGCCGCTTTGTTGGCATTGGTAAAAAAACCATATTTTTTCTTATCAGCTTTTGCTTGTAATTTATCGGCTTTGGCCTGTAACTTTTGATACTTGTGAGACGCTCCGGTATTAACTTTTATAGTCGCTCTGTCATACGCTTTTTTAGCTTTGACAACTCTATCATCAAGTTTTTTTCTTTTGATGGTGGCTTTAGTATATGCCTGAGCGACATTTCCTTTATGTAAGCCCCATTTCATACCAAGGACACCATAATGCATTAATTCATCATCTGTCATGTTATCCCTCCTTATTCAAATGCTTCTCTATTTAGTTTGAAAGCAACAAATGCGTCCATCATAGCTGCAACAGCATCGATCTTAGCGTCATATCGCTTTTTAAGTAATTTTCGATTACCGTTTGTATCTTCCATGACAATACAGTTACCCATAGTAAATGTCATGAGCTCTTCATCAAACAGCAACATTCGTTCCTCTGAAAGTTTCTTTAATTCACCCAAAGGAACTGATTCTGTCTTGGCACCCTGTATAACTTTCTCAATACCAAATGGGCCGTTTTCTCTTTCCCATCGTTCAACAAATTCTCTTGCATTATAAGGATCGAAACCAAAACATCTTACATCATAATTAACTTCTGATATATAGTTGTCGAGATCCTCATAAACTTCCATCATGTCGAGAACTGTTCCGGGCATAACAATAAGACTGCCTTCTTTCATGAATTGTTCATATTTAAATCTCATTGCCGATTGCAATTTATTCATCGTCATTTCAGTTATATAATTTCTGGTCTTTATACCGAATGATCCATTAGATAATGGGAATAAAAATACAAATGAACAGAAGTCATCGCCTTGTGACAGATCGGCGCCCATAGCGCATGGCATTTGCCAATAGTCTCTCTTTCTATGCGGAAGAGTCTCTTCATAAGTAAAGTAGTATGTATATCCTTCCATAGGGATTCCAAATCGCTTTGCAAGGATATCGTTTCTTGTTGCTGGGGCCTGTTCTGCTCGTTCAACAGCATCCTGATAGGTTTCATATGTTACTGTCTTTCCAAGATTAGGATTGGCTTTAACCCACATGTCTGGATCGGATACTTCATCAATCGAATCAAGCTTGTACCACCAGATGGAAGTATGCGGAGCATTATACTCACCTTTAAGTATGCTCATCAACTCCATTTTGATTGTATCGCCGCTTCCGTTACGAACAGTACCTTCGGAGCTAATAGCCACAATGAGATAATCGTCATTCTCGCCGCCGCCTTGTTCTTTGGCTGCACCTTGTTCAAGGGCACCGATGACATCTTCTCGAACATCACCAGAAAGCCATTCATCAACAGTAGCTATCTTAACTCGTAATCCCTGAAGCTTATCGATAGACATTGGCCTGACTTCAAGTAATGAACCTGTCAGAAAATTCTGAATTCCTTTCTTAGTACTAGCCAGCTTAACACGATTAGCTTTTGAACCTGTCGTGTTTTGGATAGACCCTTCAGTAAGGAATTGATATAGCGGTCCTCTTGATCTTGTAATGGCTGTTCGAATCGGAGACATAACCTCTTCAGCCTGGGCCATTGTAGGGGCTGTTGTTATCTGATGTGTTGTTGATGTATCAACATTCAAGAAGAAATTCTGAATGCATGATGCATACATAGATTTAGCGGCTCCTCTGGCTACAATTAAATACTGCTTGTTGATGAGTCGTTTCTTAATAGTCTTCTTAACATAATGTCCACCATGTCCATCGGGAGATGGTTCATAAATGCTTCTCTCTACAAAATAGTACCAACCAAATATTTGCTCTGCCCATAACTTAAATGGGTCGAGTAAATGAAGATCCTCGCCATTGGTTAATGTGAGTTCATTCTCACAATAATCAATAAAACCCTGAATCGCTTGGTCATCATACCAAACCCCAGGGTTAGCTATCAACGCATCTATTCGATTCATCTCCATGGAGATCTCTTCGCATACTGGTATTTCACCTCGAATCACAGCATCTCGAAACATGCCGTAGTACTTCGGGGTGGCCGTATTCGATAATGCCATTATTAAAATTACCTACCTTTTCTTCTTTTTATCTTCTAACAAAAACTGAGAAGTATATGATTGACCAGATCTTATATTGCTTTCATTAACTTCTCTCCATTCAGCATCAATTGGCTCATCATACCGTCTTGTATTGTTTTTCTTTTCATTGGTAGTTCGTTTACTTGTTCCTTCTACTTCAACAGTACCAGTATAAGTTTCAGTTTTAGACTCGGCTTTTTTATCAGCTTTTTTGTCATTCTTCTCAGAATATTTTCCTTCTTTGAAATACTGCTGGCCTTTATCTATTTTTTGCCTATTCTCATACTTCTGAGCTTCTTCCTGGAGAATTTGTGCTGCTGTTTTAGTGCTGTTATTGCTAAGACCTAATTTATCTCTTAATTTCTTATCTATCATATCACCAACAATTTTTGTCCCTTTATCTTTTACGATAGATAAGGATGCGCCTTTTAATCCATTAACAAACTTCTGACCAGTAGATACTCGCTCTGGTGTAAGGGATTTTAAAGTATTTTCAAGACGAATTCTATCAATCTTTGCCTGGATTTCGGCATTGGACATTTCACTAATGCTTTTAGATTTATTCTGTTTAGTGATTTTTGAAGCTTTCGCTGATCTTAACCCGCTAGTATTAGAAAATGGTCTCAACGTTTTTCCAGTTAAAGACGAATAATCATCTTTCATTTTAAGAGCTTTTTTCTTACCAGCATAAGTTAAATTTCCGTCTTTGTCATGGTACTTTTTATTCTTTGAAAGTTCCGTGTATTGATTCTGCATTTTCAAAGCTCTCTTTTTACCAGCAAGCGTCAAACTTCCATCTTTGTTCTGGTAACGTCTGACACCCCATTTCTGACCAAGTATGCCATGATGGTATAACTCGTTTTCCATTATGTTACCTCCTCTCCTAAGATGATTCTGCTGCTACATTAAGTCTCCATTCGAATTCATTAATCATTCGATTAATAGAGTCTATAACATAACTATTGCTAGGGGGATCAAATAATAATCGCACTTTGAGATATATGTATGTCTTGACAGATTCAAGATTTGTTTCTTCTGATAGAAAGTCACTCCAGATAGATGTCTTGTCACTGATGCTGAAACAGTTTGTTGGCCCGACACCAAGCTGATTAAGTATCATCATTACAGAATTGATATGCATAATAATGTCCTGATCAAAGTGTTCATAGTCTTCAGTTATACCAAGCAATTTCTTAATCGATGTAAGTATACTCTCGTCCATTTGCATCCCTCCTTTAATGCCGCCAAGGGCATGTATCATTTTTTCTTCGTTCAATTGGGGCTTTGACTATTAAACTATCATCGCCATAATGAATAGCGTCATGTGTTCTCTTAACTGTTGTTATTAAATATTCAGGATCAAGCAAAATTTTGCTTCGCTGTAAAATATCTTCCTTTGTGATTGGATTCATATGATGAATTAATATTCGACCGTAAATCTCGTATCCTTCAACTCCTAAATCGCAACCATTATCTCTGGCTATTACATAGTCCCTGACTGATAACCATTCGTCGGATTTGTAGAATGCTTGATTCAAATATCTATCAAATCCAAAAGTTTCAACTCCGACTTGTCCTCCGAGTTTCAGATACTCGTATCGATCTTCGAAAGTTGGAATTGTGATTAGTTCCGAGTATGTTTTAATATTCGTCGTCTTCATCTCGATCACCGCCATGGCCACCATATCTTTTCATAGCGTCAAGCGCTTTCAGATATAGTTCTTCACTATTCTTCTGAGACTTAGCTAATTCGATTTTAGCTTTCGTCAATTCGTTTTCGATTTTCATTTTCTCCAATTCAAGTTTTGCTTTTGATGATCCTAGCTTTAAAAAATGCGTTGTTTCCTGGGAAGAGGCTGTTCCGTTAATAAGACGTTGCTCAACCAGATCAACAGCCAACGATATCATCTGATTTTCCCTTGCTTCGGGTGTTAAAGCCGGCCTCATTTTCTTAACTGGCTCAGACGTCTTAACTTTTGCCATCCTTACCGTCTCCTTTCGTGTAATTATTTACTATTCTTGCATTATTTGTTGTAATGTTTGATGGCCTTTTGATAGACTTAGACAGCACTTAAAAGAGCCTATAATACTGATTAAACTTTATACGAAAGGAGAATTATCTTATCACATGCTGATACACCAAAAACCAATATTATAAGCTCATTTAAATGCTGTCTAAATATAAAAGTGCTTTTTAGAAAAATCCCCCCGGGGAAAATATAAAG
>ERZ808252.1689-NODE-1689-length-15344-cov-9.588724_pt1 | contig 15344 bp, 14 predicted proteins | sample MGYA00521242_ERZ808252 | MGnify/ENA primary metagenome ERZ808252 (study PRJEB31516, sample SAMN03275581) | gut metagenome | biome: mammalia-associated habitat; material: feces | host: Papio cynocephalus | place: Kenya | collected 2012-08-07 ...
ACAGATGGTTTTTATAGGTTTGTGGCGCATCAAAAAGTGTGCGCAACCCAAATTCAGCGTAAAGATATATCGCGTTTAAGAATCCACAATGACATTGCGATTAAAATAGAATATTTATTATTTCCCCACGCAAAACCGGCTGAACACGGTGTTGAGTACCTCCTGGCTGCTGATGACGCCGACGATCTCTCCAAGGGCATCAATGCCTTCCCGCAGGTCCTGGACAAGCAGGTCTGTGGGGACGGAGTCGGCCAGGCCGAGGCGGACGCGGGCGAGGGCTTCGGAGGTGGAGGCGAGGGCCTGGTAGTGGCGCAGGTTTGTCACAAGGGTCTGCTCCGAAGATGCTCCATTTTGGCTCTTCTGCGAATCGGCGAGTGCGCTTTTGAGCTCGGAAAGACCTCTTCCTGACTTGGCGGAAATCTGGAAGAGGTTCAATTCTGGAGTCTCTGCTGTACTGTCATCATCATTCGAGCCCTCAAGGTATGAAACATAAGTGTTTTCAATAATAACATTTTTGTTAAAGCAATCGTCAGGGGAAATCGCGTCAATTTTGTTTAGGACGACAAACAATTTCTGCTGGCGGAAATCAACCAGCGGAAGAAGAGCGGAAAATTCTGCGGAAAGCATGCCGTCCGTCTTTGTCGCGTCAAGCATCACAATGACGACCATGGCTTCGGCGAGCTTGCGGTAGGAACGTTCGATGCCGATGCGCTCGATTTCGTCCGTGGATTCGCGAAGTCCGGCGGTGTCGATGAAGCGGAAGAGAATGCCACCGATGTTGAGGGTTTCTTCTATGGTGTCGCGGGTCGTGCCATCGATGTCCGAAACAATGGCGCGTTCCTCACCGAGAAGGGCGTTGAGGAGAGTGCTCTTCCCGGCGTTGGTCGCCCCAACAATGACTGTCGGGACTCCGTTGCGTATGGCGTTCCCAAGACGGAACGAATCCATCAGTCGCCTGATGTGTTCCGTTGTCTTGTCGACAAGTCCCGTCAGCCTTGTCCTGTCCGCAAATTCGACGTCCTCCTCGCTGAAGTCAAGTTCAAGTTCCATGAGGGTCGCCAGTTCAAGCATCTCGGAGCGCATGGTCACCAATTCCTTTGAGAATCCTCCCTTCATCTGGGACATTGCGATTCTGTGGGATGCTTCCGAAGACGATGCTATGACATCGGCTACCGCCTCAGCTTGGGCAAGGTCCATCTTCCCGTTCAGAAAAGCCCTCTGTGTGAATTCTCCTGGGCCGGCAAGTCGGCAGCCTGCGGCCACAAGAAGGCGAAGCAATTCTGACACAATAAATTTCGACGCATGGCATGAAATCTCCAGCGCATCCTCTCCCGTGTAAGAATGCGGAGCCCGGAAAACGCTGACAATCACATCGTCCAACACTTCCGCTGGGCGTTCCTCCTCCTTTTCGCGGCAATCCACGCTTACTGCATTCATACCGGCTGCCGACAATACGCCGGCATCGCCACGCCTTGCTGGGTTCTCGTCTTCAGGAGTGTAAAATACCGTACCATAATGCAATGTGTAGCCCAAGGCTTCAGATAACTTGCCTTTTTTTAGGGATAGTATCCTGTCCACCAGCTCAATACATCCATTGCCGCTCACCCTTACGATTGAAATTGCCCCCGTTCCCGGAACCGTCGCCGGGGCGCATATAATGTCGTCAGTAAAAAATTTGTTCATGAATATGTGTGTCGTATACGAAATATTCCGCGAATTTAGCAATATATCGTCAAATTACGTCGGTTTTTAATTTTGCAGGCAACATCCGCCAATATCTGTTCATCGAAAATGGATGAATTTAGTTAATTTTGCAGCGAAAACAGATTCGATGAGGGAAATGATAGACAAAAAGACAAAGATTATATGCACCGTCGCCGACAACCGGTGTGACGTGGACTTTATCCGGCAGCTTTACGAAAACGGAATGAACGTCGTACGTATAAATTCTGCGCACGCGTCCCTTGAGGGGGCACAAACTATCGTGGATAATGTCAGGAAAGTTTCTGACAGGATAGCGATACTCATAGACACGAAAGGTCCGGAAGTCAGACTCACCCAGATGGCCGATTCCGTCGGATTCATAGCGCGTACCGGCGAAACGATTGAAATCGTGGACGATCCGACGCGGCCTTGCCGCAGGGGAGTCCTCTACACAACCTATCCTCACATGGCAGAAGACGTGCCGGTGGGTTCGGATATTCTCATCGATGATGGTTCGGTGGATCTGTCCGTTGTCAGGAAAGAAGATGGGAAGCTCATCTGTGAGGTGATGAATGAAGGCATAATAAAGGGACACAAAAGCGTCAATGTTCCGGCCGTCCACATAAACCTTCCGGCAGTGACCGAAAAGGACCGCAGGTTCATAGAATGGGCAATCGGAGCTGACATCGATTTCATCGCTCACTCGTTTGTCCGCAGTGCCCGTGACCTTCACGAGATCCAGGAAATACTCGATGCTCGGAACAGCCATCTGAAAATCATCGCCAAAATCGAGAACCAGCAGGGCATCGACAACCTGGATGAAATCCTGACTTACAGCTATGGTGTCATGGTCGCCCGCGGAGACCTTGGCGTCGAGATTCCTGCGGAACGCATCCCTTTGATACAGAGGGATATAGTTAAGGCGTGCAGGGACAGAAAGAAGCCGGTTATCATTGCGACGCAGATGCTGCAGAGCATGATAGAGAATCCGCGTCCGACTCGTGCCGAGGTAACCGACGTCGCGAATGCCATTTTCCAGAGCGCCGATGCCATCATGCTGAGCGGGGAGAGCGCGTATGGGAAATATCCTGTCGAAGCCGTCAAGACGATGACGAAGATTGCCCTGCAGACGGAAAAGACCATTGACGTGAACCTGGATCTGAATTTGCGGAACGCTGTCAAGCCGGTTGCCGTCGTGATTGCTAGAGCCCTTGTGGCCGCTACTCAGGAGCTGCCGGTTAAAGCGCTTGTGTTCGACACCTACACGGGTCGCGTCGGGCGCTATCTTTCCACTTTTCGTCCTAAAGTTCCGGTTTACGCTATGTGCTATAACAGCTACACTATGAGAGAATTGGCTCTTGTGTTCGGAATCAAGGCCTACCCCTTCTCAAAAGTGAACGACAAGGAAGAGTTCTCAGCCAAGTCTATTGACCTGCTCACGCGGGACGGCAAGATTTCCCAGGGAGACCTCATCGGATTCATCGGAGGCGTGTTCGGCGCTCAGATGGGTGCCACATACATGGAGTTGAAATATGTGTAAGGCTATGGAAACAAGAGCGTTGCTATTCGATTTTGACGGAGTTGTCGTCGATACGGAAAAGTACTATACCACATTCTGGGAAGGAATAGGGACGAAATATTTGGGGGTTAAGGGATTTGCAGGAGGCGTGAAAGGTGTCACGCTCACGAGGATATTAGCAGAATACTTTGGCGACAGAAAGGGCTTGTGGCCCTTGATAACCGCTGAACTCGATGAGTTTGAGTGGAATATGCCTTATGAATATATTCCCGGAGTCGTTGATTTTGTGGCGGATGCACGGGGACGGGGATACAAGACAGCTGTGGTTACTAGTTCGAATAGGGCTAAGATGTCTGCGGTTTACGCCAAAAGACCTGAAATCCCAGAACTTTTCGACGCCATCCTCACCAGCGAGGACTTCGCTGCCTCAAAACCCGACCCAGACTGCTTCCTCAAGGGAATGGCACGTTTCGGCACCGATGCCGCCCATTCCATCGTTTTCGAAGACTCCGTCAACGGGCTCAAGTCCGCCAAGGCCTCCGGCGCCCTCGTAATAGGTCTCACGACCACCAATCCGCCCGAAATAGTCCGCGAATACAGCTCCCTGCAAATCCCGGATTTTACAGATAAGGAAAGGATTTTTGAGTTTATTGAAAGCCGTTTATGACAGTTTGTATTGCTGAAAAGCCGAGCGTGGCGAGGGAAATCGCCGATGTCCTTGGCGCAAGGCTGAAAAAAAACGGCTACATCGAGGGCAACGGCTATCAGGTGACGTGGACTTTCGGCCACCTGTGCACGCTCAAGGAGCCTCATGACTACGACCCGAGATGGCGCGTATGGGCGCTCTCGACTCTGCCTATGATGCCGCCGCGCTTCGGCATAAAGCTCATAGACAACGAAACTTATAAGGCGCAGTTTCAAGTGATAGAGCAGCTGATGCAGAACGCCGACATGATTGTGAACTGCGGCGATGCTGGGCAGGAGGGAGAGCTGATTCAGCGGTGGGTCATGCAGAAGGCGCGGGCGAAGTGCCCGGTCAAGCGTCTGTGGATTTCGTCCCTCACCGAAGAGGCGATACGCGAAGGGTTCAGCCATCTTGAAGACTCATCAAAATTCCAGAAGCTCTACGAAGCCGGACTCTGCCGGGCCATTGGTGACTGGCTGCTGGGGATGAACGCCACAAGGCTCTATAGTCTGAAGTACGGAGGGGGATACACCCGCGACCGTAAGGTGCTGTCAATAGGGAGGGTACAGACTCCTACCTTAGCTCTTATTGTAAATAGGCAGAGCGAGATCGAGAATTTTAAGCCCGAGCCTTACTGGGAACTTAGGACCACCTATAGGGACACCGTTTTCAGCTCCACAAAAGGTAAGTTCAAGGTGAGGGAAGAAGGCGAGAAACTGCTTGAGGTAATCAGCGGCAACGACTTTACGGTCACAGACATCGCCAAGAAGAAAGGCAAAGAATTCGCGCCCCGTCTCTTCGACCTCACCTCGCTTCAGGTCGAGTGCAACAAGCGCTTCGGATTCAGCGCTGATGAAACACTCCGGCTCATTCAGTCGCTCTACGAGAAGAAGGTGACGACATATCCTCGCGTCGACACGACCTTCCTCAGCGATGACATATATCCGAAAGTTCCCAAGACCCTCGAAGGACTCGTCGCATACCGCGAATTTACTGAACCTCTTAAGGGAAAGAAACTTCCGAAGACGAATCGCGTTTTCGACAATTCCAAGGTCACCGACCACCACGCGATAATCCCGACCGGCGTCCCGGCAACGAACCTCACTCAGCAGGAAATGATGGTCTATGATCTCGTGGCACGGCGTTTCATCGCGGAGTTCTATCCCGACTGCGAGATTTCGACGACGACTGTCCTCGGAAAGGTCGCCGACATTGAGTTCAAGGCCTCCGGCAAGCAGATTCTGAGCCCCGGCTGGAGGGTGGTGGAGCAGAGACAGCAGTCAAGCGCGCAGCAGCCGGACGGGGGACAGATTTCCGCCGGAGTCGCACAAGTTGATGGCGAAGCTTCCTCCGATGGCGCCGAACTCAAAGTTATGCCGAATTTCACGAAAGGGGAGTCCGGTCCGCACACGCCCACGCTGAAAGAAACTTGGACCACGCCGCCCAAGCCCTACACCGAGGCGACCCTTCTCCGCGCGATGGAGACCGCCGGCAAGTTCGTTGACAACGAGGAGCTTCGCGACGCCCTCAAGGAGAACGGCATAGGCCGCCCATCGACCCGTGCCGCCATCATCGAGACACTCTTCAAGCGCGGCTACATCCGCCGTGAGCGAAAGAATCTTCTCCCGACAGACACCGGCCGCGAACTCATCTCCACCATCCACGAGGACCTCCTCAAGTCGGCCGAACTCACAGGCATCTGGGAGCGCAAGCTCCGTCAGATTGAGCGCGGTGAGTATGAAGCGCGGGACTTTATTGACGAACTCAAGTTTATGGTCTCTGAAGTCGTGTTTCACGTTTTGAATTCTTGAGTATTTGCGTATTTAAGAATTATTGCCTACTTTTGCATACATTTTGCTCTCGGAGGAACCCTATTCAGGGGGGACGGGCGCTATGATATAATTACCCGAGCTTTCCTATGTCGCTCTTTGTTAGAGAGTTGTCGGAAATCTTGGGAGCCAAGGGAATAATCCTTTACAAAAAAATAATCCTTTACAAAATTAGAATTCACAATGGAATCTCCTGTTGAAGGCGGAACAGCGCAATGGTTCGCGATGGGTGCTCCATACAGGAACGAACTTAGAGTCCAGAAGCGGCTTGACGAATTTGGCATAAGATCCTTCATACCGATGAAGTATGAGGTCGTCGAACGTTGCGGACGAAAGTCCCGCGTGCAGGTTCCAGCGGTTAGTAATCTTGTTTTTGTCCATGCGGAGCCCTCTGTCATCAAGACAGTGAAACCGAAAATACCCCGTCTTCAGTACAAAATTACGCGTGAAGGGGATAGGAATACAATCATAACCATTCCGGAGAAGGAAATGGAGGATTTCATAGCCGTGACTTCCGCGATGTCTGAGAACATCACGTATTATGCCCCAGGAGAAATTGCCCTCGCTAAAGGCACGAGGGTGAGGATAATCGGCGGACCCTTCGATGGTGCGGAGGGGGTGCTCGTGAAGATTAAGGGACACCGCAGTAGGCGCTTCGTAGTTTCCATTACAGATTTGATTTACGCGACCACGGAAGTGACTCCGGACCTCATTGAAGTTCTGGATTGACCAATAAAATGACAGCATTATGAAAATAGCAGTAGCAGGAACCGGTTATGTCGGGTTGTCAATAGCAACCCTTCTGAGCCAGCACAACCATGTCATGGCCGTAGACATAATCCCGGAGAAAGTCGAGAAAATAAACAACCGCATCAGCCCCATTCAGGACGAATATATAGAGAAATACCTCGCAGAGAAGCCTCTGGACCTGACAGCGACGCTCGATGGCCGTGCCGTCTATTCCGATGCCGAGTTCGTTGTTGTCATTGCAGCTCCGACAAATTACGATGCCCAACGTAATTTTTTTGACACATCCGCAGTTGAGGCTGTCATCGAACTTGTCCTTGAAGTGAACCCTCATGCGATAATGGTGATAAAATCCACTATTCCAGTGGGATACACGGAGAGTGTCCGCAGAAAATACAACACTGAAAACATCATCTTTTCGCCGGAGTTTCTGCGCGAAAGCCGGGCTCTCTACGACAACCTCTACCCGAGCCGCATAATAGTGGGGCGTCCCGAAGGCAACGCCCGTTTGGAACGCGCTGCGCATGTGTTCGCGGAACTTCTTCAGGAGGGGGCTATCAAGGAGAATATAGACACTCTATTTATGGGCACCACCGAGGCTGAAGCCGTGAAACTCTTCGCCAACACCTATCTTGCTCTCCGTGTCAGCTACTTCAATGAACTCGACACCTACGCAGAGATGAAAGGTCTTGACACTCAGGCCATCATCAAAGGAGTCGGCCTTGACCCGCGAATCGGAACCCATTACAACAACCCCTCATTCGGGTATGGTGGCTACTGCCTTCCTAAAGACACGAAGCAGCTCCTCGCCAACTACCAAGATGTGCCCGAGAACCTCATCCAGGCAATCGTCGAGAGTAACCGCACCCGCAAGGACTTCATAGCCGACCAAGTGCTGACCAAGGCCGGTTACTACGGCAGCAATGGGCAGTGGGACAGCTCAAAAGAGCACAGCTGCATCATCGGGGTGTATCGCCTGACAATGAAATCGAACTCCGACAATTTCCGTCAGAGTGCAATCCAGGGAGTGATGAAGCGCATCAAGGCCAAAGGCGCGGAAATCATCATCTACGAGCCGACCCTCGAAGACGGGACAACGTTCTTCGGCAGCGAAGTCGTCAATGACCTCTCAAAGTTCAAGGCACTTTCCGCCGCCATCATCGCCAACCGCTACGACTCCTGCCTGGATGACGTGAAGGACAAGGTTTATACTAGGGATATTTTCAGAAGAGACTGATATGTTGGAGTATAATGTTTCGCTTTCGGGCAAGACAGTCCTCGTGACAGGAGCTGCCGGCTTCATAGGCAGCAATCTCGTCAAGAGACTGCTAAAAGAGTTTAAAGACATCAAGGTCATAGGGGTGGACTCCGTCACGGACTACTACGATGTGAACATCAAATACGAGCGCTTGAAGGAAATCGAAGCCCTTGGCAAGGACTGGACTTTCGTCAAGGCAAACATCGCTGATAAAGCCATGGTCAATGACCTTTTTGAGAAATACTATTTCTCCGTTGTCGTCAATCTCGCCGCTCAGGCAGGAGTGCGTTACTCCATCACAAATCCTGACGCCTACATCGAGAGCAACATCATCGGCTTTTACAACATCCTCGAAGCCTGCCGTCATCACGAAGTAGAGCACCTGGTCTACGCCTCCTCATCCTCAGTGTATGGCAGCAACAAGAAAGTCCCATACTCCACGGATGACAAGGTCGACAATCCGGTGAGTCTCTACGCAGCCACGAAAAAGAGCAACGAACTGATGGCCCACGCCTACAGCAAGCTCTACAACATCCCCTCCACGGGTCTTCGCTTCTTCACGGTCTACGGTCCCGCAGGCCGCCCAGACATGGCCTATTTCGGTTTCACGAATAAGTTACTCAAAGGCGAGAAAATAAAAATCTTCAACTACGGCAACTGCAAGCGTGATTTCACCTACGTGGACGACATCGTCGAAGGCATTGTCCGCGTGATGCAGCACGCACCGGAGAAAAAGACAGGAGAAGACGGTCTGCCAATCCCGCCATACAAGGTCTACAACATAGGCAACAACCATCCTGAAAACCTGCTTGAATTTGTCAGCATCCTTCAAGAGGAACTCATCCGCGCCGGAGTCTTGCCGGCCGACTACGACTTCGATTCCCACAAAGAACTCGTTCCGATGCAGCCTGGCGATGTCCCAGTGACCTACGCCGACACGACGCCTTTGGAGGAAGACTTCGGGTTTAAGCCCTCAACTTCGCTGCGCCAAGGGCTACGCTCTTTCGCTGAATGGTATCGGGGCTTTTATTTACAGCAGCACATCTGACCGCACTGCATGAGTGCACATATATGTAGATAATTGCACTCAATGAGTGAAAAAATGTGAAGGACGATATAGAGTTCGCTCATGGCAACGTCATCCCGCTTTGGGCTTTCGGGCTGAACTACTAACAGCGAGCGCTTACTATCCTTTTGCTTAACCATCTGCAGGCAGCGTAAATAGACTCAAAAAACTCAAGTCAAACAATTGCAAGAAAACCACTGGAAACCAGCTGGCTGGCGATAGCCTGCGGTGAGGTGGGGGTACTTTGAGACAATCAGCGTCATCTTCATCTTTCTGAGACATGAACTGAGGTCTTTTTCAGAGTGGTATTCAAACTATTATCAGATAAATAGACCGCGAGTCGCACGTAGATAAATTGTTGTTTTTGTATTAATAAGAGCAGCAAAATGAAATACATTGTAGTTCCTCAATGGTATGGTGCCTATAAAAGGGGCACAGACGCAGGAGCATTGCGTATGGCAGAAATATTCGGGAGGGAAGATGTCTGGGAATATATCAGTGTGCCTAGTTCAAGTTCTGTAATAGGAACTAATCATCAGATGCCATATTTTTCTGCTATTGACGAGGTGAATAGGGCAGTGTGCGAGTCTGTGCATTCCGCATTGTCCGCTGGCATTAGAATCATTACTCTAGGAGGAGATCATGCCGTGTCATGGGGTTCCATAGCTGGCGTCCTGAAATATAATCCCGAAGTTGGAGTAATTTACCTTGATGCCCATGGCGACTGCAACATAGCAGAGTATTCCAAGAGCCACCATATTCATGGAATGCATATGGCATATTTGATGGGGTTTGGCTCAAAAGAGTATGTTGGGCGATACACAACGAATATTCTTTCTCCCAAAGACATACTCTATGTCGGTGCGAGAAGCTTGGATCCTTACGAGGTAGAGATGATAAACGCGCAGGGCATTTCAAAGGTATCAAGTGATCTGATTAACAATAGTATGACTGAGACGTTGGAAATGGTAAGTGTGTTCATTTCTCATTTTAAGAAAATACATGTCAGTCTGGACATTGACATACTTGATCCGTCAATCGCTCCCGCCACTGGAGTTCCTGAACCAGAGGGAATCTCCGAAGAATCATTGCTTGAACTTCTGGACTTTATCTTTAATCGCGGCAGTGTTGATTCTATTGATATTGTGGAGTATAACCCGCGATTTGACATGGATGGACGTACAGACGCCCTACTTCAAAGGCTTGCAAAAAGATTGAACCTATTGTAGGGCACTGCCCAATATATAAATCCATATGCAAAACATAATTAACTACGTTAAAGAACCTAATAAGATTGGGTTGGCAATTCTCACGCACTTCATGACTTGGCTTCCTGATGCAGTGTATCTTAGGATTATGTTCCGTCTGAGGATGGGATATGACCTGAATCTGAGAAATCCAAAAACATTTAACGAGAAACTCCAGTGGCTAAAATTGTACAATAGGAGGGAAGAGTACACAAATATGGTGGATAAATACGAAGCAAAAAAGGTTGCCGAAAAAATTCTTGGGAAAGATTATATTATCCCCGCACTTGGCGTTTGGAACAGGTTTGAGGATATTGATTTCAGCATACTTCCTGATCAGTTTGTCCTCAAAACTACCAATGGTGGCGGTGGCGGTGGCGTGATTATATGCAAGAATAAGAGCGAGTTGGACAAGTCAGCATGTGCGAAACACCTGAAGAGTTCTTTATGTGCTAGCATATACCGAAATTTTAAGGAATGGCCTTACAAGGATGTTGTGCCAAGGATATTGGCAGAGCGATTCATGGTTGATGAAAGCGGCGAACTGCGCGACTACAAGTTCTATTGTTTCAATGGTGAGCCCAAAGTATTACTTGTGGCAAGCGAAAGGTTTTCAGGCCACCTGACGTATTTCGATTATTTTGACATGGATGGAAATCATCTTGCGTTCACTCAAGGTGGCCAGAATAACCCTGTTTCACCATCTTTGCCTCCTAATTTTGACGAAATGAAGCAAGTGGCAAGAAAATTATCTCAGGGCATCCCACACGTGAGAGTAGATTTGTACAGCGTTGACGGCAAAGTGTACTTCGGAGAATATACTTTTTTCGATTCAAGCGGATTAGAAAAGTTCACTCCCGAAATATGGGATGAGATTTTCGGGAAGTGGCTGGTGTTGCCGTAGTTCATTCTTCAAGCATTTGTCGCTCTAGATAGGACAGGCTGGTTTCGATGGGACAAAAATATGTCAATCAAGGATATCGCAAACAGAATAAGGGGTAGCAAGGACGGAATCAACGTTGTTAAAAACTTAGGTTATCTGACATTGCTGCAGGTTGCGGGGTATATATTTCCTTTCATCACAATGCCTTATCTGGCGAAAGTGATAGGGACGGTTGGATTCGGAAAACTTGCGTTCGCTTCAGCGATAATCTGTTGGGTGCAGACTATCGTGGATTGGGGGTTCACCTATACAGCTACACGGGATGTTGCACAAAACAGAGAGGACAAGGCCACGGCATCAGAAATTTTTTCTAATGTATTGTGGGCGAGGCTGTTGCTGATGTTTATGTCGTCCCTTGTTCTTGCCGCATGCATACTGCTAATCCCGTCTTTAAGGAAAGAATGTGACGTCATATTGGTGACTTTCCTAATGGTGCCGGGTCATATTCTGTTTCCAGATTGGTTCTTTCAGGCCTTGGAAAAGATGAAGTATACGACAGTGTTTAATCTGGCGGTTAAATTCATTTTTACAATATTGGTCTTTGCCTGCATCCGAGAGAAAGACGACTATATTATCCAACCGCTATTGACCTCAATAGGCTATATTGTCTGTGGAGCCGTATCAATGTGGATAATACTAAAAAGATGGGGATTCTGCCTTATGAAGCCAAAGTTGGTGAATGTATTGAGAACCATGAAGGGCAGCGCCGATGTTTTTCTGAACAATCTTATGCCGAACCTTTACAATAGTTTTTCCACAATGCTTCTCGGTGCCATCGCTGGACCAGTGGCAAGCGGCATATATGACGGAGGGAGCAAATTCGTCTCGGTGGCATCCAACTTTCATAATGTGCTTTCGAGGGCTTTTTTCCCGTTTTTGTCAAGGCGTGTAGACAAAGCTGGCGTGTTTGCAAGAATAAATATGCTTACTGGTTGCATAATCGCGTTGCTCCTCTTCATAGCTGCACCGCTAATAATCAGAATATTCCTGTCTCCCGACTTTTCTGAGTCGGTAATAGTTCTAAGGATTTTTGCGGTTTCCATGATATTCTTGGCAATGTCAAACACTTATGGGACCAATTATCTGATACTTGTGCATAAGGAAAGGGAACTCCGCAATATCACAGCCGTCTGTTCTGCAATCGGGATGCTGATATCTTATCCTCTCATAAGCAGTTTCTCTTATATTGGAGCAGCGCTTACTGTTTTTATAAGCAGATTGCTGCTGGGCATTGCAACATATGTTTATGCAAGGTATGAAAAAATAATTTTCACCAAGTGATTAATAGAAATGCATACACATGCTATTGTGGAACTGCATGCAAGACGATTTCCAATATTGTCCAGATTTCCACAAACAGTTAAGAAGTTGCCATGATATATCTACTAAATTTTATAGCAGTACTTGCTTATTATCTGGTAATCAAGTCATTTTGTGGGCAAAATGCAAACAGATGGTTCTGCGTTGCCGTCACAATGCATGCCATATTGTTCAGAGCTTTGGCAAATCCTTTTAACTATGTTGACACAGAAATATACGCAAGAGCCTTTGATGAAATATCTTCGTATTCGTTTAAGGAAATAATCAGCCCTGATAATGTATATATTGACTGGGGTATGGGATACGTCCTTTTTAATTGGCTCATCGGGCAGTTATCCGGCAATTTTCAGACAATGTATGCATTATTGGCAGTCATAGGCTTGTTACCTGTTTTTATGTTTTTTTATAAAACATCCCATTCCTTTATATTGTCTGTCATTATTTATTTGCTTTATCCTCTTTTCTTTTATATGGGATTGGGCGTATTGAGGCAACATGTAGCCATAGGCTTTGTGCTGATGGCTCTATTGAATATAGATAAGACAAAAGTATCTTTACTATGGGCTGTGTTGGCAGTCAGTTTTCATACAAGTGCGTGCCTGTTTTTTCCTTATTATTTATGGCGCTACATCAATAAAGATGTGAGGAACCTATGGAAGAGCGTGTTCTTGATACTATCTGTAGCGGTGATTTTGAGAGTCTCCTTCGGTAGAATATTAATGTATTTTGATCGTTATCAGTCTTTATATGGTGGCATAGAATCCGCAGAACGCAATATCGTTCCAGTTATATTCATGGGTTCATTGCTACTGTTGCTTTGGTGTACAGGGGCTTATAAACGACTTATCAATGCGAATGACAAAAACATAATGAATTTTTTGTTGTATGGATTCGCTTTATCATTGGTTTGCATCGGAACATATGGCATGGGACGAGTGACTCTTTATTTCATGTATGTACTACCTGTCGCCATCACTTTTCTAGATGGACTGCATGTGGATAAGATTTTGTCAATCAGCTACAAATGTGCTGTATTTATTTTAATCATGTATTTATTGTCAGGAAGTTATAGCGAGCAACCATATGCCTATTCTTTCTATTGGGAAAAAATAGCCAGAGCTTGGTGAATTTAAAAACCGATGACAAATTCATAAAGAAATGATGCTATTGTATAAGTCTGATTATAAACGAAATCGTGGGGGGGGGGTATGTGCTTCGCTTTCTTATGTTTTTTAGAATTTACCAGAAAACGGATAACGTTATAATCAAGATTATTTGTAAGGTTTTCCTGCATCGATATCGGCTGAAATATGGCCTGGAGATTCCTCCGGAGACGATGATAGGCAAAGGACTTTACCTTGGACATGCTTTCAACATAACAATTAATGGTCAAGCTGTAATCGGAGACTGGTGCAATCTGCATAAAGGAGTTGTGATAGGCAGAGAGAATAGAGGCAAACGTGAGGGTGCGCCTCGGCTTGGAAATCGAGTGTGGGTGGGCATCAATGCGGCAATTGTTGGCAATGTTCGAATCGGCGATGATGTGTTGATCGCGCCTTGCAGCTATGTGAATTGTGATGTGCCTCCGCATAGTGTTGTGTTTGGAAATCCGTGTATTATAAGACATAGGGACAATGCGACAGAAGGATATATAAACAATGTGGCAGAATGAAGAAGATATTATGTTTGATTGATACACTTGGAATGGGCGGTGCAGAAAGGCAGATTATAGGCCTGACCCTATTGCTCAAAGAAAAAGGATATCACGTTGATTTGGTTACATACTATGACCATGACTTTTATGCAGAATTGGTTGATCGATATGGCTTGGGGTCAGTAACATTGCATACCAAAGATAATAAGTGGTCTAAACTGAATGCTGTTCGAAAGTTTATAAAACGTGCCGGTGGTTATGATTGGGTGATAGCATACAAGGATGGTCCGACCATGATAAGCTGTATGCTGAAGATGCTTGGCGTGAAATTTCACCTGATTGTCTCTGAGAGAAATACTAGTCAGAGTGTCGGTTTCCATGATAAAATTAAGTTCCTGCTCTATCGCATGGCTGATTATGTTGTGCCTAATGCATATGCGCAAGAAGAGTATATTAAGCAGAACTTTGCAGTGTTGGCTGCCAAAACAGTCACTATAACCAACTTTACTGACACAGACTATTTTCGCCCTCCAATCCTGAGACCCTCCAACGACAAACTTATCATCATGACTGCGGCCCGTGTCGCGAGTCAAAAGAATGTGCTGAATTATTTGGCGGCTATAAAACGATTAAAACTTGAAGGATACGCGGAAAAAGTCCATTTCGTATGGTATGGCGATGTGCAGACAGGTGAGGAAGCATATGGACAGGAGTGTAGGTACAAGCGCGTTGAGATGGGATTGGAAGATATGATAGACTTTTATCCTGCAACTACCAACATTGTGGAGGAATATCAGTCTTGCGATGTGTTTTGCCTGCCCAGCCTATATGAGGGCTTTCCCAATGTTATTTGCGAGGCAATGAGTTGCGGGAAGCCTATAGTTTGCAGCCGAGTATGTGATAATCCATATATTGTTTGCGAGAATAAGAATGGCATATTCTTTAACCCGCTTGATGTTGATAGCATAAGCGCCAGCTTGAGACAAATGATAGAAATGCCTGAACAAGAACGACAGGCATGGGGACAAAAAAGCAGGGAGATATCTGAGACACTTTTCTCAAAAGAGGCTTTTGTTCAGAAATATATCGGTCTAATCGAAAGTAAATGCTAATATGGAGGATTATGACGTTTTGGTGATAGGAGGGGGAAATCACCATAATGCGCTTGGAGTGGTGCGTGCATTGGGAAGATGTGGCTATCGCGTGGAATTGATTACTATAGGCAACTTACGCAAGAACTATATTGCAAGCAGCAAATACGTGTGCAGGCACTATGCTTTGGGTGCTATAAAAGAACTTTCAGCTTATCTGCTTTATCGCAATACTTCGTTAAAAATTAACAATATTTTAGTTTAATATTTAATATTCAATA
>ERZ808252.1691-NODE-1691-length-15338-cov-5.567232_pt1 | contig 15338 bp, 11 predicted proteins | sample MGYA00521242_ERZ808252 | MGnify/ENA primary metagenome ERZ808252 (study PRJEB31516, sample SAMN03275581) | gut metagenome | biome: mammalia-associated habitat; material: feces | host: Papio cynocephalus | place: Kenya | collected 2012-08-07 ...
TTCTCCTAAAGAAGTCCCCTAAGCAGGGTTCGGGGCAGAGCCCCGAGGTCTTAATAGGAGGAAAAGCAATGAAATTCAGAATGGGCGTTGTCGGGTACGGGAAAAGAGGGTCGTCGGTCACCCGCGAAATTTTGCTCCGCATGAAGGACGTGCAGGTTATAGCGGTCTGCGATCGCTACGAGGACCGCGTGCGCGAAGGACAAGCGGACGTTGAGAAAAAAGAGGGAAAAACCGCAAACGGCTATACCGATTATCGGGAAATGCTCGAAAAGGAAGCGCTGGACGGCGTGTATATCGCCGCCGCGTGGGAGTACCACGCCGAAATCGCAATGGAAGCTATGCGGCGCGGCGTCCCCGTTGCACTGGAGGTCGGAGGCGCGTATTCCATCGAAAGCCTCTGGCGCATGGTCCGTACACAGGAGGAAACGGAAACCCCCGTTATGCTCATGGAGAATTGCTGCTTCGGGAAGGACGAATTGCTCGTTACCTCGATGGTCCGCGGCGGCGTCCTCGGAGATGTCGTCCATTGCCACGGCGCGTATGCCCACTTCCTCGGTGACGAAATCCTCATGGGCGAAAAGGACCGCCACTACCGCCTGCGGAACTATATGAGAAGGAACTGCGAGAATTATCCAACCCACGAGCTCGGTCCCATCGCAAAGGTCCTGAATATCAACCGCGGCAACCAAATGGTGTCACTCGTCTCGGTCGCATCGCGCGCGGCGGGACTGGAGGCATACGCAAAGAGCCACCCCGAGCAGTACGGGGACTTCATCGGAACGAAATTCGCACAGGGGGATATCATCAATACCATCATCACCTGCGCGGACGGCTCCACCATCTCCCTGCGGCTGGATACCACCCTCCCGCGCTTCTATTCGCGCGAGTTTACCGTGCGTGGAACGAAGGGGCTTTACGAGCAGGGGAATAACTACGTCTACCTGATGGGCGAGCCCGAATTCTGGGAGCCCGCAGAGCAGTACGGAAAGTACGGCAACAACGCCGCCAAATACGAGGAGGACTACCTCCCACCCGTTTGGCGGAATATCACCTCGGAGGACACCGAGGCGGGACACGGCGGGATGGATGCAGTGGAGTTCCGCGTGTTTGTGGACTGCCTCAAGGCGGGGAAGCCCATGCCGATTGACATTTACGACACCGCCGCTTGGATGTGCATCTCGGTGCTGTCCGAAGCCTCGATTGCACAGGGCGGCGCGCCGCAGGCAATCCCCGATTTCACCGACGGCAAGTGGGTTCTGCGCGAGCCGATGGACGTGGTGGAGCTGAAGTATTGAAGGATAGAAAAATAAGAATAGAAACCCAGCCCGACGCACCGAATGCGGTGTGTCGGGCTGGGTTTGTTTTAGGGTGTAGCCGAAAGAAAGCACAAATTTCTTTCACGCTTTTTCTTTGACCATGTAGGCGCAAAGAAAAAGCTTTGCAAAAAGAAAGCGCCGTAAAAGAAGGATTTCGCGCTCTGCGGAGCGCGACAAGGGCTCCGCGCCCTTGACTGCGCCGCCTTTGAAAAGGCGGGCGAAACTTTCATCCCACGACAAAAGTCGGTTATTTCGTGGTGCGGTTCGCTTTACGGTAGGCGATGGGGGAACAGCCTGTGCGGGCGGTGAAGGCTTTGGAAAATGCGGCGGAATCGTTAAAGCCGATTTGTGCGGCGATTTGGGCAACCGAATCGTCGGAAAAGAGCAGGCGCTTTTTGGCGTGGTTCAGGCGCGCGGTCTGAATATAGCCGCCGAGGGTCATGGCAGTCTCGGACTTGAAAATGCGGCAGAGATGGAATTTGGAAATGTGCATGGCGGTGGCGAGTGCGTCCAGCGAGAGGTCCGAGAGCAGATTTCGGTTGATGTAGGCAACGGTACGCGCGGAAATGCTGTTGTCGGGGATGAACTGCTCGGATTTGCGCGAAAGGCAGTCATCCAACAGGAGCAAAAGCTCTGCACAGACCCGCAATTCGGAGGCGCCGCTCTCCTTCATCTGCGCGAGGCGGTCAAAGCGCGCGGAGAAGGTGTCCGAATCGGCGAGCGAGAAGTACGAGGAGAGCGACAGCGGCATTCCGCCTGTCAGCTCCGCGAGGAGCGCGCGGTCAAACAACAGCTTGTTGCGCACGTAATCGGCGGGGACATCGGGGGAGGTGCAGTGAATTGTGCCCGTGTCGATGACGAATACATCGCTCGGGCGGAAGGCGCAGAAGTTGTCTCCCAACAGAATCCGCCCCGTGCCGTGCAGGATTTGTACAATCTCGATTTTGTCATCGTGGACGTGCTGACTGCTGAACAATGCGTCCATTCCGCGCTGGCGGTTGTAAAGCTCGTATACCATCCTGCCCTCCCGAATTCCGACTGTTTGATACCAGTATAGCACATTTCCTTCCGAAAAGCAAGATATAACAAGAAAATAAAAAATAAAAGCAATATTGCGCATTCCATATTTGGTTGAACTGTGCTATAATAGTGGTAGTTACAGCGGATGCGCTGTGCGAATATCACAATTCGGAGGGAGAATTCATGAAAAAGCGACTCTTGTTCATCTTGGTTTTTGCAATCCTGTTGACTGCGGTTCCGTCGGTCGGGCTTCGTGCTTCCGCGGCGGCGGGGGAGGCTTGGGACGGCAGTATCGGGACCTCGTTTGACGGCGGGACGGGCACCCAAGCGGACCCCTATCTCATCGGCTCGGGCAAAACGCTGGCGTACCTCGCCAAGCAGGTCAACGAGGAAAAAAAGCGTTACGATGCGAAAACATATTTCCGCATGACCGCCGATATCGACCTCGGCAATCTGCCGTGGACCGCGATTGGAAAATATGAGGACGGGACCAATGCCAACCGTCTTTGCTTCAACGGTCACTTTGACGGGGACGGGCACTGCATCACGGGGCTGAACGCAGTCGCACCCGACAGCACGGCAACCCGCATCGGTTTGTTTGGAGTGATGCTCACAGGCAGTGTGCGCAACCTCGGCATTGAGAGCGGGACTGTGAATGTAACCACGCAGGTGGGCGGCGCGATTGTCGCGGAGGTGACCTACAGCGGTGTTGTCATTCAGAATTGCTATAACAACGCGACCGTGCGGAGAATTTCGGGTGACAACAACGGCGGTATGATGCGTATCGGCGGAATTGTCGGTGTGATGAACAATGCGAACGCGGTGATTGCCGACTGCGTGAACTACGGCAAAATCGATGCCTCCGTGTCGGGCTCGAATAATGGCACCGGCTTTGGCGGTATCTGCGGATTTGCACAGGCGGGAACGCTTCGGAATTGCTACAACCTCGGGCAGGTCAACGGCGGCTCCTGTTGGGCGGGCGGATTGGTCGGACTTGTGACAAGTGCCAATGCCAAATTGGAGAGCTGCGCTTCGTCGGGGCTGGTGTATACCCGCTTCAGCGCGAGCGGAGAAACCAACACGCACTGCGCGGGCGGTTATCTGGTCGGGCGCGCAACGGCGGCTCCCGTTATGACCGACTGCGTGGCGTACACTGTGGATTATGCGGCGGTCGGCGCGTCCTTCGTTGAGGACGGAAAGACCTACTACCCCGCAGAAAAGCTGCTTGCCAACGGCGATGCGGCGCTGGTGTCGGGAACGGTCAATCCAACCGACCGCCTGAATCCCACGCCCTACGAAAATGCGCCCGTCATGCACTACGGCGCGGGCGTGCGGCTGGTGAAGGACAGCAGTGGTCTGCGCTTCCTTGCAACCGTCTCAAAGGCGGCGCTGGACGCGGCGGAGGCGGACAAGGACGAGGGAACGGCGGTAACCGTGGGAACGCTGGTCTGCCCTGCCGATTTGGTGGCAGAGCGCTCGACCTTTACGCACCGCGCACTGGATTTGGCGGGAACGTTGTATCAGGACGTGACCGCCGCCGATGGGCTGTCCTATGACGCGGACGGAAACGCAACGGTTCGGGTGGCGCTGGTCGGCATTGACGAGACGAATTACACGCGCGCCTTTGCCGCACGGACCTATATCCGTTACATCAAAAACGGGGAGACGGTTTATCTTTACGCGGATTACGTTGCGGCGGACCATGCAAGAAGCATTGCCGCGGTTGCGAAAGCCGCGCTTGCCGATATCCGCACCGAGCGGGACGAGAAGTACGCATTTGCCGTGGAGGGCGGCTACAGCCCCTACAATTCGGCGGAGCGCGCGGTCCTCTCGGGTTATCTGAATGCCGCAAACTGAAAGGAGCAAAGAAAAATGAGAAACGGACGGGTTTACGAAAAGCCGATCGGAATGCCGATCTGGATTGGGACAGAGGATGTGATCCGCACCTCGGAATTGGCGGATGCGGACAACGGTGACGATGTGGTTCACGATATTTGGGGCGTTCGCACGCTCTGATACAGACAGGAAAAGGAGAAACGTTATGAAAACAGGGTACAGATTACAGGCTTGGGCGGTTCTGCTCGCACTTTGCATCGGTCTGCTCGGCGCACTCACGCTTCCCGCCCTTGCGGACGGGGAGAGCACCGTATGGGACGGCACCGTTGGCACCGCCTTTGACGGCGGAAGCGGGACCGAGGAGGACCCCTATCTCATCGGCTCGGGCAAAACGCTGGCGTATCTTGCGCATCTGGTCAACGAGGTGAGCGCGGAGGAGGGCGGCGGACAGCAACGCAACCTTTATTTCCGTCTCACTGCCGACATCGACCTCGGCGGCAAGCCGTGGACGGCAATCGGAAAGGACTATGAGGGCAGTTATGGAAGAGTTCCCTTCAACGGCAATTTTGACGGCGCGGGACACGTTGTGAAAAATCTCAACGCCGTGGCTGCCGAGGGCGCGAGACTCACGGGTCTGTTCGGCTTGAGCTACACGGCGCACATTCGGAATCTCGGAATCGAGAGCGGAACCGTGACCGTTACCACCGCATATGGCGCGGGCATTCTGGCAGTTGCGCAGGGCGTTGCGGACGCGAGCACCGTGATTGAAAACTGTTATAACAACGCAACCGTCCGCAAGGAGGGCAACCCCGGCGGCATGACCGAAATGGGCGGCATTGTGGGGTATTCGGTCCACGCGAATGTTGTGATTCGGAATTGCGTGAACTACGGTCTGATTGACGGCGGCGTTGCGGGGGCAAATCAGAATACCTCCATGGGCGGTGTTGTCGGATTCGCACAGCGCGGGACCATCGAGAGCTGCTACAACCTCGGAACCGTCAACTCGGGCTTTGCAAGGGGCGGCGGACTGTTCGGAATGTGCAACCAGCCGCAGGACTTTGTTGTCAAAGACTGCGCAACGGCGGGGCTTGTTTACAACCGCGCAACGGACAACGCACTCCCAACGGGAACCTTTGCGGCGAAGCTGACAGCCGCGCCGAAGGAAATCAGCGGATGCACGGTCTACACAAAGGCATTCGCGGAGTATCGGGGCGGAACCTTTACCGCCGAGGAGAAGGAATACCGCGTGGCACAGGCGCTTGCGGGGGACGGCGCGAGCTACATCACGGGCGTGACGGTCAATACGACCGATGAAATACCGTCCGTAACCGCGCGGGGCGAGAAATTCGTGAACGCCACCGAGTGGGGAAGGTACCTTGCGGGCAGTATCGGAAACGGAACACCCGCCGCGATTGACGGTGTGGCGGACGAGGCGTACTTCGGCTCCTTCGCGCGCTATGAGCTCGGCACCGAGGGCGGAATGCGCGCCGACCTGCATCTGGTGGCGGACGCGCGGAATCTGTACCTCTTCGCCTCGGTGAGAAGCTCCGAGGCGGCAAGCGATGCGGTGTCGCTGACCGTGGTTTCCGGCACGGAGACCGCGACCTTCCGCGTCACGCGGGACGGCACGCTGACCGCCGACAGCGCCGAGAAGCAGGAGGCTTCGGAGGCGGCTGTGCTTGCAACCGACGGCGCATGGACCGCCGAGGCGCTCCTGCCCGTCAGCCTGATGGGAATCCATTCGGTCAACCTGACCGTTACGCTGACGAATGCGGCGGGAGAGCATCCCGAGACCCTTGAAGCGGTCCCCGTGCGCGACATTCTCGGAAACGAGGGGGTGGCGGTCACGGGAATCGAGCTGAACAAAACCGAGCTGGCGCTGAAAACGGGCGAAAGTGCAACGCTGACTGCGAAGGTCACGCCGTTTGACGCGTATGACCCCACGGTGGAGTGGTCGAGCAGTGACACAACGGTGCTGTCGGTTTCCGACCGCGGCATTGTGAAGGCAAGCAAGCCCGGGCGCGCAACGGTCACGGCAAAAACGCGGGACGGCGGGCATGAGGCAACCTGCACCGTGACGGTGACCCCGAACGAGGTCACGGGGGTGACGCTGAGCCTGACCGAGCTGACGCTGGAGATTGGGAAAAAGAAGCTGTTGGTCTGCACGGTGGCACCCGAGAACGCGGACAACAAGAATGTGACATGGACCTCGGGGAACGAGGCGGTTGCAACCGTTTCGGCAAACGGGCTGGTCACGGCGCAGGGCGGCGGAGAGACGGACATCACCGTGACAACCGAGGACGGCACATTTGAGGCGGTCTGCCACGTTACGGTTACCGTCACGCTGTCGGGGCTGACATTCTCCGAATCGGAGATTTCCATGACGGTTGGCGAGAAAAAGACGGTCTCGGCGGAGAAAACGCCGTCGGACGCAACCGACCCGCTGACATGGGAGAGCAGTGACAGCACGGTGGTCAGCGTGAACGAGCAGGGCGAATTGACCGCGCTTGCGGCTGGAAGTGCAACCGTGACGGTGAAAAACGCGGACGGAAGCATCCAAGCCACGCTGACGGTAACGGTCACGGAGCCTGCGGAGAGCACCCCGACCGACACGGAGGAGCCGAAGGGCTGTGCATCGGCACTCGGCGCGGGGCTTCCGATGCTTCTTGCGATCGCGGCAATCGGCACGGTTGCAAAAAAGAGGAAGCACGGGAACTGAAGCGATGCAAATACAATACAAATGCAAATGAAGAAACGAATTCGGAAAATCATACCCTTCCTGCTGTTGGCGGCGCTGCTGCTCGGCCTTTTGCCGAGCGTTGCCGCGGCGGGGGAGGATGAGGTGTATATGGAAACTTATCCCTTTGAAAACGCGGGGGAATCCAATTTTCGGATTCCCGCAATGCTTGCAACCAACGCGGGCAAGCTGTTTGCCTTCTGCAACGACAGGCGCAAGAGCGTGAGCGACAACGCGGAAATTCAATGGCTCTGCTATGCGGTGTCCGAGGACGGCGGCGAGAGCTTTTCCGAGGTCCGCTACCTGCTGTGCGAGGAGGGCTGGACCTACATCATCGGCGCGCCCGTCTATGATGCCGTCCACGACAACATCCTGCTGTTCTATCAAGCCTATCTGCGCACCGATGCGGCGCGGCAGGCTTACGCGGTGCTGACCGATGAGGAGAAGGCGAAGAAGCCGACGGGAAACGCGATTCTCGAGAGCGCGGACGGCGGAAACACATGGACCTCCCGCGCGGTCAATATGCCAAAGGCGCTTGTGACCCCGGGGACCGTGATTTCCACGCACGGCGCGAGCACGGGCATTCAGCTCAAAAACGGCGAGCACGCGGGGCGGCTCGTGGTGGCGGGCAAGGCGGGGAGCGGAACGCTCGACAGCAAGCGGCAGAAGAACTGGCAGCTGGTTGGGTGTCTGATTTACTCCGACGACTACGGAAAAACGTGGAAGTCTTCGCTCAACGCCATGCCGATGGGGACCGATGAGACCTCGGTCTGCGAGCTGTCTGACGGGACGCTTTACATCTCCTCCCGCACCATTCTCAATGCCTGCGGCAGGACGGTTGCGTACAGCCGTGACGGTGGGAGAAGCCTGCGCGACTTCCGCTTTGACCGCAGTCTGGAGGTCCAGCTCGGTGACGGCGTGCACGGCGGGCTTGCAACGGTCCCGAACTACGACGGCAAGGGCAACACGCTGACGCTGTTTACCTCGCTCAACTCCACCTCTCCCTTCCGCCGCAATCTCTGCATCTGGGCGAGCTTTGACGAGGGGAAAACATGGTCGAAAAAGACTGTCATCTATCCCAAGCTTGCCTCCTATGCGGAGCTGTGCTACAACCCCGCAACGGGGCTGATTTCGGTGATGTACGAATACGGAATTGCCAACTGCTATGCAAACGGCATCCGCATTCTGACGGTTTCGGTGGATTGGCTGTTGGAGAACGCGACCGACAATGTCTCCCTGCGCGATGAGGAGCCATTGACGGGCACATTGACCCCGCAAATCACGGAGGCGTCTCTCCTGCTTCAGCTCAACGGTGACGGTGCGGAGGGAATCGCAAACGGCATCTGGTACAACAGCATCGGAGCCGCGAACGGCACGGTTGCGAAGGGCGCGGGCGTGACGGTCGGAAAGACCACCCTGAACGGCGAGACGGTGCTGTCGTTTGACGGCACGGGCGGCGTGTCGGTCTCGGGGCTGGGTACGCTGACGGGGGACACGACCTACTTTATCGTGTACCGCTCGGCGGCGGAAAGCTACATCGGCGGCAAGGAGCAGTCGCTGTTCCGCAGTACCCATGCGGGCGGCATCTTCTCCTCCTTCAAGCCTGCGTTTGACGCGCTTTGCACCACCGTGCAGGGCGGCTACTATGTCCCAGCGGAGGAGTTTGTCGATACCGAGTGGCACATCGTTGCGGTGACATGGCACGGCGAGAACGAGGCAGACGCGGTGCTGACGCAGTTCACGGACGGAAATCTGACGCGGAATTTCGAGGTCGGCTATCTCGCCGCGCGTCACGGCAGCACGGCGGGGGTCCAGACGATTGCGCCCGACCTTGCCTGCGATGTGGCGGAGGTGCTGGTGTGGAACCGCTGTCTCTCCGACCGCGAGGTTGCCGAAACGGGACTTGCGCTGGCGGAGAAATACGGACTGACATGGACCGCGCGGGCAGCCGATGCGGAGGATAACGATTCCGACGACAATAACGGAAAGGGCAACGGGGAGACCGAGAGTCGGGGGCAGGAGACGGAAAGCCGTCCCGAAACGAAGGCGGCTCCGAGCAAGGACGCGGGCTGTGCTTCAACCGTTGCGGGTGTGCCGTGCGCCGCAGTCCTTGCATTTGCGGCACTCGGGGCGGAGCGCTTCCGCAGGAAGCGCGGAAAGGAGAAGAAATGAAGGCAGGAAAGCGGTTTGTGCGATGGCTGACGGCGGGACTGGCGGGGATACTGCTGGTCGGCGCGGTCGGCTGTGGAAAAAAGACGGAGGAGCCGCCCGCGGGGACCTCGGGTGTGACGGAAGAAGCAACCACCGCCGCGGCGGGGTCCTATGAGGAGCGCGTTCCGAAGCGGGACTACGAAAACGCGATTTTCCGCGTGCTGTGCTCCACCGAAATGGACCCGTTCTTTGACGATGAGAAGGCGTATATCGACAAGGTAAAGGAAGCGGTCCTGCGGCGCAACGAGATGACCTGTAGTCTCTATAACGTGGATGTGCAATATACCTCCATGAGCGGGAACTACGCGGGTGCCGATGCGTTTGCCGCCAAAATCCGCGCCATCTGCAACGGCGGGGACGATGCCTATGATCTGGTCCTTCCGCAGGCGCGCTTCGGTGTTCCGCTCGGGCTGGAGGGGCTGTACTACGACTTCAGCGAGTCGGAAAGCCTTCAATGGGAGCAGCCGTGGTATTACCAAAACATCAACGAGAACTGCACGGTCATGGAGCAGACCTACTATCTTGCAAGCGCCTATCTGATTGACAAAATTTTTGCCGCCGAGGTGGTGCTGTACAATGTGGACCTCGGCAACCGCTACGGCATTTCGGTTGATACGCTCTATGATGCGGTTCGGAACGGGACGTGGACCGTTGGAATGCTCCGCGATTGCGCCGCAGAGGTCCCCGTATCCGCCGATTCCTCCGAGCAGGCGGTCTGGGGCTGTGTCATGGGCGGTCACGGCGTGCGCGCTCTGCTCGTTGGCTGTGATACCCCGTTCGTTACAAAGGAGGACGGGCGGCTGAAGGTGACCTATTACAATGACCATCTGGTTGCCGCGTATGATTTGGTGAATGCCTTCGTCAACCAAAGCCCGTATGTCGGGTGTGACGATACCGATGCGCTTCTGCAATGCTTCATCAACGGAAGCAGCCTGTTTGCCGTTACCTACCTCGGCATGATGGGCGAGGAATCCAACCTGACCAGTGAGGTGGATTTCAGCATTCTGCCGATTCCGAAGTTCAGCGAGACTCAGACCGCCTATATCACCGATGTTCAGCGCTGGGAGATGGTGTCGGTCCCCGTTACGGCGGATGCCGAGCGCACCTGCCTTGTCCTGGATGCGCTCTCCTACTACAGCTATACGGAATTGCTCCCCACCTATTGGAGCTATGTGGTTGGCACCAAGCTGACCCGTGACCCGCGCGTGAAGGAGATTGTGGAGACCATCCGCGCCTCCATTACCTATGATTTCTGCGCGGTCTATCAGGTTGAGATGGGCGAAATCTATCTGGGCTCCGACAGCCTGAGCAATTCCATCCGCCGCGGCGGAACCGAGGGGATTTCCTCGTGGTGGGGCAGGCTCGGACCGAGCAGTGACCAATGGTTTGATGCGCTCTGCCTCAAGTTCGAGGAGCTGGCAAACAAAAAGAAAGGGCAATGAAAAATTATGACAGCTGAAAATCCGAAAATCGGAGGCATTCTGCCCGCCCTGCTGACCCCGTTCGGCAGGGACGGCGGCATCAACACGGACGCGCTGGAGCGCCTGATTGATTGGAATATCGCAAAGGGCGTGAACGGCTTTTACGTTGGCGGAAGCACGGCGGAAGCCTTCCTCTTAACCGAGGAGGAGCGGAGCCTCGTATATGAGGTTGCGGCAAAGGCAACGGCGGGGAGGGTCCCGCTGATTGCCCATGTCGGCTCCATTTCCACCGAGCAGGCAATCCGCTTTGCACGGACCGCCGAGCGCCTCGGCTACAGCGCAGTCTCCGCCATCGCACCGTTTTACTACAAGTTCTCGTTCAACCAGATTAAGCGCTACTATTTCGACATCGCGGACGCAACGGGACTGCCGATGATCATCTATAATTTCCCAAATTTCTCGGGGGTCAACCTGACGGTTGAGCAGGTGGCGGAATTTTTCGCCGACAGCCGCTTCATCGGCATCAAGCATACCTCCAACGACTTCTTCTCGCTGGAGCAGTTCAAAAGCCGCTTCCCCGAAAAAACGGTGCTCAACGGCTTTGACGAAATGCTCCTCTGCGGGCTGACCATGGGCGCGGACGGCGGTGTGGGAAGCACCTACAATTTCATGGCGGAGAAGTATACGGAGCTGTACCGCCTGTTTCGGGCGGGAGACCTCGGTGCCGCGCGGGAAATTCAAAAGGAATGCAATCGGATTATCGGGGTGCTCTGCCGCGTGGGGGTGATGGAGGGCGAGAAGGAGGTCCTGTGTCAGTTGGGGCTTGACTTCGGCTCTGCCCGCCCGCCGTTCTCCCGCCTCAGCGCGGAGCAGAAGGACCTTCTGCGACACGAGGTTACCGAAAAGCTATGACACGTACAGCTCTTTATCGGTCGGATACCCGCTACAGCCGCTACCGCATCCCCGGGCTGTTGGTAACGGCAAGCGGCACGCTCCTTGCCGTTTGCGAGGCGAGGGACGCACTGAATGACTGGAGCCGAATGGATATCCTGCTCCGCCGCTCGACCGACGGCGGGGAGTCCTTCGGCGAGCCGATTCTCCTTGCCTCGGGGGATGAGAAGCACCCAACCGTCAATAACCCCGTGCTTCTGGAGGACGGGCGCGGCAGAATCCTGTTCCTCTTTTGCGAGGACTACGCCGTGGACGGCGGAAGGGTCCTTCTGCGCATCAGCGAGGACGGTGGCGCGACATGGGGACCCTGCCGCGATATCAGTGAGGCAACCGAGCCCGAGGTGCGGAACGTGTTCGCGCTCGGTCCCGGGCACGGAATCCGCACAAGGGAGGGGACCCTGCTTATCCCGTTCTGGCGCGTCCCCAAACGCTATCAGTCTCCCATGCGCTCCCATATCCCGAGCGAAATCGGAACGCTTTGGAGCAAGGATGACGGAGAGACTTGGCATATCGGCGCGGTCCTTGCTTCACGGGACGGTCTGATGACCCCGAACGAAACCGAAATCGCAGAGCTTGCGGACGGACGTATCTACCTCAATGCCCGCCTCGGCGCAGGACTGACCTACCGAGCAAGAGCCTATAGCCCCGATGGGTATAGCAAATGGGAGCATTTCGAGCCCGACTATGCCCTGCATGATTCCGGTTGCTTCGCCTCCTGCGTAGCCTGCCGCACGGCAGACGAAAAAGCGTGGCTCTTCTTCGCCAATTGCAACAGCAAAACCGCAAGAAGGAATGTCACCCTGCGCGGAAGCCTCGACTGCGGAAAAACATGGTGCTTCTCCAAACCCATCGACGCAGACCGAGGCGGCTACGTCGAGCTTGCCGCCGACCCATCCCGCAATCGCCTCTATGTCCTGTATGAGGAGGATGTCGGCACCGCATTGCACCTCGTGACCGTCCCATTCTCCGAATTGACCGAGCTGTAACCAAAAAAAGAAACGGAACGACACATGGGTCGTTCCCTACAACCGCTGTATTTTCGGTGCTATCGTAGGGAACGCTCCCCATGTGTCTTTCCGCACATCCACCGCAAAGCCCCCCTCCCACCAACAGAGCGCGAAGCCGCACCCTGCAAAAAATCTCTACCTCCCCAAAACGACAATAACTTCCCCACAGGACCCCGCCACCACGAAAAGCGAACCAAATTTTCGCTCACGTAATGGCGGGGTCCTGTGGGGAAGTTCGGGGAGGGTCAGGGAGGTTTGGAGGGTAGGGAGGACCCTACGAAAGGGTCCTCCCTGCGCCTCCAAGGTCTTCCCCCTCACACCCCCCTCACTGCGCCGAATGATCCGACGCCGCAATGAACCGAGCGTGGGTTTGCTGCATTGCCGCGCGAGCAGCCGCATCCTGCTCGGGGTTCCCGAGCCCGAAGCTGATCGCAATCGCCGTGTTTACCTCGTTCATCATGCCCTCGTCAAGATGCCCCATCTTTTCGCGTAACCGACGCTTGTCAAGCGTCCTGATCTGCTCCAAAAGGATTACCGAATCCTTCGCAAGCCCCACTCTGTCCGCAAATACATCAATGTGCGTGGGCAAATGCGTCTTGCTCATGCGGGAAGTAATAGCGGCGGCAATGACCGTGGGACTGTAGCGATTTCCGATGTCATTCTGAATAATCAACACGGGTCGTAACCCACCCTGCTCCGAGCCGACAACAGGGCTGAGATCGGCGTAGTAAATATCTCCGCGTCTGACGGTGTTCATATCGTTCATCCTTTCTTTTCCGTTGTACTGCTATTTTGGTCCGATCGGAACGCCTTTAATCGCCCGAGAGCGGACTTGCGGGAGGAAGTTTTTTCCCTCCGCTGACAGGATATGACGGAAAAGGTCGACCCGTGCGGGCACTTGTCGAATCCGAGAAAAGAAAAATTTGCAAAATCCCTTTACAATTCTTGCAAAATGTGATACAATACAAGGGAAAGAATATTCCAAAGAAAAGGATGGTGTTTCCAATGGCACTGCAAACAAGAGCCGAAGCAAAAAAAGAATTCACATGGAATTTCTCCGATATCTTCGCCGATGACGCGGCGTGGGAAGCCGCTTATAAAAAGGCGGCGGAGGAGGTCGAGAAAATCCCCGCCCTCGCGGGAACGCTCGGGAAATCGGTTGATAGCATGAAAGCCGCAATGGACCTCATCACCGAGGTCTCCCGTCAGGTCGACGTGCTGTATATCTATTCCATGCTCCGCATGAACGTCGATAACGGCGACCCGACGTATCAGGCAATGAACGGCAGAGCAACCAACCTCTATGTCCGCCTCTCCACCGTTGCCGCATTCGTCGGTCCCGAAATTCTCTCCATCGACGAGAAGAAGCTCACGGAAATGATGGCGGACCCCGCGCTGAAAGCCTACCGCCATGCGCTGGAGGATACCGACAGAATGCGTAAATATACGCTGGACCGCCACTCCGAGGAAATGCTCGCCATGCTCTCCGACGCGGCGGGCGGGACCTCCGATGCGTTCAAGATGCTCGAGAGCGTGGACATGACCTTCCCCGAAATCAAGGACGAGAACGGCGAGACCGTCACGCTCACGCACGGCAACTTCGGCGTGTTCCGCGAGAGCGGGGACGCAAGAGTCCGCAAGGAGTCCTTTGAGGCTTACTTCGGTGAGTTCAAGCGCTATATCAACACGTTTGCCGCGATGTATGCGGGAAGCGTGAAGATGGACAACTATTATACCCGCGTGCGCGGATACGGTTCCACCTGCGAGCGCGCGCTGTTTGCGGACAATGCGCCCGTCAGCGTATACGACAAGCTGATTGAGGCGGTTCACGGCGGACTGCCCACCATGCGGCGATATCTGGAGCTGCGCCGCCGCGTGCTGGGGCTGAAGGAGCTGAATATGTACGACCTCTACTGCCCGATTGTGGCGGATGTCGACATGAAGATTCCCTATGCCGATGCGCAGAAGCTGGTGAAGGAGGCGACCAAGCCGCTGGGCGAGGAGTACGGCAAGCTGCTTGACCGCGCGTTCTCCGAGCGCTGGATTGACGTTTACGAGAACAAGGGCAAGACTACGGGCGCGTACTCCTGCGGCGTTTACGGCGTGCACCCGTATGTGCTTTTGAACTACTCCGACAAGCTGGACGATGCGTTCACGCTGGCGCACGAGCTGGGGCATTCGATGCACTCGTGGTTCTCGGACACGACGCAGGACTTTGCCAACCACGATTACCGCATCATGGTAGCGGAGGTTGCGTCAACGGTGAACGAGGTTCTGCTGTCGAAGTATCTGCTGAAAACCGAGACCGACCCGAAGAAGCGGGCGTACATTCTCAACCACTTCCTTGAGGGCTTCCGCACGACGGTATTCCGTCAGACGCTGTTTGCGGAGTTCGAGCGGCAGGCGCACGATGCGGAGATGAACGGCACGCCGCTGACTGCGGAGGTTTTGAACGGCATTTACCGCAAGCTGAACGAGCTGTACTACGAGGGTGCGGTTGTCAACGAGCTACAGGACATTGAGTGGGCGCGGATTCCGCATTTCTACAATGCGTTCTATGTTTACCAGTACGCGACGGGCTTCAGCTCGGCGGTTGCGATTGCGGACCGCATTCTGAATCACAACGGTGCGGCGGACTATCTGCGCTTCCTGTCGACGGGCGGCTCGGACTACCCGCTGGAGGAGCTGAAGATTGCGGGTGTTGACCTGACGAAGCCCGACACGGTTACGGGTGCTCTGAAGGAATTCGACAACGCGCTGACGGAATTGGAAAATCTGCTGGGGTAAGACCTCGGGGCGCCGCCCCGAACCCTGCTTAGGGGACTTCTTAAGGAGAAGT
>ERZ808252.1693-NODE-1693-length-15319-cov-4.880307_pt1 | contig 15319 bp, 15 predicted proteins | sample MGYA00521242_ERZ808252 | MGnify/ENA primary metagenome ERZ808252 (study PRJEB31516, sample SAMN03275581) | gut metagenome | biome: mammalia-associated habitat; material: feces | host: Papio cynocephalus | place: Kenya | collected 2012-08-07 ...
TTTGTTTAATAACGCAATTTGCACTATTAAAATTGTTGTAGAACAAGTCGCACGCAAATCATCAATCCCTTTCTGATCAATCGGCCAGAAAAGGCGCTTGTAGGTTTCGCACAGCGGGGCGCAGATAGCCTGTATCTTGACCTGCGCTTTCCGCACCTGCGGGTTGGAGCGCACGTCCATATCCACACATTCCACTATTTTTTTAGGTCCGAGCAGGGATATAACCTCCTTTAAAAATCCGGTGTTTTGTACTCCTGTCAGCCCAATAAACAGCTTGTCTCCGGATAAATAGCTTGCAACATCTGACTTTAAACCGCCCTCGGTAAGATATACGGTGTCACTGTCCCGGTTGCCTGTTATGTGGATATATGAGGGAACAGAAGTCCCCTCAAATTTTTTCTGCTTGGCAGAAGACAGCCACATAAACCGCGTGCCGGTCTTTTCAATCGTTATTCCCTCCGGCGTAGTAACGCGCTTAACGGGCGGATTATCGAAACGGATCTGTAAGCCCTGTATAAGATTTTGCTTGTCTCGTATCGGAATTAAAATGCCGCTCTTAAACGCCGCTATATGCCATATGCCGTCGGTTCTGTAAAATCCCGGCATACCGTGCAGGTCATAACGCGCCGCGAGACTGTCGCATATCCATTGCCGTTCCGCGTTGTCGGTGGGAAAGCTGCGGTACATATTCCGCGCTATTCTTTCGCTGTCAAGTCCTCTGTTTAAAAGATTAGTACAGTGCTCTTTTTCAAGGCGCAGCAGCTTTAAAAGCTCGGTATATATTTCGCTTCGCTCTTCTATTTCCCGTATCCGGGCGTTGCTCTTTTCGGGCTGTACCGGCACATCGTGCCGCCCGACAGACGGCTCGTTAAGCAGCGCATTATAGCTCTCATAATTTTTAAGGCACACGCCTTTCGGATTAAAAGAGGAATATAACGTGACCGCATTGCCACCGGTACCGCAGTTATGACAGTAAAACATATTTGTGAGTCTGCTTAAATACATACGGTAGCGGTGGTCGCAGCAGTAGGGACAGCGCGCCTCAACCTCGTCGTTCGTAAGCGTGCTGCGCTTAATATTTATTCCGCAGAGCTCCGCCGTGTCTATAAGGTCAAAGTTAATGTACGCTCCCATTTATGACGCTTTTGGTAGTTCTTCCGCCGCAGGAGTTCTGCCCATTGAGCGAACCGACAGCGGTGCATTTTTAACCATTCTTAAAAATACCGTCTGGCAGGAAAGGGAAGACATATCGAAATGAGCTACGCTTTCGGTGTTGTCAATAAACACGGGGAAATTAAGCCCCGTAAGCCTACGCATAAGCGCGCATAATTCAAGCCCTGCCGCCGTGCGTTCGGATAAAGATAACGCCGCGTAATTCCTGCCCTTGTAGGCAAAGCGGAATACGCTTTTAAACTCGCCTGTTGTTTTAACGGGTTCAAATAATGTTATGCTTACATTCGGCATTTTAAGCTCCTCTGCCAACAGTTCCGTCCGCTTTGAAACATATTCCTCAAGCGAAGCCAATATTTCGGTATATTTTCGCTTGTCGTTCTCAAAGGCGGCTGCCTGCTCGTTAAGTGCAGAAATCTGACTGTCCGCCGAATACTCCCGCAGCTTTTTGATCTGCGCCTCAAGTTCTGCAAGATTTCTTTCCTCGCTTTCAAGCTCCGAAAACTCCTCGTCGGATAAAAGCCCGCGGGAGAGAAGCATATCTATCTCCTCAATTTCACGCTGCATAATTTCCGGCGAATCGTCCTCGGTGCGGCGCAGCTCGTCTAACTCCGCGGATAGCTTTTCGGTATCGTCCTTTTTAAACCGGTCAAAGGTCTGCTTTGCTTTTTGCTCGGTTTCGAGCATTTCCTTTTTGGTTTCCGCCAGCCCGTTTGCATTTTTTAAGATGCGGTCTATCTCGGACGATATATCCGCCTTTGCGCTTGCAAACAGCTCGTCGGTAAGCGTTACCGAGCAGGTGGGGCATTTAGAGCCGGGTTTAAGTCCATCGAGCTTTTGTTTAAGCGCGGTGTACTTAGCTTTAAGACCTGCAAGCTCTGCACCAAGCTTTGTAATTTCACCCGAAAACTTTGAAACATATTCCCGCTCTCTTGCCGCTTTCAGCCTTTCCTCCAGCGCCGCAGCTTTAACGGCGGTAGGGCTGTTTACGGCAGAGGTCAGGTTTTCGGAAAGATGCTCCCGCCGTTTTCTGAAATCCTCAAGGTTTAAGCCCTCAAACTGCTTTTCTTTCAGAATATGCACCGTAGCGGCCGAAACCTCCGCCTGCTCGTTCAGCTTATCGCACTCGGCGTTGTTTGCCTGTACCGTTTCGCGTAGGGTCGCTCTTTTAGCCTCCAATATCCGCAACTGCTCGTCGCACCTGCGAATACCCGCTCTGTAATCGCTGAGCATTTCGGCAGGCTCGGTTATATTAAGCTCCTCAAGAGGCTTTTTAAAGCTATCGGACATTGCAGATATTATCTGCTCGCTGCTTACAGTTTTAAGATTGCGGAAAAGCAGCTCGCGCCCCTTTGCTTCGCCGAAACTTGTTAAATAAAAGGGATTGAGGATACAAAGGAATGTGTCCTTATCGCAGATAAAGCGGTTAATTTCCTCCTGCCTTACAGAAAAGCTGTCGAATATAAGCTCGGTTTTAGAGCCGAATCTTCGCCGTATGAGGCTGTGCAGTGCACCGTTTTGGTCGGTGAAGTCTACCTTTACCTCGCAGCCCGCGCTTTCGGAGTTAATAAGCCTATCTGCCTTTTGCTCTCCGAAATATGTAACGCCGTAAAAGGCGAATGCGACCGCGTGGGCAAGGGTGGTCTTTCCGGTGCCGTTGTGCCCGGTGACGCAGTTAACGTCACCGAGCGCAAAGCTGACAGACTCCTTTTGGTTGCGAAAGCCCGAAAGAGAGATTTCTTTAATGCTTATTTCGGTTATCTGTTCCATAAGCTCCACTCCTTATTCCCAAGGCAAAGCGTTCTGTTCGTTTAATTTCGTTATGCCGTCAGGTGTTTCGGTTTTGCTTATAAGGGTCAGCATTTCACCGTAGGTCTGCATATCCCGTCGTATTATTGTGGTCTTCCACAATTCGTCTCCGAACTCGCCTACAATAAGCCAGCGGCTGTATTTATCCGGCATGACTTCTGTGCGGATAACATTAAATAATGTGTACCCCGGCTGTACCAAATAGGGAAAGGAATTGCGGTAGCTTTCAAGCACCTCGCTTTTGCGCTTATATTCCGGCTCGGTTTCCTTTAGAGTTTTCAGGTTGTGCTCCGAAATTTTAAGTGCGCGGTTAAGCTCGTCCGCTTGTCTTTCAAGCAAAGAAATTTCTTCGCTTGCTTTATCGTATCCCTTTTTTAAGGCCTTTTCCTCAAAGCCTTTAAGCAGGGGATAGACTAAAGCTATCCCTGCGGCTAACACCAAAAAAGCCAAGGTATACTTTTCGCGCGTCCATATATCGCTTAAAAGTATTGCCGTTTCCGCCGTAACCGTCAGCAGAAGAAAAGCGGATATAACTATGACTGCCGTTACTGTTTGTGCGTTCTTTTTCATTTTTTCTGTCTCCTTATGCTGCTTTTTCAAAGCCGCGTATAATATTGTACTTTCCTATTGTCGCGCTTTCCCGTTCCTCAATTTTAACATTGCAGATGATCTGTCCGTCGCGAAGCTCAGGATTGCCCTGCATATATCCCGTTATAAGCTGATTCTGCGGGGTTTCTAAAGTTAGCGCTGTCTGCGTACCCTTAGCGCCGTTACGCACTACGGATTTCACCACACGGAACTTAATGCCCGCGGTGTTTTCCTGCGGCTTTTGCGGCTCGGCAGCTTTAGGCGCTGTTTCCGTTTTAGGCGGCTCTGCCGGAGCATTTCCTGCCTTTTGCGCTTTTTTCCGTGCGGCCATCTGTTGGTTATAATGTACGGCTAAACCCTTGTATTCGCTTTCCTGTATAACAAAGCTGCTTCCTCTCGGTTTAATGTACACCCATTTACCCTCAAGGCTGTAAAGGTATCTGCCGATTCCCAGAACAGACGCCGCGCGCTTCAATGCTCCCGAAAGTCCGCCCTTTACGGGTTCAATGTCCGTAGCGCCCGAACCGTCGGATTTTTTTATCCATTCTTTTCTTTCGGGGCTGTAAACGGAAATTGCGCATACATACGCAGACGACTTGCCCTCAGCGCTCGGAGCCACCGTAAATTCGTTCTGCCAGTTTTCGGGCCCGAATATTTCATCCAGCCGCTCTTGAATGGCGCGAGAATTTACAAACGGTACGGCAAAGCCCTTGGTCTTTTCCGCATTTGTATATGCCGTTCGCCATTCAATATCCGAGGCAGGGAAAGGGAGTAACAGCTTCTGCTTTTGCGCTTCGGTCATAAAGATACCTCCCCATAAAAGTCCGCAAGCGTTTTGCCCGATGGGATAAGAATATCCGAATAATAGTATTCGGGCGTCTTATCTGACAGATGATCCATTAACTCGCGCTGGCACAGTTCAGGTTCGTTGTGCTCAATGTCAAAATGATCGTCATTGTTCGGAAGACCTAAAATGTAATCCATAATGTTGCCGAGCAGGTATGGGGAAGATATTTCCGGCAATTCATTGTCTCCTGTGCAAAGCTGATAGTCATTTTCACTTACATTTGATAACGGATAAAAATACATCGGTGTGTCTTCGCGCAATGTGCAGTTTTCGGTAACGCCTAAATATACCGCTTGAATTTTGCCGTCACGGTTTACCTTAAAGCCGAACACGAGCTTCGGTAGCGGAAAGTCCGGGTATTCCGTTTCCATATATGTAATGTCGGCTGTGTTGTAGGGGTATTCGAGCGCCACGGAGTACGCGTCGGTATCCGGCGAATGGCTGTAAAATAAGGCGTTCGGCGGCAATACCGCACTGCACGCCGGCGCAGCATGCTTTATGCTGCTTTGCAGGCACAGAAGAATATCGTCAAGCTGAGCGCTTTTTGTGACCTTTGTGCCGCCGACCGTTTGCTCTATAAATATTTGCGCGGAATCTGAAATGTGTATGGAAACTCTTTCTTTATTCATTATGCTGCCCTCCTTTCCTGCGGCTGTTCCATAGATATGATCTTCGGCTTTTCGACTTTAAGCTTTTCCGAAAGCGTTTTTATTGACTTCCTCAAAAAGAGGTAAAGGGAAAGTGTCATATTAAGGACTTCCATATTCGGTAAACCGCCGTTATATAGTGTTATTTTTATATAACTGTCTTTGCTCCGAATCACATGGTCGTAATTACAATAATCATAACCTGTCTCATCCATGACACTGTTCAGCTCCGATTCTACCCTTTTTTCAAGCTTGCGAAACCAGTAATTTTCCGAAAATTTCAAGCCGTGCGCTGTTCCGTATTCGGCGGCAAGCTCTGTGAATTCATTAAGCTCGTCCGGGCAGATATACCATATATCACGGTCATATCCATCGTCATACTCTGACCAACAGCCCAAGAAATACATTGCTTCAAGAATAATGTCATAGAGAAAATCCGAATTTATATCTGTATCCGAAAACGGAATTCCGCAGTCATAAAAGGTTTTTAAGACGGTTAAAATATTCAAGCTTTCTGAAAGCTCATCGGAAAAATCTTTAAACATATTCACATACTCAGCCTCCGTTATATAAATTCTGTTTTTTGAGCAAGCGGCTCTTTTTCGCATAATTTTTTGCAGAAATATACAAGCTGCTCGTTTTCGTCACAATCATACGAAAAATGCTCGTCGTAATACTCGGCCACCTTTGGAATATCCGTAACAGAAAAGGCGGACATATCCAGCTCGCGCATATTGAACCCTTCTCCGCGAATTAAGGGAAACAAAATCTTTTCGCAAAGATAAGCTGCCCCCGGTGAATGTGTTTTGAGGTTCTCAAAGTTTTCATCCTGCTTTTCTGTCGGCAGAGCCGTCAGATTTTTTATAAGCAGCTCCGGAACGATTGTAAGTCTTACTGCCATTAAGCGATTCCTCCTATGCGACAGTTTTGGTTTTGTACCTCCGTCATAACGACACCTCCTCATAAAAGTCCGCAAGCGTTTTGCCGGATGGGATAAGAATATCCGAATAATAATATTCGGGAGACTTATCCGCCAAATGCTCCATCAGTTCCCTATGACCGAGCTTTAATCTGTTGTTTTCCGGTTTGAAGTGATCGTCATTGTCCGGCAGACTTAAAATATAGTCCGGCATATTGGAAAGGGAATAGGGGGATTTAATTGCCGGCAGCTCATTGTCTCCGGTACACAGGGAGAAGTCGTTGCTGACATTTGAAAACGGATAAACAAACATTTTAGAATTTTCTCTTAGTATTCCGTTTTCGGTAACGCCTAAATATACCTGCCGGATTTTGCCGTTGTCACTTATCCTAAATCCGAACACGAGCTTCGGCAGCGGAAAGTTCGGGTATTCCGTTTTCATATATGTAATATCTGCTTTGGTGTACGGGTATTCAAGCACTGCGGAAAATTCATTGCTTTTATTGGAAAAACTGTAAAACAGCGCATTTTTAGGCAGGATGATATTCCGGATTGGCATAAACTCCTTTGTGCTGTCCTGAAGACAAAGAATAAAATCCTTCATTGAAATGCTCTTAACGGTTTTTATGCCGTTTTCTCTTTCCTCTACAGTTATTTCCGCGTCGTCCGAAATATGGATAGATAATCTGTCATGTTTCATTATGCCGCCATCTTCCTTTCTTTCTGCTTTTTCATAGAGATTATTTTCGCCTTCCTTTTCTCCGTCAGCCTTTCAAGCTCCTTGCAGGAAGTATTTGCAAAATGCAGTATAGAGGCAACCGCCCGTATCATTTCTACAGTTTGGTAAAATTGCGGACCTATATATACCTTCAAAAAAGCCTTTTTTGTTGACGAGATCTTATAATCCCAGTCGTATGAATAATCTCCGATGGTAAGCATTTCATCATCAATATATTCTTCAAGCCTTTTTAGCCAAAAGTTATTGTCTTTCGGTAAGCCGTTTATGCCGCCGTATTTCAGTGCCAGACCAATATATCTTTTAAGGCAGTCGTTTCTGAAAACCATTACCGTACATTCAAGGTTTTCGCTTTCGTCCTCGTCAATATATCCGTCCAAATACAGCAATGCATCAAAAAAGGTTTCAAATTCACTGTCTGAGTGAATTTCACTATCCATTATGGAAAACCCGTTGTCATACAGTATCTTATCCATAGAGAGAACAGAAATGTCATGGTCTATATTTCCTATATAGCTATCAAACACAAAATCACCCCTTTAGATAAAGTCCGAATGTGAATTGAGCGGCGGAGCACCCGATATTTTTGAATATAACTCAAAAAGTACCTTGTTTTCCGGTCGCTCTGCGGCAACATTATACTTGTAATAGTCGCATATGATTTCAATATCCTCATGGTCAAACGCACTCATATTAACCTTTCCGGTATATACCTCTTTCCCCTGCATTTTGGGGAGTATTACCGCCTTGTAAAGATACGCAGCGCCCAAAGATATTTTTTTAAGCTTTTTATAGTGATTATCCGGCTTTCTTGAGGGGATAGCTCTGAGATTTTTCATAAACAGCTCCGGTACTATTTCCGCCTGCATTCAATAATTCCTCCTCCGTTACAATTCTGGTTTTGGGCTTTGAGTAGTCGGTTATAACGCAGAAATATCTTTTGTCCGCCGTTTTATGCCGAGAATACACATAACCGTACCCCGTTTCCATACAGGCGTTGCAGCGCGCCCAGTCCTCCGGGGAGATTTCTCCCCAGTCGCCGCATTTGTGGCGTTCAAGCGCGCAGGCAATATCTGTCTCCGAAAGTATTTCCTTTGCCTTTCGGCTTACCTTGTACTGCCCTATATCCCGTATCTTCATAAGTATGGGCTTGCGGGAATACTGCCGTTTAAGTGCTTTGAGCGTAACCATCGCCCTTTGCTCTGCCTGTATCGCTCTTAAAAAATTTTCATAAGCGGCAGATAATTTCCTTATGCTCTGAGGATAGCTTTTAAAGGCTTCAAGCAGCTTTTTCTTGGCGTGTTTGGCTGCCATAGAACGAAACAGTAAGCGTATTTTTGCAATTATTTCTCGTCTAAAATTCATATATACCCCTTTCAGGCTGCGGCGGGCAAAATGCCTGCCGTTTTGGTGCGGATGTTCTGCATTATGCTGTCCAACTCGCATAGGCTTTTTCTTAGCCTGAAAGAGATCTCCGTCAGCTTAAAGCCGTCGAGCAGCAGCGCCAGCACCTCGCGCTCGTTCTGTTCAAAGGCGCCCAGGAGCTCGGATATTTGTATACGCTCCAAAAGCTCGGTTATACTGTCGTGCTCGTCCGCTAAGGTCTCCGCAACTATGCGGTAATAGTCGTCGTTGCAGAACAGGCTTATAATGTTCCCATCGCTTTCCGCCTTTACTGCTGCAACCGCCTTGTCCATCGCTGCATATGCGCGCTTTTTAAAATTGTCTTTGCCGGATATAACGCAATCCAAAAATGCGAATACAACGGTATCGTAGTATTCATCGGGGGATAGCCTCCGTTCTTTAAGGTATTGCATTACAACTCCGTGATGTTTCGCCGCAAACGCGGCTTTTTCTTCTGTTAATATCATTTTTCTGTCTCCTTGTTCATCATCATTATGACGCTAATAAATCGAATAGAGTCAACTGTTTGTCTTCCGTTACCGTTTCGGGTTCGGGCAGCGCAGGTACTTCCGGCTTAATAACTTTAAGCGCAGGAGCTTTCTTCTCCTTTTGGTCGTTTTTAATCGCCATTTTCTTAAAGGTTGCCGTGAGATCCTCAACGCTTTCCTTAATACCGCTTGCAAGTTCTCTTGCCAACTGAGTAGTCATATCCGTGTTCTGCGACAGTGCCGCCAGCCCCTCCTCGGATAGCTGCCCCTCAATCATTGTCGCTGCCGCAAGCTTTGAAGCCATAAGCCTGAGTGCCCGCTGCTGCATGGTATCCGCAAAGTAAAAAAGATACACTTCGATTTTGGGCGCGGTCTGGTTTATACGCCAGCTCCTGAGCGATGCCTGCCTTAACACATAAAGGTTAAATGCAAGGTTGAAAAATATAAGGGTAGTAAAATCGTTGAGGTCAAGCCCTGTTTCAACCAGCTTTGGGTTGGTTATAAGGACCTGCATACCTTTGCTCAGTTTTTTATGCACCCATTCCTCACGCTTTTTGGCTTTAACGCTCTGCTTTAAAATACAGGCTTTAATTCCCATTTCTTTAAGCCTGTCTATTAAAAGCGGCTGAGTATCTAAGCGCACCCAAGCGGTGTAAATAATAACCCTTTCGCCCGCGGCTACCTTTTTTTGCACAAGCTCCAGCACATTATTCAGCTTATCGTTCGGCTCGTCTGTAAAGTCCTCCGGGATAATTGAGAAATCCAATGCGGTTATAGGCGCGTGACCGTAAGGCTGATCGGGATATGCCGTAAGCAGGTTAAGATATGGGGACAGCAATTTGTTTGCCAGCCGTCTGTCCTTTCGCATTACGGTACGGAATTCATCCTCCATATGACTGTATTCTCTTTCCACTTTTTCAGACATTTTGCAGGCTACCGGAATTTCCTCATAATCCGGCAGATCCTTTGCCATATCGTATAGAGATAGGAATACCGTATTTTCCATAAGGTATCTTGAATAGACGATAGGCGAAATACCCGGCAGGAATTTCTCGCGCACCTTTTGCATCCTGTTCTTTGAGGCAACGTTAAACTTTGTTTCGGGAGTTTCATATATGCTCTCTACCACACCGTAGCGCTGACAAAACTTCCTCGCGTCGTTGTACTTAAAGCCGTCTGCTAACATTAAGCGGGGTTTCAGTCTGAACAGCAGATAAAACGTACCTTTGGCATAGCCGTTTATTAAGGTTGCGGTCATAGCAATAACCTTTTTTGCAATGCCGGCTATTTCCGCCATAGCCTCGCCCTGCGCGCTTTCGCCCGAATATTCGTGCAGCTCATCACAGATATATGCGTCAATTTTTTTGAAACGGTGCTTAATATACCGTGAAAGCGGAAATTTGCGGTATGCTCCCTGCGCAGGGAATATGCCGTTTGGATTATCTATAACGGCGAACGCCTGCTTTTTCATATCGTCGGTTTTAACCGTGCTTAAACTGCGCGTGGCAAATTTACGGTGGATATATCCGTAACCGCCTATTCTTACCCATTCGTTTTTGGCGGGGTCTAAGCAATCGGGATTATCTGCTTCCCATAAAACGGTTTTACAGCTTTGGCATTTATGGTTTTTGTTGTTTTCTTCATGGAAGAAAATACTGTCCGCAGGGACGGTGTATGATATTCCGTCGGTCGTTACCGTCATTTCCTGGACCGCGCCGCATACAGGGCAGATAAAACCTTTTCTGCGTTTGTTCCACATAACGGTAGGCTTACGCAGATAACCGCTTCTTGCGCTCTCCTTTGAAAGCACCATAAAAACGGGTTTATCTGTTGTGCGGTACAATTCGTACATACGGTCAACATCCGTAATGCTCGATACTACCCTTGCTATACAGTCCGGTACGGTTTCGTAAAGCTCGCGCACCCATTTCTTTGCCACGTGTGACGGGCAGGTAATAACGTTTATACGTCTGCCGCCGCCTATGGATTTTTGGTAGGCATACAGCGCTGCTGAGCCTATTTTGGTTTTGCCCGTACCGCAGCCCGATACAAGCATTGTCATTTTTTCCTTTTTAAGCTGCCGCTTTATAGCCTCGGCTCCTGCTAACTGCGCCTCGTAAAGCGAATATCCGGTATTCTGCCGGATATACTCATTTACTTCGTTAAGCTCCGGGCAAATACTTTCCTCTGCGGGATTGAAAACAGGCTTGAATGTTGCCTGTATTTTCTTCGCAATATCCTTGCCGAAAGCATTAAGATACTGCGTAAAGGTTTCTATATCCCCGAATGCCGTATCGTCTTTTTTTGCGTTCGGAACACATATTTCCCCCGATTCAAGCCCGTCTGTCAGGACCTCTGCTATTTGAGTTTCGCCCTTTTTAAGCGTCACCGCATATGCCGCAAATTCCGCATTGGTGCTGAATACATTAAGCCTTTTAAGGATCTTCCTGTCCTTTAATTCGCGTATAAAGTATTCTTCCCATTCGGGTATTAACGGCACCGACAGCTTACTGTCAAGCTCTGTGAAAAGTCCGCTTTCATCCTTACAGAAAATGTATAGGTCGCGCGGATTTTCGTCTTTTTCCTTTTTCTCGTCGTTTGCTTTCAGCACACACTCTGACGCGGTATCTCCCGCTTTTATGCGACGGCTGTAATTTCCGCCGTGTGTAGTAAGCTCCGTTTCGCTCTTTTCCTTGGGCAGTCTTAATGCAATTTTACTGCCGCTGAACAGAGCGTCGGACATAGCGAGCACCGTTTCGGGGTAGCCGCCGAACCTTATAGCTACGAGGCTTTTGTTTCCGTCAAACACTACCGTGTCTGCGTAATTGGTTATACCCACTCCGTAATTTTCGTCTTTCAGGATAACGGGTATAAGGCTTTTGCTGTTTTCGGTGATAGATCACCCTCTCCTTTCCGCCGTAAGCCCTGCTGCCTTAAAGAAATCTCAAGTGTAAAGTGTAAAAATCTTTTAAAGGCAGAAAAGCTCCGGCTTTTTGTGTTACATCCGTCAGGGACGAAACGCCCGTTTGCGGGTGCGGAGCAGTTTTGTCGGAAATAAAATTTTTTCGCAGCGAAGACCGCAAAATGCGATAATACTGACGTATTATAAGGCTTTGCGGCAAAGCTGTGGGGAAATTTTATCCGCCAAAACCGATTAGTCCCTGTCGGTTGTAACACTCTATGTAAAAACAAAAAAGACCGACCTATCCTGTAAAAATACAGAATTGGTCGGTCAATCTTGTGATTACCGAATTTAGCTGCGGGCGTTTTAAATTGCTCTAAAACGCAAAAATGGCCGGACTTCACCCTTTATGGGAAAAATCCGACCTTGTTACTCAAACCAATGTCATAATCTGAAAAGTCAAATTTGACATCACACTCAAACCTTGTTACAAATATATTATATATGATGAAAAGGGGGTTGTCAACAATAAATTAAAAGAGAAAATATTATAAATTTGCGTTGTAAAGTGATATGTCCCATTTTCTTTGAAAAAAGAGGAAAATGGTCGGTTCACGCCTTCAGTTTCTCCGCCATCAGGTGTGCGAGACCGTGCTAAAAGGCATATATTGTTAAAGATTTTTATATGTCATGATTGATTTAAAGGTTTAAATGGTCTTATTTTGTATATGTGTTTGTCTTGGCTAAGCTTGATTGATGTTGCAAATTTCTGTATTCCCCCGGTGTGAGTCCGTAAAGTTGTTTAAATACACGATTAAAGTATGTAACGTCCGAATATCCACAGTCAAAAGCAATCTCGGTTATCGTGGCGAATTCGCTTTTAAGCTTGAGTTTTGCATTTTCACAACGAATATAATTTAAATATTTATGAAAACTCATTCCAATATTTTTTTGAAATATCCTTCCTAAATATTTTTCATTAACGAAGTAAAGCGTTGCACAATCCTTTAATGTAATATTTTCAATAAATTTGGCCTCAATATATTGCTTTACATCTTGCACTATCCAGGGTATACCATTCCTTCTTTTAATGTTCTCATATTTATTCAGAATTAAAAGTATATAGCTTTCTATCACATGTGCAAGTTCAAATAATATGTTGTTGCCATCAATCTTTTTGCAATCGTTTAAAACTGTTTTTAATTTTTGTGAATCAACTCCGGTTAAACGACATGTATGTTCGATTTTTTGCTTTGTTAAATTTATATCCTGTATAACATTTCCGACATATATTATACATTTTACTTCAAAATCAATTACAATAGGGTATGCAAGTTCTAATAATCCATATGCGCAAGTTCCGCAAAAACACTCACCGTTGTGTGCTGCCTTTTGATTAGCTAATTTCTTACATTTCATACATAAGTCCAAACCGCGCTGGGTTGTTTTAGCTATTGAGCAAAAGTCTGATGAATGAATTGTATATTTATAGTCAGCAAATAGGTTTTCGTTTGCCAATATACCTGATATGTCATGCAGACATATCCGTATTCCTGTATTTTCAGTCAAAAATTTTATAAATGAGTTCAGATCTAATATTTGCACTTTTACCACCTTTTTGAACAATTATATCATTTCGGTATCTTTAGTGCAAGCATTTTAGATATGATTTGTGTTACAATTACAAAAAAATATGAAAAGGATGGTATAGATATGAAATTCGATGTAGTAGTTATCGGCGGCGGTTTTTCGGGCGTGGCTGCTGCAATTTCAGTGGCCAGACAAGGATTAAAGGTTATGATAGTTGAAAAATCAAATTGTTTTGGAGGCGCATCCGTAAACTGCCTTGTTAATCCGTTTATGCAATTCAAAAGTGAAGATAAGCTAATGTCTGGCGGCATTTTTTCGGAAATACTCGAGGAATTAAAAAAATTGAAGGGATACGACGGTCATCTTACTTTTGATGAAGAAAAGCTTAAGCTTGCTTTAAACAGGATGATAATAAAGGAAAATGTTTTTCCTTTGTTTCACGCTGTTTTAGTTGATGCAAAGACCGACGCAAATAAAATTTCATCGGTAACCTTGGCTTTTAAAACACAAAAAATTGAGGTAGAAGCCAAATATTTTATAGATTGTACTGGAGACGGAAATTTAGCTGTAATGGCGGGCTGTGATTATACTATCGGAAGAAAAAACGACGGACTTTGCCAACCGATGACGCTTTGTTTTCGTGTCGGAGGAGTTGATAAAAATCTGTTTTGGTCCGAGTTCGGAGAAATTAACAAAAGGTACAAGCAGGCAAAGGCAGAAGGAAAAATTACAAATCCTCGCGAGGATGTTTTGGTGTTCAATACTCTGCAAAGGGGCGTTTTGCATTTTAATACCACAAGGGTTATAAAACTTAACCCTACGGACGTGTTTGATGTTACCAAAGCAGAGATTGAAGCGCGCGAGCAGGTGTTTGAAATTTTTTATTTTATCAAATCATTTGCAAAATCCTTCAAAAATGCGGGTATTTTGTCTACTGCGTCAGAAATCGGAGTGCGTGAAAGTCGTATGATTACAGGCGGACATATTCTGAGCGAAGATGAGTTGTTGGACTGCACAAAGTTTGAAGACGGTATTGCCGCATGTAACTATGATATAGATATTCACAATCCGGAGGGCACAGGAACAAGCCATCATTATTTTGCTCCCGGAGAATATTATACAATTCCGTATCGTTGCCTGTGTCCCACAAAGGTTGGAAATCTTTTGGTGGCCGGCAGATGCATATCCTCAACACACGAAGCGCAGGCTTCATATCGAATTATGCCGACTGTTTGTACTATAGGTCAAGCGGCCGGAGTGGGTGCTGCAGTAGCATATAAACAAGGGTGTGATGTTGCGGATGCTGATATCAAAAAAATCCGTAAAATTCTATCTGAAAGTAATGCAGTTATAGACTGATAAGAGAGGTTGGATAATGAAAAAAATTCTACTTATCGGCGATTCAATTCGCCAAGGGTATGATTATTATGTTAAGGAAGCATTTAAAGGCGTAGCGGATGTTCGTTATCCGTCGACTAACTGTATGTTTACAACCGTAATCTTGCGTTACATTGCGGAATGGGCAGAAAACCTTGAATGTAAGGCTGATGTGGATTTAATTCATTGGAACGCAGGACTTTGGGACGACCTGATTATGTTAGATTATCGCCGTTTGGTCCCCCCGGAAATTTACAAGGAAAATGTTTATCGGATATGTGTCATAATAGAAAAACTTTTTCCAAATGCTAAAATGATTTTTGCTACATCAACTCCTATGAACGGTGATTTAATAAAGAGGGACTGCAAGCGCACCAATCAGGATACACAGCTTTATAATCGCATTGCCTGCGATGTGATTGAACGTTGTGGTGGGGGAATTACGGATTTATACAGTGTGTTAGAAAAAGTTCCAGTGTCTTTTCACTCTGATGTAACTCATTATTATACTAAAGAGGGAACGCAACTAATAACTGAAACTGTTGTTTCCGGAATTGAAAAGGCTTTGGATATTAAGGCTCATAAATTGGACTATGATAGATACTTTAAATCTCCTAATCAGATTGTCGGATTTTGATGCATCTCATATGTTATACGGATTTGAAAACAATTCGGTTGTAGCGTATAGTTTCATATGAAAAATCTAATTTTGGAGATAAACGTGCGATAAAAAACACACTGTTAAACCCATAAGGGTTAGCAGTGTGCTTTTGTTAAGAACTATCGGTTTTACTTTAATTGTTTTATTTATCTAATAACACATAACAAGCTCTCCGCAGCCG
>ERZ808252.1694-NODE-1694-length-15301-cov-2.985242_pt1 | contig 15301 bp, 17 predicted proteins | sample MGYA00521242_ERZ808252 | MGnify/ENA primary metagenome ERZ808252 (study PRJEB31516, sample SAMN03275581) | gut metagenome | biome: mammalia-associated habitat; material: feces | host: Papio cynocephalus | place: Kenya | collected 2012-08-07 ...
CTTCCCTTAGTACAAGTATTATACCATACTTGTCTAACAAATGGGGTGCAGTTCACGGGCGCCTGCGGCTTTTTATATTTCTTTTTCGTAATCGATCTTCTGAGAAAAATCGACATTCAAAAAATTGTCATACGCTTCGGCACATTCCGTCTCGGAAAGTCCCGTTTCCTTTTTCAGAAAATCGATCGCCGTTTCCCGATCGGGAAACCGAGGGTTGTTATTTTTAATTTTCTTGAGTTTTTCCAACGTCTCATGCGTGAACCGATTCACGAAGTTCTCCCCCTTCTTTGAGAGAGCGGTAAAGCCCGCAGTAAATTTCCTTTGACCCAAACTGCCGTTCAAAATCCTTCGGCTTTACCATACAAGGCCGCTTTGAAAACCGACATGCCCCGCTGTCCGACAAAAGCTGTGCCACAAACTGACTGCACACAAAGCGGTTTCTGAAATGCACCGGAATACCGAACTGCCGCAAAAACAAACCGAAAAAATCGTACCGATACCGTCCGCTGTCGTTTTCCATACAGCAAACGGCGTTTTTCAAAAAACGATGTTCTTTCTCACTCACGGCAATGTCATATACGCGGCAAACCGTTTCGGGAAAACGACGAAAAAAAGTCCCGTCACGTTCCTGTTTTGCAAAACCGCCGTTTAAAAAATTGCGCGGCGTTCTTCTTCCGAAGCTGTACACCGTGCCGCAGGCGGGGTCAAAGCTCAGTCCGACATGGCTATACGGATACCGCGTCGCCATTTTCACCAATTTTGACGGAATGGTTCCCGTGTGCATCAGAATCACATAAACCGACGGCATCTGTCCCTCTCCTTTCGACGACGCGCCGCTCAAAAGAGCGGCGCGTTTTTGAAGTTGGATTTTCAAACAGAATGTTCATTCCTGCGACGGCGCTGTCTCGCCGTTTCGCATTTTCATTTCGATCCACTGCTGTCTGGTGACCAACACCTGACGGGGCTTGCTTCCTTCAAACGGTCCGACAATGCCGCGGGCTTCCATCTGGTCGATAATCCGTGCGGCACGGGCGTATCCGAGCTTCAACCGACGCTGCAGCAGGGACGTGGACGCCTGTCCCGCCTCCACCACACACTCGATCGCCTGCGGGAGCATATCATCCTCGTCGCTGTCGCCGTCCTCGTCATCATGGGCATTTTTTGCCTTTTCCTGCGCCGCCAGACGGTCGATTTCTTCCGCAATATGTTCATCATATTCGGCAATTTTGCCCGATTTGATGAATTCCACCACGCCCTCGACCTCATGGTCACTGACGAAGCATCCCTGAATACGGATTGGCTTCGGCGTGCCGACAGGGTAATACAGCATATCGCCGCGTCCGAGCAGCTTTTCCGCACCGCCGCCGTCCAGAATCGTGCGGGAATCGACCTGCGACGAAACGGCAAAGGCAATTCGGCTCGGAATATTCGCTTTAATGACGCCGGTGATGACATCCACCGACGGACGCTGGGTGGCAATGACCAGGTGCATTCCCGCGGCACGCGCCATCTGCGCCAGACGGCAAATGGCGTCCTCCACTTCATTGGGCGCCGCCATCATCAGATCCGCCAACTCGTCGATGATGATGACAATATTGGGAAGCGGTTTCATGTCGTCGCGGGTCGCCGCCAACGCGTTGTACCCTTTCAGGTCGCGCACGCCGCTGTCTGCAAAGAGCTTATAGCGATTGAGCATTTCCGTGACCGCCCAGTTGAGCGCGCCCGCCGCTTTGCGCGGATCGGTGACCACCGGGACGAGAAGATGCGGAATGCCATTATAGATGCCGAGTTCGACCACCTTCGGGTCGATCATCAGCAAGCACACAGATTTACCCGAACCCGTGGCACCCGCAATCAGCACGTGCGGCATCTTTCCGATGTCTCCGACGGCAATTTTTCCGTCGATGTTTTTTCCGATGGCAAAGGACAAATGACTTTTTGCCTCCGCAAATTCCTTGGAGTCGATGATCTCGCGGATGTTGACGATGCTGACGTTTTTGTTCGGCACCTCGATGCCCACTGCCGCCTTGTTCGGAATCGGCGCTTCGATACGCACGCCCGCCGTCGCCAGATTCAGGGCGATATCGTCGGAAAGTCCCGTAATGCGGCTGATCTTCACGCCTGCCGACGGCTGCAATTCATACCGTGTAACCGCAGGTCCGCGGCAAATATCGGTGATTCTCGTCTGCACACCAAAGCTCTGGAGTGTCTCCACCAGCTTCTGCGCGTTGGATTTCAGTTCCTGCTCGATGTTTTCCTCGTTGGGATGCTCGGGTTCTTTCAGAATATTGATCGGCGGAAAATGATACAGCACCTTGTCGTCCACGCTTTCGATGACTTCCTGCACAAAAGCGCCCGTCTGCTGATCGACTTCTTCCTTGGTCATTTTCTTGTCCGCCTCGGTGGACACATCCACCTGTGTGACCGTCGCCAGTTTGTCCTCCGGCAGTTCGATCACCTTCCCCGCCGCAGGCGCGGAGATGTTTTTGCGGGTGACCTTCTGGACAATATCGTCGATCTGAAGCACCTTTTCCGGTGCTTTTTCCATCGGCGGTTCTGCCGCCGGTTCGGCGGGGGTCGGTTCCGCAGGCTTTGTTTCCTTCGGTTTTTCAAGCGTCGGTCGGTGATCCGCCACTTCGTTGAGCTGTCCCGCAAGTTCGGTCAGCTTCACCTTATTGGACGTCACCGGATGCTGCGGAAGCGGCGTTTCTTCTTTTTCACCGTCCAGCGGAATGTCCACATTGAATTTTGCTTTTTTCTTCTCGGCGTGTTCCCGATAATCCTCTTGGAGCTTCTGCACGGGACGGTACGCCTTCTTGAAAAACTCGCTGAGGGTCGTGCCCGTAATTACCAACACCAGCACGAACACCAGAATCAACATCACGATCATCGCGCCGGTCTGCGTGAACAGTTTGATAAGCGGCCAGCCGACCACGGCGGCAAACACACCGCCGCCCTTGAACGCAGCGCCCGCCTCGTAAAGCACCTTGAACGTATCGGCAAAGCCCGTTTCCGAAATCTGTGCCTTGGAGAAGGTCTGCGTCAGCGCACACAGCAAAATCACAAGCAGAATCCCCTGAAAAATCTTGACCCCGATGGACGAACCGGGACGGTCAAGCGCGGCAAGAACCGAAATATAAATGATGATCGGGGCAACGATGAACCCGCACCAGCCGAACATTCCGAACAGACATTGCCGCATGGCACCCCATGCGCTTCCCAAAGGAAGAATGCTGACAAAAAACAGGAACACGCCCAGTGCAAAGGCAATAATCGGCTTGACGGGAGATTTCTTCACCGCCGCCGGTTCTGTTTTTTTCGGCTCCGTTTTTTTTGGTTTTGTATTCTTTTTCTCTGCCATATTTTTCTCCGTTTACAGTCCGATCACATGATGTCCGACCAGGTGATCGATGATTCCGACAACGACGGTGAATGTACCGAGGATCAGCGTATACCAGGCAAAAACGGTAAACTTGTCTTTTTTAACCAGCCACCGCACCATTTTTATTGACAAAAATCCGACCACTGCCGCCACGACAATGCCGAGCACTGCCGAAAGGACACCGATCTCCGCCATCGCGCTGCCCACGCCGTCCTTGACCAGATCCTTGACCTCCAGGAGATTTGCCGCCAGCACGGGCGGGATTCCCATGATAAAGGAAAAGGACACCGCATATTCCCGCGTCAGTCCGCACAATAGTCCCGCCGAAATCGTGGAACCCGAACGGGAAAGACCGGGAAGCGGCGCAATGCCCTGCACCACACCAACCGTCAGCGCGTCGCGCACAGTCATGTCCTTGGCGGTTTTTGTGCCTTTTACGCAGCGGTCGGACACAAACAGCAGCAGGGACGTCAGCAAAAAGCAGCAGCCCTCCACCACGATGTCATTATCCGCCGAAAGCGAATTGTAGAAATCGCTGAGGAAATAAAACGCCAGAAGCGGCAAGCAGGAAATAATCAGAAGCAGTACCATGCGTTTTTCCGGTTCGGCATTTTTCCACGAAAATTTTCCGCGGAAGATGTCTCCTATCAGTCCGAAAAAGGCAACGATCAGTTTCCAGATGGTTTTATAGAATGCGGCAAAAACCGCCACCAACGTACCGAAATGCAGCAGCACGGAAAAACTCGCCGCCGCCTCGCCGTTGATTCCGAAAAGATATTGCAGCAAAGAGAGATGTCCGGAACTGGAAATTGGCAAAAATTCACTGAGTCCCTGCACGATTCCCTGAATAATCGCTTCCCAAATTGACATATGTATGCTTCCTCCTGTTATGTACTGTGTCGGGAATCCCGACACACGGTTTACAAAAAAAACGGCGCACCGATCTCATACTTCGGATCGAGGTATTTTTTCGGATCGGTGGAAATGAGCCGCGACACCTGCCGCTGTCCGTCAACTTTGCGGTATTCCACAAAGTCGCCCCCGACTTCCCTGATCGTACACTCCGGCAGCTGTGCGGGAAAAATCTGCTCCGCCGTCAGGATGGTGTAGAGGAACATTTTTCTCCCTCCTCAATCATGCGGTAAAGCTCCTGCACGGCGTCGGACAGCGATCCCAGCCGATCGATGATGCCTTCCTTCACTGCCTGTTCGCCGTCGATCATCGTGCCGACGTCCATCACCATTTCCCCCGTCTGCATCATCAGCTCGCGCAATCGCGCGGCAGAGACGTGGGAATTCTGCGTGGTAAAGTTTATGATCCGCTCCTGCATTTTATCAAAGTAGGAAAGCGTCTGCGGCACGCCCAGCACCAGTCCGTTCATGCGCACCGGGTGAATCGTCATGGTCGCGCTCGGCGCAATAAAAGAACACCGCGCGCTCACCGCCAGCGGAACCCCGATCGAATGACCTCCGCCCAATACCAGCGACACCGTCGGTTTCTTCATGCCGGCAATCAGCTCGGCAATCGCCAGTCCCGCCTCAACATCGCCGCCGACCGTATTCAGAATGATGATCAGTCCCTCAATTTCCGGATCCTGTTCAATCGCCACCAATTGGGGAATGACGTGTTCGTACTTGGTCGTTTTGTTCTGCGGCGGAAGAATGAAATGCCCTTCGATCTGACCGACCACGGTCAGGCAATGAATACAATGCTTGCCCTTGGTAGGCGTCACCGTACCCATTTCAACGATCTGCTCGGTTTGTTTGGATTGTTTTTCGTCTTTTTCTTCCTGGTTATCCTGCGGCATAATTTCCTCCGTAAAAAGTTTTACTTTTAGAATTCCCCGCGGACGGAAAAATATGCTGCCTTTTATTATTATACCAGCCCTTGCACTTTTTTTCAACCACCATTGCATAGGTCAAGCCTGTTTTTTTGTATATTGAAAACGAAATCACTTCGGGAAAGGCGATGGCTATGACAGAGTATTCAAAAATCGCACCGGACTATGAAGTTCTGTGCAGTGCCATGCGAAAGCTCAAAGCGGGCAGTGAAAGCGTGAAAATCTTTCCGATGGGGAAAAGCGTGCTCGGACGGCGGATTTTCGTGATCGGGCTGGGAAAACTGCGTTCGGCAACCGTGTATGTCGGCGGCGTTCACGGGCAGGAGTGGCTGACGGTGAACACGTTGCTGGAATTTGCATTTTCTCTTTGCCGCTGTTACGAAGGTGCTTTGCCGCTCGGCGGTGTGGACGTGCGTGCGGCGCTCAACAGCAAAGGCGTCTTGTTGATACCGTGTCTGAACCCCGACGGCGTGGAAATTGCCCTGCACGGAAAAGACGGTGCGGGGGAACGTGCCGACTTTGTGGACGGCATTGCCCGCGGGGACTATCGCGGCTGGCAGGCAAACGCCCGCGGCGTGGATCTCAACCACAATTTTGACGCAGGATTTGAAACGCTTCGGCAAATGGAACGCGCGGCGGGCATTGTCGGTCCCGCGCCGCGGCAATACGGCGGAGAAACCAGCATGAGCGAACCCGAAACCCGCGCAATTGCTTCCCTGTGCCGCCTGTTTGACGCGCAAAAGCTGTTTGCGTTTCATTCTCAGGGCGAAGAAATTTTTTACCAATACGGCGAACACACCCCCACGCAGTCGCGCCTGATGGCGGAAATTCTGGCGCGTTCCTCCGGCTATCGGCTCGTGCTTCAGGAGGGGCTGGCTTCACACGGCGGGCTGAAGGACTGGTTCATCGACACCTTCCACCGTCCGGGATTCACCGTGGAAATCGGCAAAGGGAAAAATCCGCTGCCGATTGACGACTTACCCGCCATTTACGAAAAAATCGCCGAAATGCTGATGCTGGGACTTTTGCTGTAAAGTTTACAAATTCCGGTTGAAATTGTCTTTGTTTTGCGGTATACTGATAAAGACTTCACCGGAAAGGATGATCCTATGAACCGCTTTTTGCGGGTGTTCGCACTGATTCTCTGCGTGGTTCTTCCGCTTTGCTCCTGCGATTTGTTTTCGCTGTCGGGTGAGAAGATCGACGAATCCGCGTTTGATTTTGAAACTCAGCTTTCCCCGCCGCAGCCGGGCGAAGAAATTGCCGTCGTGACGACCACCGAGGGCGTCATCAAAATGAAATTTTTCCCGCAGTATGCGCCGCAGGCGGTCGAAAACTTCAAGCAGCTTGCCGCGGACGGATTCTATAATGACACCTATGTGTTCTGTGTGCAGCCGGACATGGCGTTTATGGCGGGCTCTCCCGCACAGGACGGCTCGGTTTACAAAAGCATTTTCAACGACGGAAAACCGTTTGACGTGGAATATTCCGATGCCATCTGGCATTTTTCCGGCTCTGTTTCCGCACTCAGCGACCAGAAGGACAAAGCCGACAGCCGATTTTTCATGCTCGGAAACTACAAAACCGACGAGGATACGCTGAAGAAAATGGAACGCTCGGGCTATCCGGAGGCTTTGATTGAAAAATACCGCACCGTCGGCGGAGCACCGGCACTTGACCGCCGTTATACCGTCTTTGCCCAAGCCTATGAAGGGCTTGAGGTGATTGATGCCATCAACGCGGCGGAAATCGACACCGAGACCGGTTTCCCGAAAAAAGAAATCAAGATCATCTCTGTGGAAATCACAAAGGCGTGAAAGGAACTGTAATGAAAAGATTGTTTAAAACCGTTTGCCTGTCCCTGTGCTTGCTGCTGTGCGCTTCCTGCGGAAGCTCGCAAACCGTTGACGGCGACGCTTTATTAAAAGAGAAAGGAAACCCCGAAATGATTCAATTTTCCGAAATGAAAGACGGCGAGCAGATCGCCGTGATCGAGACCAACTACGGCGACATCAAACTGCGTTTCTTCCCGGAGAACGCTCCCAAGGCAGTGGAGAATTTCCTCACGCTGGCGCAGGAAGGCTATTATGACAACACGATTTTTCACCGCGTGATTGCCGATTTCATGATTCAGGGCGGCGATCCCACCGGCACGGGCTACGGCGGCGAAAGCAAGTGGGGCGAACCGTTCTCCAATGAAGTTTCGCTGAATCTGTTCCACTTCTACGGTGCGCTTTCCATGGCAAACTCCGGCGGCACCAATTCCAACGGCAGCCAGTTTTTCATCGTGCAGAACCACTCCGTGGAAGAGAACATTCTCAGCCAGATGGAGGCCGGCGGCTGGCCCAAGGACGCCGTCGAGCAATACCGCAAGGTCGGCGGAACCTATTGGCTGGACATGAAGCATACCGTTTTCGGACAGGTGTTTGAGGGTATGGACACCGTGGAGAAAATCGCCAAGGTCAAGACCAATGCCTCCGACAAACCCGCAGAGGATGTCGTGATCCGCAAAGTGACGGTTTCGGAATACAAAAAATAACGGAAAGTCCCCGAAAAAAAATTCGGGGACTTTTGCTTATTTCATTGATCTTTTCGTGCTTTTTTGTTATACCGGCTATAAACGCTGAAAACACGGAGGAACCGAAAAGAACGACCCATGGATTGACTTTGCCGTTCGGATTCAAAGCATCGCCCAGGCGGGGCTTCAATACGGCAAAGACCGCTTTGACAAAGAGCGGTACGAGCAATTGCGGCAGATTGCCGCCGAAATGATTTCGGAAAGAACCGATCTTCCCGTTTCCAAGATTTACGGGCTGTTTTGTAACGAAAGCGGCTATCAGACGCCGAAAATCGACACGAGAGCGGCGGTTTTTTCGGAAGAAGGAAAAGTCCTTCTTGTGCATGAAAACAACGGCACATGGGCTTTGCCGGGCGGCTGGTGCGACGTGGATCAATCCGTGGCTTCCAACACGGAAAAGGAAGTGCGTGAGGAAACGGGATTCACGGTGAAAGCGGAAAAACTCATCGCCGTGCAGGACTGGAGAAAGCACAACGTCACCAATTACGCCTACGGCGTGATGAAAGCCTTTGTTTTGTGCCGTTATGAAAGCGGCGAATTTGAAGCGAACCTCGAAACGGTCGGGATCGGCTTCTTCGGAAAGGACGAGCTTCCGAGTCCTCTTGCGGCGGAAAAATGCACCGAAGAGCAGATACGGATGTGTTTTGATTCCTATGAACACCGGGATTCTCCGACGTTGTTTGACTGAACACTTCCGCCGCAGCCGAAATTCCCGTAAAAACAAACGCCGCAGGGCGCCCCTTTTTCAAGGGGCGCCCTGCGGATTTTCTTTTACAGCTTTTCCATGGATTTTTGCAAAAACGCTTTGGTTTTTTCGCTTTTCGGATGATTAAACACTTCTTCGGGTGCGCCTTCTTCTTCTATCACGCCGTTTGCCATGAAAATCACGCGGTCTGCCACATTTTTGGCAAATTCCATTTCATGCGTGACCACAATCATCGTACTTCCCCGCGTTTTCAGCTCCCGAATCACGCGAAGCACCTCGCCCGTCAACTCCGGATCAAGCGCGGAGGTCGGCTCGTCAAAACACAGAATGTCCGGATTCAGTGCCAGCGCGCGGGCAATCGCCACACGCTGCTGCTGTCCGCCGGAAAGCTCGCACGGATAAAAATCCTTCTTTTCCCACAGTCCGACCTGTCGAAGCAATTCCTCGGCACGGCTTTCGATTGCCCGATAGGCTTCCTTTTTCTCCGCCGCCGACAGCTTCTTATCTACCTGCAGCTGCGGCGCCAGCATGACGTTTTTCAACGCGGTATACTGCGGAAACAAATTGAACGACTGAAACACCAATCCGAAATGCAGCCGTTTTTTGCGGACGGTCTCTTCATTCTGAGTCACGGGATCGTTTCCGTCAAACAGCGTTTCCCCGTTGACCGCAATTTGTCCGGCATCGGGCGTTTCCAAAAAATTCAGGCACCGCAAAAGCGTGGTCTTTCCGCTTCCGGAGGAACCGATGATCGCAAGAACCTCGCCTTTTTCCAGAGAAAAATCGATTTTTTTGAGCACCTCGGTGCGGTCAAAATTTTTGACCAAATTTCTTACTTCCAATACTGCCATACTCAACCTCTGTAATAATCCAGTTTTTTCTCCACATAGTGCAGCAAAATCGTCAGCACGCCGTTGAAGATCAAAAAGAACACGCCGGTATAAAACAGCGGCCAGATCAGCCCTTTGCCCGAAAAACGCTCGGCGGCAACCAGCATTTCGTTCACCGATATCACCCGTGCAAGCGACGTATCTTTGACCAACGTAATGATTTCATTGCCCATCGGCGGCACAATGCGCTTAATCAGCTGCTGCAGTACGACTTTGAAAAAAATCTGAGACTTCGTCATTCCGAGTACCTGCCCCGCTTCGTACTGTCCGGCAGGAATGCTGTCGATGCCGCCGCGGTAAATTTCACTGAAATAGCACGCATAGTTAATCACAAATGCCACCACTGCCGCCAGCATACGGTCACGCATCGGTGTGTCAAACACCATTCCCGGCACATAAAAAACCACAAAAAGCTGGAGCATCAGGGGAGTTCCCCTGATGATCCAGACGAAGGTTCTTGTGAGCCATTTCAGCGGTGCAAATTTTGAGCGCGATCCGAAGGTAAAGACAAAACCGAGCGGAATTGCCATGACAAGCGTCAGAAAAAACAGCTTGCAGTTTTGTACAAATCCAACCAGCAGATCGATGGTTACCTGTTGAAATGTCATGAGAATCTCCTTACTTTTTAACGACCTTCACCTGCTTGTTGTTCATATACGCCACCGACACCGTGGTATTCTCTTTGATTTCGTCGGTAATCGTCATGCCATTCCAGATGCAGTCGATATTTTTGCCCTGCAATTCCAGCAGTTTTCCGTCCCAGCTGATTTCCTGGAACACCGGCTCCACGCCAATTTCCTTGCAGACGGCTTTGATGAATTCCGTTTCAAAGCCGGTCAGTTCGCCGTTTTCCATATAGCACATGGGAGCAAAATAAGTAATACCAACCACCAGCTTGCCTTTTTCCTGGATATATGCCCAATCGGAATCGGTTTCGCTCTGAACGAACGGATCGGTCGGGTCGGTTGCCGTGATCAGATCCTGCAATTTATACTTTTCTGCAATGGTCTTTACCGTGCCGTCCGCCACGAGCTTTTTGATCGCTTCATTAACCTTCGCGGCAGCGTCGGAGCCTTTGCGGAACGCAATGCCGTAACTCTCCGGCGCGTATCCGTCGCCTTCCACGGTCAGATCGGCATAATCGGTGCCTTCACCGATGGAGCCGATGGTCATGACATAATCGATGATCGCGGCATCGGCGGTTCCCGCTTTCACTTCCATCAATGCGGAAGCCTGATCCTGTACGGCAACGTACTCATAGCCCTTCAGCGATTCCTCGTTCTGTGCGACTCTTTCACCCGCAGACTCTTTTTCCGCCACCAGAATCGGCTTCTTTGTTTTGCCGCAGCCTGCCGCCGCAGCACCCACCATCAATACGGCGAGCAGCGCCGCCACTGTTTTTTTCAAATTCATTTTCGTTTCCTCCGTTGCTTTAGTGTGCTACTATGATAACACAGTAAAATAACTTTGTCAAGTGATTTTTTAAAAAAATTTTGCGGCACCCGACACGGGTGCCGCAAGCATCAATCAAATTCAAAAATATCGAACGTATCAAGCGTTTCTTCTTCTGCTGCGTCGATGGCGTCATTCACCTTGCGGAGCATTATTCCGAAAATGTTCTTGACGCTTTTCGCCCAAACTTTTCTGCCGTTATAGGACTTGTTGACCGCATCGATCGTCGTGCCGTGATGATATCTTCCATCCTCGGACAGATAATTTTTTACCAGTCTTGAAGCAACGAAATCGATACATTCTTCATAGGAATCGAACGATTTGCGTCCGTAGCCGAAAATGTTGTTCGGTTTGAAGCAATGCCGTCCCCATCCGCTTTCCAGCGCGGAAACGCTTGCCAGAAACACGGCGTTGATTCCGTATTCCTTCTCTGCTTTCAGATACGCCCACGCATATCCTTTCAATTCGTGCCGCAGTGCTTTCTCCAGTTGTTCCTCCGTGAATCCGCAGGGTGTTCGCAGATCCAGCGTGTTGAGGTCGGTGTCCTCCGACATCGGAGCGACCGTTTCCTCTTGGATTTTTTCCTCTGCCCACCACAAGAAGTCGGACACGTCATCCTCGGCAAATACGCCGACGGGCAACGCCATCACGCTGACCAATGTGAGCAGCAGGGCGATCATTCTTTTCATTTTCTACCTCTCAAATTTTTATTTGCCTCTATATTTGGCAAAGAAAACGGAAAATATTCACACCACAAAATTTTTCCGTCATGAAAAAAGGCATTGCTTGCGCAATGCCTTTTCTGGAGCTGATGAACAGATTCGAACTGTCGACCTCTTCCTTACCAAGGAAGTGCTCTACCTACTGAGCTACATCAGCAAATCGACTCAACGATCGATATTATACCACTCTCGTTTCATTTTGTCAACCTTTTTTTCAAAAAAACATGAAAGGTGCCTTTCCAAATCGAAAATACGCCCTCCACGAACGGAAGAACGACACCAAAACTTCCTTTGCAAAACAGCAAAAAAACGGAAACGCCGAAGCGTTCCCGTCTGCGTGTTTATTTCTTGTTTTTGAAAATATCCAGAATATCTTCGTCGTCGATCTCCGGGAAAGCGGATGCACCCGCGTCCTTCTTATCGGTATTCCAGAAGCTCTTGCCGTCGCTGTCGAAGCCCGTAGCGATGACGGTGATCTTCATTTCATCCTGCATATTGTCGTCAAACGCGGCACCCCAGATAATCGTCGCATCCGGATGTGCGGCATTGGTGATCATTTCGGAAGCACATTCGATCTCATCCAGTCCGATATCGGGCGAAGAAGTGATATTGATAATCACGCCTTTGGCGCCGTTGATCGAAGTTTCCAGCAGCGGGCTGGAAATCGCTTCCTTCGCCGCCGTCTCCGCTTTGTCCTTACCGGTAGCGCAGCCGAGTCCCATATGGGCATAGCCTGCGTCCTTCATGACAGACGTAACGTCTGCGAAGTCCAGGTTGACAAGTCCCGGCAGATTGATCAGGTCGGAAATGCTCTGCACACCCTGCGCCAGCACATTGTCCGCCGCCTGGAAAGCGTTTGCCAGTGTGATCTTCTGCTCGGAGATCAGTTTCAGGCGTTCATTCGGAATAACGATCAGCGAATCAACATTCTTGCGCAATTCGGTGATTCCGAGATCTGCCTGTTCCATTCTCTTTTTACCCTCAAAGCCGAACGGCTTCGTCACGATACCGACGGTGAGGATATCCATTTCTTTGGCGATCTGTGCAATGACAGGTGCCGCGCCGGTACCCGTACCGCCGCCCATACCTGCCGCAATGAACACCATCTGTGTTCCCTTCAGCGCTTCGGAAATTTCCTCACGGCTTTCCTCCGCCGATTTCTGTCCGATTTCGGGACGTCCGCCCGCACCGGTTCCCTTTGTCAATTTATCGCCGATCTGAATCCGCTGTGCCGTCTTTGCACGAACCAGTGCCTGACGGTCGGTATTCACGCTCATCAGCTCCACACTCTGGATGCTGTTATTGACCATCCGGTTCACGGCGTTTCCGCCGCCGCCGCCGACACCAATTACTTTTATACAAACCGGAGCTTTTTCAAACTCATTATCAATCTCAAAATTTATCGGCATGTCGCGTTCACTCCTACTTTTAACTTCTGAGTACACTTATAACTATATGATAACAGAATGCACGAAGGATTGCAAGTTTTTTTGTTCAATTTATTCGCATTTTTCAAAAAAAATCACGAATTTTCTTCCGAACTTTCCGCTTGCCCGTCGGAAACCTCTTCCCTCCGTGGCGAAAACGATGCTTTTGACGCCGTATGGCAGGAAGCGACATCCAATGTTCCCTGTTCGTTCGGTCCGATGTCTTTTTCCAGAATGGTTTTGGCGTATTTCAGCTTATAGGCAAGCTCCGTTTCGGTGCCGCACTCAATCAGAATACGGTGATCGTATTCCAACGTGATATTCAGCACATCCTGAAGGTCGATCCGTGTAACCGACTCAAGCCCCGACTCCTCCAAAGCCTGACATACCAATTCCAGCACCCGCAGCTGTTCGTTGCTTTCGGAATCCAACTCACTTCCCACTGCCGCCTGTGCCATATCCACACCGGACGCCAATTGGTACTGCTGGGTCTGAATACTCGCCTTCTCAAGCACCGTCCCGTTCCGACTGATAAGATAGCCGTTTCCGTCGGAGGATTCCAGCACGCAGAAAGGCTCCGCCTGACTGATTTCAATCGTGACCGTGCCGCTGAAAATGTCTTTTTTCACCGTGGCAGCTTCCACATAAACAAAGGCTTCTTCCACCTTTTGTGCCGCCTTACCGCCTTTGAGCAGCAGCATATTTTCCCCGAGGCGAATGCCGCTTGCTTCGGCAATTTCCTCCGGGGTATATTTCGTACAGCCGAGGACGTTCACAGAACCGACCTTGAAAAACACGGTCAGCGACAGGGTGACCAAGGCGATCACCACCAGCACGACCAAAAACGTAACCGTCTTTCTCAACCGACGGCGGCGTCGTCTTTTCAGCTTCCGACTCTGCAAAATCTGCTGTGTCTGTCGGTCAACATACGGTGTCCTTTCTCTTGTTTTCAGATCCATTTTTCCTCACCCTTGCGCCCAGCGCGTTCAATTTATTTTCCGGCTGTTCATAGCCTCTCAGAATGTGGTGGATTTCCGTCACCGTGGCAGTTCCTTCGGCAGACAGGGCCGCTGTCAGAAGTGCCGCCCCGCCGCGAAGATCGGTGGACTGCACCGTTGCCGCGTGCAGGCGGTTCACCCCACGCACCACTGCGGTTTTCCCGATTACGCGGATATCTGCCCCCATACGGAGAAGCCCTGCCACGTGTTTATAGCGATTTTCAAAGATGTTCTCCACGAACACGCACGTGCCGTCCGCCACGCACGCCGCCGCCATCAGCACCGCCTGCGCATCGGTCGGAAAACCCGGATAAGGACAGGTGGTGATCTGGCTGATCTTTTTCGGTCTGCCTTTCATGACTGCCGTCAGCCGCCCGGGGTAACGGCGCAGTTGGCATCCCATTTCGCCGTATGCCGCCAGCACCGCTTCCATGTCCTCATTCCGCACGCCGCAAAGCGTCACATTGCCGCCTGTCAGCACGGTTGCCGAAAGAAAGGTTGCCGCTTCGATGCGGTCGGGCATGACCGAATATTCGCACCCGTGCAGGGTGTTGACGCCTTCAATCACAACGCGCGACGTCCCCGCGCCGGAAATGCGCGCGCCGCACGCCGTCAGAAATCCTGCAAGATCAGCGATCTCCGGCTCGCACGCGGCATTGACGATTTCCGTTGTTCCGCTTGCCGTCACTGCCGCCAGAATGGTGTTTTCCGTCGCGCCCACGCTCGGAAACGACAGCGTGATCTTCGTCCCGCGAAGTCCCCGATCGGCACAGCAGGAAAGATAGCCGTGGTCGTTTTCGATCGTCGCGCCCATGCAGGTCAGTGCCGACAAATGAAGATCAATCGGGCGCGGTCCCAGCTCGCATCCGCCGGGCATGGAAAGATATGCCGAAGAAAAACGCGCCAGAAGCGCGCCGAGAAAAATGATCGACGAGCGCATTTCCCGCATCAGTTCTTCCGGCACGGCACACGGCGCCGCATGACTGCTGTCCACAATCACCGTATCCCCCTCGCGGCGGACAGCGCATCCGAACAGGGAAAGAATTTTTCCCGTCGCGCGCACATCCGTCAGATCGGGACAATTATGTAATACCACTTCCGCTTTTGTCAGAAGCGTTGCCGCCAGAATGGGAAGCGCACTGTTTTTGGCTCCGCTGATCCGCACGTCGCCGTAAAGCGGAATGCCGCCTTCCACGATATAGTCCGCCATCAGACCAATCCTTTCGTCACAGATGAATTTATCTCATCTTATGCCGAAAAGACCGTTTTGGTCATTTTTGACCCAATACGCGAAGAATTTCCTCAT
>ERZ808252.1696-NODE-1696-length-15278-cov-3.630099_pt1 | contig 15278 bp, 11 predicted proteins | sample MGYA00521242_ERZ808252 | MGnify/ENA primary metagenome ERZ808252 (study PRJEB31516, sample SAMN03275581) | gut metagenome | biome: mammalia-associated habitat; material: feces | host: Papio cynocephalus | place: Kenya | collected 2012-08-07 ...
GATTTGTTTGAACAAGAATTAAACAAAGTGTTGCACTTGGTTTGACAAATCACCTTATAAGCGTGTTTTGGGAATCGAACGGGCGGAAAAACTGATAGTCCGGTGGACTGTCAGTCCGCCCCGGCGTGATAATAAGCACAAAAACAGCAAAGCACGCGACAGCAGTATTTGTGCTGTTTTTGCGAAATTGCAAATTAAATTAATTTGCATAGCGCAGACCTAACAAAAAGCCGTACGGAAACAAAAAAAGATGTGTGCCTGTGCCGTACGTGTACGTTGCATAGGTCAAGCGGCGCGATTCCCTATAATGAGCAAAATACGGCAAAGCACTTGTATTTGTGCGGGATTTTGCGAAATTGCAAATTTTTAATTTGCTGGGGGTACCAAATGAAAAAGCACATCTCAACGATGTGCTTTTTCGTTTTTATGAACGTGTTTAGAGAATCGAATGTTTACTTAAACGGAAGCATTTGACTTATCGTATCATCCCAATCAAAACCAAAGTCCTCCGAAGAATCCCAACATACCGAACAATCCGAGTATCGCAAGCATAAGCGCCATAAAATGCATAATCCACCTCTCTTTTACAATATATGGTATGCTATTCGCTTGCCGATCTTGACTTGACATTTTTCATTGCATATGCAATAATCACATCGTCACACCATCTTAATAAATCCAAACCGATGACTACCTATGGCAGTCTTGTTTCCGCACGTAATCGGTTTGGTTATGTTATGGTGTGACAACTAAGCGAGGAACAACTGTATGTGTCATCTCGCTTGAGATGGCACATTTTTTATTTTGGAGGTAAAATATGAAAAAAGAAACAGACGGCAGTAAAAACAAAGATTATGTTAATAAAAACAGCAAAATCGACATATCCGACATACAAGGAATAGAGAATTTCTCTTACTGGCTTATCGTCATTTACATAATATCGATTATCTTGTCTGTCGTACTCAATATCGGCACTCTGAATATCGGCGGTATAATTACAGGTATCATAACAGGTGTAGGAACAATAAGTATAATTGTAATATTTACAAGATGTATTGTCAGCGTAGGATGTACAGCAAAAAAGAATCAAGAAACGCTCGACAAACTACTTGACGCATTGGATGATAATAACAATTCAACAATAAAAAACCTTAAAACTCAAATCATTGAAGAAAATGCCGAAGAAGACGAGCCAGAGTTACTTGAAGTTAAAAAAGTATATCAATTACCACAAAACAAGCAACTCTGCCCTATATGCTATACTGTTTTTGACAAAAACAAACAAATATGTCCGAATTGCGGCTATGATACAAAGAATCCGCAACAAATGAAACGGTATTTGTCGAACGTAGCAAGCAAAGACGAATGTCCGTGCTGTTTTGCAAAAATATCGCCGAACGATACCGAGTGCCCGAATTGCGGATACAAACTCAAAGAAAAATAACTAACATAAAGAAAAACGGACTGCAAATCGCATATCCGTTTTTCTTATAGAATAGGGGAAAATTATGACTGTTTTACGTTTTTTAAGATGATTGCGTGTTTGTGTGCGTTTGTAGTCAAAAGTGCAAAATTTTGAGTATCTAACGCGGTGTTTTACTTTTGTTTGATAAGCGTTTTGTAGCCTTTGTTGACGCGCATTGCGTTGAGAATCGCAACAATTGACACGCCGACGTCGCCGCAAACCGCAATCCACATCGTAGCACTGCCGAGAACGCCCGTCGCGCTCAACGCCATAATAAGAAGTTTTACCGCAAGAGAGCCGACGATGTTTTCGTACACCACTCTCATCGTCTTTTTGGAAATACGTTTTGCAGTGGATATACCCGTCAAATCGTCTTGCATAAGCACTACGTCGCTCGCCTCGATTGCCGCGTCGCTGCCCACGCCGCCCATTGCGATACCTATATCCGAACGCATAAGCACTGGCGCGTCGTTTATGCCGTCGCCGACAAAGCACAGCACGTCTCCTTTCTTCTTCTCTGCAAGCATTTGCTCGACGTTTTCCACTTTATTTTGTGGAAGCAAGGACGCTTTGTATGCCGAAAGTCCGATTTTTCCCGCCACGTCGGAAGCGATAGCCTCGTTGTCGCCCGTGAGCATAACCGTTTTGCAACCCATTTTGTTGAGTTCGCCGACGGCGGATACGGATTCGTCCTTGATTTCGTCACTTATGAGAAGCGAACCGACATATTCTTTGTTGTGAGCAACGTACACGACCGTGCCTATTCCATTGTGCGCAACGTAAGGAATATCGTATGATTTCATAAGTTTTTCGTTGCCGCAATAGATAACCTCGTCGCCTTTTATTGCAAGCACGCCGAAGCCCGCTACGTTCGTAAGTGTATACCCGCCCTCTATTTCACCGTTGTAGCAAGCCACGATTGAGCGTGCAATCGGGTGATTCGAGTCGTTTTCCGCAATGGCGGCAAGGCGAAGAATCTCGTCTTTTCTGTCGGCGGGCGCAATGTCGGTTACTGCGAAGTTGCCTTTTGTGAGCGTTCCCGTCTTGTCGAACACGAATACGTTTGCCTTGCTCATAAGTTCGAGATAGTTGCTACCCTTGATAAGAATACCGAATCTCGATGCCGCGCCGATGCCCGCAAAGAATGAAAGGGGCACGGAAACGACGAGCGCGCAAGGACAAGAAACGACCAAGAAACTCAAACCTCTATATATCCAAGTGTACCAATCTCTTGTGACCGCGCCGCCTATAACCATAAGCAAAATTGCCGCCACGACCACGCTCGGCGTGTAGTATTTTGCGAATCTCGATATAAAGTTTTCCGCTTTGGATTTCTTGCTTGAAGCGTTCTCAACGAGGTCAAGTATTTTAGAAACCGTCGAATCGTAGAATACTTTTGTCACTTCAACTTCGATTTGCGACGTCAAATTGACGCAACCACTGATAACTTCTTCACCTTCCGAAAGTTCTCTGGGAAGGGACTCGCCCGTGAGCGCTTTGGTGTCGAGAGTGGTTGAACCGCTCGTCACGATACCGTCGAGAGGCACTTTTTCACCGGGGTAAACCACGATGACGTCGCCAACCTTAACTTCGCTCGGATCGACTTGTTCGACGACCCCGTCTTCCCTCTTGACGTTGGCGTAATCGGGTCTGATGTCCATAAGTGCGGAAATGGATTTTCTCGATTTGCCGGTTGCGTAACTCTGGAAGAACTCGCCGACTTGATAGAACAAAAGCACGGCGCAACCTTCGTCGAAGCCTTCTTGTTCTCTGCCCGTCACGCTCGTGTAAATGCCGAGCGCGAATGCGCCGAGAGAAGCAACGCACATAAGCAAGTTTTCGTCAAGCACTTGACCGTGTACGATTCCTCTCGCCGCCTTGAACAGCACGTCGTATCCAATGACCATATACACGGCAAAATAGAGGAAGAACGGCAAAAGCCAGCCGTAGTGTCCGCCGACAGCCTTTGCAAGTCCGAGCGTTTTGTCAACGATGAGTATAACGAAGAACAAGCACAGCGCAACGCTTATGCGAATGAGGTTCTTCTTTTCTTTTCTTGATAGTTTGATTTTTTTCATAATCCGCTTTGTCTATATTGAGTTTGAGATTAAGATTTGTTCACTCGCCCATAAAATGTAATATTTGGATGAAGAACTTGGTCACAATCGTTCTTTGAGATGAAGAACAAGGAAGACACTTCTGCACGGCAACCCTAATTTACTTGGCGTAAATGAGTTGTCGTGCAGTGGTGTCTGACGCAGTTATTCGCTCAAAGAACGATTGTGCAGTCGGGTTCGATTTTACGACAGGTCTTCACAACCTTCTTCATAATCTCGTCAAAGTTTGCGTCATCGGCTTCGATGGTGAGACGTTGAGCCATAAAACTGACGGACGCGTTTTGGACGCCGTCAAGTTTTTGAATGGCACATTCCATTTTTGCGGCGCAATTTGCACAATCGAGATCTTCGAGTTTGTAAACTTTTTTCATTTTCGTTTCTCCTTAACGATTTATATGCTTCCCTTTCGGGTCAAATCCTATATCGGTTTGTTTGTTGAATAGTTGGATTATTGAACAACTATTCAAATATTGCTTCTAAAAAATCAGGGTTTTACACCCTGCGTTTTTTAGATTCGAGAGGAATTATTTCTCCTCGTTGACGTGAGTCAGACCGCATTGCAGTATGAGCGTAACGTGGTCGTCGTCGAGAGAATATCTGACTTCCTTGCCCTCTTTCGTGCCTTTGACGAGTTTGATTGCACGAAGCACGCGAAGTTGGTGAGATACGGCGGAAGTGGTCATACCGAGTTTGTCGGCGATGTCCCCTACGTTCATATCGCTTGCTTGCAAGCAACTCAAAATTTTCATGCGGGTCGGGTCGCCAAGAGCCTTGAACAATTCTGCAAGCGCTGATACCACGTCGTCGGCGGGAAGCGTTGAATTTTGGGTTTTGTCTTTGATTTCTAATGTCATTTTTCTCTCCGACATTTGAACTGTTATTCAAATGTTCATTTATATATTATTCCCGATTATGTCGTTTGTCAACGGATATTTGCAAAAATATTAAATATTTTTCGGGTATTTTTACGTTTTTCGACACTGCGGCGGATTTTCGACACGCAATATCAATCAAAGTGTAAACTATCGAACAAAATCGAATTTAACAAAAAACTTTTCCCGTGCAATATTGATTTTAATTTATGTATAATGTACAATCGTATAGAAGAATTATTTGCGCGCGTATGCGTGCATAAGGAGGAAATATGAGCAGCAAAATGCAAAGACGTCTGCCTTTGATGTTCGTCGTCGCTCTCGCAATTGTTCTTGCGAGCGTTATGACGTTCTCAATCGCAGGCATTGCAAACGCCGACAGTCAAAAGACGCCGACCAACTCTCTTATGATCGGTCAATTCAGCGACATTCACTACTTTCCTGTCGACGATTGCTATCAAGACATCCAAAGTCCCGACTACAAAACGAGCGACTTCTACAATTCTATGACGGGCGACACCAAACTCGTTATGGAAAGCGGTATGATCCTCAAACAACAAATCGAGCAATACATTGCCGACGCGAAGAAAGGAAAAGCACCGCAATACGTTTTCGCTTCGGGCGACCTTAGCAAAAACGGCGAAGTCACCGCGCTCGTTGACGTTGCAAACGCGTTGCGTTATATGCAAAACGAGATAAGAAAGGTATCTGGTTATGAGAACTTCCAAGTTTTCGCAACGCCGGGCAACCACGACCTTTACAACACATCGGGCGCGCTCTACTCGAAAACCGACGGTTCTAAACGCGTTTCCGACGCATTGACGACGATGCAATTCGCTCTCGTCTTTGCAGGCTTGGGCTATCCGAACGCAAACCTTGACGGAAGCGACGGCGCAATCAACCTCACCGAATATTTGCCCGCAGAGTACTGGTACGGCGAGTATACGACAAACTATATTCCGTCCGAAAATGCGGATACTCTTGAAATTCACTACTACAACGAACATCTCGAAGCGGTCAACAATATGGACGCTTCCAAAACGACCGCCGACAAACTCAACGAATACTATCAAATCGGCGACGTAAACAACGCTCTTTCCTTGTCTGCGGAAATCAAAGTCGAAGGCTACACCGATTACGCGATTATGGTTATCGACGCTCACGACAGAGAGGCGGCAGAAGTCGGCGCATACGTCAGAGTGAACGAAGCGGAATATAACGTTATCAAAAACAAAAAGCAAGCAAACGGCGCGGACTACACTTTCTACGGCGCAACCGAAGAAGGCGCAGTCGATACATCGACGACAATCAACGCCGAAGCCGCTTTCGCTGCAGGTAAAACCGTGTTCCGTTCGACGGGTCTCGACCACCTCTGCGGCGGCAGACTCACCGAAGGCGTGCTTGACTGGATGCAAGAATTCTGCGAATCTCAAAACGCGTCCAATCCCACGCTCGGCGAAAAGACAATCATCACCTGTTTCCACCAAAATGCGCTTCCGCACTGGGAAATGGAAGACGAAATTCTCAAAGACTTTACTATTTACAACTGGGAAAACACCGCAAAACGCTTGCTCGATATGGGCACTCGCTACGTCTTCACCGGACATATGCACGTTTGCGACGCTATGACCTACACCGACGTCGAGGGTAGAACGCTCTACGATTTTCAGACGGGTTCTTGCGTAAGTTACTATTCACCCAGAAGATACACCACACTCGAAAGATATAATTTTGACGGCAAACTCGGCGAAACCTGCATTTCTTCCGTATTCTGCCTCGACGACATCAGCGCAACGCCGTTTAAGGAAGTGCCGAGCCACAACGTGTTCACCGCACCGGCATTTAACGACGAGGCTTTCCAAACCGCGTATAAAACATATAAAGACAACAAAACAGAGAAAAACTGGCAGGCTGTCGTTGCAACCAACCCCGACTATATCGCGTATATGATTAACTACGAGGATATGAATACGCTCGGCTACAACGACTATATAAACAAACAAATCTATTCGATTCTTGTCGAAAGAGTCGTCGATCATTTTCTCAATCAAAGCACTATCGACGGACTCGTCGACACGGTTATGAATATGGTCGGCGGCGACGGAATGGTTCTCGGAATCGTCCGCAGCACCTTGTTTGCAGACTTCAAAAAGAGTGATAAAGACGAGAAAGAATTGTATAATGAATACGGCAATATGGACGCCGACGAAAAAACCGAAGCCCTCAACGGACTCGTTCAATACATTCTCGACACCGTTCTCGAAGGCGTGACATACGTTCATAACGGCACGAATTACAATTCCGCACTCGACCTCGTGAAAGCGGTCGTCAACGAAGTTCTTTCTTGGAAATTCGGCGACGACAGCATCGTATCCGCAGTCAACCCCGAAAACAGCGGCAAGATGCAAATTACCGACATCGCTTCCTTCATTATGACCGCTCACACGATGGGTATCGAGATTTCTCTCGACGAAACGGCAGAATCAATCAAAGCGATTTTCGGTGAGGAACAAAAGGTCGAAGAAGGCAAAGATTACCTTTTCAAACACCCCTACAACCCCACCTATCGTTTGCGCATGGTGGCGGCAGTCAAAGATATGCACGAACAACTCGTCAGCGGCAAATTCGTTGAAAAATTGCTCACGACGTTGCTCAACCCCATCTTCACCGAAGACGGTTCTTTGCTCAAAACCGTTCTCAATCATAAGTTCGATTTCAGCGACGCAGTTGACAAAGGCTACATCACCGAAGCGGCGTTTGCTCACCTCAAAAAAGGTTTGGGCTCGCAACTTCCCTCTTTATTGAATATGCCGTTTGTCAAAAATTTGCTCGCTAATTACGGCATTGAGCTCTCACTTCCGACAGATTTCTCTATCGATGCGGAAAACTTCGTTCTCGTTAACACCATCAACGATTTGCTTCCCGCAATCAAGACTCTCGTTGCAAAACTTCTCGGATTCTCGCTCGAAGGTCCTGACGTTATATCCATCGTTCAAAACTTCCTCGACAGTTATCTCGTCGACAGTTTCTATAAGGGACTCGGCGGCATTGCCGACGACATCGTGATTGCGTTTGCAACCGACGTCTATCCCGATATGGACGACTTTGCACACCCCGAGGCGCCTTCCTATTATCAACCCAACAAAGCGTATGAAAAGGACGGCGTGCGCCTCTCTTACCTCAGCACTCTCAACAAAGGCTCGGAAGTCGGCGCAACGTTCAACGCAGCAACGCAAGACAACGGCAGAGTTCCCTCTCGCGTGACTGCAAACTTCGATACCACCAACTCTACGACGTCCTACACGATTAAGTTCTACACCGAAGAAAACGTGTACGGCACGTTCAGACTCTTTGACGAAAACGGCAACGTAGTCGGCGACGTAAGCACTTCCAAATCCGCCGCACTCAAAGCGTATGCGACGAACAAGACCGATTATCTCGACACGACGGCTTACAAAGAGTTCTCAAACGGCGTGAAAGCGACCGTATTCACTCAAACCAAACCGCAATACATTCCGCTCATCGACCTCGGACTTCTCTGTCTCACTCACGGTCAAATCGTTGATGACAATGACACCCCGTACATCTACGGCGATCGCGACAAAGCGGTTGCAAACAGCGTTATATACTGGAACGTCCACACCGTCACCATCAACGGTCTCGAAGCAGGCAAAACCTACTACTACGACATTCTCGGCAACTACGAAACGGACGGCGAACCCCTCGAATTTTCTTTGGTCGAATACATCAAGACTCAAGGCTATGAAGGCAACACCCTCACCTTCACGACGGCTGTCGGCAGAGACGTTGACGCTTTCGAGTTCCTCACTATCGCTGACATTCAAGGTATGATTCAAAGTATGTACGACAACAGCCACGAGGCAGTCGACGCACTTCTTAAAGACGAAAGAGTCAACACCTTCGATTTCATTCTCAACGCAGGCGATATGTGCGACAACGGCAAGAACTTCAATCAATGGGGCATGGCTCTCGACACCTATCAAGACCTTACTCTCAACACTTCCGTGTTCTTTGCTTCGGGCAACCATGAGAACAAAACGGGCGCAATGAGCAGATACTTCAACTACACCGAAAAGGTCGGCGAAGAAGTTAAGGGCATAAGCGGCGAATACTATTCCTTCGATTACGCAAACGCACACTTCACCGTTCTCGACACCAACGACGCGACCACCGACGGACTCGGCGCAACTCAACTCGAATGGCTCAAAAACGACCTTGCAAACACCGACGCTAAATGGAAATTCGTGCTTATGCACAAGAGTTTATACAGCGCAGGTTCGCACGCGTTCGACGGCGAAGTCAAGGCTATGAGAACTCAACTCACCACTCTCTTTGCAGAGCAAGGCGTAAACGTCGTATTCGGCGGCCACGACCACACCTACACCGCCACTTATCTCGTTGACAAAGACGGCAACGTCGTTGACAAGACGAGCAAAGACGGCGTGCGTTACACGGGCGACGGCGTTCTCTACATCACGCTCGGCACACTCGGAACGAAGTTCTACACCTACAGAGAGAACGATATGACCACCGACAAATTCAACAAGGACGACAGCATTCTTCATACGCTCGATTCTCAAACTTTCGGCAAGGTCAAAGTCGAAGGCGACACGATCACTTTCACGGGTTACTACTTCAACAGAGCAACCGGCAAGATCGATCAAATCGGCAATAGCACCGTTCTCGGCACAACGCCCGTCAAGGACAACAAACTTATGGTTATCCTTCTTTCCACCCTCATTCCTGGCGTTGCAGTGATAGGCGTAGGCACAGGACTTGGCATCTACTTCGCAAAGAAGAAAAAAGCAAAAATAAGTGCTTAATAAAAAAAAATGCGCTCACCGAATGGTGAGCGTTTTTTTTAATTAATAATGAATAATTAATAATGAATAATTTTGGGTGGGCTCTGCCCACACCCGATTATATATAAATCTGCAAGATTCGATGCGCTAAATCGATGCATAACGCGAAAGAGGCACTCGATCGGCAACCCTAATTTACTAATCGTAAATGAGTTGTCGAGCGAGTGCCTCTGACAAAGTTAGGCGCGATTTAGCACATCGAATCACTAAGTTTTCGTCCACCAAGTATATGTATATGCAAATGTCCGACCGACTGGCAACCGTCCTCACCCTTGTTGGATACGAGACGGAAACCGTTTTGAAGTCCCAATTCGTCGGTAAGCGTAGAGAGTTTTTTGAGGCATTTTGCGAGGGTTTGCGCTTGAGAGTCCGTCATCTCGATTATGTTTGCGTAATGCTCTTTTGGGATAAGCAAAAGATGTACGGGGGCTTGCGGATTCAAGTCTTTTATGATAATCATAGCGTCGTCTTCGTAGACTTTCGTAGACGGAATATCGCCTTTTACGATTTTGCAGAAAATGCAGTTGTCCATATATATTTCTTCCTTTTTTATTTTACGGTGTCGTCTGCAACGCCGTCGAGATAGATGTGAGTGGGCGTGATAAGACGGATTTCGTTATGCGCGCCGTTTTTCGAGTATACTTTGACATAATTGGGGGAATGTCCGCACCAAACGCCGTGCGTTTGAGTTTCAAACAGCACGTTCGTTGGCATACCGAGTTGCTTGTTGAGGTAGTTGCGCACAAGTTCGTGCTTGACTGCGCTCATACGTTTTTGACGGTCGAGCACCACTTCGGGCGGAAGTGTGGGCATACGCCCCGCAACCGTTCCCCTTCTCGACGAATACGGAAAAACGTGAATATCGGCAAATCCGACTTTTCTTGCAAAAGCAACGCAGTTTTCAAATTCCTCTTCCCTTTCGCACGGAAAACCGACGATGATGTCCGTCGTAATCGCCGCGTCGGGATAGTATTCTCTGATAAGTTGCACTGCCGTATAGTATTCGTCGCAGGTATAGTGGCGATTCATCGCTTTAAGCACTCTGTCGTCGCCGCTTTGCAACGACAAGTGGAAATGCGGACAAAATCTCTTTATGCCCTTCGTCGCGTCCAAAAACTCTTTTGACACCACGCCGACTTCGAGCGAGCCGAGTCGCACGGCAAAATCGTATTTCGAGAGCATTTTCATAAGTTCGGTGAGCGACGAGCCGTTATCCTTGCCGTATGCGGAAAGATTTATGCCCGTTACGACCACCTCTTTTGCGACGTTTTGCACGTCGTCGAGTTCTCTTTCGATACTCTCGATAGTGCGCGAGCGGCTTCTGCCTCTGACGTAAGGAATCAAGCAGTAACTGCAAAAGTTGTTGCACCCGTCCTGAACCTTGATAAAATGCCTCGTGCGAAGATTCACGATTCCGTCGTTATCCTCGAAAACCGAACCTATGTCGAACTTATCGGGAACGATTTTGTCGAACTGTTCTTCTTCGCCCTTAAATTCGGTGACGATTTTGCGAGCAAAATCGAGTTTTCCGTCGCTTCCCGATATGTATTGAACGTTGTTTTTTGCAAACTGCGAAAAATTATTTTGCGAAGCACAGCCGCACACAAAAATCTTTGCATTGGGATTGACTTTGAGTATTCTCGCCACCGATTGACGTGATTTTTTCTCTGCTTCGGCGGTTACGGCACAAGAATTTATGACGTAAACGTCGGCAAATTCAAGCCCTTCTGCAATCTCGAAGCCAGCGTGCTCGAAAATAGCGAGCATTGCGTCCGTGTCGTACTGATTGACCTTGCAACCCAGCGTAAATACGGATATTTTGGGAAGTTTGTCATTCATAATCAAGTTCCCCCAGAGTGTCCAAAAGTAAAGCGGAAGCAACGATTGAGGCAGTTTCCGCACGCAAAATACGTCTGCCGAGCGTCACGATTTGCGCGCCCGCTTCTTTTGCGATTTGCGCTTCTTCGGGGGTAAAACCACCCTCTGCGCCCACAATCAAAGCAATCTTTTTGCCGCTCAAATCGCAATCTTTTATGCGGTTTTTCTTCTCGTCCTCGTAGGCAAACAGCACTTTGTCGAAGTCGCCAAACGACTTTACGACGTCTTGAAAATCGCAAAGTTCGCAAACTTTGGTGAGATACGCCGAACCGCACTGTTTTGCGGCTTCGAGCGCGATTTTGTCAGCCCTGTCCTTTGCGAACTTGGTTTCCGCCGTATTGCTCGACAGAAACGGACAAACTTCGTCTATTCCAAGTTCGACCGCCTTTTGAATTGCAAAATCGAGTTTATTGTTCTTCAAAAGCCCTGCAAACAGCGTGACGTGCACCCTCTTTTTGTCCTGCACTTTCTCATCGTCCACCGACAAAATCGCTCTGTCGCGGTCGATTTGCTTTATCGTGCAGTACCTTTCTATGCCGTCGTTTGCGCACACTATCGCTTTGTAACCCGTTTTGTAGCGAAGAACTTTCGTCATATGCAAAAACTCGTCGCCAAAAACGACGATTTCACCGTTTGCGCAAACGTCTTGCGGATTGACGAAAAACCTTCTGATTTCCATATTCTAATCGGGTTAATTTTGTTTTCTTTTGAGTTTGAGCGCGCGCCAGTCGTCCATTGCCATACGTTCGACGATTTCGTAGCCCGCATCCTCATAACATTGTATCACTTCGTCGAGTCTCGTGTCAATTATACCCGACAACACGATAGTTCCGTTTGGGCGCAAATGTTTGCCTATGCTCTTTGAAAAGCGCATAAGTATGTCGGCGGTGATGTTGGCAAATATAAAATTTGCTTGTTGGTCGCCTTCGAGCAAATCGGCTTTCTCTATTGTTGCGTCAACTTTGTTGAGTTCGGCGTTGCGCTTTGCAAATTCCACCGCTTGTTCGTCGATGTCGCACATATACACGCTTTTTGCGCCGCAAATCTTTGCCGCAATGCCCAAAATGCCACTTCCGCACCCCACGTCGATGACGTCTTTGCCCTCGACGTCCATAAGTTCGAGGCACATTCTCGTCGTTGCGTGCGAACCCGTGCCGAACGCCATTCCCGGGTCGAGGCGCATAATTTTTTCGCCCTCGCTCGCCTTGTACTCTATCCAAGTGGGAACTATGGTTATATTCTTCGTTTTTATGGGATTATAGTACTTTTTCCACTCGTTTTCGTAATCCGCTGCGTCGATTTCGCCAAGCAGTATTTCGCCGAATTGCACGCCGTTTTTCTTCATTTCTTCGAGATTCGCTTCGAGCGTAGCGAGAAAATCCGTGTCGGTGGGCTCGTACATCGTGGAAACCTTGACAACTTCGCTTTGACTTAAAACGCTTTCGTCGACGTAGTCCCAGATAACGTCGCTTTTTACGAGGTCGAGGAAGTCTTGTTTGTCCAAAATAGAAACACCGCCCGCACCTGCGTCAAACATTGCTGACGAGATGAGGTCGGCGTCGTTATGGTTTGTAAAAACCGTAATAGTTTTGTATTTCATTCGTTGTACTCTCGCATTTAAGCGGCTTAGATTGCCGCTTTTGTGTGATTTATCTTATTTTGCCTTTTCATCGTACGCTTTTTTGAGCGGATATTGTTTCTTCTGGTCGGAAACCTGATCGAATTGTTTGAGAAGTTCTTTTTGTTCCTTACTCAAACTCTTGGGAACTTCAACGACAACCTTGACGAACATATCGCCCTTGCCCGTGCCTTTGAGTTTCTTAATGCCGTAGCCCTTGATCGTAAAGACCGTTCCGCTTTGCGTACCTTCGGGGATTTTGATTTCTTTATTGCCGTAAAGCGTAGGAACCTTTATAGTCGTGCCGAGCGTTGCGTCCACGATGGAAATAGGCACTTCGAGCAATACGTCGAATCCGTTTCTCGAAAAGAGTTTGTGTGGCGCGACTCTGACTTCGACGTACAAGCCGCCCTTTTCACCGCCGTTCGAGCCTGCGTGACCTTCGTTGTCGTATCTGACTCTTTGTCCCGAATCGATACCGGCAGGAATGTTGACCTTGACTTCGCGCACCTTTTCGAAACGTCCTACACCACCGCAAGTCGGGCACTTTTCCGTGATAATCTTGCCCGTGCCGTGACATGTTGGACAAACGCCTTGCGTGCTGACCTGACCGAACGGCGTACGTTGAGTAGTGGTGACTCTGCCCGTGCCGTTGCATTGCGTACAAACCTTGAACGCCGTGCCGTCCTTTGCGCCCGTACCTTTGCAGTCGGGGCAGTTTTCAACTCTCTTGACGTTGATGGTTTTTTGCGTACCGAATGCCGCTTCCTCGAACGTTATTGTAACGCCGACAAGAATATCCTGACCTCTTTGAGGCGAATTTGCGCGTTGTGCTCTCGACGAACCACCGCCGAATCCCGAAAAGATTGACGAGAAAATGTCGTCCATATCGAATCCGCCTGCGCCCATACCACCTGTACTGAATCCGCTAAATCCGTTGAATCCATTACCGCTAAATCCACTACCGCTAAATCCGTTACCGCCGAAACCCGCACCGGCCTGCGGTCCGTTTTCATCACCGTAAGTGTCGTATGCCGCACGCTTTTGAGGATCGGAAAGCACTTCGTAGGCGTGGTTTACGTCCTTAAACTTCGTTTCTGCGTCCTTCTTTTCCTGCTCGCTTGCCGAAACGTACATATCGGGGTGATATTTCTTTGCAAGTTTACGATAGGCGTTTTTCAATTCGTCTGCCGTAGCCGTCTTTTCGACGCCGAGTATTTCGTAATAATTTTTTGCTGCCATAATCTATTCTTCAACCCTATCGGGTTGCCTTTATTCGTATTTAGGTGCTTTTTGCACGTTATCTCGATAACTTTAATACATTCGATAAATCGAGTTTCTTTTTTATACGTCTCGGCGCAACGGTTGCCCGTTGCGCCTCGATTCGTTATTGTTTTGGTCTTAATCATTCAACCGTTCCGTCTACGCCGCCGTCCGGATTTGCGCCGCCTTGGAAGTCTTCGGGATTAATTCCCGCTTGCTTTGCCGCTTCTGCCGCCGCTTCGGGGTTTTGTTGATAGAACTTCGTGAAGATGGGGTCGGTGACTTTCGTCAATTTCTCGACAACCGCTTTCACGTCGTCTTCGCTTTCTGCTTTTGCAAGTTCTTCGGTTGCGGCCTTCGTCGCTTCGGTGACTTGCGTCTTGTCTGCTTCTTCGAGTTTCTCGCCGTTTTCGCTTACGAATTTATCGACAGCGAAGATAAGTTGTTCGGCGTTGTTCTTTGCGTCCACGACCGCTCTACGCTTCTTATCCTCTTCTGCGTACTTCTCTGCGTCCTTGACAGCGGCGTCGATGTCCGCTTCGGTGAGGTTAGAAGACGCGGTGATGGTGATGGATTGAGATTTGCCCGTTGCCTTATCGCAAGCCTTGACGGATACGATACCGTTTGCGTCGATGTCGAAGGTGACTTCGATTTGCGGTACACCGCGCGGTGCGGGTGCGATACCGACAAGTTCGAATCTGCCGAGAGTCTTGTTGTCGCGAGCAAATTGTCTTTCGCCTTGCAAAACGTGAATGTCGACTGCGGTTTGATTGTCTGCTGCCGTGCTGAATATTTGCGATTTACTCGTAGGAATTGTGGTGTTCCTGTCGATGAGTTTCGTGCAAACGCCGCCGAGAGTTTCGATGCCGAGTGACAACGGCGTAACGTCGAGCAAGAGCATATCTTTCACTTCGCCTGCGAGAACGCCGCCTTGAATTGCCGCACCGAGAGCCACGCACTCGTCAGGGTTGATTCCCTTATACGGGTCTTTGCCGGTGATGCGTTTGACGGATTCGTAAACCGCGGGGATACGAGTCGAACCGCCGACCATAATGACCTTTGCGATGTCGTTGTAACTGAGTCCTGCGTCTTTAAGTGCTTGTTGCATAGGACCTTGCGTTGCCTTGACGAGATCTTCGGTGAGCGAATCGAATTTTGCTCTTGTAAGTTCCATATCGAGGT
>ERZ808252.1699-NODE-1699-length-15254-cov-6.128166_pt1 | contig 15254 bp, 17 predicted proteins | sample MGYA00521242_ERZ808252 | MGnify/ENA primary metagenome ERZ808252 (study PRJEB31516, sample SAMN03275581) | gut metagenome | biome: mammalia-associated habitat; material: feces | host: Papio cynocephalus | place: Kenya | collected 2012-08-07 ...
CAGCTGGGGAAAAAGATCCGCTGTTCAGCCGAAGACGATTTATTCAGAGGTTCCTATACTGTCAAGTGTGTCGCCGAATGCGCAGCGGTATGACGCGAATAAGGAACTCTGAAAACAAGCTTCTCCTGCTTTCTCGCGGCATCAGACAGAATGTATTTTCTCTTTGATACCATTTTCTGATTAAAATACTTATTTTAATCGGAAGCGAGCGGGCGAAAAAGATTTGCGTTCAGCGATTCCTGCGCAGGGAGAAGGGAACGTCTCACCTGCGTACATTCTGCCACAGAATTTTTGCGAATAAACGAAAACCGGAGTACAGATACGCACGTTACCCGTGCGTCGGCTCCGGTTTTTGTACTTGCCCTCTCCCCTGCCCACAACATCCTGTGTCCTGCCAAAAAAAATCTTTGTTTTTCTGCGAAATTCTCTGCCGCCCCGCCGTTGTCCCCGTTGGGAAGCTGTGGTATAATGACGGAAAACGACTTTTTCTGCGAGGCACCGAAATGATCACCGAACCTGTCAAAATTTCCCAGAGCGACATCCGCAGGCTGCTCTCCGCCGCAAATCCGGACGCAGCGCTGCTTTACCTATACATAAACGGCGGCAACCGCCCCGAAGACGCGGAAGCCGACCTGCATTTCAGCGCCCCCCGCTACGGCTGCGCCGCCGCAACATTGCGGCAGCTGGGTCTGTGGCCGGAAGACCGCCCCAGCCACATCGCCCCCGGCGAGCGCCCCAGCTACTGCGAAAAGGACGTGCTGGACGCCATGGATTCCGACAACACCTTCCGAAGCCTTTACGGCGAGGTGCAGCGTCTGCTGGGCCGCAGCCTGAACACCGAGGAACTGAAAATCCTTCTGGGCTTTGTACGCTATCTTGGGCTGACCGCGGACGTGATCTCCCTGCTGGTGTGCTACTGCAAGGAACGCGCCCGTCAAAGGGGGAACCTTCGCAACCCGTCGCTTCGCACCATCGAGAAGGAAGCCTACAACTGGGCGGAGCGGGGCATCGACACCGTGGAGGAAGCCGCCGCCTTCATTCAGGCGCAGAACGTGCGCAATTCCCGGCTGTCCCGGCTGATGAACCTGATCCAGATCCGGGGGCGCAGTCTCACCGCCGCCGAGGAGCGCTATGCCCAGAGCTGGCTGGACATGGGTATGGACGACGAGCTGATCTCCATGGCCTACGAGCGCACCTGCCTGAACACCGGCGGCTTGAACTGGGCGTACATGAATAAGATCCTGCAGCGCTGGCAGCAGCAGGGCTTCCACAGCGCCGAGGACGTCCGCACCGGCGACCGGAAGACGAACGTCCCCAAGGGTGCCTCCGGCCAGCTGGGCGAGGCGGAACTGGAAGCCATTCAGAAAGTATTGCAGGAGGGATAATTCGTGGGATACAGTGCGGAAGTGGTTCAGCGCGCCCGGGCGCGTCTGGCCCAGGCGAAGGAAGACCGGGAGTCGGAAAACAGGCAGCACTTGGCAGAGGCCTACGCCAAAGTCCCCCGCATCCGGGAGATCGATATGCTTCTGCGCCGCACCATGGCGCAGGCCGCTCAGGCGGCTTTTTTGCAGGGTTCCGACGGTCAGGCGCTGCTGGAACAGGCGCGGCAGGAAAATCTCGGCTTGCAGCGGGAACGGGCAGCGCTTGCCGCTGCGAACTTTGAGGAAGGCTTTTTGGATGACAGCCCCATCTGCGACAAATGCGGCGGCAGCGGCTATGTGGGCACTTCCATGTGCGAATGCTTAAGCGAGCTGTGCCGTCAGGAGCAGAAAAAGGAGATTTCCGTGCTGTCCAGCAGCCGGGAGACCTTCAGCCAGTTCCGGCTGGACTACTACCCCGACGCCATTGACCCCAAGTACGGCGCCAGCCCCCGCACCATTATGGAGCGGACGCTGAACATCTGCCGCCGGTATGCCGCGACCTTCACCCCCAACGCAGGGAACTTGCTGTTCATCGGCGGAACGGGGCTTGGAAAGACCTTCCTGTCGGCGTGCATTGCCCGGACGGTGACCGACCGGGGCTACAGCGTTGTTTACGAAACTTCCAGTCACCTGTTCTCCAAGCTGGAGCAGGCAAAATTCAATCCCAGCGACGATACCCGCCGGGAGGCGGCCAGGCTGACGGACTGCGACCTTCTGATTCTGGACGATCTGGGCACGGAAATGCCCGGGCAGTTCGTTACGGCCGCGCTGTACAGCTTACTCAACGACCGAATGATGGCCGTCAAGCCCATGGTCATCTCCACCAACCTGAATGTGGACGAGCTGAGCCGCCGCTATTCCCCCCAGATCGCGTCCCGGCTCCACGGCGATTTCCAGCGTCTGACCTTCGTGGGAAACGACATCCGGGTACTGAAAAACAGAGGTTTATGATGAAAACAGGTATTTTATTCGATTTGGACGGCACGCTTCTGGACACGCTGGCCGATCTTGCCGACAGCGTCAACCACGTTCTTGCGTCCCTCGGCTATCCCACGCGCACGGTGGAGGAAGTCCGCCAGTTTGTGGGCAACGGCGCTGCCCGTCTGATTGCGCAGGCCGTCCCGGAGGGGGCGGACCCTGCCCCGGTGCTGGCGGCGTTCCAGACCTATTACAGCGCCCACTGCCAGATCAAGACCCGCCCCTACGAGGGCATTCCGGAAGCTCTGGCCGCCCTTCGGGAGCGCCACCCTCTTGCCATCGTTTCCAACAAGCCGGACATAGCGGTAAAAACCCTCTGCGCCGACATTTTCCCCGGCATTTATGCCCGTGGAGAAAGCCCCGACTGTCCCCGCAAGCCCGCCGCGGACATGGTGTATAAGGCCATGGCCTCCATCGGCGCCGAGACCTGCATCTACGTCGGCGACAGCGACGTGGACGTTCTGACGGCAAACAACGCCGGTGTCCCTTGTCTCAGCGTTCTCTGGGGCTTCCGGGACAAATCCTGCATGGAAGCCGTCGGCGCAAAGCATTTCTGCGAATCCCCCGCGCGTCTGGTCGCGGACATAGAGGAGATCATCCATGGCAAATGAATTTTACGCCCTGATGGGCCGTATGCGCTACATAACCCGCTGGGGTCTGATGCGCAACACCTTTTCCGAAAACATTTCCGAGCACAGCCACATGACCGCAGTGCTGGCTCACGCCCTGGCGCTGATCCGCCGGGACATTCTGAGCCTCCCCGCCCCCGACCCCGACCGCTGTGCCGTGGCGGCGCTGTACCACGACGCTTCGGAAATTCTCACCGGCGACCTGCCCACGCCCATCAAATACTACAATCCGGACATCAGAACCGCCTACAAAGAGGTGGAGCGCATTGCTGGCAACCGCCTGCTGGATATGCTCCCCCCGGAGCTGCGCTCCAGCTACACCCATTATGTTCTGGAGGACGACGCGGAGCTGGAACCCTTCGTCAAGGCTGCGGACAAGCTGTCCGCCCACATCAAATGTCTGGAGGAGCAGAAGACAGGCAACGCGGAATTCGACTCCGCAGCGCAGCAGACCCTGGAAGCCCTGAAAACCATGAACCGCCCGGAGCTGGAATGGTTCCTAGACAACTGCTTGGAAGCCTTCACCCTGAATCTCGACCAGCTGTAACACTTGACGGTTGGCAGAAAATATGCTATCATGCCTTATGTTGAGACGGCAGTATCCGCAACGTAATTTCACATTCCCCGTCGCAGGGGAACATGCCGCTGTGGTGGAATAGGCAGACACCCGAGACTTAAAATCTCCCGTCCCGAACCACGCACCTGTTCCCGAAAGCGCTAGAGAACTGCGGACTTTCTGAAAAATAATTTCCCGTTTTTTGGAGCATCCCTCCAAAACATCCCTCCAACTTTCACATCCCTCCATTGGAGGGATTGAATACGCCGCTATGATGGAATGGTAGACATAGTGGACTTAAAATCCACCTGAAGTGATTCAGTACCGGTTCGAGTCCGGTTAGCGGCACCATTTTCTTCGGGCATCCAAGGTCAATCGCCTTGGATGCCGCTTTTTTGCTGGAGAATACCAATGATTGCATTGGCAGAATTGACCTTGGAATTCTCGTCCAGATGCGTGTAAGTATTGGCCGTTGTCCCGATGGTGCTGTGCCCCAGCCATGCCTGAATCTCTTTCATGGGTACACCCTGGGCAAACAGCAACGTTGCGCAACTATGCCCTTACGGTATAATTACGACAAACCGGGAAAGCCCTGAATTACCAACGGTTTTTGGGATTCTGCTCCCTGATTCTTCGTCCTTTTCCAACCCGAAAAATCAAGCAGAATGAAGGCAAATTTTTGGAGGTGTTAAATTAACGACAAATTCATATCCCCCGGATAAGGCTTCCCTTATCCAAGATTCAGGGCATTTCCGCACTACGGGAATGCCCTTTTTCTATGCCCAAAATCTTTGAAAGGAGGCAATGCCATGCCAAAGAAAGCGCCGGAAAAGATTGGTTCCGTTCTCCGTGTGCCGTTATCCCAGCTTCACCCGCACCCGCAAAATCCCTTCGCCGTGCGTGACGATTCTGCCATGCAGGAGCTAAAGGAAAGCGTCAGCCAGAACGGTGTTCTTGTCCCTGCCATTGCCCGCCCCCGTGCGGAAGGCGGCTATGAACTGATTGCCGGTCACAGACGGAAATATGCCTGCGAACAGGCTGGGCAGGATTCCATGCCCGTGATCGTTTTGAATCTGAACGACGATGAAGCCGTCATCCAGCTTGTAGACAGCAACATCCAGCGGGAGGATATTCTTCCCTCGGAACGGGCCCGGGCATACAAGATGAAAATGGATGCCATAAAACGGCAGGGTGCGAGGACCGATTTAACTTCGCCGAACGGTTCGGCAAAGTTCCGAAGTGATGATCTCATTGGAGAAAGGGATGGGGTCAGCGGAGACACCGTGCGCAACTACATTTCTCTGAACAATCTCACCCCGCCGCTGATGCAGATGGTGGACGAGAAGAAAATTGCTCTTACCCCTGCCTATCAGCTTGCTGCTCTTTCAGAGCAGGAACAGGAACTGCTGGTGGAAACCATGAGCAGCGAACAGGCCACCCCGTCACTGTCCCAGGCACAGAGAATGAAAAAACTGAGCCAGATCGGAGAACTAAATGAGGACACCTTGCTTTCCATTATGATGGAGCAGAAAAAGCCCGTGAAGAATGATATTGTTCTTCCCGGCGAAAAATTGCGCAAGTATTTCCCCCGTTCCTACTCTCCCGAAAAAATCCAGGAGACCATCTTCAAGCTGTTGGATGCCTGGATGCGCAAGCGCCAGCACGACAAAAGTCGGTAAAACTGAATATCCCACCCAACCGGACAGGCTCCCGCTTGCCCGGTTATTTTTATGTCAACCACAGGAGGTTTCATGTATATCCGAAGATTTACCTACAAGAAAGAAGATGTGGACTGCAAACTCTGCACGGAGTTCCGGGGCAGAAAGAAATGTCCGCACAAGATCTGCCCGTATATCACAGAACGCATTGAAGCCGGGGCCGTGACCTATCAGGAAGCCGTAAACGCCATGGTGCATCCGGGATGCCAGATGATCCGCCGCCTGCCCAAGCTGATGCTGACCTATTCGGATTCCTTTTGGATGGACGACCGGCACAAATCCCGCATGGAGTTCTTCAATACCCGCATGGGCTATTCTCCCAGCAGAAACACTCCTGCCTATTACGCCGCCATGTATCTGCTGACTGCCAATGAGACGCTCTACTGGCGCATGGCAAACTGCTTCTGCCGTTCCGGGCTGGATTTCAGCTTCGCCATTCTGAGAGGTATCAGTCCCCACAACTATGCTCTGTACCGCGCCGCCGTCGGTTTATGTACCGAACGCAGGGGTGTTACCCTTTTGGAAATGGCTGACCGAGAATTGGTGGACGATGATGCCTTCCGGCTGATTATCAACGCCATGCTCATTGCCCGGTATGGAATCGCCGCAATGAAACTGAAAAAGGAGGAAACATCCCATGACAAGTGATTTCGGCGTAACTGCCGGTCATGTTGAGTATTCCAACCGCCGCTTCGATTTCGACACCCGTCACATGGTGATGATCGAGGTGTACCGGCATACGGAGGCACTGGAACAATTCGATTACGAACTCCCCGTCTATGATCGGAACGAGCCTTACCGCGCCCGACTGTATTTGTCGGAAGATGAGTTCAAAACCGTTCGCAGGATGGAACTGAACGGGATTCTGCGCACCCTGCACCATGCCAATGTCGTGGGCGGGTATCTCGTTGACGATAGAAAACCGAAAAGAAAAAACGCCAGAAAAAACAAGGAGGAAATGTAATTATGAATACCACTACTACCATTGAAAAGATGATCGATTCCATCGCCGCTGTCTGCATCGACCTGGGGCTTCGGGGCGGGTACACCCCGGAGGAGATCACGGACTTGGTCTGCGACATTGCGTTCGCCCATATGTATGATGCCCTGCGGGACCGGGCGGAGACTGTGTATGCCTACTCCACGGACGGTGACCGCTCCACGACGCTGAAGTACCGCAGCAGAAAGCTGTTTGACCGGGAGGCTATGCTGCTCTGGCGGGAGCCTGTGGTTTGCGTGGATGAGACGGAGGTGGCATCCAGCCGGTATCTGGAGCTGTGGCTGCTGGAGGATATGAGCGTCGCTGTGGTGTCCTGTGTTCAGATCGTTTTTGGAGACGGGAATGACTACATCACTGAGTACCGGGAGTACAAGGGCGATGAGATTCCCTTCTCCGAGCCGGTGCCTGACCTGCTGGACTTCTTGGACCGGCTGGAAAGTCTGTGCCCCGATGAATACCACCCGGATGAGGTCGTTATCTACGAAACCTAAGTCCAGGGCCATTATGGGCAGGGGCTGATTCTGCCCCGCCGAATGCCCCTGCGAAAAGAGGTGATGAATTATCGCAGTATTTCGTGTAGACAAAACCAGAGATTACACCGTCATGGCAAACCATCATCTGCGTAACAGGGAGCTTTCCCTGAAAGCAAAAGGTCTGCTTTCTCTCATGCTGTCCCTGCCAGAAGATTGGGATTATACCACAAAGGGGCTTTCCTGCATCTGCAAGGATGGTGTAGACAGTATTTGCGCTACCATTAAGGAGCTGGAAAAGGCGGGGTATGTAAAACGTCGTAGGCTTCGGGATGCTCAGGGGCGGCTTTCCGATTTGGAATACACCATCCTGGAAAAGCCTGAGCCTCTGCCATCTCCTCCTGAGTCACCACAACGGGAAAATCCAGTTGTGGTGAAACCAGATGTGGTGGAGCCAGATGTGGATAATCCAGAACTGGGAAAACCACATACGGAAAATCCCGCACAATTAAGTATACAAGAAGTAAATAAACAAGAATCCATAACTGGTCAATCCAATACTCATTCATTCTTTCCCGCTGGCGCTCCGGCTGAAGGACAGAAGGACGCATTGGATGAGAGAGAAAAGATCAAGCATCAGATTGAGTATGATTGGCTGCGGGAACAGTTTCGGGCGGAGCCAATAGACGAGCTGGTGGAAATCATGCTGGAGGTTGCAATGAACCGCAGTCCCACCATCCGCATTGGCAGAGACGCAGGATATCCGACCTCCTATGTGCAGGAACGGTTCTCCAAGATCACCGCCATGCACATTGAGCGTGTCATGGAGGGGATCGCGGACAACCGCACCCAGGTTCGCAATACCAGAGCCTATCTGCTGGCATCCCTGTTCAATTCCGTGTCCACTCTGGACAATCAATGTACCATGCAATACAACTACAATTTGGGCGGCTCCTGGTGAGCCGCTTTTTTATGCCCGGACGCCGGGAGAAAGGAAGGAAAATTGAAAAGGCCTCTCGCGTATATTACCGCCCACTGGGGCGAAACCACTGATGAAAACATGAAGCTGGCGGCGAAGTATTGCCGTGCTGTCTACGACGCCGGGTATCAGCCCATCTGCCCTCTGGTGATGCACTCCCTGTTCCTGCGGGACGCCATTCCCCAGGAACACAAGGATGATCTGGATATGTCGAAAGACTATCTCTACCGCGCCTCACTTCTGGTAGTATGCGGCAGCACTGTGGACGAAACCGTGAAGAACGATATTGCCATTGCTTCCCGGCTCCACAAGACCGCAACCACCCTGGACGGCATTCTGACCGTAAAGGGGCAGGGACGAAACAGGTGTCCCCGTGAGTAACGGAAAAACCATTGCCCAGCGGATGGAGAAAGCCCGGATTCAGGCCGGTGCCCAGAATTACAAGGGGCATGACTACATGGATTTGGCCCGGTTCGATGAAAACACCCGGCACATGATTATCTTCCATGTCCTGACCCATGATTCCCCGGTGGGTGATAAGGGCGACAGGATGCGCCTGTTTCTCTCCGACAAGGGCTATCAGAAAGCGTTGGAGAATGAAAAGCACGGGAACATCCAGATTCTTTCCCATGCAAAGGTCGTTCGGGGAAATCTGATCTACGACCACAAAGACCAGCTTCGGTAAAGGAGGTTCCATGAATCTGAAAATTCTGCTGCACCGGCTGGTGGTTCCGCCCTAGCAGGGTTACCTTCTCCCTGCAATTTCGTGGAAAGGAGCGTGATTTGTTATGCAGGAAGAAGTGGAACAGAGGGTATTTACCCTCATCGTCAACTGCACCAAGCTGACAGAGCAGGAGCTGCGCAAAGCGCTCAGCAAATTTCTTGCCCAGATGAAAACCCGTCATCAGACCAAGCAGCCCCACGGGAAAATGACCGTTAAAAAGCTCGCCGCCCAGAATCGGGGCCTGCAGAGCGTGGAGGTCACGGACCAAAATATCGGTTCCTTCAACCGGATTGCCCGGAAGTACGGCATTGACTTTGCCCCCTTTAAGGCAAAGGGGCAGGATCGTTACCTGATTTTCTTCAAAGGTCAGGATGCCGATGCCATGACAGCCGCTTTCAAGGAGTATACGGAGCAGATCGTGAATAAGAAGTCCCGCCCCTCTGTCCTGGCCAAACTGGAACAGTTCAAGGCGCTGATTCAGTCCGCCGTGGTGGATCGGACGAAGAAAAAGGAGCTGGAACGATGAAGCAGGTAAACTGGAAGAAAATCCTGCTGCCGAACCTGCCCTATGTGTTCATTGCGTTGCTCTGCACAAAGCTGGGGCAGGCGGCACGGCTGGCTCCAGGGGCTGATTTCGCTGGAAAGCTCCTGCATTTTCTGGAAGGGCTGTCGGATGCCTTTGCGGTTCCGCTTCCTAGCTTCCACCTGGTAGATCTCTGCGTAGGTGTTGCCATCGCCGCAGCCATACGCCTGGGTGTCTATGTGAAGGGTAAAAATGCCAAGAAGTTCCGCAAGAACATGGAATACGGCTCCGCCCGGTGGGGCACAGCAGAGGACATCCGACCCTATGTAGACCCGGTGTTTGAAAACAACATCATCCTCACCCAGACGGAGAGTCTGACCATGAACAACCGTCCTGCCGACCCCAAGACAGCACGGAACAAGAATGTGCTGATAATCGGCGGTTCCGGCTCCGGTAAGACGAGGTTTTGGTTGAAGCCCAATTTGATGCAATGTACGTCCAAGAAGTACCCCGTCAGCTTTGTTGTCACCGATCCCAAGGGCAGCATCGTTACCGAGTGCGGAAAGATGCTGCTGCATTACGGCTACCGTCTGAAAATTCTGAACACCATTAACTTCAAGAAATCCATGCACTATAACCCCTTTTCCTACATCCACAGTGAAAAGGACATTCTGAAGCTGGTTACAGCCTTGATTGCCAACACCAAGGGTGAGGGCAAGGCCGGAGATGATTTCTGGGTCAAGGCCGAGACGCTGCTTTATACCGCACTCATCGGCTACATCCATTATGAAGCCCCGGAGGAGGAACAAAACATTTCCACACTGGTGGAAATGTTGAACACCATGGAGGTTCGGGAGGATGACGAGGAATTTCAGAATCAGGTGGATTTGATGTTTGAAGACCTGGCAAAGGAGAAACCGGAACACTTTGCTGTCCGACAGTATAAAAAATACAAGTTGGCGGCGGGAAAAAACGCCAAGTCTATTCTAATCTCCTGTGGTGCCAGATTGGCCCCATTCGATATTCAGGAGCTGCGGGAACTGACGGCCTATGATGAGCTGGAGCTGGACACGTTGGGAGATAGAAAAACGGCGCTGTTTCTCATTATGAGCGATACCGACAGCACCTTCAATTTTCTGATTTCTCTGGTTTATGCCCAGCTGTTCAATCTGCTCTGTGAAAAAGCGGACGATGTATACGGCGGGCGCTTGCCGGTTCATGTCCGCTGCCTCATTGACGAGTGCGCCAACATCGGTCAGATTCCAAAACTGGAAAAGCTGGTAGCCACCATCCGCTCCCGTGAGATTTCCGCCTGCCTGGTGTTGCAGGCCCAATCCCAGCTGAAAGCCATTTATAAGGACAACGCCGACACCATCATCGGTAACATGGACACCTCCATTTTCCTGGGTGGAAAGGAGCCGACCACTCTAAAAGAGCTGGCGGCAGCCCTTGGGAAAGAAACAGTGGATACCTACAATACCGGAGAGAGCCGTGGGCGGGAAACCTCCCACAGTCTGAATTACCAAAAGCTGGGCCGGGAGCTTATGAGCCAGGATGAGCTGGCAGTCATGGACGGCGGCAAGTGTATCTTGCAGCTGCGGGGTGTTCGCCCGTTCCTGTCCAACAAGTACGACATCACCAAGCATCCCAATTACAAATATACATCCGACTTTGACAAGAAAAACGCCTTGGACATAGAGCGTTTTCTGTCCCATCGCCTCCGACTGAAACCGGACACAGTATGCGAGGTGTTTGAAGCAAATCCGTCCGGCGCTCTGCCCGATAAGCAGTAATCATATATAGATTCAGAGAAGTTCAACGTAAACGTGTCCCTTCCAAATCTCACTTTTTGGAGGTACACAATATGGCATTTTTCAATTCTGCGGTTGAAGTCTTGCAGACTCTGGTGGTTGCTCTGGGCGCTGGTCTGGGCGTTTGGGGTGCGATCAACCTCATGGAAGGTTACGGCAACGACAACCCCGGCGCAAAGTCTCAGGGCATGAAGCAGCTTATGGCTGGGGGCGGCGTGGCCCTGATCGGCATTACTCTGGTGCCGCTGCTGTCCGGCCTGTTCTCTGCATAACAACCGGCTCCCGCCTCCTTTGAGGTGGGAGCAATCTCATTTTTAAGGAAGGAGAAAACACTATGAAGCACTTTCGGAGCGTCGTATCGCTCCTGATGGTATTCGTGCTGTGCTTTGGAATGATTCCCTGCGCTTTTGCGGATGAAATCACCACACCGACAGCGCCACAGTCTGGCGAGGGTTCTGCTTCTGAAGCTGTCCCCCCTAATACAGACCAAACGCCACCGCCCGAAGAATCCGCAGCCCCGCCGGAAGAATCCACAGAACCACCATCCGAGGAGGCAACAGAGCCTATGGAGGAAGATCCTACTGATGAGACAACACTTCCGGAAGAATTGGACGATTTAGATTCAGACGACCGTCTCCTGGGTGCCGAAGCCTACGCCTCTACGCAAAAAAGTATCATGCTGTTCGATTTTGCAGACAACGGCGACTACACTACCCGACTGAACTACCAGGTATCCTGCGCCTATAAACCCAACGGCAGCGGCACGACCCGGACGGCCTATGTCAAGAACATGGGCTGGCACTTTGCGAGGTACGGCGGTGTTGCCCATGCGGATGAACCGCTGTACTGCATTGAGCCTTGGCGCAATTATGCGGCCAGTACCAGCGGCAATTCCGTGGACCGGGATGTAACATTGAATGGAAGCGGCAGTACTACCGGCAGCAATGTGTGGTACGCGCTGCCTTCCGCTCGGCGGGAGGCTATTGGGCTTATCCTCCTGTACAGTGACCAGCAGTGGGATCACTCCATCAGCGTCACATCAGTAAAGAAGGACAGTAACCCCAACGTGCCGCTGCGGGTAGCAACGCAAATGCAGCGGTATTTGCAGTATGCCCGTCTGGAAGAAATGCACATGACCCACTTCGACTGCTGGGCTTCCCGATTTGGAGAAACCGTCACCGCTTTGGAGCTGGCCCCTGAAGGAAAAGGCTACCGTCCCCGGACACGGTTCAGCCGGTTCTTTAATCTGCCGGAGCTGATGAATCTGTTCAAGGAAGTGGCAGACATCAAGACAGCGGATCAGCTCCATCTCCCTGTCCCGCAGGTGGAATACCACAATGTAGTTGCCAAGCCCACAGAGGTTCAGCAGGGACTGGTGCAGGAGCTTTCTGAGCGAGCCGCCGCTATCCACTCCGGCAGCGTAGACCCCTCCATTGACAATATGCTGAAAGTGACCTCGGATGGGCGGAAGCTGGGACTTGACCAGCGGATCATCAACCCGGACTTCTTGGATGAGGCAGGCAGCAAGGTCAATCTGTGTGTGGACAACATTCTGCAAGTCTGGCAGAATGGCGAAGCGGACAAATTGACCCAGCTTGTGTTCTGCGATATTTCCACACCCCAGGCTGCGCCGAAAGCGAAACAGGCGGTCATTGCGGGCAACCCGCTGGAAGCCGCTGCACTCCCTGCGGAGGAAAATGCTCCCTTCACCGTTTACGATGACATTCGCTCCAAACTGATTGCCGGGGGCGTTCCGGCAGAGCAGATTGCCTTTATTCACGACGCCAACACGGAGGTCAAGAAAAAGGAGCTGTTCGGAAAGGTTCGCTCCGGCCAGGTGCGTGTTCTTCTCGGAAGTACCTCCAAAATGGGAGCCGGAACCAACGTTCAAGACCGGCTTGTGGCAATCCATGATTTGGATTGTCCCTGGCGGCCCGGTGATTTGCAGCAGCGCAAAGGCAGAATCGAGCGTCAGGGCAACCAGAATGAGAAAGTCCATGTGTTCCGTTATGTGACGGAAGGCACCTTCGACGCCTTCTTGTGGCAGACCGTGGAGAATAAGCAAAAGTTCATTTCCCAGATCATGACTTCCAAATCCCCGGTGCGCTCCTGCAATGATGTGGATGAGGTGGCGCTGTCCTTTGCGGAAATCAAAGCCCTGTGCGCCGGTGATCCCCGAATTAAGGAGCGCATGGATTTGGATGTGGAGGTTTCCAGGCTGAAGATCATTCGGCGAAGCTCAAAAGGCAGGAGCGTTGAAATGGCCAACCGCAAAAGGAATATCGAAGTGCGGTTCCGTGTTACGCAGGATGAGCTGGAGATGATCCATAAGAAAATGGCACAGTACGGAACCACAAACCTGTCGGCATTTCTCCGAAAAATGTCCATTGACGGCTATGTTGTCAAGCTGGAACTGCCGGAGCTGAAAGAGATGGTATCCCTGCTCCGGTATTCCAGTAATAACCTCAACCAGCTCACAAAACGTGTCCATGAAACCAGCAGAATCTATGATGCTGACCTGGAAGATATCCGGAAAAGCCACGAACGGCTGTGGGACGCGGCACGGGATATTCTCTCGGCCCTCGCAAAACTGAACTGACCCGCCGCATCCTTGCGTGAATTACCCAGATACCGTATAATGACAGTACAAAGAAAAGGAGGCAGCACATATGAAACTGATCTTCAAAATCCTAACCGCCCCTGTCACGCTGGCAATCGACCTGTTTTCGCTGATGGACATCTGTCTGTAGGAAATCTGGATTTACGACGAAAGGTTGGATACCGGCCCAGAAAGAAAAAGAAGGAACCTACAGAAGAATTCGAGAATCTCCAGTTCCGCAAAGAACGAACCTACCAGCATTTTGAGCAGCATCTGGCTGAAAACCCCAACCTTCCCTATGTGGAAATGGATACCGTCAAAGGTGCCCGGGAACAGGGGAAGCGTATGCTGACCATGATCTTCACGCAGAATGATCTTATGCTGCTGTTCCTTATGCCGGATGGGACTGCGGACTCGGTATTGGATGTTTTTGACTGGCTTACCAGTGCACTGGGACTCGAAACTTTCCGGGCGCTGTTCCCGGCCATTCTGACTGACAACGGTTCTGAATTCAAGCGGGTTCAGGATTTGGAACAGACCTGGGATGGCCAGCACAGGACGCAGATTTTCTACTGCGACCCTCAGGCTTCATGGCAGAAACCACATATCGAAAAGAACCATGAGTTCATTCGGTATGTAATCCGAAAGGGAAAATCTCTCAATCCCTACAACCAGAAGGATATGGCGGTATTAATGAGTCATATCAACAGTACGAAGCGGAGCAAACATAATGGGAAGTCGCCCTTCGAGCTGGCTTCCGGTCCCGAATTCGAGAAACTGAAACAGGTTTTGGGGATTGAAGGAATTCCGGCAGACGACATTGTACTTGATCCCAGGCTGCTGCACAGGCAGGAATCCTGAAACCACAGCTGTTCCTAGATTCTGATACTATTTTCTGATTAAAATCTTTGATTTTAATCAGAAAGGCATCGCCTAATGGCGCTGCCTGTTTTGTGATTTATAAGGAAAGAAATCGCAAAACAAGTCTCATATGAACTCCTTGCCCTTCAGGCAATTAGGGTCTATCTGAAAACCGGGAATATGACCAACAGCGAGAGATTTTTCGCCTGCTGAAGCCATTTTTCCGCAGGAATACTTTGTGTATTACAAGGGAAAATGGTGCACAGCAGGCGGAAAAGACCCGCTGTTTGGGCATGTTGACGGTTTTCAGATAGACCCTAAAATCTTTTTTAAAGATTTTAATTGGAGTTCAGTATGAGCCAGAGGCAGCGCCAGCCATCCCGAAGGGACTTGCCCTTGACGGGTTCTGGAAGAAACGCTACGCTTAAAATGCTGGCGGCACCGAGGGAACTGTTCCTGAGTTCCTCGCCGTCGGCAACACTCCAACAGCGTTTCTTTCAGGTTCAGTCAAGGGTGGCGACCAGGTTACAGACAACATAACAGAGCAGAACGTAACCCATTTCATACAATTGGCGAGGTGACGTTCACTTTTGCAAAGAACTGTGTTGTCTCGTCTGCTTTGCTATGCAGAAATCTAGGCCCAACAATAAGAAAACGGGCCTTTTGAGTGAATATACGTTGCTCTGACGGCCCAGTTCTGGCTGTGAGACGTGAATGAAGCTGTGCTGTGCTACTTATCTTACCTTCACTTTTTCATTCAACGTTCCCAAAAGCAAAAAGGGGAACATCATCATGGCACGTACAGCTGAGATTACTTTCAAAGAGTTTCGCCGTCGCTACAATACTGAGGACGCTTGCAGAGCAGAGTTGTTCCGCCTGCGCTTTCCCAATGGGTTTGTCTGCCCTAAGTGCGGCTGTGTGGAATACTACCCCGTTCATGGCCGCAACATTTATCAGTGCCGTTCCTGCCGGCACCAGACTTCTG
>ERZ808252.1701-NODE-1701-length-15228-cov-5.608845_pt1 | contig 15228 bp, 14 predicted proteins | sample MGYA00521242_ERZ808252 | MGnify/ENA primary metagenome ERZ808252 (study PRJEB31516, sample SAMN03275581) | gut metagenome | biome: mammalia-associated habitat; material: feces | host: Papio cynocephalus | place: Kenya | collected 2012-08-07 ...
ACAAAATCACTTCTTTTTGCATCATGACCCCTCCTTACACATGGTTTCTCGGGTCGGAAGCGTCGGCAAAGGCGTTGCCGATCAGGTAAAAGGCGACAGTGATAAAGGAGACCACCAGCGCCGGGAAGATCAGCTGATAGCTCTGGGTGGGAGACATCATCACCTTGCGGCCGTCCTCCACCAGATTGCCCAGCGACGCCACGGACTTGGGCATGCCCAGGCCGCAGTAGGTCAAAAACACCTCGTCGGAGATCACGGCGGGGATGGCCAGCGCCGTCTGCAGCATGATGACCGACACCAGATAGGGCAGCAGATTGCGGATCATGATCTTTCCGGTGCCCGTGCCCAGGCAGCGGGAGGCCAGGTTATAATCCCGGTCGCGGATCATGACGATCTGGTTGCGGATGAAGCGGGCCATGCCCAGCCAGCCCACCACGCACATGGAGATGATCATGGTGAGCATGCCCGGCTGCATGATGTAGGAGATCAGGATCAGGATGATGGTGCGGGGGATGTTGTCGATGATGTTATAGACCTCGGTGAGCAGGGCGTCCAGCTTGCGCACATAGCCCCAAAGCACGCCGATGGTGATGCCGATGAGGCAGTTGAACACGGCCACGATCAGCGCCAGCAGCAGAGAGGTGCGGGTGCCGGACCAGATCCGGGCCCAAAGGTCGTGGCCCACGGCGTCGGTGCCGAACCAGAACTCGCCGCTGGGGGCCTGATTCTTCAGGGGAGAGGTCTTGCCGTATTTGTCCACGGTGTTGAAGATCTGATTGGGATCCTTCTGACCGGGGAGATAGGGCTGGATGACGGTAAAGATCAGCAGCGCGCACAGCGCGATGAGCAAAAACCGCGCCACGCCGTTTTTCCAGAAGGCCTGCCAGGTGCAGCGCCAGTAGGAATAGTTGGAATAGCCGGTGTTTTCCGCCTTCCATTCGTTATATTCCACCTGCTGGAAGGCTTCGGGCGCCAGCGCCGCGATCTGCGCCTCGTTCAGGTCGTCAGGCAGACGGTCCAGCTCGTTTTTCAGCTGCGCCGTGAGGCCGGAGGCCGTCTTTTCCAGGCGTGCGCCCTTGCGGAACCATTTCTTCGCCATTATCGCTTATCCTCCCCTCTGGTCAGGCTGATGCGGGGATCCACCATCACCATGAGCACGTCGCCCAAAAACAGGCCCACGACGCCCACGCTGGCAAAGATCAGGATCAGCGCCTGCACCATGGTATTGTCCTGCCGCTGGATCACGTTGATCAGCAGGCCGCCCATGCCGGGAACGGAATAGATGGATTCCACATAAAGAGAGCCCATGATGGTGAACAGCAGAGAGCCGGGGATGGTCTGCACCATGGGGACGAAAGCGTTGCGGAACACATGGCGCATGGTGATGCGGTGGTTGCTGACGCCCTTGGCCCGGGCCAGCTTCACATAGTCCTGGTTCATCTGGTCCACCATATAGCGGCGCATCCACATCCCGTAGGAGGCGATGGAGGGCAGGGCCAGCGAAATGATGGGCAGCACCCAGGAAAGCGGCACCCCGGAATCGTAAAGCATGGGGATGCCCGTGCCCTTGGTGGCATACATCTGGATAAACAGGAAGTAGACCGCGCTGGGAACGGCCTGGATCAGGATGATAAAGCCCGTGCCCAGCTTATCGGGCCACTTGCCCTTGCTGCGGGCCATGGCCGCGCCCAGCGGGATGCCCACCAGCAGCGAAAGCGCCATGGCCATCACGCCCATTTTTGCCGACACCTTGATCTTGGGCTGGATGATCTTGGTGATCTCCACATTTTCCCGATAGATCCAGGAGCGGCCCAGATCCCCATGGAGCAGGTCCTTGTAAAAATTAAAAAGCTGGACGATGACAGGCTTGTCCAGGCCCTTGGCGGCCAGCTTGGCCGCAATGACCTCTTCGCTCATTTTCTCCCAGTTGGCGCCCAGATAGCCCTCGATGGGCATCAGTCGCAGCAGACAGAACATGGTGGTGATAATGATGAAGAGGCTGAGAAGCGCGCTTAAAAAACGCCGCGTGACATATCTCAGCATTTCGTTTCGGTGCCTCCTTTGGCTTTGCGGAAGAAGACGAGCCTTCCCCCTGAAAAAAGAGTCAGCCCCTCCCTTGCAGCAGAAAAGGGCTGACTCCCGCTTATTTTCCTGTGAGATTCAAAAGATCGGGGAAGGCGCGCTTATTTGGCCTTGGCAGCCTCCCAGGCGGCCTTGGCGGCTTCATATTCCTCCATGCTGTAGGACTTCTCCAGCATATGACGGAACTTATACTTGTAGCCGCAGATACCGGCCATGGACTGCTCCCGGTCGAAGACGGTGCGGTTATCGGCCACATAGCCGTCGTTCAGCAGCATGTAAGGCACGATCAGGGCTTCCTGCAGGGCATATTCCTCCGCCTTGGAGAACAGCTCATAGCGCTTGGACATATCCTGGGTCTCCGCCAGCGCGGCCTCCACCAGGGAGTTGAAGACCATCTGGGGCTTGCCGATCAGATCCTCGTCGGTGATGATGCCCTTGGCATAATCCTCCTCGGTGTAGATGTGGCCGGTCTTATATTCGTCGCCCTGGATCTCCTCCAGAGAGCCGTAGGTCCAGCCGTAGCCGAAGGGCTCGAAGAAGGTGGCGGGGTCGGCGTAGTCGGGGCCCCAGCCGGCCTCAAACAGGCCCCACAGACCGGGACGGCGGACCTCGCCGATGTAGTTGGTGGCGGGACCGGAATAGACGGTGATCTCGATGTAATCGTTGCCCAGGGTGCTCTCCAGCTGCGCCTCGATCAGCTGGCAGCACTGATCCTGATTGGCGCGGGAGGGATTGTAATACAGGGGGATCTGCACGGGGAAGGTGCAGCCGGCGGCGGTCAGCTCCTCCTTGGCCTTGTCGCGATACTCGCGGGCCAGCTCCTCGTCGAAGGCCAGCGCCATGCTGTCGCCCGCGCCGAACTCGTTATAGTCCTTGCCGTCGGTAACGCAGAAGCCATCGGGCATCAGGCGGTCCCAGACCAGGTCGGCCGCGTTGTCGGGGTCGTAGGCAGAGACGGAATAGAGCTTATCCAGACCGTGGACGATGGACAGACGGAAGTTTTTATTGTTGACGGCGATCAGGTAATTGTCGCTGTCGGCAGTGTTGTTGAAGTGGGGCGCGAAGTTCATCTGCATATACTGGACAAAGCCGGTGGGCATGGTGGAATGGACATACTTGGCGTTGTCGCCGGACAGCCAGTCGTCCAGAATGGCGGTGGTCACATTGCAGGCCTCCAGCTCGCCGCGGAGGTACATCTCGGGCGCGATGGCGTCGGCCTGGGCGTTGTACTTGCCGGAGACCTTGGTGATGAAGATATTGCCGGCATCCCAGTAATTTTCATTCTTGACCCAGACGAACTCCTCCTGGGGCAGCCAGCTGGAGCAGATATAGCCGCCGTTGTAGAGGATCTTGTCCCGGTCGGTGCCGAACTCGTTGGTGACAGGGTCGCCCTCGGTGCCGTCGTCATTGATGACGGGGGTGGGGTTGGCCACGGCCAGCGACTCATAGAACGCGCCGTTGATGGGCAGGTAGCAGCCGTAGGTCAGCAGGGTGACAAAATAAGCGCAGGGCTGCTTCAGATGGTAGACCAGGGTGTAATCATCCTCGGCCTCCACGCCCAGCTGGGTGAAATCGTCGATGACGTTGTTATAGAGCTCCACGCCGTTGCGCACATACTGGATGAGCATATCGGGCATATCGGAGTCAAACTTGGAATCGGCCACCAGGCGGGCGGCGTAAACAAAGTCGTTCGCGGTAACGGGGGCATATTCCTCGCCCTCGCAGGTATACCACTTGGCGGTCTTGCGCAGATGGAAGGTCCACTTCTGGCCCTCGTGCTGCTGGCCGTCCGCATCGGTCCAGGTCTCAGACGCAGATTCCCAGGATTCCGCCAGGCAGGGGATCACATTGCCGAAGGAGTCATATTCCACCAGCGTGTCCACAAAGTTGGCCAGAGCCTTCTGGTTCTGCGCAACGGAGGTGGTCAGGTAGTTCATGGTGGTGATCTCAGAGGCGTAGAGATAGCGGTATTCCGTGTTTTCGGAATAGGCGATGCCGCTGTAGGGGTCTACCCCGGCGCCGGTCTCGCCGCCGTTGGCGTTGTTGTTGCCGGCGGTGCCGCCGTTGTTGACATCGTTGTCCTTGCTGCCGTTGCTGCCGTTGCCGCAGCCTGCGCACAGGCCCACCAGCATGAGCAGAGCCAGCATCAGAGCGAGCGTTTTCTTCATGGGATCCTCTCCTTTTTTCTTGGTTGCCGCCCCTTTGGGGCAGCATGCAGCATAATTATAACATCCGCCCGATTTTTTTACAGCCCATATTTGTCATTTCTCCCTATTGACAAACGGAATAAAGCTTTTATTGGGCAACTTGCAGTTTTCCCCAGAGCCGGCGCGCAGCCGGCGCGCAGCCGCCCGCAGCAGAGCTGTTTTGTCAAAAGCTGCATTTTTTGTGGTTTTTGCCGGAAATCCGGAGAAATTCGCCGCATATTTGACAAAAAGCCCATTGCAATCCGAAAAAAACAGGATATAATTGACGTGGCAAAAATTGTTTGACCGATCGGGACCTATGGAAGGGAGCTGCACAGGGCGCGCTATGCCAAAGGGATTGCAGAGCAAGGGAGCCCTCCGGCAGGACAGGCTGCTGCGGGCGGCCATCCGGCTGTTTTTGGAAAACGGCTATGAAAAGACCACCACAGCCGCCATCGCCAGAGAGGCGGGGATGTCGCCGACCGCTTTTTTTGCCTTCTTTGAAAATAAAGAGGCGCTGCTCCTGCTGCTGGTGCAGACCATGTTCCACGGCCAGTTTTCCCTGGCGGAAGAGCTTTTGGGGAAGGATTCCGATCCGGTGCTGCTCTATGCGGCGGAGACCACGCTGCAGCTGCAGATCGCGGAGCTTTCCGAGCCCCTGCGGGAGCTTTATGTTGCGGCCTATTCCCTGCCCTCCACCACGGATTATATCTACGACAACACCTGCAAAAAGCTGGCGGCGCTGTTCCGGTCCTATCTGCCCTCTGCCGGCCCCCAGGATTTTTACGAGCTGGAGATCGCCACCGCCAGCATCACCCGGGGCTTCATGGCAAAGCCCTGCGGCCTGTATTTCACCTTCGCCGAGAAGGTGCGGCGTCATCTGGACTGCTGTCTCACCCTGTATCAGGTGCCGCCGGACCGCCGGGAGGACGCCATCCATGCGGCGCTGCACATGCGTCTGCAGCCGGTGGCGGAGCATCTGGTGGCCGCCGTGCTGCGCCGGGCGGAGGAGGGCTTCACCGCCGCGCCGGGCAGACTGTAAGGGCAAAAAAGCAAAAGACAAAACAGCTTGTCGAAAAAGTCTGCGGAAACGCAGACTTTTCCTATGGGATGTTTTTTCACGGACATGCGCCGGGAAAAAACACCGTAGCCCGCCAAATTTTCGCAAAAATTTGGCGAAACCGGCCCGCAGGCCGGGGCTTAACTGTCGAGAAAAACCCAGCGAAGCGGTTTTTCGACAGTCTCAAAAGCAAAGCGCTTCCCCGCCCGGACTTGGGGGGGAAGCGCATTTTTCTTCGCAGAGGCTCAGAGCAGGAGTTCGCCCTCGCCGTCGTCAGACAGGCCGGCGGCGTTGGCCTCGTCGGTGTCGATATGAAAGCGGGTGGCGCAGTGGGGAGAGATCCGGACCACCACATCGCCGAAGACCAGCGCCCGGTGCTCGCCGTTGACCGCGATGCGCACCGTCTGGTCGGGCCGCAGGCCCAGCTCCGCCGCGTCCTCCGGCGTTACATGCAGGTGCCGGCGGGCAACGATCACGCCCTCCCGCAGCTCCACCTCGCCGCAGGGGCCCACCAGCATGCAGGAGCCGCTGCCGCAAAGCTCTCCGCTGACCCGAATGGGGGCCTTGACGCCCAGGCTGCGGGCGTCGGTGATGGAAAGCTCCACCTGAGACGCAGGCCGCACCGGGCCGATGACGCTCATGCTCATGGCGCCCCGGGGGCCGATGACCTTCACCTGCTCGGCGCAGGCGACCTGTCCCGGCTGAGAAAGCGCCTTTCTGGGCGTCAGCGAATAGCCAAAGCCAAAAAGGATATCCAGATGCTCCTGACACAGATGGACATGGCGCGCGGATGTTTCAATGATGACGCTCATAGCAAAGCCCTCCCGATGGATCTGACGGATCGTTGGATCCTGAGCTTTCAGTGTAACACACAACCGCCCGTTTGGCAAGCGCCGGAGGAAAAAACCGCAGCCCCAGCAGCCCTGCTGGCCATTTCCGCCGCAGGGGCTTGACAAATCGCTGTCAGACTGCTATAATAAAAGCGTAAACTGAATCAGCGTTGAGATCGCCCGGAGCGTGCTCCGGCGGCGGAACGGGGTGCGAAGCCCCACGAACAGGTCACTGTGGTGCCCGCAGAGCGGGCCAAGTCAGATACGCCGAGGTCTCTGCGCTCGCTCCTGCCTGTACCGGGAGCCGCACGGATAGCGCTTTTCTTGCTTTTCCGCGGGGCTTCGGCCCTGCGGTTTTCTTTTGTCAAATTCCGTTTTTCCATACATCCCTTTGCGGAAGGTCCCTCTGTCCTGCGACCGGGCGAGGGGCCTTTCGCATTCCACATCGCCAAAGGCGCAAAGGAAAGGAGTCTCTATGAACATTCTCTGGCTGCAGGATCCGGACAATCTGGTCTATGTCAACGCGGAAAAGGATCTGCCCATGCTGGAGCGGCGGCTGAAGCTGCCCGGTCTGGCTGAAGCGGCCCAGGCCCTCCGGCAGGCCCCCACCCGGGAGGGTCTTACGCTGAAGGGCCCCCGGCGCACCAGCGCCCGCCTGTTCATCCCCGATCTGCTCTATGGGCGGCACATCGAAATGGGGGAAAATATCTTTGTCTTTTTGGGCGAGATGAGCGAATGCTATGTGCTCTACTGGCCCCAGCCCATCCTCTCCCCCGCCGCCCAGGACGCCTGACGCGCGGAATCACAAAAGAAGAGCCATCTCCGCAAGGGAGACGGCCTTTTGCTTTCTTTATCCGGCGGCGGTCAGTCCACGCCCAGGGCCAGGCCGTCCCGGCGGGGGTCGCCCGTACCGGTGATCATGCCGTCGGGCCGGTAGAGGACGCCGTTCACCGCGCCCATGACCCGATCCCAGTCCGGAAAGGCCCGGGTCCTGTGGCCCATGGCCTCCAGCCGGGCGATGACCTCCGGGGCGATGCGGCTCTCATAAATGATCCGGTCGGTCTGATCGTCGCCGATGCGGGGCGAGGCCACCGCCTCCTCCAGCGTCATGCCATGATCCGCCAGCTTGGAGATCACCTGGACCACGGAGGAAATGATGCGGATGCCGCCAGGGCTGCCCAAAACGGCCACCGGCCTGCCCTCCTTCAGCAAGAAGGTGGGGCTCATGCAGCTGAGGGGCACCTTTCCCCCCGCCGCCGCGTTGGCGGAATGGGGGTCGATGGAGAAATCCTCCATCTCATCGTTGAGCAGAAAGCCCAGCCCCTCCGGCACCACGCAGGATCCGAAAAAGTGGTTGATGGTCCGGGTGACGGCCACCAGATTGCCCTCCCGGTCGCCGATGGAAAAATGGGTGGTGGAGGGGCTCTCATACTTTCCCGGCTGGCCGAAGCGGGGCGGCTGCGACCGGTCAGGATCGATCTCTTTCGCCAGCGCCCGGGCATAATCCTTGCTGCGCAGGCCCGCCAGCGGCACGGAGACGAAGTTGGGATCGCCCATATACTTCGCCCGGTCCGCATAGCAGCGCTTGAACACCTCGGAAAACAGATGCAGATATTCCGCGCTGTTCACCTCCATCCGCCCCACGTCGAAGCACTCCAGCACGTTCAGGATCTGCGCCACATGGGTGCCCCCGGAGGAGGGCGGCGGGGAGGAGATCAGCTCATAGCCCCGATAGGTGCTGCGCACCGGCTCCAGCACCCGCACGGTAAAGCCCTCCAGATCCTCCCGGGTCAGCAGACCGCCGTCTTTGCGCACCTGCTTCAGGATGGCCTGTCCGATGTCGCCCCGGTAAAAGACCTCCTCGCCCTCCCGGGCGATGCGCTCCAGCGTCGCCGCCAGATCCGGATTGCGCAGGACGGAGCCCACGGGCCAGGGCTGGCCGTCCCGCAGATAGATCCTCCAGCCGTCGCCGTAGCGCATCAGCTGCTCCCGGTGGGCCGCCATGTCGGCGTGGAGCAGCGGCGTCACCACAAAGCCCTCCCGGGCCAGCGCCGCGGCGGGAGCGATCACCTGGGCCGGCTCCATGGAGCCGTAGTGCCGCAGGGCATAAAGCAGGCCCTTCACCTCCCCGGGAACGGCCACCGCCATGCCCCCGTAAACATTGCGCAGGGAGATATCCTCGTTGGAGCCGGGCCGGGCGGGGGTATACATCTCCGGCCGGGCCGCCGCCGGGGCCTTTTCCCGAAAGTCCAGAAAGACGCACCGGCCCGTCCTCCCGTCCCGCAGCAGCATGAAGCCGCCGCCGCCGATGCCGCTGGCATTTGGCTCGCACACGCCCAGGGCAAAGGCCACTGCCACTGCCGCGTCGATGGCGTTGCCGCCCTGCCGCAGGATGTCCCGTCCGATGGCCGCCGCCTCTGCCCGGCCTGCGGATACCACGCCCCGGCGGCCCTGACCGCTGCGGCCCGTGCGGAGCATCTGTCCGTTTTCGTCAAAAGAGCGGAACTGTTCCGTCATTTTCCCATTTCCTCCCCCGTTTTGTCTCCGTTTCGTATTTTATTCTTGTCAATATACGCTTCGTCATACATCACTCTGGCGTGGGCCTGTTGCAGCAGCGTCTTTTCTGTGATCTGCCCCGTGCGCCGGTCCACCCGGCGGCGATAGACCCGGTTGTTCCGATACCATCCGTCCGCCTCCCAGGAAAAATACTCCTCCTCGCAGGAAACGTGCCACACATGGCCCGGCAGCGCAGAGCACCGCAGCTCCCCCCGGAGATATTCCCCGTCGGAGCGCACCAGCAGCTGATAGACGTCCGCCGTGTGGTTGCGCAGGCGGTAATCCAGATAATTATAGAGCACCGAGGTGCCCACGCCGAAGGGCACCTGCCGCCCGAAATCCGGAAAAAGATCCCAGCCATCGTGGTGGTGCCGCTCGGCAACGGTCAGGTCGGAATGCAGCGCCATCCAGTGGATCAGATTGGTGAACTGGCACATACCGCCGCCAACGCCCTCCTTGGCCACGCCGTTGTGCAGCACCATCCCCGGCAGAAAGCCCCGCTTCTCCGTGCATCGCCCCACCAGCCGCCAGAAGGAAAAGGTCTCGCCGGGGCGGATCAGGATGCCGTTGACGCAGGGGGCCGCCAGCCCAAGAGAGACGGCCTTGTTGTCCTGCAGCCGTTTGTCCACCTGGCCCAGCGTCCGGCGGATCAGGCTGTTGTGGCGGCAGATGCAATAGGGCAGCGGCTCCGTCTGCCGCGCCCGGGCAAAGCGGCAGGGAGAAAGGGCGTCCCGCAGCCGCCGCTGAAGGATGTTTTTCTCCACGGCGATCCGGTAGGTCAGGGGCGAAAGCTCGCAAAACCGCATCACAATTCTCCTTTCAGCAGCAGGGAAAACCGCTCCGGCTCCGGGGCGGTAAAATGCAGCGTCTCCCCGGTGGAGGGCTGGGGCAGGAAGATCTCCCGGGAGTGCAGCGCAAAGCCCTCCAGCCCGGGCAGCTCCCGTCCGTACATAAAATCCCCGCACAGGGGATGGTCAAGATGGCTCAGATGACAGCGGATCTGGTGGGTGCGGCCGGTCTCCAGCCGCAGCTCCAGCAGCGTCCGGCCGCAGCCCTCCTGCAGCACCCGGAAATGGGTCACGGCCCGCTGCCCCTCCGGGCAGACGCACCGCCGGATGCCGCAGCCCTCCCGCTTGCCGATGGGCAGATCGATGACTCCCTCCGGCGGCAGCCCGGTTCCCTCCGCAACGGCCCGATAGATCCGCCGAAGCTCCCCCCGGGCCAGCGCGTCCTCCAGCCGCTGGGCGGCCAGCTTGTTCACGGCCACGGTCATCAGGCCGGAGGTCCCCCGATCCAGCCGGTTGATGGCGCGGAAGGCAGGCTTCTCGCCCCGCTGCAGCAGATAGGCCACCACCCGGTTGCCCAGGGTGTCGCCGTCGTAATGTCCCGGGCTGGGATGGACGGCCAGCCCGGAGGGCTTGTTGAGGATCATCAGATCCCGGTCCTCATAGACGATCTCCAGCGGGCCGGCCTTTGGCTCCACCCGCTTTTCCCGGCCGGAATCCGGCTCCCGCAGGATGGAAAGCACCTGTCCGGGCAGGACCCGCTGCCGCACCGTCACCCGAACGCCGTCCAGCATAATGCCGTTTTCCGTCTGCTTCAGCTGCCGCAGCAGATTGGTGGAGATGCGCAGCTCCCGCTTAAGCAGGGTCAGCACCTCCTGCCCGCCGTCCTCCGGACGGCAGAGATAGTCCAGCCGCTCCAAGCGCCCGCCTCCCTTCAGCATATGTCTGCCGCTATTTTACCATGCGCCGTCCCCGGCCGCAACAAAAAAGCGCGGCCCGGGCAGGGCCGCGCGGCAGCTTGTCGAAAAAGCCTGCGAAACCGCAGGCTTTTTCTTATGGGATGTTTTTTCACGGACATGCGCCGGGAAAAAACACCGTAACCCGCCAAATTTTCGCAAAAATTTGGCGAAACCGGCCCGCAGGCCGGAACTAAGCTGTCGAGAAAAACCCAGCGAAGCGGTTTTTCGACAGTCTCAGCGCGGCCCGGGCAGGGCCGCGCAGCGTTTTCTGCGCTTATGCGTAAAACAGCCAGAGGTAAAGATAGGCCGGGATCACCGCCGCCAGCGTAAAGGGGATGCCGATGCGGGTGAAATCCCGCGTCTTGACCTCATAGCCCGCCCGGCGCAAGATGCCGATGCCGGTGATATTGGCGGAGGCGCCGATGGGGGTGCAGTTGCCGCCCAGGGTTGCTCCCGTGAGCAGGCCAAAATAGAGCAGCGTGGGATCGATGCCCAGCTTGGAGGCCAGCCCGGTGATCACCGGCAGCATGGTGGCCACATAGGGGATGTTGTCGATGAAGGCGGAGATCAGCACCGAAGCCCAGACCACCACCGTATACAAAACGAACACCCTTCCCCCGCCCAGCTTTGCCAGCAGGTCTGCCGCAGCGTCGATCACGCCCATGTTGGAAACGCCGCCGATGATCAGAAACAGCCCCACCAGCAGGCCCAGCGTCTCAAGATCAATGGCCTTCAGGGTATTGACCAGCGCGTCGCTGCGGCCGTGGCGAAGGGTACTGTAAAGAATGCCGACGGCCATCAGCACGACGCAGATCAGGCCGTTGGTGATCTCCGGCTTATTGGGCAGGAAGGAGGCCAGGATCAGCAGCAAAACCGCGCCGCCCAGCAGGACGGTGGGCACATAGTCGGTGACCTCCGTCCGCGCGGCGCTTTTGGGGATGGGCTGCTTTTCCCGGCGGAAGAGCCACATCAGGATCAGCGCGGAGATCACCGCGCCCAGCTCCACGGCGAAAAACATACCGGGCTTGCCCTTGTAAACAAAAAAGTCCAGAAAGCTCATGCCGGCGTAGGAGCCCAGCATGATGGCCGTGGTGTCGCCCACCAGCGTGGCCGCGCCCTGCAGATTGGAGGAAACGGCGATGGCAATGATGAAGGGGACGGGATCGGTCCTGAGCTTTTTGCAGATCTCCAGCGCCACCGGCGCGATCATCAGCACCGTGGCCACGTTGTCCACAAAGGCGGAGATCACCCCCGCAAACAGCGCCAGCGCCACGGCGGCCATCTGCACGTTGGGGACCCGCGCCAGGATCAGCTCCGCCAGCCGCTCGGGCATTTTGCTTTCGATAAACAGCTGAACGAGACCCATGGTGCCGGCGATCATCAGCAGCACGTTCAGGTCGATGGACGGCAAAAGCTGCTCCAGCGGCAGCATCCCCGTGATGAGGAACACTGCGGCGGAGGCCAGCGCGATCAGCGCGCGGCGCTTTGCAAAGACCAGCATGAGCACATAGGTGGCGGCAAACAGGGCAAGGGCGTAAAGCATGGGGAGACTCCTTTTTTCTTATGAGTTTGACAGCATACGATTGAAAGTATAGCGCAGTCCGCCGCCAAACGCAAGAAAAATCTCATTTTTTGCCGGCCTGCCCGAGCATAAATTCACGCACCGTTCATTGCCCTTTGCCGTAAACTGTGTTAGGATAAGATCGCAGCGATCAGCATAGCGGGGCGATCCGCGCTCCGTCTCCGGCCTACTCTGAGAAAGGACGCTCATGAACATTCTGCTCTTCCTCACTCCCAAGCAGGAGGTCTCATTTTTATATGAGGACATCACCATCGCCCAGGCCCTGAAGGTCATGGAGCGGGTGCGCTACAGCTCCATCCCCATCATCCGGCGTACCGGCGAATATGTGGGGACCGTCACCGAGGGCGATCTGCTCTGGCAGATCCGCAAGCTGGAAAACGGCTTTGCCGACGCCGGAAAAACGCCCCTCAAGGGCATCCCCCATCATAAAGACAACAAGCCGCTGAAGGCCTCCATGAGCATCGAGGATCTGCTCCAGACCTCCACCGAGCAGAACTTTGCCCCCGTGGTAGACGACCGGGGCATGTTCATCGGCATCATCACCCGAAAGCGGGTCATCACCTATCTCTGCCAGCAGCTGGACCTGCAGGCCGGCCCCAAGCAGGATAAAAAGCACGCATAAAGGGAGCGCCCCGCATGGTAACTTTGTTGGAATTTCCCGGTTTTCCCTTTTCATGCTTCGGCAGGGCTTGCCGAAGCTTCAGCATACCGGCCGCTTCCCTTTTGTCCGTCCTTCCCGGCGGTTATCTCCCCTTTGCCCAATTTTTGTCCCCGCTTTTGGGATGGGCTTTTTTGCCGTCCGCGCTATCTGACCCTATAAAGTTTTCTTGAAGTGGCACTGGAAATCAGGTCAGAACGGTGTATGATAAAAGCAACGAAACGCAAGGGAGACGAAACGCTATGAAAAACGACAACAAGCTTCGCACGTTGGTCCTCACCGCCATGTTTGCCGCGCTGGTGTGCGTGGCGACGCTGGTGATCCGCATTCCCACCGTGGGCGGCTATACCAATCTGGGCGACGGCATCGTCCTGCTGTCGGCCTTTCTGCTTGGCCCCCTTTACGGCGGCATCGCCGCCGGCCTTGGCTCCGCCCTGGCCGACCTGATCGCGGGCTACGCCTATTATATCCCCGGCACCTTTATCATCAAGGGTCTGATGGCCGTCTTTGCCGCGCTTCTGATGAAAAAGGCCCTGCAGGAGCGGGAGATCCCCTCCGTTCCCATGCTTCTCCTCTGCACCGCGCCCGCCGAGCTGTTCATGGTGGCCGGTTACTTCGCCTATAAGACCCTGATCCTGGGCAAGCCCGAGGGTGCTGTTACCAGCATCGCAGGCAACCTGATGCAGGGTCTGGTGGGATGTATCATTTCGATCCTGCTCTACCGGCTGCTCGTGAAGGTGCCAGCGGTGCGGGAGCATTCTTGGAAAGGTCGTTGAGCTTATGTATGAAGAGATCACAGCGCAGGCCCGTCAGGCCGTGACGGAGCTTCTGGACCAGGCCGGGCTCAAGCCCGGCCAGCTTTTGGTGATCGGCTGCTCCTCCAGCGAGATGGTGGGCCGCCGCATCGGCAAGGGCTCCAGCATGGAGGCGGCAAAGGCCGCCTTTTCCGGCATTTATCCCGTCCTGCAGGAGCGGGGCATCCGTCTGGCCGTTCAGTGCTGCGAGCATTTGAACCGCGCCCTCATCGTGGAGCGGGAGACGGCGGAGCGGTTTGGCTTTGAGATCGTCAACGTGGTGCCCCAGCCCCATGCCGGCGGCTCCTTCGCCGTGATGGCCTACGCCGCCTTTACCGATCCCGTGGCGGTGGAGACCATCGTGGCCGACGCCGGTCTGGACATCGGCGGCACCCTCATCGGTATGCATCTCCGCCGGGTGGCGGTGCCGGTGCGGCTGACGCTGGACCGGATCGGCGAAGCCCGGATCCTCTGCGCCCGGACCCGTCCCAAATATATCGGCGGGGCGCGGGCGGCCTATCTGGAGCTTTAAGTATGCCCCAGGCCTATGACGCCGCCCGCATGGCGGAAAACGTGGCCCGCATCCGGGAGGAGATGGCCCTGGCCGCCCGGCAGGCCGGGAGGGATCCCCGGGAGATCCTGCTCTGCGCCGTCTGCAAGACCCGCACGCCGGAGACCATCCGGGAGAGCGCGGCCCTGCCGGTGGATCTGTTCGGGGAAAACCATATGCAGGAGCTTCTGGTGAATGATGAAGCGGGGGCCTATCTGGGAAAGCCCGTCCATTTCATTGGCCATCTGCAGACCAACAAGGTGAAAAAGGTGGTGGGCCGGGCCGCCTGCATCCAGAGCGTAGACAGCCCCCGTCTGCTGGACGCCATCGCGAAGGAAGCGGAAAAGCAGGGCCTTGTCCAGGACGTTCTGCTGGAGCTGAACATCGGCCAGGAGGCCACCAAGACCGGCGCGGGAACGGAGCTGCTCTATCCCCTGCTGGAGCAGGCGGAGATGCTTTCCGGCGTGCGCGTCCGGGGCCTGATGGCCATTCCGCCGGCCTTTGACAACAGCGATGCCAGCCGCCGCTGCTTCGCCATGCTGCGGGAGCTTTTGGAGCAGGCCCGGGCCCGGCATTATCAAAGCGCCCCGCTGGACGTTCTTTCCATGGGCATGAGCGGCAGCTATCTGGCCGCCATCCGGGAGGGCGCGACCCTGATCCGGGTGGGAACGGCCATCTACGGCCCGAGAGATTATCCTGCACGCTGACCGGGCTGCGCCGCCCACCCCTTGCCTCCGGGGGACGAAGGCCGAAGGCTTCCTCTGAGGAAAAGCGAAGCCCTGCGGCAGACGCGGGGCTGGGGTGCAGGGGCCGCGCGCGGCCTACCCCCACCCCTTGCCTCCCGGCAAAGTGGCGCGGAGCGAGCTTCCTCCTACCACCCCTTGCCTCCCCTCCTGATCGCGGGCGTTTCTGCGGAAACGCCGGGCGGCACCGCAAAGCGGGCCGCGCGCGATCTGACGGGCGGAACCATGTTCCTCCCGTAAACCCTCTTCTTTTTGGACGGAAGACGGGGGACGAAGGGACGAGCTTCCTCCCTCCACCCCTTGCCTCCCCTGTGTAAGGGGAGGTGGCGAACGAATGTGAGCCGGAGGGGTTGTAGGTACGGTGCAGGAGAAGGCATCCTGTGCGCCTTCCCCCGCAGGTCTTGCCTCCCTCTGACGAGGGAGGTGGCAAGCCCGAAGGGCTT
>ERZ808252.1702-NODE-1702-length-15224-cov-5.038697_pt1 | contig 15224 bp, 13 predicted proteins | sample MGYA00521242_ERZ808252 | MGnify/ENA primary metagenome ERZ808252 (study PRJEB31516, sample SAMN03275581) | gut metagenome | biome: mammalia-associated habitat; material: feces | host: Papio cynocephalus | place: Kenya | collected 2012-08-07 ...
ATGACCGCCACGCCGCCGGCCAGCTTGGCCAGCCGCTCCTGCAGCTTCTCCCGATCGAAATCGGAGGTGGAGACGGCGATCTCATTGCGGATCTCCGCAACGCGGGCCTTGATGGCGCTCTGGTCGCCGGAGCCGCCCACGATGATGGTGTTTTCCTTCTGGACCTTCACCTGAGACGCATGGCCCAGCATGGACAGATCCGCGTCGGACAGCTCATAGCCCAGCTCGGAGGAGATCACGGTGCCGCCGGTGAGAATGGCGATATCCTTCAGCATCTCCTTGCGGCGGTCGCCGAAGCCGGGGGCCTTGACGGCCACGCAGGTAAAGGTGCCGCGGAGCTTGTTGACGATCAGGGTAGACAGCGCCTCACCCTCCACGTCCTCAGCGATGATGACCAGCTTCTTGCCGGACTTGACGATGGTCTCCAGCAGGGGCAGGATCTCCTGGATGTTGGAGATCTTCTTATCGGTGATGAGGATATAGGCGTCGTCGATGACGGCCTCCATCTTCTCGGTGTCGGTGATCATATAGGGGGTGATATAGCCCCGGTCAAACTGCATGCCCTCCACGACCTCGCTGTAGGTCTCGGCGGTCTTGGATTCCTCCACGGTAATGACGCCGTCGGCGGTGACCTTTTCCATGGCCTCCGCGATCAGCTTTCCGATGAACTCGTCGCCGGAGGAGATGGTGGCGACCCGGGCGATATCGTCGGAGCCGTTGACCTTCTGGCTGTTCTTCTTGATCTCGGCCACGGCGGCGTCCACGGCCTTGGCAATGCCCTTGCGCACCACCATGGGGTTGGCGCCGGCGGTCACATTCTTCAGGCCCTCACGGACAAAGGCCTGGGCCAGCAGGGTGGCGGTGGTGGTGCCGTCGCCGGCGATGTCGTTGGTCTTGGTGGCGACCTCCTTCACCAGCTGCGCGCCCATGTTTTCAAAGGGATCGTCCAGCTCGATGTCCCGGGCGATGGTAACGCCGTCGTTGGTGATCAGCGGCGCGCCATATTTCTTGTCCAGCACCACGTTGCGGCCCTTGGGGCCCATGGTGACCTTGACGGTATTTGCCAGATGGTTGACGCCGCGCTCCAGCGCGCGACGGGCTTCTTCACCATACAGAATTTCTTTTGCCATAATTTTTCCCTCCGCTTCTTATTTCACAATGGCCAGAATATCGCTCTGCTTGACGATATTATATTCCTGGCCTTCCATTTTGACCTCGGTGCCGGCGTATTTGCTGGTGATGACCTTATCGCCCACGCTGACCTCCATCTTGACGGGATGCTCGCCGTCCTTGATGCCGGGGCCAACGGCCACGACCTCGGCCACCTGGGGCTTTTCCTTGGCAGATCCGGTGAGGATGATGCCGCTGGCGGTGGTCTCCTCCGCCTCTACCATTTTAACAACTACTCTGTCCTGCAGCGGAAACAGCTTCATAAGATACAACCTCTTTTTTCTTGGATTTTTAGCACTCATTCATTCTGAGTGCCAATCTGTTGTCTTTATCATAGCACGATTTGCGGGAAAAACAACCCCTTTTTTAAAATTTTTCCCAGTTATTTTTGAAACAAACTGTGAACTTTCGCCAAGGTCTGTCGGATCCTGTCGAACGCTGTCCTGCGGGAGTGCCAAAAGAAACGGCTCCCGCAAAACGCGGGAGCCGGCAGCCTCGCTATCTTAACACCGATAGATCCGCTTTACCCGGGGCGTGATCAGGCAGAGGGGATAGGAGAGATTTTGCCCGGTATACTGCTGCAGCTCGGCCAGGGGCAGCTTTGCGCCGTTTTTGGAATAGCCGAAAACGGTGACCTCATCGCCCACCCGGCAGTCGATGCCGGTGGCATCGATCATAGTCTGATCCATGGAGGTGGCCAGATAACGGGTGCGGGTGTCGTTCAGCAGGATGACGCCGGTCCCCTGGGCCATGGGACGGAACAGACCGTCGGCATAGCCGATGTCCACCGTGGCCACCAGCGTATCCTTTTCCGCCACAAAATGGTTGCAGTACCCGCAGCTCTCCCCCGCGTGGATGGTGTGCAGATTGGTGACGAAGGCCCGCCAGGAGATGCCCTCCTGCACCTGGAGCCAGTTGGTGCCGTCGTCCATGGAATCATAGCCCATATACAGGCTTCCCGGGCGCACATGGGTGGAGATGGCGTCGCCCTTGAACCAGGAGGTGGCGCCGGTGTTGCAGCAATGGATATACCGGGGCGCAAAGCCGGCGGCGCGGATCTGCTCCACGGCGCGGCAGAACTTTTCGTAGGCCACGGGCGTCTGGGGATCGTCGGTATAGGTGGCGTTGACAAAATGGGTGAAGACGCCGTCCACCGCAATGCTCCGGAGGGTCTTCAGATGGGCCAGCAGCGCGTCCAGGTCCGGCCCGGCGCAGACGCCGATGCGGTTCATGCCCGTATTGATCTTCAGCTGCACCCGGGCCACAATGCCCTGCTCCCGGGCCGCCGCATCCACCATGTCGGCGTTTTCCCGGTTAAACACGGGCAGCAGCAGGCGGTTTTCCACGGCGTAGGGCACGGCATTTTCCGGCGCAGGCCCCAGCAGCATGATATCCGCCCGGCGGAAGCCGCCCTGCCGCAGAGCCACGCCCTCGCAGGTCTGGGCCACGGCCAGCACCTCCGCCCCCATGGTGTTCACCAGGAAATCCGCCATGGGCAGCAGTCCGATGCCGTAAGCGTTGGCCTTCATCACCGGGATCACGCCCCGGGGCGCTGCCGCCGCCTGGACCTTCCGGTATTGCTCCTTCATATTGCCGAAATTCACTTCCAGGTAGGAATGATACATTCCGATCTCCATAATCCATGTCTCCTTTGCCGGGCTTTGGCGCTTCGTGCGCCGCTTTCTTCCGATTCTTTTACGATACCCCAAATTTCCGCATTTTGCAAGGGAAAAAATCGCGTTCCGCTCTTGAAAGCCCATCCGGACTGGCGTATAATGATTCCGATCAAAAAACTGCGCTTGCAGAAAGGATGTCTTACGATGTATAAAGAAGCCATTCGTCCCGTCTGGGCAGAGATCAATCTTTCCAACCTGGACTACAACATCAAGAATATCATGAAAAAGGTCGGCCCCCAGCGGGAGATCATCGGCGTCATCAAGGCCGACGCTTACGGCCATGGCTCCGTGCAGTGCGCGGAGGTCCTGCGGCAGAACGGCTGCAAGATCTTCGCCATCGCCACCCTGCAGGAGGCCGTCACTCTGCGGGAGGCCGGCGCCAAGGAGGAGATCATCTGCCTGGGCCTGACGCCGGACCTGTATGCCGATACTGTGGTGAAGTATGATATCACCGCCGTCACCTGTTCTGAGAGCAACGCCAGGGCCTTCTCCGACGAGGCCGTCCGCCAGGGCAAGGAGGTCCATGTGCTCATCGCCGTGGACACCGGCATGGGCCGCATCGGCTATCAGGCCGAGGATGTGGACCGGGCCGCCCGGGAGATCGCCGCCATGGAAAAGATGCCCAACCTGAAGGTCAAGGGAATGTTCTCCCATATGTCCTCCGCCGACTGCATCGACAAGGCCTACGCCTGCTTCCAGGCCAACCGCTACAAGGCCTTCTATGAGGGCGTCACCGCCCGGGGCGTCAAGCTGCCCTTCCGCACCTTTGCCAACTCCGCCTCCATCATGGAGATCCCCGATGTTTATTACGACGCGGTCCGTCCCGGCATCATCCTCTACGGCTGCTATCCCTCCGATGAGATGCGCCGGGAGGAGCTGGACATCAAGCCCGTCATGAGCGTCAAGGCCAACATCGTCTGGCTGAAGGATGTTCCCGCCGGCTTCTCCGTGGGCTATGGCCGGAAATATGTTTCCAAAAAGCCCGCCAAGATCGCCACCATCGCCCTGGGCTATGCCGACGGTTATCCCCGCCCCTATTCTCCCAACGCCAGAGTCATCGTCAACGGCGTGGTCTGCCCCATTGCCGGCAACATCTGCATGGATCAGTGCATGATCGATGTGACTGATGTGCCCGATGTAAAGATCGGCGACGAGGTCATCGTCATGGGCTCCGACGGCGTCAACTCCATCACGGCCGACGATATCGCCCACGCCACCGGCACCATCAATTATGAGATCACCTGCGCCTTTGGCCAGCGTCTTCCCAAGGTCTTTGTCAAATAATCGGCTGCAAAAGCAAAGCCGCCCAAATTGGGCGGCTTTTTTCTTCTGATACATTTGGAGCGCTTTACCCTGCGGGGGTCTGCTGCTCTGGCTGCTGCTCCGGCTTTTTCCGGAGGGACGGGAGCTTCTTCAGCAGGAAGGTGGTGCCGTCCAGCGCCAGGCTGGTGACCACGGTATAGACCGCGCCGTAAACAAAGGCCCAGACCTCCCGGAAGACAAACACCGAGAGCACGATCACGGTGCTGTCGATGAAAAAGACCAGCAGGCCGAAGGAAAGCTTCGGATGGTGCTTCTTCAGCGCCACCACGATAAAATCTGTCCCGCCGGTGGAGGAGCCTTCATTGAAAAACAGCGAATAGCCCACGCCCGCCAGAATGCCCGCAAAGATGGCGGCGGTCAGGCGGCTGCCGGTATAGGGCGGGATATAGCAGCAGACATAGTCGGTGATCAGCGAGCTGATGAGCACGGATTTGATGGAGATCAGGAAAAAATCCCGGCCCAGCTCCCGGAAGGTGAACACGATGATGGGGATATTGATCAAGACCGTCAGCCAGCCCACCGGCAGATGGAACAGATAATTGCCCAGCACCGCCAGTCCGCTGACGCCGCCGGGGGCAAAGCTGGCCTGCATGGCGAAGCTGACGATCCCGCAGCCCAAAAACAGCGAGCCGATGATATCATAAGCCAGCATTTTCCAGTATTTTTTCTTCACGATAACGCTTCCTTCTGCTGCAATGCAAGATTTTTCGGGAAGATCAGGACCAGAGAATGCTCCAGATGACGAAATCCACCTTTTTCATGTCGGAAAACCCCGTCTCCGGATAAACGGTATCAAAGACCTCCACCGCCATGCGGCCGTCCCGGGAGAGAAGATAGCGGCCATACCAGTCCCGCAGGGTCTCATAGGCCTCCAGCGTCCGCTCCACCCGCCGATGATCCCGCTCCAGCGTCAGCGGCCGCACGCCCAGGCGGCCCAGCATCTGCGCGTCCCACACCGGCAGAGAGGGGTCGATGGTGGCGGCCAGCTTACTGGCGGCCGCCGGCTCCAGAAGGCCGAAGGCCCGGTAAAGGTCCAGCAGCGCCTGCTCGAAGGAGACGCTCCGGCGCTTATGCTCCTCCAGCCAGCGGAAATAAAACCGCAGGACCTCCCGATCCTGCTGCCGCAGCTTGTATTGGCTCAAAAAGGCCCGGCGGAAATGCCGGTCCTCGGAGATGTCCCGGGTCTGGAGGGCATGGATCATCCAGGCATATTGCTCCACCCTGCGGCGGATGGTGGTAAGCGCCGCCAGCGCTTCCTCCCGCTCGATCTGCTCCAGCACCGGTCCTCTCCCCCTTTCCCGTGGTTTCCGTTCTTATTATACGGCACGGCGGGCCGGATGTCAAAACGAATCGCTTTTTTCACAAAATTTAGAAAAGCCGGAACCTTTCCGGCGGTTTTCCCGTCTAATCAAATACGAACGCAAAGAAAAAAGGAGGTCTCCCCATGAAAAAACCGCTGGCTCTGCTGCTCTCTCTTCTCCTGCTGGGCCTTGCCGCCTGCTGCCCGCCCGGCGAGGAGGACGATCAGCCCGCGCCGGAAAAGCCGGTGATCTATCTTTATCCCGAAACGGAAACCGACGTATCCGTCCGCCTGACGCTGGACGGCGTCCTCACCTGCACCTATCCCGCCTACCCCGCGGAGGGATGGCGCGTCCATGCCCAGCCCGACGGCACCCTCACCGACGCCGCCGGACAGACCTACCGCTATCTTTACTGGGAGGGCGTCTCCCGGGCGGAGTTTGATCTTTCCAGCGGCTTCTGCGTCCGTGGGGAAGACACCGCCGCCTTTCTGGAGGATGCGCTGGCCCGGCTGGGCCTGACCCGGGCCGAGGCCAATGAGTTCATCATCTACTGGCTGCCCCGAATGGAGGGCAACGCCTATAACCTGCTGTCCTTCCAGCAGGAGGCCTATACCGATTCCGCCGTCCTCACGGTGGAGCCTGCGCCGGATACGGTGCTGCGGGTCTTTCTGGCCTGGAAGCCCCTGGAGGAGCCGGTGGAGCTTCCCGCCCAGCAGCTCACCGCGCCGGAGCGCCGGGGCTTCACCTTGGTGGAATGGGGCGGGAGCCAGCTGAACTGAAAAGCGCCGGCGGCAGGAAGCTCCTGCCGCCGGTTTTTTTGACGGTGTAAGAGAAAGCGCGAAAAGGTCAGCTGCGCCTTCCGGTCCTTCCGCAGAGCAGCATCAGGCCAAAGGCGATCAGCAGCTGGAGCAGCGCGCCGGCAGGCTGCAGCAGCGCCGGAAGGCAGGTCCCGCTCTGTCCCAGCAGACAGAAGGGCAGGGTGCAGACCGCCGCGATACCCGCCTGCAGCAGGGCGTAGCGAGCCAGTCCCCATCCGTCCAGCGCCGTCCTGCCGCCGGTATATTCCCAGAGCAGCAGCAGGTTCAGCAGCATCCAGAGATGGCTTCCCACCGCAAGGACCGTATCATAATCATGCCGCAGCGCCAGCCGCAGCCCAAAGCACAAAAGCAGACTCAGCGCCAGCACGCAGCTGCCCGCCAGGGCCAGCTTTTTCCAACAGGGCATCCCGGTAGTTCCGTCTTTTTTCATGGTTTTACCTTTCTAAAGTTGTCAATAACGCAAACGAATCCGGATCCGTCTCTGCTTTTACAGGAATTCCTGTAGGTCCGACTGGAATTTCCATCGTCTTCGTAATCGTATAATTCGCCGTAACACCACAACTATAGTCCGTACAATAAGAAGGAAGAGATGCATTTCCCCAGCTACAAGAAGATGTATACAGAGTAACATTTATCCTAGGTGTATTGATATTTGTCATCACACCATCACGCACTACAACATAATAACTTAACTCGACAACATATTCCGCCTCTCCAAGAGTATCAAAGCTTGAATAACCATGCGCCGTTGCAGTAACACGATGGCTGCCGTTTCCCGAAATGGTTTCATATACTACAGAGGGTTCAGCTGTGTAGGGTCGCACATTTCCATGTGTATTTCCAGTGTTCTCATTTGAAAGTGCTGCCACCACTTCCGCATCAAATGCATCTCTTCCAATAGACACTAAATACATAGCAGTTTCGATCAAATCATTTTCTGATTGGAAGTCAAAAGAAAGCGTATAAGTCTTGCCCTGTGAATTTGTCCTGACCATACTATAATTTTGCAGATATCTTTTGGCTTCTGCAATTTCGTTTTCAGACGAGGCAAAAGTGGAAAAGCTAAGAATCATCAGTAACGCCAACAATACAGACACATAACGGATACTTCTTGTTTTCATTTTTGTCTCCTTTCAGCTCAACATTGAACTCCCTTGCAACTACTCGCCAGCCTTTAGCGGCCCATTGGTTTCACCTCTCTCATGAAATATTTCTAATTTTATAATATAGCATAATCATCCATATGTCAATGACATTTTTTGTTTTTCCGTGGAAAAAGCACAAATTGCAATAAGATGACCACCCTGTATGTATGCAAAAAAGCTGCTTTCGCAGCCTTTTGCGTTGAAACGCGTTATTTGTCCCACTTCCGGATGAGCTCCTCCAGCTCGGAGGCCAGCCGGCGCAGATCCCGATTGGCTCCGCCCTTGCTGGCGGCGATAAGCTCCTGCAGGGCGCGGCCCTGCTCCTGCAGCGCCCGGAAGGCAGCCGTGTTGCCCTGCTCGGCGGCGGGCTGACGGCGCTCCGGCGTCTTGCCCTCCCGCAGCATCCGGTCGCCCAGCAGATCATAGACCTCGCCCAGCTCCGGCGCATGGGCGGAAAAGCCCAGCCTGCACAGGCGCTCCGCATAGGCGGGAGCCACCTCCGCATCGCCATGGACCACGAACACATGGGTAGGCTTGGGAGAATAGGCCTGGATCCAGTTCAGCAGGCCGGTCAGCCCCGCATGGGAGGAAAGGCCCGGGAAGTTGACCAGTTCCGCCTGGACAGCGATCTCTTCGCCGAACAGCTTGACGGAGGCAGCGCCGTCCAGCAGACGGCGGCCCAGGCTTCCCTCTGCCTGATAGCCAACGAACACCACGCTGCATTCCGGCCGCCAGAGATTATGCTTCAGATGATGCCGGATGCGGCCCGCATCGCACATGCCGCTGGCGGAGATGATGACCTTGGGTGTCTTGTCGTCGTTCAGTGCGCGGGATTCCTCTGTGGTCTCCGTCAGGCGCAGCTCCGGGAAGGTGAGCATCCGCACATCGTTTTTCACCAGCTCCACGGCCTCCTCATCCAGATACCCGGTGAGGTCGCCGTCGAAGATGGTGGTGGCGGCCTTGGCCAGCGGGCTGTCCACATAGACCGGGAAGTTGGGGAAGGAGGTCACCTGCCCCGCCTGCTTGATCTCCCGGATGAAATAGAGCAGCTCCTGGGTGCGGCCCACGGCAAAGGCCGGAATGATCACATTGCCGCCGCGGGCAAAGGTCCGGTCCAGAATCTCCGCCAGTTGATCGGTATATTCCCCTTCGCGCTCGTCGTGCTCCCGGTCGCCATAGGTGCTCTCGGTGATCACATAGTCCGCCTCGGTGATATAGGAGGGGTCCCGGATGATAGGCTGCTTCACATTGCCAATGTCGCCGGAAAAGACCAGCTTACGGGTCTCTCCGTTTTCCGTGACCCAGAGCTGGATCATGGCGGAGCCCAGCAGATGGCCCGCATCTACAAACTCCGCCTCCACGCCGGGGCACAGGGTAAACCGCTGATGATAATCGTGGCATTCCAGATGAGCCAGCGCATTCTGCGCATCGTCCACGGTATAGAGCGGTTCCACCGGTGGGCGGCCCGCCCGCTTGCCCTTCTGATTGGCCCACTGGGCGTCGCTCTCCTGAATATGGGCAGAGTCCAGCAGCATGATGCTCATGAGCTGGCCGGTGAGCCGGGTGGTGACGATGGGGCCGGTATAGCCGTTTTTATAGAGCAGAGGCATCCGGCCGGTGTGGTCGATATGGGCGTGGGTCGCCAGCACCAAATCCACCTCGCCGGGCGCAAAGGGCAGCGCATTTTCCTCCACCTCGTCCCTTCCCTGCTGTAGGCCGCAGTCGATGAGGATGCGCTTGCCGCAGGCGTCCAGGCAATGGCAGCTGCCGGTGACGGCCCGGTCCGCGCCAAAAAATGTCAGGTTCATAAAAAAGCCCTCCTTTGAGCATTTGCGTCCATTTTGCTTGATTATAACACATTCCGGCGGATGAAACAATCATCCGCCGGAACAAAAGGCCGCTTAAAATAAAATTTTACAGAATGCCGTAAAGCAGATCGGTATAGGTGGGCATGGGCCAATATTCCTTGCCCAGCAGCGTCTCCAACCGGTCGGCCGGCCCGCGCAGCGCCTCCATGGCGGGCAGAAGCCTCTCCTGGAAGAACCGGGCCTTTTCATAGCCGTCCTCCATGGCGGCACCCTTGTCCAGCAGCTTTTCCAGCTTGCCCAGCGCCAGCCGCAGGGCGGCGGATGCAGCGGAGACCTCCTTCAAGAGGCCTGCCTCCAGCGTCACATCCAGCGTCAGGCCGGTATCCTTCAGGCGGCAAAGGGTCTCCGCCAGAAAGCGGGAATACGCCGTGACAGCGGGAATGATCTGCCGCAGCGCCATCTCCACCATGGTGCTGGCCTCGATCTGCACCGTCTTGCAATAGCTCTCCAGCCGGATCTCATAGCGGGATTCCAGCTCCTTGCGATTGAAAACGCCATGCTTTTCAAACAGCTCCACGCTCTTCTGGGTGATGAGCTCGCCGGCGGCGTCTACCGTGCTGGCCAGCTCCGGCAGGCCCCGCTGCCGGGCCTCTCTGCGCCATTCCTCGGAATAGTTATTGCCGTTGAAGATCACCCGGCGATGGTCCCGCATCACATCCCGCACGATGGCGCGGCATTCCTCATGAATATCCTCCGCCTTTTCCAGCCGGTCGGCGATGCGGCTGACGATCTCCGCCACGATGGTATTGATGATGATATTGCAGTCGGCGATGGACATGGAGGAACCCAGCATCCGAAACTCAAACTTCTTCCCGGTGAAGGCGAAGGGCGAGGTCCGGTTGCGGTCGGCAATATCCTTGGGCAGGTCAGGGATGGTGGTAACGCCCATCTGCAGGTTGCCGCCCTGCCGCAGCGCGGAGGGCTTGCCGGTGGAAAGCTCGTTGAGCACGTCGGTGAGCTGATCGCCCAGAAAGACGGAGATCACCGCCGGCGGCGCTTCGTTGCCGCCCAGGCGCTGATCGTTGCCCGGGCCGGAGACGGAGACCCGCAGCAGCCCGGCGTATTCATCCACCGCCCAGATCACCGCCATCAGAAACAGCAGGAACCGCTCGTTGCTTTCCGCCGTCTTGCCCTGATCCAGAAGACTCTTGTTGCCGTCCAGATTCAGCGACCAGTTATTGTGCTTGCCGCTGCCGTTGACCCAGGCAAAGGGCTTCTCATGGAGCAGGCAGACCATATCCTTCCGCAGCGCCACCTTTTTCAGCGTCTCCATCATCAGCTGGTTCTGGTCGCAGGCGATGTTGGCCGAAGCATAGACCGGCGCCAGCTCGTGCTGGGCGGGGGCGGCCTCGTTGTGCTCCGTCTTTGCGGGGACACCCAGCTCCCAGAGCTCCTCGTCCACCTCGCGCATATAGTCTATGATGCGCTCCTTGATGTTGCCGTAATAATGATCGTCCAGCTGCTGGCCCTTGGCGGGCTTTGCGCCGAAAAGCGTCCGGCCGCAGGTGAACAGATCGGGCCGGCGGGCAAACAGCGCCTTGTCCACCAGGAAATATTCCTGCTCCGCCCCTGCCATGGGCACCACCCGGCGGGTCTCGTGATCGCCCAGCAGACGCAGCACCCGCAGGGTCTGCCGCTCCAGCGCCTCCATGGAGCGGAGCAGCGGGGTCTTCTTGTCCAGCACCTCGCCGCCCCAGGAGCAGAAGCAGGTGGGGATATAGAGGGTATTGTCCTTCACGAAGGCGGGAGAGGTGCAGTCCCAGGCGGTATAGCCCCGTGCCTCAAAGGTCATGCGCAGGCCGCCGGATGGGAAGGAGGATGCGTCGCCCTCGCCGCGGATCAGCTCCTTGCCGGAGAAGCGCATCATGATGGAGCCGTCCGGCTGGGGATGGATGAAGCTCTCGTGCTTTTCCGCCGTGGAGCCGGTGAGGGGCTGGAACCAATGGGTAAAATGGGTGGCCCCCTGATCCAGCGCCCAGCGCTTCAGGCCGTTGGCCACGATATCCGCCAGCGCGGCGTCCTGCATGGGCCGGCCCTGATCGATGATCTTTTTCAGCTGCTTATAGGTGTCCCCCGGCAGATAGCGGCGCATGGCGTCGTCGTTGAAGACGCGGCAGGCGTAGCGGTTGACGATATCGCAGGATCGCTCGTTCATAAATGATCTTCTCCTTTCTGCGGGCGCTTCTCCGGCCCGTGATCAAAAATAATGGAATCATTTTACGCTTTATCTTATTAAAAATCAAGCGTTTTCCAGAAAAGACTTGCAGAATAAAAAACAGCGTCAAAAAGCATTCGCTTTTTGACACTGAAGAATGAATATTTCATGAAAATGACTTACGCGATGTCTTCCTCCACGACCTCCAGCCGCTGCTCCAGCACCTCCGGATTTTCCAGCACCCGGCGGAACAGCCGCATGGAGCGGGCATAATACAGGCCGTCGCAGACGCGCTCGTCTGCCACCACCATAATGGTGATCACCTTTCCCGGGCGGACCTGGCCGGTCTTTTTGTCGATGACGGGGATCCTCCGCTCCTTGCCCACGGCGATAAACTGCCCCACCGTTCCCAGGTCATAGCAGTGGTGATAGATGCCCGGGATGCCCAGCGACTTGAGATAGGTGATGAACACGCTGGTATGGAAGGGGCTCACCTCCACCAGCTTGGCCGGCAGCATGCTGCGCTTGTCCAAAAACCGGATCCACCAGAAGGCGAACCGCAGCACCCAGTTGGGCATGATCCGCATGAGCCGGGCGGTCTTATCCGTGCCGTTGGCCCGCTCCATGCCCTTCTGCGCATAGATCAGCTCATGCATCCGCTCGCGGACCTCAAAAATGTTCTCGTGACCGGTAAAGGGGACCTTGATGGTGGTCTCGTCGCAGTTGTCCCGCAGCAGCTTTTTCACCGCCATGGAAACATAGATCTTGTCGTTGGCAAAGGTGCGGCCGCCCATGATAAAGCGATTCAGCGCCGGGCGCTTGGCATAGAGCCGCACGGTGGCCGCCGTGAAAATGTCCAGATAGGTGAGCTCGATGCCCTCCGCCTTTTTCTTTTCGATATATTCGTCCAGGATCTCGCAGTCGATATCGTCGCTGTAATAGACCTGTGCGTCGCTGCGGGTGGGCATGATGTGCCCCATGACCCGCTCAAAAGGCGTCAATGTTTTCAGACACCGGGCGTTTTTCCGCTTGGAATACATAGTTCTTCCCCGGCAGGCGCTTTCCTGCCTCTCCTTTCCCTGTTACGGCAGATCACTTCCGCCAGCCCCGGACCTTATCCATCAGCCGGGAGACCGTGGCGTCGCCGGGTCCCTCCGGCGGTCTTTTGTCCTGCGGCGCAGGCTGTGGCTCAGCCGGCTGCGCCGGTGTCTCCCGGGGCACGCTGCCCAGGATCGTGCCGGACTGACGCAAAAGCGCCTTATCCTCCTCCGTGACGGGGTAGCAGACCATATGATGCGGCCCGTCCATGGCCCGGTCCAGCAGCTCCAGCGATCGCTCCAGCTTGCGGCAGAGGATCCGCAGCTGCTCCTCCCTGTCCGCGCCCACGACCTTGGCGTTTTGCAGCTGGCGCAGCTCCTCCTCCAGACGGTCGGCCCGCTGCCGCTGTTCCTCCAGCGCCAGGCGGCTCTGCTGCAGCTCCCGGGGCGCGTTCTGCCCCGCCTCCAGCGTGCGGATCCTGGCCCGAAGAGTCTCCAGCTCCATGTCCCGAACGGTGCGGCTCCGGTCCGCGGCGGCCCGCAGAGTCTCCAGCTCCTGGGCCTGCCGGCGGTTTTCCTCCTGCAGGGTCTCCAGCTGCGTCTGCAGCGTCTCCGCCTGCTGGCGGCTGCTCTGATCCTGCGTCTCCGCGTCTGCGGCGGAGCGCTCCAGCGCAGTCAGCTTTTCCTGCAGCTCCGCAAGCTCCCGCTGCTGGCGCTGCCGCTCCTCCGCCAGATAAGCCACCACATCCTTCTTCCGAAAGCCGCCCAGCAATGACGTATGAAAGCTTTGTCTGTCCATAAGCTGCTCCTTTGCCGATCTCATCTAATATTCAAGATTATAACACGCCTGCCGGCAAAAGGAAAGAGCTTTTCCCGCATTTGGGAAATAATTTTAGTATTTGAAGTATCATTTCCATTGCGTCCGCCCCAAAAATGTGGTATTTTTTAAGAAGGTTCATCAAAAAGGAGAAAAGAACATGGCGATCGTAATGGATGGCAAGGCGCTGGCCAAAAAGGTGCGTCTGCAGGTGGCGGAGCAGGCTGCAGCGCTGCCCCGGCAGCCAGGTCTGGCGGTGATCCTGGTGGGAGACGACCCCGCCTCGGCGGTCTATGTGCGCAACAAGGAAAAGGACTGTCAGCAGTGCGGCATCCGCAGTCTGGAATATAAGCTGCCCGCGGAGACCACCCAGCAGGCGCTGCTGGCGCTGATCGCCCGGCTCAATGAGGATCCCGCCGCCGACGGCATTCTTGTGCAGCTCCCCCTGCCCCGGCACATCGACAGCCGGGCCGTTTTGGAGGCCATTCGGCCGGATAAGGACGCCGACGCCTTTCATCCGGAAAACGCCGGGCGGATGCTCACCGGCGAGCCTGCCGTCTGGCCCTGCACGCCGGCGGGCGTTATGGAGCTGCTGCACGAATACGGCATCTCTCCGGCGGGCAAGCGCTGCGTGGTGCTGGGCCGCTCCAACATCGTGGGCAAGCCCATGGCGCTGCTGCTGCTGCGGGAAAACGGCACCGTCACCGTCTGCCACTCCGCCACGCCCGACCTGGAGGAGGAGACCCGCCGGGCGGATATTCTGGTCTCCGCCGTGGGCCGCCCCGGCCTGATCGGCCCGGCGCAGGTCAAGGAGGGCGCGGTGGTCATCGACGTTGCCATCAACCGCACGCCGGAGGGCAAGCTCTGCGGCGATGTGGATTTTGAAGCCGTGGCCCCGAAGGTCTCCTATATCACCCCCGTCCCCGGCGGCGTCGGCCCCATGACCCGGGCCATCCTCATGAAAAATGTCCTGGCGCTGGCAAAGAAGCATCAGGAAGAGGCAAAGTAAAAAGAACCCCCGGCGGCATTTGCCGCCGGGGGAAAGCTTTGTTTGGAACATCTCACCGCTCAAGCGCAGAGAGGTGCAGCGCATAAAATATCACTTTACGACCACGGTTGTTTTTTCGTTGTCAGTGGATTCAAGGATTTCGTTCACATTGCTTTCAGTGATCAAAACACCTTTGTACCGGCAATTCTCAAAGGTTACGGTAACCGTCTTGTTCGCAGCCCCAAACCAGAACTCGTCACCGAAATCGCAATTGACAAAGGTCGTATCCGTATATCCACGCACACAATTATATCTGTAGCTGTCCGGATTCACCTCAAAGGTACAATCGGTAAAGGTCGCCGATTCCACCGTACCGGTGTAGGAGGTCCAGCCCTTAAGAACAGAATTCTTCACAACGAGCTTTCCGCTGCCGCCGTCCACATTCAGGCAATAGCACTGCGGCGCCAGCGTGGAGTTTTCGATCAGCAGGGTGCCCTTCAGTCCATAGGATTGGATCGCGCGGAAAGCGCCGCTGATGGTGGAATTTTTGACCGTCGTGACGCTGTTTTCCGGCACATCCGCTCTCACGGTATGACCATATGTGTCTGTACCGCCGCCGACCAGGGTGACATTGTCCAGAACCGCATTGCTGCCCGTGATCTGGATCGCACCGTTGTCATCCACTTCGCTGACCGCCGTACCGTCAATGGTAACATCCTTGATGGTCACATTGTCTCCGGTGAACGCATAGTTCTTGGAACCCGTTTTCAGCACCGTCTTGTCAGCGCCCGCTCCGGAAATTGTCACGCCAGCAGAAACGCCAGTGCCAGGCAGCGTGTATCCGCCGGAAGCAATGTCCACCGTGCTGCCGTAGAGACCGGCTTCATGCAATGCTTTTGCTACGGGTTCATAGTAGCGCCCTGTGT
>ERZ808252.1708-NODE-1708-length-15186-cov-2.645959_pt1 | contig 15186 bp, 16 predicted proteins | sample MGYA00521242_ERZ808252 | MGnify/ENA primary metagenome ERZ808252 (study PRJEB31516, sample SAMN03275581) | gut metagenome | biome: mammalia-associated habitat; material: feces | host: Papio cynocephalus | place: Kenya | collected 2012-08-07 ...
CCCTTGTGTAAAGGGAGCTGTCAGCCGTAAGGCTGACTGAGGGATTGTCGTCCTCCAGTAAGCCCGGTAACAACCCCTCCGGTACGGCTCCGCCGTACCACCTCCCCTTGCACAGGGGAGGCTTTGGGCGGACAGAGCCGTCCGCCCCTACCAAGCGGGACGTCGGGGACGCCGTCCCCTACGGAATGACCCGCATGCGAAAAAAGAAAGCCCCTGCGGGCTTTCTTTTTTTGTGCTTATTTCTCGTTGGGCATCTTCCACGCCGTGTGGTCGGTGTGGAGCAGATGGTGGGACTTCTCGCCCAGCGGGGCGCGGAGGAACTCCCGGTACAGTGTCTGCACGTCGGCGTTCTCGTGGGAGAAGCGTACTCTGGTGTTTTTGTCGATGCTCCACAGAATGTCACCGCGGTAGGCCGCCAGCTCCTGCCCGTCGTGGATGGGCTGACCGCCGCCGCCGGCGCAGCCGCCGGGACAGGCCATGACCTCTACGAAGTCGTAGTTCACCCTGCCGTCGTCGATGGCGTGCATCAGGCGGCGGGTGTTGCCCAGCCCGCTGACCACCGCCACATGCACATCGCCCGCGCCGGGGATGGTGAACGTGGCCTCCTTCCAGCCGTCCATGCCGCGGACGGCGGAGAACGCGTCGGCGTCCGGGTTCTTCCCTGTCACCAGATAATAGGCGCTGCGCAGCGCCGCGTCCATAACGCCGCCGGTGGCGCCGAACACCACCGCCGCGCCGGTACCGGTGCCCAGCGGCGTGTCAAAGGGCGTTTCCGGCAGAACGGCGGGGTTGATGGACTCGCCCCGGAACATGCGCACGATCTCGCGGGTGGTGAGCACCACGTCCACGTCCGGGTCGCCGCAGGCGTCCCGCATGGTGGGCAGCGCGCACTCCGCTTTCTTGGCAGTGCAGGGCATGATGGACACCACGAAAATCTTGTGGGGATCCACACCCAGCTTCTGGGCGAAGTAGCTCTTGGCCACGGCGCCGAACATCTGCTGGGGGCTTTTTGCGGTGGAGAGATTCTCCGTGTAGGAGGGGAACTGCCCCTTCAGGAACCGCACCCAGCCGGGACAGCAGCTGGTGAACATGGGCCAGTGGTGCTTGTTGCGGTGGGTAAAGCGGTCGATGAACTCGCTGCCCTCCTCCATGATGGTCAGGTCGGCGGCGAAGTCGGTGTCGAACACATAGTCAAAACCCATGGTCTTCAGTGCCGTGACCATACGCTCCGCCGTGGCGAACTTGGGGTCGAGGTGGTAATACTCCGCCCAGGCGCTGCGCACAGCGGGCGCCATCTGCACCACGGTGATGCGCTCCTTGTCGCCCAGCGCGTCGAACACCTTGCCGGTGTCGTCATGCTCCTGCAGGCCGCCCACGGGACAGTGGGTGATGCACTGGCCGCAGAAGGTGCAGCCGCTCTCGCCCAGCGTGCGGGTACGCGCCACGCCTACGGTGGTGTGGGTACCGGTGCCCATCAGATCCCAGATGCCCATGGTCTGCACCTTGTCGCAGATCTGGATGCAGCGCATGCACTTGACGCAGCGGTTCTCGATGCGCACCACGGGGTTGGAGTAGTCGGTGGGGATGTTCTTCAGATCGTCGATGTAATGGTCGCCCAGCAGGTTATAGTCGTTGGTCAGCTGCTGGAGCTTGCAGTTGCCGCTGCGGGTACACTTGGTACACTTCGTCTCGTGCTGGCTCAGCAGCAGCCGCAGGTTCACGCGGCGGGCTTCCCGGACGCGGGGCGAGCTGGTGTAGACCACCATGCCCTCGGCCACGGCGCTGTCGCAGGAGGGCACCAGCCGGGCGTAGCCCTCCACCTCCACCATGCAGATGCGGCAGGCGGCGATCTCGTTGATGCCCTTCAGATAGCAGAGGGTGGGGATGGTGATGCGCAGGGTCTGCGCCGCCTCCAGAATGGTGGTGCCCTCCGGCACCGTCACCGTGCGGCCGTCGATGGTCAGTGTTACCATTTTTCGTTCCTCCCTCCCCGGAATATGCCGTAGCCATAGTGGTCGCAGCGCAGGCAGCGGGACGCCTCGGTGCGTGCGCCCTCCTCGGTGAGGCCGCACTCGATGTCCTCAAAGTCGCAGCGGCGCTGACAGGCCTCCCGCTCCGTGGTGTTGATGCGGCCGTGGGGCGCGCGGTTGTTCAGCCGCGGGCCGGGGATATCCACGTCCACCTTGATCTCGTGGTGGAAGCCCAGATGCTCGTCGATGTTGGCCGCCGCCACCTTACCGGCGGCGATGGCGCGGATGGCGCTGGCGGGGCCGGTGACGCAGTCGCCGCCGGCAAACAGGTTGTCCATGTCGCCCACCTGTCCGGACAGGCCGGCCACGAAGGTGCCCCGCTTGATGGGCACGCCCGCCTGTTCGAAGCCCTGTATCTCGATGCCCTGTCCGATGGCCACCACGATGATGTCCGCCGGAATGCGCACCTCCGGCAGGTCGGCCTTGTTGGGGCGGGGGCGGCCGGACTTGTCGGCCTCGCCGATGATCTGGGGCTGCACCCACAGCGCCGCGGCATTTCCGTCCTCGTCCGCCTCGATGCGGACAGGCGCCATCAGTGCGGCGATCTCCGCCCCCTCGGCCATGGCGCCGGTGACCTCGTCGGGCAGCGCCGTCATGTCCTCCACGCGGCGGCGGTAGACGCATGTCACCTTCTCCGCGCCCAGACGGATAGAGCTGCGGGTCACGTCCATAGCCACATTGCCGCCGCCGATGACCACCACCCGCTTTCCGGTGAAGTCCGGCATCACGTCGTCGCCGATGGAGCGCAGCATCTCCACGGCGGACATGACGTTTTTGCTGTCCTCGCCGGGGATGCCCACCTTCTTATCCTGATGGGCGCCGATGGCGATATACAGGCAGTCGTATTCCTTCTGCAGCTCCTGCACCCAGATATCCACACCCACGGTGATGCCCGTGTGCGCCTCGATGCCCAGAGACAGGATGGATTCGATCTCCGCGTCCAGCAGGTGCCGGGGGAAGCGGTAGTTGGGGATGCCGTAACGCAGCATGCCGCCCAGCTTGTTCCGCTCCTCGTACACCGTGACCTTGTGACCCATCAGCGCCAGATAATAGGCGCAGCTGAGCCCGCTGGGGCCGCCGCCGATGACCGCCACCTTCTTTCCGGTGGACGGCGCGCAGGCGGGCTGGGGCACGTCGCCGGCGTTGTCCACGGCAAAGCGCTTCAGGCCGCGGATGTTGATGGCGTCGTCGATCATATTCCGGCGGCACCGCGCCTCGCAGGGATGCTCGCAGATATAGGCGCAGGACACCGGGAAGGGATTGTCCTTGCGGATCAGGCGCACCGCGTCGGCGCAGCGTCCCTCGCCCACCAGCGCCATATAGCCGGGCACGTCCACCCCGGCGGGACAGAGCGCCACGCAGGGCACCGGCAGCTGCAGACCCGCCAGACAACGATGGTGGAGGATGTGCTCCTCGTAGTCGTCCCGGAAGCCCTCCAGCCCGTCCAGCACCAGCCGGGCGGCATCGCGCCCGATGGCGCAGTCGGCGGTGTTCACCACCGTGCGGGCGGTTTTTTCGATGATGGCCAGCGTGCTCATGTCGGCGGTGCCGTCCAGCACCGTGGCGATCAGCTTGCTCAGCTGCCCCAGACCGATGCGGCAGGGCACGCACTTGCCGCAGGACTGGGCGTGGCACAGCTGCAAAAACGACAGGGACATATCCACCGGGCACAGTCCCGGAGGGCTGGCCGCGATGCGCCGCTCCACGTCGCGGTAGAGATTGTCCACCACCGTCTGGGCGCGGCTGGGGCTTTTGATGTCAAGTCTGCTCAAGAGGATTCCTCCTTTCGTCCACACAGTGCGAACGTATGTCCTTCTACCGTGCGAACAAATCGTATGTTACTCACAAGAATGACACAAAAAGCGGCAAAAGTCAACAAAGAATAAAAAATCGTTTTCATAAGAAGAAATTATCGTGTTCGCCCGATTTTTAACGTTATTTACAGCGCAAACCCATAGATTTAAAGCGCGGAAGTTTCTCTAAAAGAAACGTCCAGAGGCCGCCGTCTGCGGAGGACAGCTCCCCGCGCTCCGCCCATCAAAAAAGAGCACCGCCGAAGCGGTGCTCCCTTTGGGGTTCTTATGCTCTTACGCGCGGTTGCTGCGCAGGTAGCCGTAGTTCTTCTTGAGTATATTGCGGAAGAAGGGGATGCACAGCACCGTGTCCGCCGCGATCCACGCCATGGGGTCGGCGGCGCAGAGGGCGTAGAAGGCCATGGCCGGTGCATCGGCGCTGACGGCGCCGCCGGCAAACAGCCCCGGCAGCACCAGACACACGGTGATACGCGCCACCAGCTCCGCCGCGCCTGCGCCCAGCACGAAGCCGCTGCGCCCGATGCCCTGCACGCAGTTGCGCACCACAAAGACGAAGCCAAGGAACAGGTACATGGAGAAATCCACATACAGCAGCGAGTTGCCGTAGCGCACCGCATCCGGCGTCACCTTGTCGGCGCTGAGGAACACATGGTAGCAAAAGTCGCCCTTCGTCAGCAGCAGACCCGTGCCCGCCGCCAGGATCGCCAGGACGGACACCATGCCCAGCGCCTGCAGCGTGCCCCGGCGGATGCGGTCGTACTGCCCCGCGCCCAGATTCTGCGCCGTAAAGCTGGTCATGGCGCCGCCCAGCGCGTTCATGGGCGTGGCCACCAGATTGAACAGCCGGTTGGCCGCGCCGAAGCCGTTCTGCGCCGCGTTGGACACCATCACACCGTCCCGCATGTCAAACTTCACCACGCCGCCCTGCATGACAATGATGCCTATGGCCAGCACGGAGAATTGCAGTCCCAGCGGGATGCCCCGCGCCAGATGGCGCTTCACGTCCATAAGAGTGATGCGCCAGTCCTCCCGGTGCAGACGCAGCACCGGGTAGCGCACAAAGGCGTAGATAAAGCAGCCGATGGTGCTGACCAGCTGCGCCAGCACCGTGGCAAAGGCCGCGCCCGCCACGCCCCAGCGGAACACCAGAATGAACGCCAGATCCAGCCCCACGTTCAGCACCGTGGAGAACAGCAGGAACAGCAGCGGCGTCACGGAATCGCCCATGGCGCGCAGGAAGGAGCAGATGAAGTTGTAGAACAGCTGCGCGCCGATACCGGCGAAGATGATGGCGCAGTAGGTGTGCGCCGCGGTATACACCTCATGATGGGCGGGCGTCACGTTGATCCACGCCAGCATGGGATCCAGCAGCGCCAGCGCCAGCGCCGTCAGCACCACCGTCAGCGCGGCGGACAGCAGCAGCTGCGTGGCCAGCGAGCGGCGCACGCCACGCTCGTCGTGCATGCCCACATAGTAGGACGTGATGACGCAGAAGCCCGCGCTGACGCCGAAGGCGAACTGCAAAAAGATGAACACCAGCGAGTTGGTGTCGTTGACACCGGCCACCTCCGCCGCCGACAGCGTCTGCCCCACAATGGCCGCGTCGCTGATGGAGTACACCTGCTGCAGCAGGTACGACAGGATCCCCGGCAGGGCGAACAGCAGGATCACCCGCCAGCACTTCCCCTGCGTCAGATCCATAGGCTCCCGCTTCACATGGGCTGTTTTCACAGAAATCACCCCGTTCTTTTGTATAGTATAGACAAATAATCCTCTCAGAGCGCCGATTATAACGCCGCCGCCCGCCGTTGTCAATACATACGGCGAAATTTTCGCTTTGCGGCATTATTTTACCGTTTTTCGCCGGGCTTATGTTGATTATACCGGACAGATATGCTAAAATCGGCTCATCAGGTACCGTAAGGGAGGTCGCAAAATTGAGAAAAGCCTCGGACAAAAAGAGCATCCGCCACATGCTGATCTATCTGCTTCTGCTGGCCGCCGTCATCGCCGCCGGCTGCTTCACAGACCTGTTCGACTTCAAGGAACTGGGCGCCGTCTTCACTGTGAATATGACCTCCCTGCTGAAGCTGGTCATCATGGTGCTGGTGATCCTGCTGGCCGCCAACCTTGTCATCTTCGTTCTGGGCTGCATCAAGCCCCGCACCCACCGGGGCGGCTCCATACTGTCCCTGCTGGCCAGCCTTGTCAAATATGTGGCGGGCATCATCATCACCTGCCAGAGCCTGTCCCTGCTGGGCGTCAACGTGGGCACCATCATCGCCAGTGTCGGCGTTCTGGCTCTGGTGGTGGGCTTCAGCGCCGAAAGTCTGATCGCCGACGTGGTCATCGGCGCGTTCATGCTGCTGGAAAACCAGTACAACGTGGGGGACATCGTGGAGGTCAACGGCTTCCGGGGCGTTGTCACCCGCATCGGTATCCGCACCACGTCCATCACCGACGGCGGCGGCAACGTGAAGATCATCAACAACTCCGAGATGAAAAACATCCTGAACCGCTCCGACAACAACTCCTGGTCGGTCAGCGATATCTCCATTCCCTACGAGACGGATCTGGAGCAGCTTGAGCGCCGGCTTCCGGCGCTGCTGGAGGACATCCGCGCCGCCCGCTCCGATGTGATGCTGGACACACCGCAGTATCTGGGCGTTCAGTCTCTGGGCGACTCCGGCGTGGTGCTGCGCTTCTGGGTCAAGGTGGCGGAGCGGGACATCTACGCCGGTACCCGCGCCCTGAACCGCGAGCTGCTGCTGGGCTTCCGCCGTCTGGGAGTGGAGTGCCCCTATCCCCAGATGGACATTCACACAAAATAAGCCATGGACGACAGAAACAAAGAGCTGACGCCGCCGTCGGGCTATGCCGCGCCTCCGCCGCCGGAGCACTGCGCCTCCTCGCTGCCGGGGTATGCGGCCTCTCCGCCGCCGGAATTCACCCTGCCGCCGGAGCTGCTCCCGCCCGACACGGCGCTGCCCGGCGAAAAGACCACGGCCACCGGCACCGCCGCCCTGAAGGCCAAGGCCGCCAAGTGGAAAAAGATGGCCTATATCCTTGTGGGCGGATCCGCGCTGGCCGCCTCTCTCCTTCTGGGCGATCCCGGCGCCGCCGCGCCGGACAGCGTGCCCGGCGCCGATAATGCGCCCGCCGCCTACGAGGAATACGCCGCCAGCGGCACGCTGCACTATACCGTATATAACGACACCTTCTCTGCCGGCGGCGAGCCGTTGATCCTCGCCCAGAGCGATGTGGATGTCTCCGCGCTGGCGGACGCACCCCTGTCCCTGCCCCAGCCGGAAGCACCGGCCTACGGCAGCTATCAGTTCCTGGGCTGGGTCGCCCGGTACGATACCTCTGCGGGTCAGCGCTGGACACGGGCGGACGATCCCCTGACCGCCGCCTTTGCCGCCCGCATCAAGCCCGGTGATGACGGCAGCCGCGCCCTGGCGCTCCACGCCGCATGGCGGCGAACGGAGGAGAGCCGCTACCCGTGGACGCTCCGGCTGGACGACGGCACAGCCGTCACGGAGTACGACGCGGCGGTGCCCATGGCCTCCGGCGGCAGCGTCTATCTGTGCGCTTATCCGGAGCCTGTTCGGACAGGCTATCGCTTCGCCGGCTGGCTGGATGCCAGCGGCGCGGAGGTGGACACCCTGTCCGCCGCCGATTTCTTCGCCCGGAGCGCCGACGGCCAGACCGACTGGCAGGCCCCGCTCCCCGTCACCCTCACCGCCGCGTGGGAGAAGGAATAAAGAAAGAACCTTCCGCCCGCCGCGGGAACGAAAAAGAACCGCTCACGCGGTTCTTTTTTTATTCCCTTTTCAGCAGATACATCGCCGCCAGCGCCTTGCCCTTCAGGAAGGACGGCATATCCGGGTACAGCGCAGGCTCTGTGTCGCCGTCGCGCTCGTTCCATACCGCCGCCCCAGCCGCCGTCACCCGCAGCGCCACCGTGTGCAGGCCGCGCACCTCCCGCAGCAGCGGCAGCGCGGCATAGCTGCACAGGAACACGCCCTCGCCGGGCAGCCGATCCCGGCGGCACGGCGTACACGTCACGCCGTGGGCGGCGAAATAGTCCGGCAGCCGCCGGGGGTCGGTGCCCAGCGCACCGCCCAGCAGCGGCATGCCGTTGTCCTCAAACTCCCCGGCCACATCCTCCGGCGATACGGACGCGCCCAGCAGCGTCATGGCGTTGCAGGCCGCCACCACCTCGCCGCCGTTGTACCGCAGGGGATAGCCGCCGTAGGTGATGTGCGCCAGCTCCGGCGCACCCTGCCCGGCGATCAGCCGTCCCTCTCCCGTCTCCGGGCGGCAGCGCCAGCCGCCCTCCTCCGGGAAGAACACCGCCTCCACCGGCACGCCGAAGTACCGGGCGATGCGGATGGCCGCCTCCAGCGACGGGTTGAAGCGCCCCTTTTCAATGGCGATGATCGACTGGCGGGAGATGCCCGCCGCCGCTGCCAGCTCCTCCTGCCGCATATTTCGTTCACGCCGCAGCTCAACCACTCTGTTCCTCATACCACCACTCCGTATCATAGCAGATATCCGCCGGTGTGCCGTCCGCCCGGTGATACAGCCGTCCGTCCTCGGCGTAAAACGTCTGGTTCATGGGATCGCAGGTCACGATCCACTCCTGCCGGAGCACATAGCTCCCCTCGGTGCTGTAATAGCCCACCGGTGCCAGCAGGCCGGTGTTGTCCACGCGGGACACATACCGCCCGATGTGCAGGCGCACCGTCAGCGTGATCTCCGTGCCGCTTCCGCCCGGCAGGAGATACTGCTGCCGCTCCGCGCCCCGGAACGTATCCGGCAGCGCCACGCCCCAGCCGCAGGGCAGCTTTTTGAAGGCCGTGCCGTACAGCAGACCGCCCAGTGATGTGACGGGCGCGCCGTCCGCCTTGTCGGGGATGACGTAATCGACGCTGTCGCTCTGCCCGTCCCACGTCAGGCTCCCGGCAAAGGCCGCCTGCCGGTCGCGGCGGACGTAGAGCGTCACGCCGTTCTCTGTCACGGCGTCCTCCCCGTTGTACTCCGCGCCGCTCCAGCACACTGTCAGCAGTCCCACTCCCAGCAGCAGCGAGAGCAGCATGGCCGTTATCCGTTTCATGTGCGCACCTCCAAAGTAAAGTTTACTTGACTTTAAGCTATCATATAAGCCCACGAATGTCAAGTGTTATTTACTTTTTCGGCGCATGACTCACATCCTGGCCTCCGCCCAGTCGCTGAGCTGCTCCAGAATGGGCAGCAGCTCCCGGCAGCTGTCGGTGGGGCTGTACTCCACCCGCACCGGCACCTCCAGATACTCCCGCCGTGTCACCAGTCCGTCCCGCTCCAGCTCCCGCAGGGCGCCGGCCAGCACCGTGTTGCTGATGCCGTCCAGCTTGCCCCGCAGGGCGTTGTAGCGGATGGCGCCCGCATTGGCCACGGCGCACAGGATCTGCACCTTCCACTTGCCGCCGATGAGCAGCATGGCGTGGTGCAGCGGGCACTTTTCCATACAGGGACAGTCGTAATGGGCATCGGACATGGTCAGTTCCTCCTTACTTACCCACAAAAATCTGCGTTCTTGCTTTTTGCTCCCATAGTGCTATCATTATAGCAGGTAAGAAAAAAGGAGTAAATAGGCAACATGAACATCTATCTGCAAGGGCTGACCATGGGTCTGGCCTATGTCGCCCCCATCGGGCTGCAAAACCTGTTCGTCATCAACAGCGCCCTGACCCAGAAGCGCAGCCGCGTCTACCTCACGGCGCTGATCGTGATATTCTGGGACATCTCGCTGGGCGTGGCGTGCTTTCTGGGCGCGGGCGCGCTGATGCAGGCGCTGCCGTGGCTGCAGAAGGTTATTCTGGGCATCGGCAGTCTGATCGTCATCTACATCGGCATCGGGCTTCTGCGTTCCAAGGCCAGTCTGGAGGGCGGCCGGGATGTGAACGTACCCATCTGGAAGCTGGTCACCTCCGCCTTTGTGGTCACATGGCTGAACCCCCAGGCCATCATCGACGGCACCATGATGCTGGGCGCGTTCCGCGCCACCCTCGCGCCGGGCGGCGACCTGCCCTTTATCTGCGGCTTCGGCTCGGCCTCGGTGATCTGGTTCCTGACCGTCTCCACGCTGGTGTCCCTGCTGGGCAGCAAATTCAACGAAAAGGTGCTGAATATCATCAACAAGGTGTGCGGCGCGGTGATCATCTTCTACGGCGGCAAGCTGCTGTGGAGCTTCGTAAAGATGATGGGCTGGCTTTAAGCACTTCACAAATCACGCCCTTTCTGCTACAATGGAGCGGAAAGGGCGTGATTTTTTATGCAGCAGAATTACAGACTGACCGTCGCCTATGACGGCACCCGCTTTTTCGGCTGGGAGCGCCAGCCGGGGAAGGACACCATTCAGGGAAAACTGGAGGCGGTGCTGGGCGAATTGCAGGGCGCGCCGGTGAACGTCATCGGTGCGGGCCGCACGGACGCCGGGGTACACGCCCGCGCCATGACCGCCAACGTGGTGCTGGACGTGGCGCATACGCCGGAGGAGATCCGGGACTACATGAACCGCTACCTGCCCGACGCCATCGCCGTCCGGGAGGTAAAGGAGGCCGCGCCCCGGTTCCACGCCCGGTACAACGCGCTGGGAAAAACCTACCGCTACACCTGTCATGTGGGCGCGGTGAAGCCGGTGTTCGACCGGAAATATGTGACGCTGCTGGACTACGAGCCGGATGTGGAGCGGATGCGCCGCGCGGCGGCGTATCTGCTGGGCGAGCAGGACTTTGCCTCCTTCTGCGGCAATCCCCGCATGAAAAAGAGCACCGTCCGCATGGTGGATCACATCGGCATCGAACAGCGGAAGGATCGGGTGATCTTCACGTTCCACGGCGCCGGGTTCCTGCAGAACATGGTGCGCATTCTGGTGGGCACGCTGCTGGAGGTAGGCCGGGGCTACTGGGAGCCGGAGTATGTGCAGGAGATCCTGCTGGCCAAGGACAGAAAACGCGCCGGCCCCACCGCCCCGCCGGAGGGTCTGTGCCTGATGAAGGTGGACTACTGACCGAAAAACAGCCGCACAGCGAAGGCGGCGGACAGAAACGCCGCGGCGTCGGCAGTCAGGGCGGCGGGCACGGCGTAGCGGGTCTTTCGGATGCCCGCCGCGCCGAAGTAGACGGCGACGGTGTAGAACGTCGTCTCCGTGCAGCCCAGCATCACGGCGGCGCAGCGGCCGATATAGCTGTCCGCGCCGTACTGCCGCATCAGGTCGCTGCCGGCAGCCAGCGCACCGGAGCCGGACAGCGGGCGGATCACCAGCAGGGGCGCCGTCTCCGGCGGAATGCCCAGCACTATCAGCAGCGGCGCCAGCAGATGGGTCAGCCCGTCCAGCGCGCCGCTGGCGCGGAGCATATACACCGCCGTCAGCAGCGCCGCCAGCGCCGGGAGAATGGACGCCGCCACCCGCAGGCCGTTTTTCCCGCCGCACACCAGCGCATCGTATACGTCTACCCGACGGCGGCAGCCCCACAGGGCTGCCGCCGTCAGCAGCAGGGGCAGTATCCACGAGGAAAAAGGCTCCATGTCACGCCCTCCCCAGCCGCCGCAGAAATCCGGCGCACAGCAGCCCCGCCGTCACCGACACCACCGACGACAGCCACACCGCCGGGAGGATATCCAGCGGCGCGGCGCAGCCCAGCCCGGCGCGGATGGCCGCCACCGTGGAGGGCAGCAGCTGGATGGAGGCGGTGTTCAGCACCACCAGACGGCACAGCTCATCGCTGGCTACGCCGCCGCAGCCCTGCGCCATACGCTGTGCCGCCCGTATGCCCGCCGGTGTCGCGGCGTTGCCCAGCCCCAGCAGATTGGCGCTGACGTTGGCGCTGAGGGCGGCCAGCGTTTCGCTGTCGTCTCCGGCGCGGGGCAGCAGACGCCGCAGCACCGGACGCAGCAGCCGGGACAGGCCGCCGGCCATGCCGCTGCGCTCCATCACCTCCAGCACGCCCGACCACAGGCACAGCGCCCCGGCCATAGCCAGCGTCAGCTCCACCGCCGCGCCCGCGCCCTCCAGCGCCGCCGCCGTGACCGCCGTCAACCGTCCGTTGACAGCGCCGCACACCAGCGCCGCTGCCGCCATCCCCGTCCACAGAATGCCCATCGTCATCCGCCCCGCCCCCTTCAGGGACAGTCTACGCGCCGTTCTGCGCGGTTATTTGAAAAAAACGCCGACAGGTTTCGACTTTCTGTTGACACATTCAGCGAATTGTGTTAAACTGAAGTTGAAAATGCCGCAAATTTATTGCAGCTGTATAGAAGGGGGAACGGAGTATGAAAACTTCCGGTATTATCCGTCGTATCGACGATTTGGGCAGAGTGGTCATTCCGGTGGAAATGCGCCGCGTGCTGGACATTGGAGAAAGAGAGGCGCTGTCGATCTCGCTGGAGAACAATGCCATCGTGCTGCGCCGCGCCCGCACCGGGTGCGTGTTCTGCGGCGCCGGCAAGGACGTGATGGACTTCCGGGGCAAGCTGGTGTGCCCCAGATGCGTGCGCCAGCTGGCCATTGCACAGACCAGCGCGGAATAATGGAAGATAAGGTGTCTGCTGCAAAATACAGTTTATAGACCCAAGCAGAAAATTTATGCATCAAGAAAGTTAGCGAGAACCGCCGTTTTTAACGGTTCTCGCTAACTTTTTCTTTATTTACTGTGTCTGCGCACTCGCCAAAGTGGAGGGCGGCAGACCGGCAAAGACCTTGCCGCCAAGTCCTCTCACCGCGCCAGAAGGCGATTGATGATACCCGGCAGCATCAGCATGCCGTTGCACATAAATTCCAAAATAAGTGTTGTATTATATCAAATTATAGGTTATAATAAACCTGCGACGCAATTCAATATTCGTAGGGCAATAGCAAGGATGTGTTTTTACTATTTGGTAAAAACGCACCCTCTGTTTTGGCATCCTTGTGTTGCCCGAATGAATTGCGTCGCAGCAAGTGAGGCTATGCGTTTTTCAGTGCGTAGCTTCGGCTGCGCACTTTTTTATTTAGGAGGGAGAAAATGGCTGACACGATGGGAACAAAAGAAGCCGCCGAACTGTGGGGATATAAACCGGCAACCATCTCAAAATGGTGCCGCAATGGACTTATCCCCGGTGCTTCTCAGGACAATGTCGGAAGTCCGTGGCATATTCCGAAAGACGCAAAATGCCCAAGGCTTCTAAAACGCAGGGAACCTGATTAAGGTTTCTTCCCCCGCTTTCTGTGTATTATGATTAAAAACGTTAGGAGAGTATTATGAAGAACAAAACGACAGCCCTGATTTTATCTGTTTTGGTGGGCGGTCTTGGCATCGACCGTTTTTACCTGGGCTACACCGGAATGGGCATACTCAAGCTCCTTACTGCCGGCTGCTTCGGCATCCTTTACATCATCGATATCGTCAATATTGCCACCGGTAATCTCCGCCCCGCGGACGGTTCGCCATACGAGGATGATAAAAAGGCTTCTGCACAACCTTCTCTAACCAGTATCAACGCGGCGGATGAATTGATGAAGTACAAGGAGCTGCTGGATCAAGGCATTATTACCGAGGACGAGTTTCAAGCAAAAAAAGTTCAATTGCTAAGTCTGCTTTAACGTAACGGAGGACAGGAAATGGAAAGAAAAACTGACGGCAGTATATTTGCTATAATTGGTGGAGGCATATTTACCTTATGCGGTATCATCATTGCCGCTCAATGTATAAAATATGGCGAATTCAACAGTAATATAGGCCTTGAATTATTCTCACTCTTTGGATTGGCGGCCGCCCTTTTCCTCAAGAAGCACGAAGCGGTTCTTGGTATGGCCATCGTGAGCGCCTTGACAGTATTAATCATAATAATTACATATTCTTCCAAGTTTTTCACACCTATAACCGCCTATCTGCTGTCCTATGTGCTTTTGGCGCTGCTTGCCTTTATTTCGCTAAATAAAGGCAATTGGGCAAAATATGTTTGGGTCATCCCCGTCGTTTTTGTCGTGCTATATTTCCTGCACAGCGCAATTGGATATGGATACTTCCGGAACATTTCTGCAAACTGGGTTTCCATCTTAGTGGAGCTCATGCGGGTTTCCGGTGTCCTTTTTGCCTCGTTGTGGCTGAAAAGCGACTATTTCATAGCTCCCGATGCACCGGCGAAGAAGGCCGCATGTACGTTGGCATCGATTGCAGACAACGCGGACAGGCTGAAAACGTGTAAGTCCCTATTGGATCGCGGCGCGATCACCGAAGAAGAATTCCAGGCGAAAAAGGCCGAACTTCTCAAATAACAGCGCAGTAAGGGGTCTGCTGTAAAAAAATAAGATCAGAGAAAAAGTTGGCGAGAACCGTTAAAGCGGCGGTTCTCGCCAACTTTCTTACTACATAAATCTTCTGCTTGGGTCTATAAACCGCATTTTGCAACAGGCTCCTATTGTCTGCTGCTTACGCCTTCAGTGCGGCGTCGTACAGGGCGTTGCGGGGCAGGCCGGTATCGTCGGACACCCGGCGGACGGCGTCCTTCAGCTTCATGCCGCCCTCCCGCAGCGCCAGCACGCGGGCAACGCCCTCCTCCAGCGTCATGGGCGGCGCGTCCTCCTTCTCCCGTCCGGCCACCACCAGCACATACTCCCCTCTCGGCTCGTTGGTGCGGTACCACTCCGCCGCCTGCGCCAGCGTGGTGCGCACGGTGTCCTCGTGGAGCTTTGTCAGCTCCCGGCACAGCGCCGCAGGCCGGTCGCCCAGCAGCTCGGCCATGTCCTCCAGCGTGGCGCGGAGACGGTGAGGCGCCTCGTGGAACACCATGGTGCGCCGCTCGCCGGTCAGCTCCTCCAGCGCCGCCCGGCGCTCCTTTTTCCCGGAGGGCAGAAAGCCCTCGAAGGTGAACCGCCGCGTGTCCAGCCCGGACACAGCCAGCGCTGCTATGGCGGCGCAGCAGCCGGGGATGGCCTGCACCGTCACGCCGTTGGCGGCACACAGCGCCACCAGCTCCTGCCCCGGATCGCTGATGGCCGGGGTACCCGCGTCCGTGACCAGCGCGCACGTCTCACCGGCCAGCAGACGCTCCAGAATGGCCTGTCCCGCTGCGGCGCGGTTGTGCTCGTGATAGCTCACCAGCGGTTTTTTGATGTCGAAATGGTTCAGCAGCTTCACGCTGACGCGGGTATCCTCCGCCGCGATGAAGTCCGCCTGCGCCAGCGTCTCCACGGCGCGGGGCGAGAAGTCGCCCAGATTGCCGATGGGCGTAGCCACCAGATACAATATACCTGCCATTGGGTCGTTACCCCCTGTCTCTGAAATAGATGCGGCGCAGCTCCTGCGACTCGCCGCCGT